>Ga0207648_10005157_pt1 | contig 13228 bp, 10 predicted proteins | sample KBSMisM32_FD_184310 | JGI IMG/M metagenome (GOLD analysis project Ga0207648, IMG submission 184310) | Miscanthus rhizosphere microbial communities from Kellogg Biological Station, Michigan, USA - KBS Miscanthus M3-2 (SPAdes) (version 2) | ecosystem: Host-associated > Plants > Roots >...
GCCAGCTACTCTCGGAGCGGGAGCGGGACCGGACACTACGGTCTCGGTGACGATCCATACACTTACAGTGGCCGCCTTGCCTTCTCGCTTTCGTATCCGATCTTCAACAATTTCGTGCGCGAGGAGCAGGTCGTGCGCGCCAAGGTTTCCCAGGTGAACGCCGAAGCATCGTTGCGCGACACCCAGCTTGCCGCGACCCAGCTGCTTACGCAGAACATTGGCGCGCTGCGCAGCGCATCACAGCGCGTGGCGGTGCAGGTGGCCTCGGTCGCTGCGGCGGAGGAAGATGTCCGTGTGCAGCAACAGCGTTACAACATCGGCGCTTCGACGCTGCTGGACCTGATCACGTCACAGGCGGCGCTTGCTCAGGCAAAGCAGTCGCTCATTCAGGCGCGTTATGACTATAGAATCGCCCGCGCGCAGCTCGAGGCGCTGATCGGAAGGAATCTCGAGTGATGCCTGGCGTCAAACACCTCATGGAGACCGGCAAGATCCGCTATTCAATCGGCCGTTACTCGTGGCGCGTCGCGACTATCGCGGCGGTCATCGTCCTCGGCGCGTGCAAAAAGAGCACTGACACGACGGTCACAATCGAGACAGCGCCCGTCGAGCGGCGCAGCATCGTCCTCAGCGCTCAGGCGAACGGCACCGTCGAGCCGATCGACATCGTCGAAGTAAAATCGAAAGCGTCGGGCACGATCGTGAAGATGCCGGTGGACGTCGGCTCCAACGTCCACGTCGGCGATCTGCTGGTGCAGATCGATCCGCGCGACGTGCAGAACCAGTACGATCAGGCTGCGGCAGACCTCAGCTCGGCAACCGTGCAGCGACAGGTGGCGCTGGCGCAGCGCAATCGCTCGGCGGATCTCTACCAGCAGAAGATCATCACGGCTCAGGAGATGGAGCAGGCGACTCTCGCCTACGCCAACGCCGATGCGTCGGTGATCAAGGCGAGAACGAATCTGTCCATCGCTCGTGTGCGCCTCGAGGATGCGACGGTGCGCGCGCCCAGCAACGGGACGATCATCGAGCGCCCGGTATCAGAAGGGACTGTGATCAGCTCGGCGACATCGTCGGCGAGTGGAGGAACGACGATTCTCAAAATGGCCGACTTGAGCAAGGTCAGATTGCGCGCGTTCGTAAACGAGACGGACATCGGCAACGTCCATCCGGCGCAGACAGCGACGGTCACCGTCGACGCGTTCCCGAATCGGCGTTTTGTCGGACTCGTCGAAAAGGTGGAGCCGCAGGCGGTGGTGCAGTCGAGCGTGACGATGTTTCCGGTGCTGGTGAGCCTCAACAACTCGGATGGCGCGCTCAAGCCGGGAATGAACGGTCAGGTCGTGATGGACATCGCCCGTCACGACAACGTGCTGGCGATTCCGAGCGACGCGGTGCGCAACACTCGCGATGCGACGACGGTGGCGCCGGTGCTGGGTGTTCCGGCTGATTCGATTCGGGCGACTCTTGCCGCAGCGCGGCAGGCTCGCGGCGGATTTGCTCGCGGCGGCCAGGGCACTGCTTCATCGACAACGGCGGGTGATACCAGCAGAAGGTTCGGGCGCGGAGGGGGTGCGGGCGGCGATACGGCGGCCTTCAGACGGCGCTTCGCTCAGGGCGCAGCTTCTGGAACTGCGTCATCGACGGGACGCGGCCAATTCGGAGGCGCGGGCGGCTTTGGTGGTGGCGGCGGCGCGGCAGGCGCGGGCGGATTCGGCGGCGGCGGTGGTGGAATGATTGTCTTCGTCAAGAAGGACGACAAGTACACGCCGCGGGTGGTGCGACTCGGCATCAGCGACTTCGACTACACCGAAGTGATGAGCGGCGTGCAGCAGGGCGAGCAGGTGGCGCTCCTGGGGCCGGCGGTCCTGCAGGCGCAGCGTGAGCAGCTGCAGTCGCGCGTGCGCGCGGGAGCCGGTGGAGGACTGCAACAGCAGCAAACGCCCGCGGCAGGCGGTGGGGCCGGTGGTGGTGGCGGCGGCGCCGGTGGCGGCGGCGGAAGAAGAGGAGGCGGGGGCTGATGATCGCCCCGCCGCGTTAGGAGGAAAGCCAACCATGCTGCTCGGTGAGACCATTGGAGTTGCACTCGGCGCGCTGAGAGCCAACAAGCTCCGCTCGTTCCTGACGATGCTCGGCGTCGTGATCGGCGTCGGTGCCGTAATCGCCGTCGTGGCGCTCGGTCGCGGCGCGCAACAGTCCGTCAACGCGCGCATCAGTGCGCTGGGAACGACGCTGCTCACCGTTCAGCCCGGTCAGATTTTCGCGCCTGGCGGCGTGTCATCGCAGGCCGATCGCGCCCCGATGAAAGTTACGGATGCGGAAGCTCTGGATTCCGCGGGCCCGGCGATCTCCGCTGTCGAACCCGAGATGCAGAAGCAGCTCCAGGTTCAGTACCTGAACACCAACACCAACACGACCATACTCGGAACCACTCCCAACTATCTCGACGTGCGCAAGTACACGCTGGCGAGCGGGAAGATGTTCACCGAGGGCGACATGAAAGCGAGCAGACGTGTCGCTGTACTCGGTGCGGCAGTGCCGGACAATCTCGGTGTGCCGCCGGCCTCACTCGTCGGCCAGAACGTACGCATCGGCGGGTTCCTGTTCGAGGTGATCGGGGTGATGGCGACAAAGGGAACTGGCGGCGGCTTCGGCAACCCGGACGATCAGGTGCTGATTCCGATCACCACCGCCCAATTCCGAGTCTTCGGCAGCGACAGGCTGCGCCAGATCGGCGTTCTCGCCGCGTCAGAGGCGGAGATTCCGCAGGCGATGGCGGAGATTCAGCGGGTACTCAGGCGTGAACACCGTTTGCGCGTAGGCGTCCCCGACGATTTCCAGATCCGGAATCAGGCCGACTTCCTGAACACCCTCGGGGAAACGACGCAGATCTTCACCTTCCTGCTCTCCGGAATCGCAGCGGTCAGCCTACTCGTGGGCGGTATCGGCATCATGAACATCATGCTGGTTTCAGTGACGGAGCGGACGCGCGAGATCGGCGTGCGCAAAGCGCTTGGCGCGACGCCAAAGAACATTCTCCTGCAGTTCCTGATCGAGGCGGTAGTGCTGTGCCTGCTCGGCGGTGTCGGCGGAATAATCTTCGGTTGGCTCGGGGCGCTGGCCCTGGCCAAGTTCGGGAACTTCAACACGTCGGTCGCCCCTTCGTCGATCCTGATCGCGTTCTTCTTCTCGGGGTTCGTGGGGATACTGTTCGGAGTCTGGCCGGCTCGCCGGGCTGCCAATCTCGATCCGATACAGTCGCTGCGCTACGAATAACCATCTCGGCGTAGAGTCTCGGGTGGATCAACGGCATCCACAGAACGGAAGCGGGGAGCTGGTAGCTTAGTCAGCTGAATAGCTCGGAGCTCCCTGCCACACGTACCCATCAGCGGGGAGCTGAGAGCGAGCCTGGGAGCTCCCCGCTCACACTGTAATGCGAGTAGTGACGACTCCCCGCTATAAAGCCGACCTGCTAACAGCTCCCCGCTTCAGTAGTGAACCAAGCCCGATCGCGCCGCGATCCATACGCCGCCACATGGCGATCCATACGCCGCCACATCGCGATCCATACGCCGAGATGTAAAAAAAAGCCCGCCTCTAAACGAGGCGGGCTTTTCTCTACGTGTAACTAGTAGCCCGGATTCTGTTGCATATTCGGCGACACATCCATTTCCGCCTGCGGAATTGGAAGCAGCGCCTGGGTTGCTGGTACCGACGGCGGCAGCGATCCCGTACGAATGAGATCCGGCCAGCGATCTCCCTCGAATGCGAGCTCCAGACGACGCTCACGCGCGATTGCGGCCAGAACACCTGCCTGCGTGAGACCCGTTGCTGGATCGGGAGCAAGGCCCGCGCGAATGCGCAGCCTGTTGTACTCTGCTACCGCCTCCGGCAGCCGGTTGAGATGCGCCAGCGCCTCGGCGCGAATCAGAATGACTTCAGCGAGCCGGATCACGTGAATGTCTTCATCGCCGGCCGAGTTTCTGTACTTCGCCGCGTAGGTACGAGTTCCTGCGCGCGAGATGGACCAGATACCGCGCTGGTCGGTTGGATGATAGTTGGCAATGTTGCCTGCAGAAGCAGGATCGAAGGCGGCAATGATCCCGCTGGTTCCAGTGCTCGGCGCAACCTCATAACGGCCACCGAGGGCCTTCGGCAGGTAGTAGAAATCCACCAGGTTGGACTGAGTCGAGGTAAACTCGACGGCGAAAACGTCTTCCGCCGTTTCGGTCCCCGTAAAGAGGTCGCTGAAGGTCGGAGCGAGGAAGTATCCCATTCCCTCGACTTCGGCCGCGGCAGCCTCAGCCCCCGTCCAGTCCTGCTGATAGAGTCTCACACGCGCTTCGATCGCTCTCACTGCGCCGAGAGACGCGGTGCGGGTCGCCTCGGGCCCGGCTGTGACGGCTGTAGCCGCCTGAGCGAGGTCAGCGAGGATCTGGCTGTAGACTTCGGCAGGGGAAGCGCGAGTGACGTCGCCGACGTCCGTGGCGCTCGGCACCGGCTCCAGTCGAAGCGGTACCCCGCCCCACAACTTGACGAGGTCGTGATACATCAGCGCTCTCAGGAAATGCGCCTCGCCGATGATTTCATCTTTCTCCCCCTGGTCGAGGTCGGAAACCGCCGGAACTTTCTGGATGATGTTGTTGGCCCGGTTGATCACGTCGTACGCAGCGTTCCAAATCGACGAAACCGACAGATTTTCGGCGCGAAGCGCATTGGCGTCCGCGTCCGCGTAGTTGTCGAAGGTTCCGACGAACCGCGCGTTATCCGAAAGCGTTTCTGTCCAATCGAGCAGCGTGTGCCCGTACAGGCCGTTTTGCTGGAGACCCTGGTAAGCGCCCGCCAGTGCCGCGCGTGCGCCTGCCGCATCACTGATTGCCGTTTCCGACGGCACCGAGCTTGTCGGCGGCACGTCGAGCACATCGCTGCAGGCAGCGAGCGCGACGGCGGAGAAAACGAGCAGGAATTTATTTCGCATGGTTTGAAGCTTCAGAAGGTTAGAGTGTCTCATTGTCGGCGCCCTCACCATTCGCTGCTCAGACCCACCACCCACGTGCGGGCCAGCGGGTAGGAGTAGAACTCGGTGCCGAGCGAGATGTTCGAGCCGGACCCGTTGCTGTTCACGTCGGGATTATACCCGCTGAAGTTGGTCCAGGTGTGAAGATTCCGTCCCGAGACGTACAGGCGTGGGTTGTTCATGCCAAGGCTGCGTGAGAACGCGCCCGGAAGCTTGAAGCCGAGCGTTACGTCCTGCAGGCGCGCGTACGACCCGGGCTCGATAAAACGCGAGGAGGTAATGTACGCGAGAGAATTGCCGTCCCAGCTCGGACGTGGCTCCACGGTGACGTCGCCCGGATTCTGCCAGCGGTTCAGCACATATGCGAACTTGTTGTCGCGGAAGAAACCACCATCGTCCGAAAAGGCACGGATACCGTTGTAGATCTTGTTGCCGCCGCTGAACTGCAGCATGCCGCGAAGATCGAAATTCTTCCACGTGAAGGTGTTGGTGAATCCGCCCCAGTAGTTCGGCTGCGGATTGCCGACGATGACACGATCGTCGGCGTTGATGTCACCATCGCCGTTGAGATCGAGATACGTGGCGTCGCCGGTCTGCGGATCAACTCCGGTGAACTTGATCATGTAGAAGGCGCCGAGCTGCTCGCCTTCGCGTACCGAGTTGACCTGGTCGATGCCGCTGTAGATCGGCTGTCCCTGATAGAGCGACGTAACCCTGTTCTTGTTGGTCGAGTAGTTCAGTCCCATCTGCCATCCGAGACCTCCGTCGGGATTCCCGCGAAGGATCTCACCTGTCAGCTCGAACTCCCAGCCCTTGTTCTCGATATTGCCGACGTTGTCGACGAAGCTGGTGAAACCGGAGGTCGCCGTAACCGGCCTCGAGACCAGAAGGTTTTTGGTTTTCTTGACGTAGTGATCAACGGCAAGTCCGATTCTGTTGTCGAGCACCGTCCAATCGAAGCCGAGATCGGTTTCGTTGGTCTGTTCCCATTGCAGATTCGGGTTGCCCAGGATTGAAGGTGCGATACCACCGGACTTGCCATAGTTGGCGCTGCCGTAGGTTGCACGGTAGGCGGTGTCGCTGATGCCCTGGTTGCCGGTAACACCGTAGCTTCCTCTGAGCTTGAAGGATCCAAGCCGCGATAGCGAGGCCATCCACGGTTCTGAAGTGATGACCCATCCCAGCGAAAACGCCGGGAAGAATCCCCAACGATTGTTGGGTCCGAACCGCGATGAGCCGTCCGCGCGCAGGCTGGCGCTGGCCAGATAGCGATCGGCGACATTCATGTTGGCTCGGGCGAAATACGAAATGAGGTTGTTGGCGTATCGGGCGCCGTCGTAGGTCACCACGTTCGTCGCGGCGCCCACGTCGTGCAGGGCCGGCGTGCTGAAGCCCTGACCTTCGACGAAGTTGAGCTCGCGGGTGTTGCGCTCGGTGCTGGCGCCGACAACCGCAGTCAGCGTTCCGCGGCTGCTCCCCGCCCACGGAGTCAGCGTGAAGAATCCTTCGCCGACGAAGCGGTTGCCGCCGTGGTAGCCAGAGATGGCGTCACCGCCCACGCCGCCGTTCTCATCAACGACGAGCGGTGAGCCCCACAGACGCTCGTGGAGCATAAGCTGGTCACCAGACGCCCTGCCTGTGAACTGGGCCCAGTTGGCGAAGTTGTAGTTGGCCTCGACGTTGGCGAGGTTGCGAGTCGTCGTTGTCGGGTTGTAATCGTACGTGGCAATCGCCAGCGGATTCGCGTACTGAAGCCCGTGCGAATCGTTGGTGGTGAACTGCCCATTCGACTGGTAGACAGGAACGTTCGGCTGCTCGGCGATCGCGTTGGCTACTACACCGACAATCGTGTTGTCACCAACTACGCGATAGTTGGTTTCCCTGCCGAGAGAGAGCGAGGCCCGCAACGTCAGCTTCTCGGTTGCCTCGACGTCTACGTTGGCCCGCCCAGACGCGCGATTGTAGCTGGATCCGAGCGCGATGCCCTCCTGACCGAAGTACGAACCAGACAGATAGTATTTCACGCGCGCGGTTCCACCCGTGAAGCCGAGGTTCACCTCCGAGACCGGCGCGCTGCGAAGCACGGCGTCCTGCCAGTTCGTCGAGACCTGATCATCGACGCCAACGCCAAAGCCGGTATCGGCGATATCCTGAGGCGTGTAGCCGTCGTTTGTCATGCCCTCGGCCATGTACGCGACATACTCCTGGCCATTGAGCATCTTCATGACCTTCTCGGCCTTCTGAGTCCCGTAATAGCCGCTGAAGCTGATACGATTTGCGCCAGCGATGCCGCGTTTGGTTGTGATCAGAATGACACCGTTCGAAGCGCGGGACCCGTAGATGCCCGCTGATGCGGCATCTTTCAGGATCGTGATCGTCTCGATCTCGTCAGGATTCAGATTGCTGACGGCAGTAAGGTCCTGGCCGCCGAAACCGACCTGCGAAAAATCTCCTGACTGGATTGGTACTCCATCGACCACAAACAGCGGCTGATTGCTCGCTGAAAGCGAGGCAGACCCTCTGATGCGAACCGACATACCGTTCCCGGGGTTGCCGGCATTCTGCGTTACCTGTACGCCAGCCGCCTTACCCTGCAGCGCCGCATCGAGGCCGGCCATCGGCGTATTGCGGATGTCGCTCCCTTGCACGGTCGAGAGCGCGCCGGTTACTTCGGCTCGATTGCTCGATCCGTAACCGACAACGACCACTTGCGAGAGAGTTGTCACCACGGGTTGCAGGACGAGATCGGCGGCCGCTGTAGCGCCGTCGGTCAGATTGACCGTCGTCGCGCGCGCGGCAAATCCGATACGTTGAACGCGCACGGTAACCGATCCGGCTGTCACCCCCGTGAATCGATACCCACCCGAGGCGTCCGTGTAGGTCGTGCGGTTGGTCCCGACCAGCATCACCTGCGCGCCGGATACCGGCTGCTGCGATGTCGAGTCGATTACCGTCCCGCGGACCGTTCCGGTCCCCTGAGCAGCCGCTTTTTGCACCGGCAACGCAGCTGCCACCAACGCGATCAAGAACAACCTCCAACCAATTTTCCAATTCCTCATTACTCCTCCTCCGTTGAAAGAAACGGTTAAAAACACCGGTGACGTGAGTCGCCGGACAAACTCAGTTTTTGAGCAAATCAGTATTGTTGGCCTGGAAGCGTAGCCTCGCCGCTTCCCGGGTCGTACGTGCTCCCCGCTGGCAGGACCGATATTCTGACGTTCGCAGCGCCGAGAATCGGCTCGCCAGAGGATGTGATAGCTGCCCTGCGTGCGTCAAGAATCATCACCGCGCTTCGTCCCAGCACCACCCACTTTCCCTCGGGAGTTACCTGAACGGCGGTAGCCTCATCGATTCCCACGCCGAGCAGCGTTGGACGCTCGAGAACGACGCTGAAAAGCCGGTTCTCTCGCTGCCGTCTGAGAAAGTGCTGGTCGACGATGGCATTGCGCACGAATCCCAGGCCCGGAACGATCTCTATTGCCCGGCGCGCGATTCTGGCGTAAGCGGGAGAATCGACTGCGGCTGTCGAGCCCGGATAGTACTGATTACCGGTGATCATCGAGTCGCTCATTACGGCCGCACCCGCAGACGTCCCGCCGATGACCGCCCCGGACTCGTAGCGCTGATGGATCATACGCAGCGCCGCAGAGCCACGCAGAGCCGCCGCAAGCGGTGACTGATCGCCGCCTGGGAACCAGATGCCGGTTACGCCGGACAGCTTTCGGACAATCGAATCATCATCGGCGTGGGCGCGGTCGAAGACGACCACAAAGGAATCCGCACCCAGGCTGTCCAGCTGAGCTTCCTTGTCGGCCCCTGTCGCTGCGGCATCCGAGCTCGCCATCGGCAGAATCGCGATCCGTGCCTTGCCCGCTCCGCCGGCGAGATCTATGAAATGACGGACCAGATCGTCAGGCTGGGTTCCGCCCCCGACAATGAGCAGCGTGCCGCGCGTGACAGGCGCAGACGCAGCCTGATCGCGTTGCATCTGTCCTGAGACGGACGTTGGCGCGAGGACTGATGTCAAAGCAAAGAGCACGGCGGCCAGCGGGATGGCCGCGCGTGTGTTCGTCAACAGACGAACGCGGGAGGGCCTTGTCATGAACCGCGCAACATTGTTTTCGGTGCGCGGGGAAGTCAAGCATTTTTGCGGCTTTACGCGTGATTTTACATGTTGAACTTCGCCGCGCTGTTCTCCTCTGAGAGTCGATTCCCGTGTACCCTGCGCGGTTGCACTGAATGTCGTATCCGTCTAGCTTGCCGCCCCTGGCACCACTCCCCTGAAATTCATGAACTCGTCGCCATATTCCAGGATATCCGAGCTGCCGGAACACTCCGGCCAGACCGTGCGCGTTCGCGGGTGGGTAACACACGTGCGCTCATCCGGGAAAGTCGCATTCATCGTGATGCGCGACGGAACCGGTCTGCTACAGGCCGTCGTCGTAAAGAACGCAGTATCGCCGGAGAGCTGGGAGCGGTTCGGCCAGCTGACCCAGGAGACTTCCGTCGAGGTTGAGGGCGAAGTCAAAGCTGACGCCCGCGCGCCCGGCGGATTCGAGCTCGGAGTCAAGGAGCTCTCGATCTACGGCGCGAGTCCGATCGACTATCCGATCCAGCCCAAGGAGCACGGCATCGACTTCCTGCTCGACAACCGGCACTTCTGGCTGCGCACTCCAAGACAGCGCGCCATCGCCAAAATCAGGTCCGAGGTTGAGCAGGCAATTCGCGATTTCTTCTACGAGCGCGATTTTACCCTGGTCGACACTCCCATCCTCACGGCAGCAATCGGTGAGCGGAGCGGCCTTTTCGGGACTGAGTACTTCGACGAAGGGACGGCCTATCTCGCGCAGACAGGGCAGCTCTACGGAGAAGCCGCCGCCGCCGCGCTGGGCAAGATTTATTGTTTCGGTCCAACATTTCGCGCCGAGAAGTCGAAGACCCGTCGGCACCTCACCGAATTCTGGATGGTGGAACCGGAGGTCGCCTTCAACGACTCGGACGACAACATGCGCCTCCAGGAGGACTTCGTCTCCTACATCGTGCAGCGCGTGTTGGAGCGCAGGCAAAGCGAGCTCAAAGAGCTCGAGCGCGATGTTTCGAAGCTGACCAATGTCAAACCACCGTTCCCGCGGATCGACTACAGCGAAGCGGTGAAAATACTCCAGGGCAAGGGCAGCTCGGTCAAATGGGGGGACGATCTCGGCGCGGAGGACGAATCTCTGCTCGTCGAAGGGCACGATCGCCCGGTGTTCATCTACAACTACCCCAAGGAAGCAAAGGCTTTCTACATGAAGGAGAATCCAGCGGATCCGCGCACGGTCCTGTGCGACGATCTGCTGGCGCCCGAAGGATACGGTGAGATCATCGGTGGCTCACAGCGCGAGGACGATCACGACAAGCTTCTCGCGCGCATCAAAGAGGAAGGACTGCCGGTCGAGGCGTACAACTGGTACCTCGATCTCAGGAAATACGGGACGTTCGTTCACGCCGGATTCGGGCTCGGTCTGGAGCGAACTGTCGGCTGGATCTGCGGCATTCATCACATCCGCGAAGCGATCGCCTTCCCGAGAACGATGAACCGCTTGCGTCCCTGACGCCGTAACTACCCGCGCCGGAGCACTTCATGGGATTTGAACAGTATCACGAGCCGGCAGACGAGCTGCCGGCCAAAACCCGCACCTTCGCGCGCATGATTGCGTCGCTGATCGAGGAGGCGGAGGCGATCGGCTGGTACGAGCAGCGGCTTGCGCTCGAGAAGGACAAAGTTGCGCGCGCAATCATGCGCAACGCGCAACATGAAGAGTTCAAGCACTTCGGGATGGATCTGGAATTCCTGCTGCGCCGAACGCCCAAGTGGCGGGAGACGCTGGAGGGGATACTCTTCAAACCAGGCGACATCGTCGAGCACGCCGAGGAAGCCGAGGAAGAAAGCTCGGAATAGCGGACTGGCGGATTTTGGGAGCCGTGTGAATGTTACCGGCATGATGGTTCTTTCGGCGCTCCGTCCGGACGCCAGTCTTCCAGAGTTTCTCGCTTATCGCGCGCGTTCGGCGCCCGTTCTTCGTCTCGCCGCCGAGGGTCTCACTGCGGTAGCAGCGCTGGTCGCAGCACTCTGGTGGGATCCGCCCGCGCAACCGGTAATAGTCACAGCATCAACGTGCTTGATGTGCTACGCGGGTTGGGGCTTGCTCGACCGCGCGGTCGGGCACGCCACTTCGCGCGGATGGAGAGCTGCGACGAAGGTCTGTCTGACGCTGTCATCGGTTCTCGTGGGACTTGGTTTCCTCGCTGGCGTCGGCGTGCTGTTCTCGATCTGGGCGCTCGCTCTCGGGACCTGGATCAGCTAGGCGATATCAGCACACACTCGGAGAGGGACCGATGGGTAAACGCGATCCAAGGGTCGATGCGTACATCGCGAAGGCTGCGGACTTTGCCAGGCCGATTCTCACTCACGTCCGTACGCTGATTCATGCGGCCGTTCCCGACATAGAAGAAACGATCAAATGGGGAGCACCGCATTTCGACTACAAGGGTGTTCTCTGCGGAATGGCTGCGTTCAAGCAGCACTGCAACGTCATTCTCTGGAAAGCGTCGGTCATCATCGGCAAAGGTGGGAATGCGGCGGGTGGTCCGCTGCGTGACCTCACCAAGTTGTCGGACCTGCCGTCCGACAAAGTCCTCACCGATTGGTTCAGGCAGGCTGCGAAGCTGAACGAGCAGGGAGTGAAGGTGCCGAGGCAGGCAAAACCAAGGAAGCCGGTCTCGGTTCCAGCTGCGCTCAAGAAGGCGCTGACCACGAACAAGAAAGCCGCTGCGGCATTCGAGAGCTTTCCGCCAAGTCACAAGCGCGAGTACGCGGAGTGGATCGCGGACGCCAAGGGCGAGGACACTCGACAGCGACGGATCGAGACAGCGGTCCAGTGGATCTCTGAAGGGAAATCGCGAAACTGGAAATACGAGCGAAAGTAAGGTCAGCCCGCGTCGGATGATTGCTCCGCGCGCTCGGCCCGTTTCGCTTCATCCCACAATTCATCGAGCTTCTCGAGTCCCGCGTGGGCGACGTCGATTCCTCTCTCGCGGGCAAGACGCTCCACCTCCTGAAACCTTTGCTCGAACTTGGAGTTGGCTTTGTCCAGCGCGATCGAGGCGTGGACACCGGCCTTGCGACAGAGATTGACGACGGCGAAAAGGAGATCGCCGAGCTCGGCCTCGAGCGCGTAGTGTCGCTCGTCCAGCACCGGCGGCGAACCGGGTTTTGGCGGAGGTGACTTTTTCATCTCCTCGCGTACTTCACCGAGCTCTTCCTCCACCTTCTGCGACGGGCCGTCTACATCGGGCCAGTCAAACCCCACCCCTGCCGCGCGATCCTGGAGGCGGTGCGCTCGGTGCAGCGCAGGAAGTCCCGGCGGCAGGCCATCGGCGATGCTCTTCCGCGACTTGGACTTCATCCGCTCCCAGGGCTCCTTCGCCGATTCGCCGTAAAGGTGCGGATGGCGCCCTTTCATCTTCGTAATCAGCCCCTGTGCGACGTCTGAAAACGAGAACGCCGCCCGCTCCTCGGCCAGCACGGAATGAAACAGAACCTGGAGCAGAACATCGCCGAGCTCTTCACGCACGAGCTTGTCGTCCTCGAGACGAATCGCGTCATCCAGCTCGTGTGCTTCCTCGATTAGATAAGGCCGAAGAGATTCGTGCGTCTGTGCGGCATCCCATTCACAGCGCGCGCGAAGATCGCGCATGAGTGTCAGCGTGTCGTCGAGTGAGGCAGGTTCGTTTTTCATTGCAGACTCAGAACGTTGATTCAGTCAGGCAGCGTTGAACGGCACATCCGTCGCGCGTATACTACGCAGAACTTACTTCAAGTACTAATGACGCAGTCTCTCGCTCGCGCCCGGGTCGAAGTCGACTTGGGCGCGTTGCAGCGTAATGGGGCAGCCACGGCGCGTCGCGCCGGTGTGCCACTGCTGCCAATGATCAAAGCCGACGCCTATGGACTGGGCGTTGAAGCAGCGGTTCGCGCTCTCGAGCCACTCAACCCCTGGGGCTACGGAATAGCCACCATCACCGAAGGCGAAGAGCTCCGCCAGCTCGGTGTGAAAAAACCGATTGTGGTCTTTACGCCGCTGCTCGAGCAGGAGTTCAGCCGCGCCAAGACTGCTCGTCTGACGCCAACGCTCGGCTTTGCGCACGAGATCAAGGCGTGGGTGCACG
>Ga0207648_10005160_pt1 | contig 13225 bp, 9 predicted proteins | sample KBSMisM32_FD_184310 | JGI IMG/M metagenome (GOLD analysis project Ga0207648, IMG submission 184310) | Miscanthus rhizosphere microbial communities from Kellogg Biological Station, Michigan, USA - KBS Miscanthus M3-2 (SPAdes) (version 2) | ecosystem: Host-associated > Plants > Roots > Rhizosphere...
CGCCCAGGGCGAGTCGAGGCTGTTGATCCTCGTCCACAGTTGCGTGTCACCCATGTCCAGCGACCGGGCCACCTCGACAAGACCCGAACGCGCCGCCAACTTGTCGGCGATCGGTATTGCGTCTTCGAGGTTGCCGAGCAGGATGTCGACCGTCGGCACGACGTCGGGCAACTTGGCCACGACCTTGTCGATGTGCGGCGGGAAGAAGTGGATGACGCGGCTCGGCCGAATGGGGATCTCGCGCACCGGCTCCGGAGCGCCGACGGCGAGCGGCTTGAAGAAGTCCTTGGCGCTGCGCACGGTGCAAGGGTATGTGCCGATGAACACCGTCACGAAACGGGCACGAACGGGCATGATGGTCGGGTGACAGCGCAATTCGAGGCCATCTTGTTCGACGCCGGCGGCGTGCTCGTGCTGCCCGACCCGACGGTGCTCGGTCCGCTGCTGGCGTACTACAGCGGTGATCCGTCCGTGGAGGCGAACATTCGCGCCCACTACGCCGGGATGGCCGCCAAGTCCGCGGCGGGGAGCGGCGAAGCGTTCTGGGACGAGTACAACCATTCGTACGTCCGCAGCATCGGCGTGCCCGAAAGCGAAGTGCACGTCGCGGCCGACGCGTTGCAACGAACGCGCAACGCCTACTTGTGGAGGTGGCCGATCCCGGCCAGCCTCGAGGCGCTGGCCATGTTGACCGCGATCGACTTGCCGATCGGCGTCGTCTCCAACGCCAGCGGGCAGATCGCCGACGTCTTGTCGCGCAGTCAGGTGTGCCAGGCCGGCGACGGTCCGCACATCCGAATGCGCGTCGTCGTCGACAGCCACCTCGTAGGGGTGGCCAAGCCCGACCCGCTGATCTTCGATCACGCCCTGCCGTTCTTCGAGGGCATCGAACGACGGCGCATCGCTTACGTCGGTGACTCGGTGACGATGGACATCGGCGCGGCACGCGCCGCGGGTCTGCATCCGATCCTTCTCGATCCCTACGACGACCATCCCGATGCCGACTTCGACCGCATCCACAGCCTGATCGAACTCGTCGAGCGTTACGTCGTCGGTTGACGGCTGAACCGGTGTCACGGGTGCCGGTGATTCGACCGCGAACCGTGTGGTTCTGCGGTCCGGTGTAAGCCGTTCGAAGTGAAAACGGTCAACTGACCTGCGTCTTCGGAAGTAAACCGAATGGCCGCCTTTACGAAGTCTTGACAATGACGCACGCTGTCCGTGGACAGCATTCCCGCCCGGGAGCTGGTTGGGCAAAGGAGGCCTGTGTGGGCAACAGGTTCGGGTACGCGCGGGTGACGACATGTCGCTGACCCGCCGAGACGTGATCAAAGCCGGTGTCTTTGCCGGCGCCGCGCTCTCCATTCCGCTGTCGAGGGTGGTCTCCGGCCAGTCGCAACTCGACAGTCGAATGCCGGCAAGCAAATTGCCGAGACCGTTCACCAACAAGTTCGTGACGCCACCGGTGGCGGTGCCGGTTCGTACGGACGCCACGACCGACTACTACCAGATGACGATGGAGGCGACGCCGCTCGAGGTCATACCGGGTTTCAAGACAATGTTCTTCGCCTACCGCGACGTTCACCTTCCTGCCGGTTCGGTGCCGGGGCCGACGATCCAGGTGAACCGCGGACGTCAGGCCGTGGTACGTCACATCAACTCGCTGCCCAAGGTTCATCCGACCCTGGGCTACGAGCCGTGGACCTCGGTGCACCTTCACGGCTCGGCGTCGCTCCCGCAGTTCGACGGCTACGCGAGCGACATCACCCACCCCGGGCAGTACAAGAACTACAGGTATCCCAACGAGCAGCCGGCACGCACGCTCTGGTACCACGATCACGGCGTCCACCACACGGCCGAGAACGCCTATCACGGGCTGGCGGCGCAGTACCAGATGTTCGATCCACGCGAGCAGTCGCTGCCGATTCCGCACGGGCCCTACGACGTCCCGTTGATCATCGGCGATGCCATGTTCAAGAACGACGGCTCCCTGTTGTTCAGCCTCGAGGACGAATCCGGGATGTGGGGCGACGTGATACTGGTCAACGGCGTCCCATGGCCCGTGATGGAAGTGGAGCCTCGGAAGTACCGCTTCCGGATTCTTGGTGTGGCGATCTCGCGTTCATGGCGATTCTCGCTCGACTCGGGAGGACCGATGACGGTCATCGCGACCGACGGCGGATTGATGCCCGTTCCCCAAACGGTCACCAGTTTCCGCGCCGCCTCGTCGGAGCGCTACGAGGTCATCATCGACTTCTCGAAGTACAAGAAGGGGACTCGCGTCATCCTGCAGAACACGAGTCCGACGAACAACCGCGACTTCGCCAACACCAACAAGATCATGGCGTTCGACGTCGTCAAGGATGTAACCGACTACTCGAACAACTCGATTCCGGACGCGTTGGATCCGGACAACGAAGTGATGGCGCTCAAGTCCAGTGACGCAGTCATCACCCGACGTTTCCAGTTCCAACGCGACGGCGGCCAATGGGCGATCAACGGGACCACCTGGGAAGACGTGATCGACAGCAACTTCAAGTTCACACTCGCCAAGCCGAAGCGCAACGACGTCGAGATCTGGGAGTTCGAGAACTCGTCGGGAGGCTGGTTCCATCCTGTGCATCTGCACTTCACCGACTTCAAGATCCTCGACCGTAACGGTCGACCACCGTCGCCCCAGGAGCGGGGTCCGAAGGACGTCGTCTACGTGGGCGAGGGCGAGAAGGTGCGAGTCATCATGAAATGGGGCGGCGTCGGTCGGTACATGATGCACTGCCACAACCTGATCCACGAGGACCACGACATGATGGCGCAGTTCGAGCTCCTGGATCCGACCGCGATAGGTGACTTCGACCCGCTCGGCACACACGCAAAGCCCCAAGCCGATCTGCCGGGTGATCCGTTGTGAGCCAGATGACCGCGCCACTCGAGACGAGGCTCGCGCAGCGCCGACCCGTGGCGGTCGACGTTGCCATCGTGACGTCCAGTGCTGCGGCGCTCGCACACGTGGTGGCTGCCCCGGGCCACTACATCTGGTGGCCGCTCGCGGGTGTCTTCTTTGCCGTGCTCGGCGCGGCGCAGTTGTTGTTCGCAGTTCTGCTCCTGCGCGGGTTCGATCACCGCTTGCTGCTCATGGCCGGGATTTGGGGCACCGTGGGGGTGATCCTGCTGTACGTCGCCAGCAGGACGGTTGGGATACCGATGGCGCCGCCCGTGCCCTTCCATGGTGGTCGGTGGGTGGTCGGTCGATCGGCGATCCCCAACGGCGCCAAGCATGTGGGCCCGCTCGACGTCTTCACGCTCGTCGCCGAGTTGGTGCTCGTCCTCGCGCTCGTCAGCACCTTGCCGCAGCGATCGAGGACTCGCACCGTAAATCAGTTGTTGTGGATCGGGGTCGCACTGTGGGGGGCCGCACTGGTGAGTGTCGTTCATTGACCGACACGATCGAACCGCAGGTCGACGACGAACCGATCCCACGCGACGACAGGTCGACCGTTCGGCGAGTGGTGTGGTTCGTCGCCATCGTGGTGTTGCTCCTCCTCGTCCGCGGCTTCGTCGTCGAACCCGTACGCGTTCACGGAAACAGCATGGAACCGACGTTGCCGGCCGGAGCTGTGCTGGTGATCGACAAGGTCACACTCCACGCTCGCGATCCTCGCCGCGGTGATGTCATCGTGACCAACGACCCGCGTACCGGCGAGCTGATCGTCAAGCGGGTCGTGGCAACCGCAGGTGATTCCGTCGGAATCGAAAACGGACTTCTGATCGTCAACGGTCGGACCGTCGCGGAGAACTACGTCGACAACCACGACATGGACGGCTTCTACTTCGGGCCCGACACCGTACCGCCAGGTCATGTGTTCCTGTTGGGTGACAACCGGGCGGAGTCGGTCGACTCACGCGCCTTCGGCCCGGTCGCGGTCGGCAGCATCGAGGGTCGTGTCCTCATGAGGATCTGGCCGATCGGCTGACGCCCGCCGCCGTGCGGCATGCTGTCGCGGTGAGCGATCACCACGCCGACCCGATCAGCCCGCGCTGGTCGCAGTGGAGGGCCGAGACCGATCTCGAGGAGTACTACTGCCGTTGGACGCGTCTCGAGTCGATCGGGGAGTCGGCGCACGGCGAGGCGGACCTCATCCAGTCGCTCGGTCCGCGCTCGGTGCTCGATGCCGGTTGCGGTATGGGTCGCGTAGCGATCGAGTTGGCGCGCCGTGGCATCGATGTCGTCGGAGTCGATCTCGACGACGATCTGCTCGACTTCGCCCGCCGCGCCGAACCGGATCTGAAATGGGTGACCGCCGATCTGGCCACGATGGATATCGGCCGATGCTTCGATGTCGTGGCGATGCCCGGCAACGTCATGATCTTCTGCCGGCCCGAGGATCGCGCCCCGATCATCGCGACGTGTGCTCGTCATCTCGAGCCCGAGGGATTCCTCGTCGCCGGATTCCAGCTCGAGCGATCGGCAGATTCCCTGTCGCTCGCGCAGTACGACGAGCTGTGCGCCGCCGCCGGGATGCGCCTCGATCGGCGCTCGTCGACATGGGCCGGCGATGCCTACTCCGGTGGTGATTACGCGGTGTCGGTGCACCGCCTCCAGCCGACGGAGCAGATGGAGCGGCGCGACAGATAGGCCCAACGGACCATTGTGCTGCAGCCCTCGGGCTGTCACGCTTGCCCGCACCAACCGGGCCGGACGGGGCACGGATCAGAGGGACGGATACGAATGAACGGACGGGTTCACTCCCGCGTCGGCGCGCCCGCCGACGCGGCCAATTCGGGCGTGCGCCGATGACCGCGATCGTCGTCCAGCCACCTCGCACGGGTCGGCAGTGGGTCCGCATCGGGCTTGCCACGGCGCTCGCCGTGTCGTGCGTGGCCGGCTGTGCGCTCGCGGTCGACATGCTGCGAGGGAACAACCCGCTCGTCGGTTCCACCAGCGCGAACGCGGGGCCCGTCATCCACGCCATTGGCGAGGACGTGAAGACGAGCTTCGGCGTCGTCGCCGTCGAGCATGCCGTCGCGATCAGCGGCCTCCAGGATTCACAGATCACCGGCGCCCACGGTGTGCCGGGCCTCGTGCAGGCCGGATCGATCGATGTGCAGGTCGGCGCGGTGATCACGAACCTCAGCGACCACGTGTTGACCTATCAGCCGACGCAGTTCGAGTTGATCGACAACACCGGCGCCAGCGTGGCGATCTCCAGGGCTGCCGAGTTGCCGGGCGAGTTGCAGCCTTACGCGGCGATCGACGTTCTGGTCGACTTCGTGACGACGACCGACGCCCGGCCGTTCAAGGTTCGCTTCGTCGATCCGGCGACGAAGGAGACGGTCCTCATCGGTCTCGGCGATGTCGGTTGCACGGTTCAGAGCGGTGCGGGATTGCCGTTGCCGGTTGCCGGAGGTTGCACCCAAGCGCCGACAGGAGACCACACCCATGGCTGAGACACGGGTGGTCGATTCGAAGTACGTGTCGCTCGATCGGCGCACGCTCGGCATCGCGATCCTCGCGGCGTACGGCGTCGGCCTGTGGACCCACTTCGTCCATTGGCGCAGCGGTGCCAGGGAAGCGCATGACGTGACGTTCTGGGCGCACTGGATGCGCGACTCGACGTTGTCCGTTCCGCTCGTCGTTATGGCTGTGCTCGCCGCGACGATGTTGGTCGGTCGCCACGCCCGCGCCCTGCGGACGGCGGGCGTCGTCGGCGTCGCGGTCGCCACCGCTCTGGCGATGGGCGTGCCCGTTCACGCAGGGATCTTCGGCCACTCCGCACACCATGGCCCCGTGCCGCCGTTGCCGTTGTCCATGCTCGCCGAGTTCTTCATCGATCTCCCACCGGCACTGCTGATCACCGCTGCCGTGCTCGGTGCCGGGGCCATCGCCTGGCCGAAGCGCCGTCGGCTCCGGGGCCACGAACGGGTCGCGTTGGCGATGGCTGCGCTGTTCGCGGTCGGCATCGTGACGGTGCCGACGACACCGGCGAGCGCTGTTCCGCCGCCGAGCGTTTGCCCGGCCGACAGCATCACCCGTACCTACTCGGTGACGATGATCGACGTCGACATTCCGCTGAACCGTTGGGGTGACCACGACCCGGCGGGGAAGATGTACGCGCTCACCAGTCAGATCCCGGCGATCCGCGCCGAAGAGGTCAGCCGCGAGGTCTCCCTGGGACTGCGCGACGATCCGATCCAACCGTTGGTGATCCGGGCCAACGAAGGTGACTGCGTCGTGATCAACGTCACGAACGGCGCGACGGGTGGCAGCTACGGATTGCACATCGACGGACTGCCGTACGACCGTCCGGGCGACAAGGTCGGCAACAACTTCAGCGGTGAGGTCAACTCCGGCCAGAGCACCGTCTATCGCTACTTCGTGCCGAACGAGAAGTCGCTCGAGGGCGCGCACTACATCAGCCCCGGCGCCGGTCACCGGGCGGCGATCGACCACGGCCTGTTCGGCGTGCTGTCCGTCGAGCCGATCGACTCGCAGTGGCTCTCGCCGGTCGACGCGGCCACGCCCATCGAGTCCGGGTGGGAGGCAGTGATCGTGCCGGGCGACGGCCCGTCGTTCCGTGAGGACGTGCAGATCCTGCACGAGATCGGCAACGAGAAGGAAAGCGTCTTCGACAAGAACAACCTGCCGTTGCCCACGGTGGACCCGATCACCGAGGCCTATCGCCCGGGCAGCCGGGCGATCAACTACCGCTCCGAGCCGTTCATGGATCGACTCAACTTGAAGCCGCACGAGAAGGCCCACTCCTATTCGTCGAGCGTGTTCGGCGACCCGGCGACCATCATCCCGCAGGCCTATCTGGGCGATCCGACGAAGTTCCGCGTCGTGCACGGCGGCGCCGAACTGTTCCACATCTACCACCTGCACGGTGGCGGCGACCGCTGGCGCACCAACCCGGAGAGCGATCCGACCAACTACTACGGCAACACCGGACTGAACAAGACGCCCGTCGAGGTCTCCGAGTCGGATCGCGTCGACGCGGTCAACACCGGCCCGGGTGAGAGCTTCAACGCCGAGATCGAAGGCGGGGCCGGCGGAGTGCAGCAGGCTGCCGGCGACTTCCTGTTCCATTGCCACATCGCCGAGCACTACCCATCCGGCATGTGGGGCATCTGGCGAGTGTTCGACACATTGCAGCCCGGCCTCGCCCCACTGCCCGACCGGGCCCCGAAGCCGGCGGCGGTCACGTCGGCAGAGCTCATCGGCAAGACGATGCCGAATGGCACCGTGATCACCAAGGACAACCTCGCGGCGTGGATCACGCCGCAGATCCCGCCGCAGGGGGTTGCCCTGGGCGACCAGGACGCGTCGGTGTGGGACTGGACCGTCGACAACAGCGATCCCGATCACCCCCTGTACCTCGGCGAGCCGGAGCCGGCAACGGCCGAGACACCGAACTTCACCGAGGGAGAACCCGGTCACTTCGGATCGAGACCCGGCGACCAGTTCGACGGCGACAGACCGGTGATCCTGTTCGACCCCGACACGGGCCGGCCGGCGTATCCGATGCTGCGACCTCATCTCGAACGCAGACCACCGTTCGCACCGAACCTGCACTCCGGTGCGCCAGGTCTCGGCGAGACCGGCGACAGACCGGCCGATCCCGCGTCTGCCAACCCGTGGTTGGCAAGACCCGACGGGTTGTGCCCAGCCGCGGCTCCGGTGAAGACGTTCAACGTCGTGGCCGTCGGCACTTCGGTCGATGTGACGTCGCGCAAGAGCGACCCGCAAGGAATGCTCTTCACGCTGGCCCAGAACAAGGTGGCACTGCTCAGCGGACAGCTGAAGAAAGAGCCGTTGGCCATACGAATGAACGTCGGTGACTGCGGCGCGGTCACCTTGACGTCGGAGGAACGCGACGAAGACGTCTTCGGGGGCTTCGCCAAGGTCGAGATGCACATCCACCATGTGCAGTTCGACCCCACGGGGTCCGACGGCACCTCGGTCGGGTACAGCTACGAGCACTCCATCCGGCCGTACACGATCGAGGACACGACGCTCGCCGCGGCCGCGACGGCAGGCGCCACGACGGTGACGGTCAGCCGCGTGGATCCGAAGTACCGGCCCGGTGTCGCCTTCGGCATCGGCCTCGGCACCGAGAGCATCGAAGAGGCGACGATCGTGTCGGTCGACCCGGTTGGCAACACCATCACGCTCGATCGTCCGTTGGCCAACAACCACGCCGCGGGCGAGGGCGCGGGCATCGAGTTCATCCGCTACCGCTGGTACGCCGACGCACTGCTCGACAACATCTTCTGGCACGACCACGTCGACGGCATCCACGGATGGGGCCATGGCGGCGTCGGGATGCTCATCATCGAGCCGCGCAACTCGACCTATCACGACCCGACCACGGGCGCCGAGGTCGCCTCGGGCACCGTCGTCGACATCCACTCCCACCCCGAAGTGGACGGCATCCAGCACCCCCTCGCCGCCGGCCTCGTCGACGGCAGCTTCCGCGAGATGGTGATCTGGACGCTGGACGACAACCCCGTCACCGACTCGACCATCAACCTTCACGCCGCGCCATTCAGCGATCGCGGCACCGACCCGTCGTTGCTGTTCAGTTCGTACAAGTGGGGTGATCCCGGCACGCCGTTGCTGCGGGCCTACCCCGGCGACCCGGTGGTGATCAGGGCGATCCATGTCGGACCGACGATCGACAGCTTCCGCATGGACGGCCACAACTTCTACATCGAAAAGCGCGCCAGGGATTCGGCGACCGGCACGATGTACAGCCGGGTCACGGACACCATCCACAGTGGTGTCTCCGAGCGCTACACGTTGATCCTCGACGGCGGCGCAGGCGGGGTCAACAAGCAGCCCGGCGACTACCTGTACCACAACGGCATCGCCCGCCGCTTCAAGCAGGGTGCTTGGGGGATCATGCGTGTGCTGCCGAAGGGATCTGCCGATCTGCAACCGCTGCCGAACTACGCGAAGCCGGCCGGCACCTATGTGCAGCCGGCGGTGACGGGCTTGCGGCCACCGGTGGCGGCGACGCCCGGCAACCCGTGCCCGGCCGGTGCCATCAACAAGACGTTCGCGATCAGCGCCGTCGACGTGCCTGACAGCATGCAGGGAACATCCGGCAGCCACGGCACGAGCACCAACGTGACCGGCGCGATCACAGCGGCGTACGTCATGACGTCGAACGCCGCGGCGGCGAAGGCGAAGGGTGTGAAGGACCCGTTGGTCGTGCACATCAACGCCGGCGACTGCGTGACCGTCAACTTCACCAATCAACGAGCCGTCGATCGAGCGAGCCTCAGCGTCGGCGAGCTCACCAAGTCCGGTGGATCGTCCGGTGTCAACGTCGGATTCGATCCGGAGCAGACGGTTCCGCCCGGCAAGTCGCAGGTGTACAAGTTCTATGCCGAGACGCCATCGATCGAAGCCGCGCAGTTCTCCGACTTCGGTGGCGACGCCACCGGCAAGATCGGTCTGTACGGCGCGTTCGTCGTCCACGAGAAGGGCGCGTGGTTCACCGACTCGGTCACCGGGGCGCGCACCATCACCGGCGTGACGGTCGACGCTCACGTTCCCGGCCAGCGCGGCTATCGGGACGACACGTTGTTCCTCCAGGACAACGATCCGCAGATCGGCTCCGACTTCATGCCGTACCCGCTGAAGGTCGACGGGCTCACCTTGGTCAACTACAAGAACGCCGGGCGACGCACGGATGACTTCAGCGGAGCGGTGGCAACACCGTTGTTGAAGGCGTACGTCAGCGACCCGATCCGGATCCACGTCTTGTCGACACCCGGCTCCGAACAACCTCACGTGTTCCGTGCCGGCGGTCTCAGCTGGCTGCGCGATCCCTACATGCCGCGATCGCAGGAGGTCGCCGAGCAAGGCCTGTCGCCGTATCAGGGCATCGACGTCCACATCATCGATGGCGCCGGCGGTCGGGCGGGACAGACCGGCGACTTCTTCTACGGAGACAACCGCAGGCCGTTCACCGAAGGCGGGATGTGGGGCGTGCTCCGAGTGCTGCCGGTGCCGGTGTGCGGCTCGACGGCGCCGCTGCGACTCCTCGATGGAGCCGCCTGCAACTGACCAGATCGGGCGGGGCGAAGGCACCCGCCGTCAGGCTTCCTACCTGCGGCGGGTGCTTCGTCCGAAAGTGGTGACCGGTAGTAGCTGCAGCACGCTGGGTGGTTGCCGACTTAATCCTTCGCCCTAGTTGTTGTCTTCCGGAGGAAGGTGCTTGGTTGCCCACACCGCAGCCTGCGTGCGATCGGACACGTTGATCCGCTGGAACAGGCGACCACAGTGCGACTTGACGGTCTTCTCGCTGATCCCGAGCTCGCGGCCGATCTGCTTGTTGCTCTGGCCCCCGACGATGAGGCGCAGGATCTGCCGCTCGCGCTGGGTCAACGAGGCGCCGGAGTTCGGCTGTGTCGATGCATTGCGAATGAGCTGGGCGGCGACCGAGGGACTGAGGGGAGCGCCGCCGTTGATGGCGGCGCGGATGCCGGCGACCAGCACCTCGGGCTCGACGTCTTTGACGAGATAGCCACGAGCGCCCGCAGCGAGCGCCGCGGTGACCTGTTGCGGCTCCTGGAACGTCGTGAGGGCGATCACCGCGATCTCGGGGTTGCTCGCGGCAAGGATCCCGATGGCGGTGATGCCGTCGACGATCGGCATCTGCAGATCCATGAGAACAACGTCGGGTGTCAGCCCGCGGGCCAATTGCAACGCCTCCCGTCCGTCGGACGCCAGGCCGACCACGTCGATGTCGGCCTGCGCGTCGAGCAGTTGTGAAAGTCCCGTCCGGACCAGCGAGTGGTCGTCCGCCAATACGATGCGAATCATCGATTCTCCTCCAACTCGAGGTGCACCGTGGTTCCCGATCCCGGTTTGGAATCGACCACGAGCACCGCACCCATGTCTTCCGACAGATCGTGCAGCAGTTGCAGGCCGAGGTGGCCCACCTGCCGTTGCGACGCTGCCATTTCCCTGTCGAAGCCGACCCCGTTGTCGGCAACCATCAACGTCACTGCGCTTCCGTTCTTCGTCATCGTGATGTCCACCTGCGAGGCGTGGGCGTGCGCGTCGACGTTGCGCAACGCCTCGCGCCCGACCCGGAGGAGCAGCAGTTCGTTCGCGGGGGACAGCCGCAGCTCGGGGACCTTCACGTTGACGGCGACACCGCGCTGGCGCAGTGCTGCGATGGTGTCGTCGAGGCCTGCGGCCCACCCACGCTCGGGCACCTCGACGGGGTAGATGCTGTTGAGCAGGGAACGCAGGCTTCGCACCGTGTGGCGTGTGGCCACTGCGAGGCCGTCGAGCCGCTCGCTCATCGGCGGGTCCGACTCCTCTGCCGCGGCCGACAGGCTGAACGTGATGCCGATGAGTTCCTGCACGGCGCCGTCGTGCACCTCGGCGGCGATCCGGCGGCGCTCGATATCGCTGGAGGCGATCACTCGCTCGAGAAGGTGTTCCCGTTCGGTCTGCAGCTTGCGCAGCCGGTGGGTGAGGGCGAGGCCGACAGGCAGTTGGGCGACGACCAGCAGGGCGAGCCCACCGAGCAGCAGCGGCAGGAAGTCCTGGCGCTGAGCGGCGGCGCGGTCGTTGACCAGGCTCGTCGGGTAGTAAGTCTCGACGATCATCGGAGTTCCCGCGGTCGTTGTCCAGCCGAAGTAGACCTGCAACAGGCTCTTCTCGCCCTCTCCGATCTCGAACTTGTTCTCGTCCTCGTCGAGCGAGCTGACGCTGGCCAGCACGTTCCTCGTGCCGAGCAGCTTCTTCTCCTCGTCGTCGAAGGCAAACGTCTGTCCGATCAGTGGTTTTTCGTCGGACCACAAGACCTTGCCGCTCGCCGACCACACCTTGACGTGTTTGGCGCTGCCCTGTTCGATGAGCGCCTGGCCTGCCCTTGCGACGTCTTGGAGTGCGGCTTCGTCGCCCGTGAGCAGCTTGTCGGTGATGAACGGGGCCAGTGCGGCTCGACCGGCCAACGCGCCGTAGGTACCGGCGTCCTCGAGGGCGCTGTTCTGGGAAGTACGGTGGAAGAGCCACGCCCACCCGATCCCGAGGCCGACGAGCGAGAGCGCGCTGAACAGCACAGATGCGCCAACAGCCCCCCGCAGGTTTCTGAGACCCGCCGGACCGTCCCTCTGGTCGAGCGTCATTGGTCACACAGTGTACGACCATAGTGACCCCAGTCCTAGGACGAAAGTTCAAGTATTCGTCAAGCGCCGGGCGATCACTTTGAGGCACAGGGTCTCGTCGGCGCCTTCGAAGATGCTCAAAACACGGGCGTCGACGAACAATCGGCTGACCGTGTACTCCTCGGCATAGCCGTATCCGCCGTGGATCTGCATCGCTTCTCGCGTGACCCATTCGGCCGCCCGGCAGACGTAGGCCTTCACCATGCTGGCCTCGAGCGAACCCTCGCCCTTGGCCATCAACGTCGCCACGTGGTAGCTGAACTGACGCGCCGCCTGGATGAGCACGGCCATGCGGCCGAGCTTCACTCGGGTGAGTTCGTACTCGGCGATGGCCCTGCCGAACACGTTGCGGTTGCGGGCGTGGTCGAGAGCGGCTTCGTACGCCGCCTGCATCACTCCGATGGCCCGAGCCGCCGTCTGTAGCCGGCCATTCTCGAAACCTTCCATCTGGAAATAGAAGCCTCGGCCGAGTCCGTCGTCGCCGCCGATCAGGTTGTCGGCCGAGACCCACCAGTTGTCGAAGGCGATCTCGTAGCTGTGCATCCCGCGGTAACCGATGGTGTCGATCGGCCGGCCTTCCATCTTGCCCCGCGTCCCGTCGCCACGCGGATCCTGTGTGAACTCGAAGCCGTGGCCCTCGCCCCGCGGCTTGGGGACGATGAACATGCTGAGCCCGCGGTGCGACTTGGCGCGATCCGGATCGGTGCGAGCCAGCAGCATCAGCACGTCGGCGCGCGCGCCGAACGTGCACCATGTCTTGACGCCGTTGATCACGTAACCCGGCTCATCGCCCGGCCCGGCGGCCGGTGTCCCTGTCACCTTGATACCGGCGACGTCGCTGCCGTAGTCGGGCTCGGTGACGGCGACTGCGGCCATCGCTTCTGCGGTTGCCAGCTTCGGCAACCAATGGTGCTTCTGTGCCTCCGTGCCACCCTTCAGCAACGCGCGCGTCAGGATCTCGGGTCGCGTGATCAGCGATCCACCGATCCCGAGCGACGCGAGACTGAGCTCCTCCGTGGCGATGACCATCGCGATG
>Ga0207648_10005162_pt1 | contig 13223 bp, 6 predicted proteins | sample KBSMisM32_FD_184310 | JGI IMG/M metagenome (GOLD analysis project Ga0207648, IMG submission 184310) | Miscanthus rhizosphere microbial communities from Kellogg Biological Station, Michigan, USA - KBS Miscanthus M3-2 (SPAdes) (version 2) | ecosystem: Host-associated > Plants > Roots > Rhizosphere...
ATCGCTGCCCTCGACCAGCAGCGGCGCATAGCCGTAGCCGCGCATGAGCTCCATCAGTTCGTCGCGCCCGATGCGCGCGAGCACCGTCGGGTTCGCGATCTTGTAGCCGTTCAGATGCAAGATCGGCAGCACGCAGCCGTCGCGCGCCGGATTCAGGAATTTGTTCGAGTGCCAGCTCGCGGCGAGCGCGCCGGTTTCCGCTTCGCCGTCGCCGACGATGCACGCGACCGTCAATTCGGGATTGTCGAACGCCGCGCCGTACGCGTGAGCGAGCGAATAGCCGAGTTCGCCGCCTTCGTGGATCGAGCCGGGGATTTCGGGCGCGACGTGGCTGGGCACGCCGTAGGGCCAAGAAAACTGGCGAAACAATTTCTTGATGCCCGCGCGATCCCGGCTGATCTCGGGATAGCGCTCGGTGTAGCTGCCTTCGAGATAGGTGTTGGCGACCAGGCCCGGCCCGCCGTGACCGGGGCCGATGATGTAAATCATGTCGAGGTCGTGCGCGCGGATCACGCGGTTCAGGTGCACGTAGATGAAATTAAGCCCCGGCGTGGTGCCCCAGTGGCCGAGCAGGCGCGGCTTGATGTGCGCGCGCTCGAGCGGCGCTTCGAGCAGCGGATTGTCCTGCAGATAGATCTGGCCTACGGAGAGATAATTGGCCGCGCGCCAGTACGCGTGCATATTCTGCAGCAGCTCGGGATTGAGGGTGGTGGGTGTGCGCACGTCATCCATGATCGGTCCTTGCGAGATTATTTTTGTCGGCGGTCGCGCGCTCGCGCGGAAAGCGCGGCGCATCAGGGCTTACCCACTCGGGGTCCCACAGACGAAAGCCGCCGGTGAACGCCGCGCTGTTGTCGACTACGCCGACGCCTGGCGGAGGCTTGTCGATGCGCACGGCGTTGCCGCCGCCGAGCACGATGTATTCAGGCAGCAACGCGAGCCGGAAGAGCTCGATCACGCGCAGCACCTCGCGCCGCCATTTTTTTTCGCCGAAACGCTCGAGGCCGCGCTTGCCGACGCGGTCTTCGTAGGTGTCGTGCTTTTTGTACGGCAGGTGCGCAAGCTCCAGCGGCACCAGCATGCCGTCGACGATCAGCGCGGTGCCCAGCCCAGTGCCGAGACCGAGAAAAAGCATCTTGCCGCCGCGGTAGGCGCCATACGCCTGCATCGCCGAATCGTTGATCACTTTGACCGGCCGTGCGAACACGCGCTCGAAATCGAAACCGCGCCATTCCGCGCCGAGATTGTGCGGATCATGCGCCGGCTTGTTGTCGGCCACCGCGCCCGGATAGCCGATGGTCACTACATCATACGGCCAGTCCGCAACGAGCTCCATCACTCGCGTCGCCATTTCTGCGGCCGTCATTTCGCGCCACGACTTAAATTCGCGCGGCTGCGCCGCACCGCTTGCGAGGCATTTCACGTGCGAGCCGCCGACGTCGATGACCAGCACGCGCCAGGCGGCGCGCGGGGACGATCGCGCAATCGGGAGCGCTGCGCGTTCGCGTGTCAGATGCATGCCGCCTCATAATGCCGATGAAGTGAGCGGCGGCGGCCGCCGGGCCGTCCGCCCGCGACGCCTGCGACAGCGGTGGAGAGGGACTGCAACATTTGGCGACCCGTCCGGGAGGAAAATTAAAAGCGAGGCAAATCAAAATTATGCTTGCGGCGGCGGAGACCCGACGTCAGGCGCGCGCTTAATCGGCAGTAGGACCACTCCCACACCTTAGTAAGGTTTCGTCCGTCGGACACCGGCGGATTGTTGTGTCTTACACGATTTGCTTAAATGATCTCGCGTAGCCGTGACCGTCTCTCCAGCCGTCCTGAGACCGCTGATTGCTGATAGTCATGGGGGCGCTGGGCGGGGGGTAATTTTCCCCCGCCTACCCTTTTTCCCGGCGCGGATCGGTTCGAGCATAAGGGGTCAAATACCGAAAGCACGGAATCATTCAACCACGGCAGCCACGCGACGCGATCGATGCGCGTACGTGTGACGGCCGATATTTTTTCAGCGGGCCGCATGCAGCGATTTCTCGACATGACTCACCAGTCCCATACGGCCAGCGCTGCATCCCGCGTCGAGCCGGCTTTGGCGAGTCTCCTGCAGCCGCAACTGTCCCTGCCCCAGCGAACCTCCGCCGTTCCCGCGCAACTCTTTAAGTCTTTCTGGATGGCGGGCTATGAAGGCGCGGACCACATCAACGGTTCCGGCCAGCCGCTTTCGATGTGCGACATTACGCAGCATGGCGCGCAGGTCGCGGCGGATTACTCGCGGCTGGCGGCTTTCGACATCCGCACCGTGCGCGAAAGCGCCGGCTGGCGGCTGCTCGATCATCACGGCAAATGCGATTTCACGCCGCTGCGCAATCGCGCACGCGCCGCGCGCGCGCACGGACTGCAGATCGTCTGGACGCTGTTTCATTACGGCTGGCCGACCGATCTCGACGTGTTCTCGGCTGCATTCGTCGAGCGCTTCGCACGCTATGCGCGCGCTGCCGCGTCTTACCTCGGTGAATTTACCGATGGCGTGCCGATCTATGCGCCGATCAACGAGATCTCGTTCCTGACCTGGGCGGCGGGGACCGCCGACGCGTCGCACATGCACAACGCGGCGATCGCGGGGCGCAGCGGCGAATTCAAGTGCCAGCTCGTGCGCGCGGCGATTGCCGCATGCGAGGCGATCCTCGAAGTCGACCCCCGCGCGCGCTTTCTCAACACCGATCCGCTGATGCACGTGGTCGCGCCGCCCGGCCGCCCGGACCTTGCATCAGCCGTCCGGGAGCAGCGCGAGCTGCAGTTCGAAACCTGGGACATGCTGGGCGGGCGCGCCCGCCCGGAGCTCGGCGGCCGCCCGCGCTACCTCGATATCATCGGCATCAATTATTACTGGAGCAACCAGTGGGAGTTCGGCACGCAGCGGCCGCTAAGCTGGCAGCTCGACGATCCGCGCCGCGCTCCGCTGTCGCAGCTGCTCGATACCGTGCGCCGCCGCTATCAACGCCCGCTGGTTATTGCGGAGACGGGCCATTCCGGTGTGCGCCGCGCGAACTGGGTGCGCGAGGTCGCGGGCGAAGTCGCGCTCATGCGCCGAGAGGGCGCCGCGATAGAAGGCATCTGCCTGTATCCGATCCTCGACCGCCCCGACTGGAACAATACGTCGCATTGGCACGACTGCGGCCTGTGGCACCTCGAGAACTGCGCCGACGGCATATTGCGCCGCCGGCTCAACGAGCAATATGCGGTGGCGCTGCGCAAAGTGCAGCACGACACGCGGGTCGTGTTCAAACCGGCGCCGCGCGCTCTGCTGCTGACGCGCGCGTCGGCGCGCCATCCCGTGCGCCCGTCATTTTGACGCGGCGCCGATTTCGCCGCGTTCGTACTCGAAGACCGCCCCCGGAAATTCAGCAAACGCCGCGGCGACGCGGATGCCGCCGGCGGTGACGGCCGCGCTCGCGCCGGTCAGCACGTGCCGCAACGAGGTGCCTTCGGCGAGAAACGGGACGGCCACGCTCGTGTCCTCCCAGATGGCCTCGCCGCACGGCAAAGCGCCCGGCGCAATGCCCATGGCGCCGAACATCCGCCCCGCAATCGTGACCACGCCCCTGCCCGCATAACGCCGCGCATACGCGATGACGTTGCCGGCGCGAAAGCCGTTCGCGGCGAGCGGCGTATATCCGCCGTGCATGAATACGGACGGCCGCGCGCGGCGCAGCATCAGCAGGCGCCAGATCGCGTACAGTTTCGCGCGCCCGTCGTTGAGCGTATCGGCGAAGAGCGCGCGGGTATCGAGCGTATCCCCGCGGCGCATTTGCCCGGCCAACTCGCGCAAAGCCTGCTGGCGCGCGGCGTAGTCGACCAGCCGGCGGTTGTCCGGATCGACGAGCGAAAAATCCCACAGTTCGTTGCCCTGGTAGCAGTCGGGCACGCCGGGCGACGTGTACTTGATCAGCATCATCGACAGGCTGTTCAGCATGCCGAGCCACGCGAGCGGCTCTATCGTGGCGCGCAGGTTCTGCAGGAAGAGATTGCGCTCGCCGCCCTTGAGCAGCGCGCGCACGAAATTCGTGACGGCCGCTTCGTACTCGTCGTGGTGCGTGATCCAGCTCGTATGCACCTTGGCTTCGCGCACGGCTTTCAACATATAGGCCTCGATGCGCTCGCAATAAAGCGCTGCCGCTGCGTCATCGTCAACTGCCGCCGGCAAGGTCCCGATCAGCGTCTGGTACAGCAGGTATTCGTCGTTGCGCGAGGGCGCCGGCTCGCCGTCGACTTCGCGCTTTTTGCTGCGGTTCACGCGCGCCCACCGCCGCAGCTGCGATTGCCACAGCGCGGGCAGCTCGGACAGCACATCGATGCGCGCGCGCACGTCCTCGCTGCGCTTGTTGTCGTGGGTCGAAGTCGCCAGCATCGTGGCGGGCCAGTTGCTGGCGCGGTCGGCGCTCGCGCCATGAAATGCGCTTACGGTGACGCCGAACGTCGCGGGCTCGCCGCCGACGTCGTTGAGCGACACTAGCCGGTTGTAGATGTAGAACGCGGTGTCCTCCACGCCTTTCGCCATCACCGGTGCTGTCACCTGCTGGAATTTTTGCGCGAACGTGCGCATTGCCGCGGCGGCGGGCGGCGCGTTCGCGGCGTGCGGGTCGGCCAGCAGCACCGATTTGATGAAATCGAAAATGCTCACGTCCGCGGCGCGGCTGTGACGCTTGGCGACGCCGATCGCCCACTCGATGTAGCGCCGGTCGGTGTCGGCGATTTTGTCCGCGATGTACGTGCGGTAAACGGGAAAGCGCGCGATGACTTCGGCAAGCGCCTGGCGCAGGGTGTTCACGGTGTAATCGCGCGTATCGCGGTTGGCATGCGCGATGCGCGCGAGCCGGTTGGCGAGCACCATGAGCTCGCTCGCTAGCGCGTTGCGCAGGATCAGATGCTTGCCGCGCGCCGCGATCTCGTCGAACGGCGCATCGTCGCCGATAAAGCTGTGATAAGTGCGCGTCACGCGCTGCTCCGCCGCGGTGTCCACGAAAAGGCCGTTCAGCACGTTGGCGAAGCGATAGCCGGTCGTGCCGTACACGCCCCACGACTGCGGCATGTCCTCAAACGAAGCGATGATTTTCTCGGTGATTACGTACAGCGGCCAGCGTTGATTGTCTGCGGGCAGCTCGAACGCGGCCGGCCCGCGCAGGTGACGGAAGCGGTCCTGCAGCCGCCGGCAGTAGGCGGCGGGATCGAACAAGCCATCGACGTGATCGATGCGCAGCGCATCGACCTTGCCCGCACGCAGCCAGTCGAATATTTTGCGGTGCGTGGCCTCGAACGCCGCTTCGTTTTCCATGCGCAGCGCGGCCAGGTCGTTGATGTCGAAGAAACGCCGGTAATTGATTTCGTCGGACGCGATGCGCCAGAACGCGAGCCGGTAAGCCTGCGCTTCGAGCAGCTCGTGCAGGCGGTCGAAGCTCGCGGGTTGGCCGGGCTCGCCATTGAGCGCGCGCACGGCGCCGGCAATCGCAGCGGCAATTTGCTGATGCTCGCGCACGAGACGCGCAAGCTCCCGCTGGTGCGCATCTTTTGCGGCCGCGCGCGCGGCGATCGCCTCGCTGCTGCACTCGTCGCGGGCGGGCAGCCCGCCGAAGGCAACGGCAAGCCTCTGCAACTCGGCGCCGGCGCCGTGCGCGGGCTGCAGCGCGACCTGCGCGAGTATGCGTGGATATTCACGCGGATCGATCGGCAGCCGGTGCTCGTGATAGAAAACGCTGAACGACCCCTGCTCTGCGTCGAACTTCAGCGTGAGCTCGCCGGCCGCAAGCACCGCGCCGTAATGGTCGCCGAGCACCGGCACCAGCACCCGGCCCGCCGCCGTGGCGTTCGCGGTCTGCCAGTCGATGTCGAAAAAATCCGCATACACCGACGCCTGCCCGTTTTCGAGCACGTCGAGCCACCACGCATTGTCGGCGCCCATGACGCCCATGTGGTTCGGCACGACGTCGATCACCTGCCCCATGTCGTGCTCGGCCAGCGCCGCGGTGAACCGGTCGAAATCCTCCGCGCTGCCGATTTCGGGATTGAGGGTGCTGTGGTCGACGATGTCGTAGCCGTGCGTGCTGCCGCTGCGCGCGCGCAGATACGGCGAGCAGTAAACGTGGCTGATGCCGAGTTCCGCCAGATACGGCACGATCGCGGTCGCGTCGCGAAACGTAAATTCGCGATGCAGCTGCAGGCGGTAGGTCGCGCGCGGAATGCGCACCGCCGCGGCGCGCCGGCGCGCGCGCGGCCGCGTAGCCGGCGCCGGACGCTGAGCCTCGAGCTTCGCCACGAGCGCGGGAAAACGCACGTCGGTTTCCCACTGCTCGAGCGTCACCGGCAGCTTGCGCCGCCAGTTCGGATGCTCATCTATGGTGCTCGGCAGGTTCGCCTGCTCGCCGACTTCCATCGCATCTTCGAGTTGCGCGATCATCAGCATCGTCGGGGTGCGCGCGACGTACGCATGCAGCGCCTGCCCCAGCGCGGTCAGGGACCCTGCTGGCAGCTCCGCACCCGGAACCACGCCCAGCGGCAGCAGCCGCTCGCGCTCCAGCGCGTGCACGAGGCCCGCGCGCTCGCGCTCGCGCGCGGCGACCTGCGCGTCGCGCTTTGCCGCATCCGGGAACTGACCGAACTCTTCGCGCAATTGCAGGTCGCGGCCGCGCCAATAACCGGCGATCGTCGGCAAATCGTGCGTCGTTAGCGCAGCCAGCGCCTGCCGCGGATAGGCCGCCGGCGGATTGAAGTTGCCGTCGGCATCGTGCTCGAATATCAGCAGCCGGTATGAGAGCACGCCGGCCTGCGCCAATCCCGCGCGCAGCTCGTCGGGCACCGTGCCCAGGTCTTCGCCGATCACGACGCAGCGATGGCGATGACTTTCCAGCGCGAGTATGCCGAGCGCTTCGGCAAATGCGTAATTGACGTAGGCGCCCGCGCTGGCGTCCATGCCCGCCGGCACCCAGTACAGCCGCGCGAGCCCCATCACGTGATCGATGCGTAACGCACCCGCGTGCACCATGTTAGCGCGCACCATCGCAATAAATTCGGCGTGCCCTGAGGCGGCGACATGCGCGGGCAGCGGCGGCGGCAGGCCCCAGTTCTGGCCGTTCATGTTGAATTCGTCGGGCGGCGCGCCTACGGTGGCGGCCTGCACATACAAGTCCTGGTTCGCCCATGCATCGGCCCCGCCGGAGTCGACCGATACCGCGAGATCGGTATAGAGGCCGATTGCGAGTCCCGCGTCGAAGCACCGTTCCTCGACCGCCGCGATCTGCAGCTCGGCCTGCCATTGCAGATATTGGAAAAATTCGACGCGCGCGCCGTGGGTCGCGGCGAATCCGCGCACGGCGGGCCCGGCAGGATCGTGGTACTCGGCGGGCCACTGCTGCCAGCCCCACCGCCCGGGCGCGGCAAGCTGCAGGTGCTCCTGGATCGCTTCGAACAGTGCGTAGCGGCGCAGTGCCTCGCCGCGCTGCGCACAAAACGCGCGAAATTCACTCGCGCGTCCGCTGTCCCGCGCCAGGTGCTGCTCGCGGAAATTCTTATACAAGATTTCGAGCAGCAACCGCTTGGCCGCGGCGACACCCGCGTAATCGACGAGCTCGGCGGCGCGCAGGCGCTTTAATTCGACCAGCAACTGGGGCGCGCCCGCGGCCTCGCGCGCGGACTCCGATTCCGCGAAATCGGGAATTGCCTCGATATCGAGATACAGCACGTTCAGAAACAGCCGGCTCGACGGGCTGTACGGGCTCGCGTGGCCGGCATCGTGCAGGAACAGGGCATGCAGCGGATTGACGCCGATGATGTTCGCGCCGCGCGCGCCCCACTGCGCAACCACGATGGCGAGATCGGTGTAGTCGCCGATGCCCCAGTTGCGCGCGGAGCGCAGCGAATACAATTGCAGCGCGGCGCCCCAGGCGCGGCCGCCCTGCGCGAGTATTTCCGGCAGATAGCAGCGGTCCGGCGCGACGATCAGCGTCGTGTGCGCGAGCGGCTCTATGCCTTCGAATATTTCCAGCCGGTGATAGCCGGGAGCCAGTGTGGGCGGCAGGCCCAGTTGCACGGCGCGCCTTTCCTCGCCGTCGACGTCAAACGTCTCGAGCAGAACGAGGTTGCGCAAATTAAAACTGCCGTTGTGGACGCGCCCGCTCTCCTCGGTAACGCGCCAGGCGAGGGGATGCCCGGCGAGCGCGGCAGGCAGCTGGATGCGGATGCCGTCGGCCAGCGCCGCGATGCGCACCACAACTGCAACGGGCAAAGTCTGCGCGCGGCGCGCGTACTCGTGGCCGGCGATCGCCACCTCGATTTGAGCTGCGTTCGCGGCCTCGACGTGCATCGCCGCGAGCACCGCGCGCAGCGTCGCATCGGAAGCCTCGTGCCGCTCGCCCCACACATCCTCGTATGCAGTTTCGACTCCATGCCGGCGCGCCAGCTCGGCGAGCCGCGAATCACCCATGCGCCGCCTCCAGCACCCAGATGCCGCCCCATGCGGGAATCAGCTTGGTGGTGGCCCCGGCGCTCGCGTGCATGATCCTGCCGGCCACCGGCTGGACGCGCCACGGCTGGTCGGAGAAATTTGCGCGCAAGGCGAGCCGCGTTTTGTCCGGCAGAGTCCAGTCGACGGCGAGATTCGCGCCCTCGACGGCAAAGCGGGCGCCGCCGGCGCTGCCCTGCAAATGCGGCACGAGATGGTGGCGCCTTATTTCGAGCAGGTCGCTGTATAGCGTGTGCCATCCGGCGCCGCCGGGCGCGGCGATTTCGCTCCATTGCAGTTTCGACTCGAGGAATGTCGTCTCGGCGTTGGGATCGGGTATCGTCATCTGCGCGTCGCCGGCGAATTTCTCGAACGCGGCGAACTCGCGGCGGCGGCCGTCGCGCACGGCGTCGGCGAGCTCGGGCCCGAAATCGCAGAAGAACAGGAACGGCGAGGACGCCGCAAACTCTTCGCCCATGAACAGCATCGGCACCTGCGGCGCCAGCAGGTAGCACATGACCGCAAGGCGCAGGGCCGGCGCGTGCGCGATCGCGCCGATGCGCTCGCCGAGCGCGCGGTTGCCGACCTGGTCGTGCGTTTGCGTAAAAATGACGAACGCGGGCGACGGCAGCTGCGTCGATACTTCGCCGCGCGGCTCGCCGCCCCGAAAGGTCGAAGTCTCGCCCTGGTAGGCAAAACCTTCCGCGAGCGTGCGGCCGAGATACCACAGCGGGCGCTCGGCATAGTCGGCATAGTAGCCGTCGCGCTCGCCGGTCGCGACGATGTGCAGCGCGTGGTGAAAGTCGTCAGTCCATTGCGCGTTGGCGATGAGCGGGCGCTGACCGGCGTCGCGCACGAGATAGCGCGCCTGGTTTCTGTCGTTCTCGAGCACGAGATGCACGTGGCGGGTGCGCCCCGGCCCTGCGCGCACCGCGCGCGCGAGCTCGGTGACGAAATCCGGCTCGCTGGCGTCGACGATCGCGTGCACCGCGTCGAGCCGCAGGCCGTCGAAATGAAATTCCTCCAGCCAGTAGAGCGCGTTGTGGATGAAAAAATCCCGCACGTTGCGCGAATCCGCAGCGCCGAAGTTGATCGCCGCGCCCCACGGCGTGTGCTGCGATTCGTCGAAAAACTGCGGCGCGTACTCGGGCAGGTAGTTGCCTTCAGGCCCGAAATGGTTATAGACGACGTCGAGAATGATCATGAGCCCGCGCGCGTGCGCGGCGACCACCAGGCTTTTTAAATCCTCGGGCGTGCCGTAGCTCGCATCCGGCGCGAACGGCAGCACGCCGTCGTAACCCCAGTTGCACCTGCCCGGAAAATCCGCGACCGGCATGAGCTCCAGCGCGGTCACGCCCAGGCGCACGAGGTAGTCCAGGCGCTCGATCGCGGCGTTGAACGTGCCTTCAGGTGTGAACGTGCCGACGTGCAGCTCGTAAATCACCGCTTCTTCCCACGGGCGCCCGCTCCACGCGGCATCGGACCATTCGAAGGCCAGCGGGTCGACGAGCGCGCTGGCGGCATGGATGTCCTGCGGATTCGAGCGCGACGCCGGGTCCGGCACGCTGATGCGGTCGTCGATCCGGTAGCGGTAGCGCGCGCCCGCCGCGAGGTTGGGGACCGTGGCGCTGAACCAGCCGCCCTCTTCCGGCGCCAGCGGCTGCAGGTGGCGCCCGCGCTCGTGCGTAATCTCGAGCGCAACATGCGATGCCCCCGGCGCCCACAGCCGGAAGCGCCCGATGCCATCGTCGAACTCGGCGCCGAACGGCATCGAGTGGCGGCGCTTCATGCGGGATGCGCCGCCTGCACGAGCAGCACGAGCGAGCGCCCCTGCAGCGGATATTCCGCGCCGGACGGCGTCGTGCTGCCCGCCGGCGCGCCGTTTTCAAGCGCGGTGTCGAATTGCGCGTACCACGCGGTCACGGCGCCGAGCGCCGGCAGCTTAAACGCGATCGCATCGTGATGCGCGTTGAAGAGCATCAGGAAGCTCGCGTCGCGTACCGGCCGCGCAACCTGGTCGGTCTCCGCGAGCGCGTCGCCGGCGAGATAAACGCCGAGGCAGCGGGCGAAATCTTTGGCCCACTCCTCGGGCGTCATCTCGACGCCGTCGGGTTTCAGCCACACGATGTCCTTGGTGGCGCTGCCGCCGGCGGCTTCGCCGGTGAAGAAATGGCGGCGCCGGAAGATCGGATGCTCGCGGCGCAGCGCGATCATGCGCGTAGTGAATTCGTAGAGGCGCCGCCGGCGCTCGTCGTCGGTCCAGTCGAGCCACGAAATTGGGTTGTCCTGGCAATACGCATTGTTGTTGCCGCGCTGCGTACGCCCGGTTTCGTCGCCGGCCTGCAGCATCGGCACGCCCTGCGACAGCAGCAGCGTGCCGAGCAGGTTGCGCTTCTGTTTTTCGCGCAGCGCGATGATCGCGGGATCGTCGGTTTCGCCCTCGACGCCGCAGTTCCACGCCAGGTTCTTGTTGTGACCGTCGCGATTGTCCTCGCCGTTGGCTTCGTTGTGCTTGTCGTTATAGGACACCAGATCATGCAGCGTGAAGCCGTCGTGCGCGGTCACGAAATTCACCGTCGCGGACGGCGCGCGGCCGCTGTGCGCATAAATATCGCTGGAGCCCGTAAGCCGCCGCGCGAAGTCGCCGATCAGCCCGCCGTCGCCTTTCCAGTACGCGCGCATCACGTCGCGATACTGGTCGTTCCACTCGCGCCAGCCCACCGGAAAATTCCCGACCTGGTAGCCGCCCATGCCCACGTCCCATGGTTCCGCGATCAGCTTGACCTGCGACAGCACCGGGTCCTGGCGCAGAATGTCCAGGAACGAGCCTGACGGGTCGTAACCGTGCGCTTCGCGGCCGAGCGTTGTCGCGAGATCGAAGCGAAAGCCGTCGACGTGCATTTCCTGGACCCAGTAGCGCAGCGAATCCGTCACCAGCTGCAGCACGCGCGGATGCAGCATGTTGAGCGAGTTGCCGCAGCCCGTGTAGTCGAGGTAAGTGCGCGGCTCGTCTGGATTTAACCGGTAATACACCGCGTTGTCGATGCCGCGAAACGACAGCGTGGGGCCGTGCTGATTGCCTTCGGCGGTGTGGTTGTAGACGACGTCGAGCACGACTTCGAGGCCCGCGGAGTGCAGCGCTTTCACCATCGTCTTGAATTCGGCGGCGCAGTCGGACGCGCAGTAGCGCTGCTCGGGTGCGAAGAAACCGATCGAATTGTAGCCCCAATAGTTGCGCAGTCCGCGCTCGACGAGCGTGCGGTCGTCAACGAACGCGTGGATCGGCAGCAGCTCGATCGTTGTCACGCCCAGCCGTTTCAGATGATCGATCACCGGCGGGCAGCTCATGCCCGCGAACGTGCCGCGCAACACCGGCGGCACCTGCGGATGCAGTTTCGTATAGCCGCGCACATGCATCTCGTAAATGACGGTGTCGCGCCACGGGACCTGCGGCCGCCGGTCGTCGCCCCAGCTGAACGCGGAGTCGACCACGCGGCACTTGGGCATGCCGCGCGCGCTCTCGCGGCGGTCGAACGACAGGTCTTCGCGCTTGTGCCCGATCGCGTAGCCGTAATGCGCGTCGCTCCAGCGCAGCGCGCCGCTGATCTCGCGCGCATACGGATCGATCAGCAGCTTGTGCGGATTGAAGCGATGGCCGCGCTCGGGCTGATACGGCCCGTACACACGGTACCCGTACAGCATGCCGGGACGCGCTTCAGGCAGGTAGCAGTGCCACACCTGCTCGGTGCGCTCGGGCAGATCGATGCGCTGGATTTCGCGCCGCCCGCTGTCGTCGAACAGGCACAGCTGCACGCGCTCGGCATGCTCCGAAAAGAGCGCGAAATTGACGCCGCGGCCGTCCCAGGTGGCGCCTTGCGGATAGGGTTTGCCGGGCCATACGGCGGTAACGGGCTGACTGGTGGTTTTCATCGATTCGGTTTTCCGGCGCGCCTGCGGGCGCGTGTTCATTCAAGTCAGGGTTCGCCATCTTTTTTTATGCGCGGCCACCAGTGCTCGAGCATGCCCGCGGCCCAGTGGCGGCCGCCGAGACCGAAGGCAAGCGCGATCGCCAGCACGATACCGGTCAAGATGATCAGAAACGTCTGCCGCACGAGATCGCCGCCGATGTTGGTCAGGTCGAGCGCGATTAGCACGACGAATGTCATCACGGCATAGTGGGCGAGCTTCGCGAGAAAGTCGGCGTCGGGCACGTTCGATTCGCGGCAATGGCTCGCCACGGCGTGGTCCACGAAGCGCGCAAAATAGGAACCGAGCGTGAGTATCAAGAGTGCCAGCATCAGCTTGGGCACGAAGAGCACGAGCCGGCCGAGCAGATCCGTCGCGTACGTGAGGCCAAGCGTGTTGAACGCGACTACCAGCGACGCAAGCACGACCAGGCAGAACGCGAGAAAGCCGAACAGCGTCGTGGTATCGCTGTGCGTACCGCCCTGCTGCATGAATTCGTCCATGCCGGCGCGGCTGGTCAGCACGTTGAAGTTGATCGCGCGCAGGCCGCGCTCGACCGCGAAGCGCACCGCCTTGGCCAGAAACCATCCCGCCGCCACCGTGAGCAGCGCGAGCGCCAGTCGCGGCAGAAACGCCGACACCTCGTTCAAAAATCCCCGCGCCGGATCGAGGAACGTATAGACGCTATCCATAATTTTCTCCTGATTGCCCGCGGGCGCGCCGTCAGCCGGCGTCCAGCAGTTCGAGAATGCCGTTCAGAGGAATG
>Ga0207648_10005163_pt1 | contig 13222 bp, 13 predicted proteins | sample KBSMisM32_FD_184310 | JGI IMG/M metagenome (GOLD analysis project Ga0207648, IMG submission 184310) | Miscanthus rhizosphere microbial communities from Kellogg Biological Station, Michigan, USA - KBS Miscanthus M3-2 (SPAdes) (version 2) | ecosystem: Host-associated > Plants > Roots >...
GCCACGAAATCGCGATAGGCGGCTTCGTCCATGAGTCCCTCGAGCTCGGAGGGATTGGTGACTTCGAGCTTGAAGAACCAGCCGGCGCCTTCCGGGTCGTTGTTGATGATGGCGGGGTCCTCGGTCAGCGCCGGATTGCCCTCGATCACCGTTCCGCTGATCGGCGAGTAGACGTCGGACGCCGCCTTGACCGATTCGACTACCGCGGCTTCCTCGCCCTTGCGGAGCGACCGTCCGGCCTGCGGCGTCTCGGCAAACACGATGTCGCCAAGCTGCTCCTGCGCGTGGCTGGAAATGCCGACCGTCGCGTTGTTGCCGTCGACGCGGATCCATTCATGGTCCTTGGTGAAATAGACGCTCATCAGGCGGCTCCCTTGCGGTGATAGCGATGCGGAACGAAGGGCATCGGCGCGACGCGGGCGTCGAACAGCTTGCCCCGCTGCTCGAGCTTCAGCGCGGTGCCGGGTTCGGCCAGATGCGAAGCGACGTAGCCCATCGCGATCGGCCGCTGGAGCGATGGCGAGAAGCCGCCGCTGGTGATCCTGCCGACCTCATTGCCTTCGCCGTCGAGGACGAGCGCGCCTTCGCGGACCGGTTGGCGGCCGTCGATCTCCAAGCCGACGCGCTTCTGCGGTGCGCCGTGCTCAAGCTCGGCAAGAATGCGCATGGCGCCGGGGAAGCCGCCTTCGGCGCGGCGCCGCTTGTTGATGGCGAAGGTGAGGCCCGCCATCACCGGCGTGGTGTCGAGGTCGAGGTCGTGGCCGTAAAGCGGCAGCCCGGCTTCCAGCCGCAGCGAATCGCGCGCGCCGAGGCCAATGGGCTTGGCGAGATCATGAGCGCAGATCGCGTCGGCGAGGTCGGCGGCGGCGATCGCCGGGACCGAAATCTCGAAACCGTCCTCGCCCGTATAACCGGAGCGGCTGATCCACAGTGGCCGTCCCTCCCATTGGAACGACGCCCCCTGCATGAAGCCGAGCTCGCGCACGCCGGGTACGATGGTTTCAAGCACCTCGACCGCCTTGGGTCCCTGGAGGGCGAGAAGCGCCTGCTCCTTCATGTAATCGACGACCACGCCGCCCGGCAGGCGACTCTGCATGACCTGGATGTCGCCATGCTTGGTCGCGCCGTTGACGACGACGTAGAAGTCGGTGCCGCGGCGGGTCGCCATCAGGTCGTCGATGATCCCGCCGTCATCGTCGAGCAGCAGCGAATATTTGGGCTTCGTGTCGGCCGCGGCCTGGAAATCGCCCGGCATCAAAGTTTCGAGAGCGGTGTCGACGCCCTGCCCGTGAACCAGCAGCTGGCCCATGTGGCTGACGTCGAACAGCCCGGCATTCTCCCGAGTCCAGAGGTGCTCGGCCATGATGCCCTCGTACTGAACGGGCATTTCGTAGCCGGCGAACGGCACCATCCGGCCGCCGCGTTCGCGGTGCCAAGCATCGAGCGGAAGCTTGTCGAGCTGCTGCGCGCGGGCCGCGACTCCGCCATCGGGATCGCCGCTGTAGGGCGTGCCCCGCGCCTGGGTTTCGTCGGTCGGGCCGTTGTGGGTTTCCCGGTTCATTCTGGCCTGCTCATTCGAAGCGCTCCGGCATAGGGTGCGACGACAAGGCTCATCACTGAGCCGTGCCAGCCGCCCCCGTCTGTCTCTAGCGCCTGAGAGCTTTGCCCCTTCGGCGGTCCCATCGCTGGGACACTTTCCAGACTGTCAGGCGCGCGCGGTCCCTGATGCCTGAGAGATTCCGGGGGCGGTTGCTCCTTCGGCGCCCCGGACCGTGATCCGGGGTCTCTCCCGCGCGGCCATTCCGGAAGCGAGCCTCCGGCGACGCGGTTGCCTTGGCCGCGCCCCGGACCGGAGTCAACGCGACTTTCGGTGAAGTCCTAACGAGTTGCGTTGTACTTGAGCTGATCCTGGGTGAGCTGGAAGCCGACCAGATGCTCGAACGTCGCGTTGGCGACCGCTTCGCGGACACCCGGCTCGGCAAGCGGATCGATGGCGGCCTCGGCTTCACCGGCCTTGCGAGGTCGGGTCAGGATGGCCCGAACGTTGGCCGGCAAGCTCGCCGCACCGCGGTTGACGCGCACGCTGGCGCGGGCGCTGCCCGTAGCGTGGAGGCTGCCGGCCGGGAAGTTCAGAGCAACCGCACCGACCTTCTTGGCGGCCACCGTACTCCCGCCGCGCAGCGCGACGTCGAAATAGGGCAGGACGACTTGCCGCGCCGGCCCGGCGTCGCGGCGCAGGCCGGTTACGGTGAATGTTACCGTCGAGACGACATCGTTGCCCGAATCCTGGCAGTAGGCACGAAGCTGAGTGATCGCTGCTGTGACGTCGATCGCCGCGGAGTCGGTGCTGCCCTGCGGATTGAACAAGGTGATGTCGCCGGTCCCGGTTGGAATACCGGCGATTGGGCAAGCGCTGCGGACCGCGTAGATGCCGCCGCCGTTGTCCGACGTTACGTCGCCGGCGTGGCGGCAGCCGGCAAGCAGCGTCAAAGCGAGGAAAGCGGTGGTGCGAAGCTTCACTGGGTGCGGGTCCTTAACTCAAGCGTCAACGGCAGGCTGCGTCATAGGAAGCCCCTTCTATGGCTGCAAGCGATGCCTTACATGGCCTGCATCGTGGATGAACTCCCTGCCCTTCGAGTACTGATTGCCGCTCCGCGCGGCTTCTGCGCCGGCGTCGACCGGGCGATCCAGATTGTCGAGATGGCGCTCGAGCGGTTCGGAGCGCCTGTCTATGTTCGGCATGAGATCGTCCACAACCGCTTCGTGGTCGATCGCCTGCGCGATCTTGGCGCGGTGTTCGTGGACGAGCTCGACGAGGTCCCGGATGACAGGCCCGTGGTATTCTCCGCGCACGGCGTCCCCAAATCGGTGCCGGCCGCGGCGACGACCCGCGGGCTGACCTATGTCGACGCGACCTGTCCGCTCGTCTCGAAAGTGCACCGCCAGGCCCAGCGTCTGATCGAAGAAGGGCGGCACATCCTGTTCATCGGCCATGCCGGCCATCCGGAGGTCATCGGCACGTTCGGCCAGGTGCCGGCGGGTTCGATCACGTTGATTGAGACCGTCGAGGATGCGCTGGGTGTAAGCGTGCCGGACGGCACGACCCTCGCCTTCCTGACTCAGACGACCCTTTCGGTCGACGATACGGCGCAGATCGTGGAGTCGCTGAAGACCCGCTTTCCCGCCATCCGCGCGCCGCGCAGCGAGGACATCTGCTACGCCACTTCGAACCGCCAGGCAGCGGTCAAGGCGATCGCCGGCGAGTGCGAGCGGCTGCTCGTCATCGGCGCACCCAACAGCAGCAATTCGCTCCGCCTGGCCGAGGTTGCCGAGCGCATGGGTGTCCCCGCGCGGCTGATCGAGCGCGGCGCCGACATCGACTGGGATTGGCTCGGCCGGCCTGCGACCCTGGGCCTGACCGCGGGAGCGTCGGCTCCTGAAGTACTGGTGCGCGAGGTGATCGACGCGCTCCGGTCGCGATTCGAGGTGACGGAGGAAGTGGCCGATCACACGCCCGAGCGCATGATCTTCAAGCTGCCACGCGAGTTGCTCCCTGACCAAGCTGCCTGAAGTCGAGCTGTTCACCGATGGCGCCTGCCGCGGCAATCCGGGGCCGGGCGGCTGGGCGGTGCTCCTGCGCATGGGCGACAAGGAGCGCGAGCTGGCCGGCGGCGAACCGCTGACCACCAACAACCGCATGGAGCTGATGGCCGCGATCAAGGGGCTCGAGGCACTGACCCGGCCGTGCCGGGTCCAGCTTCACACCGACAGCATCTACGTCCGCGACGGGATCACGCGCTGGGTCCACAACTGGCAGCGCAACGGCTGGCGCACCTCCGACAAGAAGCCGGTTAAGAATGCCGAGCTGTGGCAGGAGCTGATTGCCGCCTCCGCCCCCCACCGAATCGAATGGCACTGGGTCAAGGGTCATAGCGGCCACCCCGAAAACGACCGCGTCGACGCGCTGGCCTGCGCCGCCGCGGACGACCAGCGCCGACATCATCGCTTGTAATGAACGGATGAACGCGAGTTCACTTTCGATAAGGGACAGGCAGCGCTAAATCGGCATCGTCACCGACTCTCTCGTTCCCCTGTTGGATTGTTGGTGAGGGGAGGCGTCACCCGCGCCTCCCCATTTCTATGTTCGGCCCAAATCGAAACGCAACGGCGAGAAGGCCGCCGCCCTCGCCTGCCCCAGCGAATCACCGGGCTCTTTTTCGAGCAACAGCGCGGCGCAGAGCTTCGCGGCAGCCGGCGAGGTCTGGATCCCGAACCCGCCCTGCCCCGCGCACCAGAAAAAGCCGGGGACCGAATCGAAGCCGAACACCGGCAGGCGGTCCGGCGCGAAGCTCCTCAACCCCGCCCAGCTTCGCTCGACCGCCTCGACGGGCCAGTCGACGACCGACTGGAAACGGTCGATGGCTGTCGCAACGTCGAGCTCTTCGGCTGCTGCGTCGCAGGGGTCGGTTTCGGTTTCGTCATGCGGACTTACCCACACGCGATTGTCGGATTCGCCCTTGAAGTAGAAGCGCTCGAGCGCGTCGTTGATCAGCGGAAGCCCGTGCAGGCCAGACTGTCCGATCCGCAACTGGACGATCGTCCGGCGCAGCGCCCGGATGCCGAGTGGCCGAACGCCGCAGCGCCTTGCGACGTCATCGGCCCAGGCCCCGGCGGCGTTGACGATCACTGTTCCGGTGAAATGCTCCGACCCCGCCTCGACGGCCCAGCGATCGCCCGAGCTTCGCGCCACCATCAGGGGAGCCGAGCACAGGACTTTTCCACCGATGCGCCGAAAATATGTGAGGCACGCCTGGTGTAGTCCAGCGACGTCGATGTCGGCGCAGCTTGGATCGTCGACTCCGAAATCCCAGCCTTCGCGCAGCCCCGGAATGCGGGCTTCCAGCTCGGCGCGCTCTAGTTCCGACAGCGGTGACTCGCGCGAATTCACGCTGAGCGCCTCGCGCAGGTCCATGTAGCGGCGCGCGATCGTGATTGCCCCGCGCCGGCGAAGCCAGGAGCTCTCGCCGGTCGGCCAGCCTTGTTCGAGCAACGGCCCGGACACCAGCGTCAGCGGCATGACCTCCGGCCCGCCGTAATGGGCCAGCCAGAAGGCCGCCGAGCGGCCGGTGGTGTGATAGCCGCATTGGTCCTCCGCTTCGAGGATAAGCGTCCGCCGCCGATCCGCGAGCGCTGCGCCGAGGCTTGCTCCGGCAATGCCGCCGCCGACGATGATCACGTCAAAATCAGACATTCTTGCTGCTGGTTACGAATTGGAAAGCCGCACCGTCTAGTGCTGGCATCATGTTCAACGGGGGGTTTACCGATCTGCTGCTGCTCGCGCTTGCTGCGACCCTGGTCGTGGCGGCAGTGATCGACGTGCGCACATTCACGATTTCGAATCGGCTCAACCTCACGGTTGCCGCCGGTGCGCCGCTCTACTGGATGTCGATCGCGCTGAGCCCCTGGCCCGGAGTTGCGGTCCAGCTCGCCGCCGGCGCCATCGTGTTCGTGCTTTTGGCCGGAGCGTTTTACGCCGGCATGATGGGCGGCGGCGACGTCAAGCTCGCATCGGCACTGGCCTTGTGGTTCTCGCCCGCAGGAACGGTGAAATTCCTAGTGCTGATGTCGATCGCCGGCGGCGTCCTGACCATAGCGATCCTCGGCTGGCATCGCGCTCAAAAGCGCGAGGGCCGGCCCGAAATTCCGTACGGAGTCGCCATCGCATTCGGTGCGCTGGCGATTCTCACCCAACGCTTTCTTAACCAATTTGTCTGATGTGTGAGGCTGTTCAAGTGGCCCGTTTGGGGGAGGCGATCTCGCCATGGATGTGAAGAAGCTCGCGCTGCTCGTTGGAGCGCTGGTCATTGCGGTGATCACCGCGGTCATGGCCAAGAACATGTTCGCCGGAGCCGGCGCGCAGCAAGCCGCTGCGCAGACGGTCCCAGTCGGGCCTAAGGTGCTCGTCGCTAAGAAGGCGCTGCCGGTCGGCACGATCATCGATGCCGACAGCTTCACCTTCCAGCCCTGGCCGAAGGAGCTCATGCAGAGCGCCTATTACGTCGAGGGCCAGCCTGACGGCGATCCGAGGAAGTTGCTCGGCACGGTCGTCCGCTATCAGATCACTGCCGGCCAGCCAGTCACTCGCGGCTCGCTTGTCGGCCCGCAGGACCGCGGCTTCCTCGCCGCGGCGCTCGGCCCGGGAATGCGCGCCATCACCGTTCCGGTGAACACTTCGTCGAGCGTCGCCGGGTTCGTTTTCCCGGGCGACCATGTCGACATGGTGCTCAACCAGACCGTCAGCGGCGGCGGCGAAGGTCCCCCGCTCAAGGTGTCGGAAACGATCATTCGCAACCTGCGGGTGCTGGCGACCGACCAGCGCATCACCGAGAAGGACGACGACGGCAAGACCCAGGTCAAGACCTTCTCCAATGTCACGCTGGAGGTCACTCCGCGCATCGCCGAGAAGATTTCGGTCGCGCAGAGCATCGGCTCGCTGTCGCTGTCGCTTCGCTCGATCGCCGACAATACGTCGGACCTCGAACGTGCGGTTGCCTCAGGCGACATCAAGATCCCGGCTGGTGCCAATCCGGCTGACGAGAAGCAGATGCTGCTCGCGCTGGCCAACCGCCCGATCGACAATAACACGACCTTCTCTACCGGCGGCGACGTGTCGCGCTTCCAGCGCCGCAGCGTCCCCGCACAGCAAAACGGCGGGCAGCAGATGGCTCAAGCCGTGAAGGGCCTCGGCCAGGCGCTCGGCGCCGCTGCCGGTGTCCCGACGGGGCCGGTCGTCCGGGTCGCTCGCGGCAATACAGTCACCGTTGTTCCGGTGGGAGCTCGCTAACATGAAGACTCAAGCCATCACCCGCCGGGCTCGCCTCGGCACCGCACTGGCCGCTCTGGCCATCGCCCTGGGCACCGTAGGCGCCGCAGCGCCCGCGATCGCCCAGCCTACTTCGGCCAAGCCGGCCGAGACGCTGACGCTCAGCAAGAACACCGGCACGCTGATCCGGCTGTCGGAGCCGATGAGCGATGTGTTCGTCGCCAACGAAGGGATCGCCGACGTCCAGGTGCGTTCGTCGACCCAGTTGTACGTCTTCGGCAAGGGCGCGGGCGAGACCACCATCTATGCGACGAGCAAGGGCGGCCGCGTCGTCTACGCGGCCAACGTCCGGGTCGGGAACAACCTGAGCTCGGTCGGCGAGATGCTTCACATGGCGATGCCCGATGCAAGCATCCAGGTGATGCCGATGAACAACCTGGTGTTGCTCACCGGCACCGTCGCCAATCCGGACGACGTCGCCGAAGCGACCCGCCTGACGCAGGCCTATGTCGGCGACGGGACCCAGGTCCTCAGCCGCCTGCGCTCGGCGACGCCGCTCCAGGTCCTGCTGAAGGTCCGCATCGCCGAGATCAATCGCTCGATGCTCAAGAAGGTCGGCGTCAACCTGCTGAACCGCGACAGCGGCAGCACCCTGTTCGGAATCGGCCAGGGCAGCCCCGGCAGCATCACCACGGCCCCGGGTAGCTTCAATCCGGCGACCGGACAGATCACCGGCAATATCGATCCGAGCAGCGGCGCGCTGCCGGGACAGAGCGTCGTGAAGTTCAACAACATCGTTGGCGGAACGACGCTCGGCCTGTTCGGACACATCTTCGGCACCGACCTGCTCGGCTCGCTCGACCTGATGCAGAACGACGGCTTCGTGACGACGCTCGCCGAGCCGACACTCACGGCGCTGTCGGGTGAGACCGCCAGCTTCCTCGCCGGCGGCGAGTTCCCGATCCCCGTCAGCCAGGCAATCGGTGCGGTGACGATCGAGTATAAGCAGTACGGTGTCGGACTCGCCTTCACTCCGGTGGTCCTTGCCGACGGCCGCATCTCGATGCGCGTCCGTCCCGAGGTCAGCGAGATCAGCAGCGCCGGCTCGGTAACGCTGAACGGCTTCGTCGTTCCCGCGCTGACCACGCGCCGCGCGGAGACGACCGTGGAGCTCGGCTCCGGCCAGTCGTTCATGCTCGCCGGCTTGCTCCAGAACCGGAACAACAACAGCGTCCAGAAGGCGCCGTTCCTCGGCGATCTGCCGATCCTCGGCGCACTGTTCCGCTCGACGAGCTACCAGCGCAACGAGACCGAGCTGGTCATCATCGTCACGCCTTACCTCGTCCGCCCGGTGTCCGGACAGCTTGCGACGCCCGACAAGGGTTACCGCGCTCCGAACGACGCCAACATGTTCCTCGGCGGACAGACTTTCGGCGGCGTGAGCGGCCCTGCGGCAGCCAATCCGCCGGTCGCCAAAGTAGCCGTGCCTGCTCCAGGCGGGCCCGTCGCAGCACCGGGGTTCAAGCTGTGAGCCGCCGCTTCATCGTGAAGGATGCAACCATGCGTTCGAAACTGATCCTCATCGCTCTGAGCTCCGCGCTGGCCGCCTGTGCTACCACGGTCGGAGACCAGCCCGACCAGGGCCTCGCATCGGTCAATGTCCCGGTCGTCACGACCGCCGACTACGTGTTCGACGCTGCGGCCCCGGGCGGAGCGCTTGCTCAAGGTGAGGCCGACCGCCTCAGCGGCTGGTTCCAGGGTCTCGGCCTCGGCTACGGCGATACCGTCTATGTCGATGGAGGCTATGCGCCCGCGGCTCGGACCCAGGTGGCGTCGATCGCCGGCCGCTTTGGAATGCTGGTGACTGCGGGCGCTCCGGCGACCACCGGAATGGTCCAGCCGGGTTCCGTCCGCGTCGTCGTGGCTCGCCGCCGCGCCGAAGTGCCGGGATGCCCGAACTGGAGCCGCCCGGCGGCACCCGACTTCCACAATCGCTCGATGTCGAACTACGGCTGCTCAGTGAACAGCAACATCGCGGCGATGGTCGCCAATCCTGAAGACTTGCTCCACGGCCGCGAAGGCTCGGGAACGACCGATACATGGGTCGCGTCGCGCGCGATCGAAATGTACCGGACCACCCCACCGTCGGGCACCAAGGGCCTTCAGGCCGTCACCCCGGGGGGAGGTAAATAATGAATGCTCCGTTTCAGGCTCGCGCAGGTCTGCGCGACCCCTTCACGGCGTTCGTTTGCGACGACGCGACGGCCGACATGCTGCGGCCGGTTGCCGTCGAGCACGGCTGGTCGCCCGAGAAGGTCAACAAGGGCGGCCTGCGCAACGCGGTCCAGTCGCTGTCGGTCTCGGCAAGCCCGAACATCCTGTTCGTGGACCTCTCCGAGTCCGCAGATCCGCTGAACGACATCAACGCGCTCGCAGAAGTGTGCGAGCCGGGGACGATCGTGATCGCGGCCGGCACCGTCAATGACGTCCGCCTCTATCGCGACCTCGTCGCAAGCGGGATCCACGACTATCTGCTGAAGCCGTTCACGGTCGACCAGCTGCGCGATACGTTCGCGCATGCCCAGATGATCCTGTCCGGCCCGCGTGGCGAGGCCCAGGCCGACAAGCCGCACGTCATGGCCGCCGTGATCGGCGTTCGCGGCGGCGTCGGCGCGTCGACCATCGCGACCTCGCTCGCCTGGATGTTCGGCGAAAAGGCGCGTCGTTCCACCGCGCTTCTCGACCTCGACGTCCACTTCGGGACCGGTGCGTTGGCGCTCGACCTGGAACCGGGCCGCGGCCTCACCGACGCGATCGAGAATCCGAGCCGCATCGACGGCCTGTTCATCGAGCGCGCAATGGTTCGCGCCAACGAGCGGCTTTCGGTCCTGTCGGCCGAAGCGCCGATCAACCAGCCGCTGGTTACCGACGGTACCGCGTTCTTCCAGCTTCAGGAAGAGATGCGCAACGCCTTCGAATCGACGGTTCTCGACCTGCCGCGCCACATGCTGATCCAGTATCCGCACCTGGTGCACGATGCGCATGTCGCCGTCGTCGTGGCCGAGCTGACTCTGGCCGGGACCCGCGACACGATCCGGATTCTCGCCTGGCTCAAGTCGAACGCTCCGCAGACCAAGGTCATCGTCGTCGCGAACGGCGTCCCCTCGGGCGGCGCGCTGGAAATCAGCCGCAAGGATTTCGAGCAGTCGATCGAGCGCAACGTCGACGTCGTCTTCCCGTTCGATGCCAAGGTGGCCGCCCAGGCGGCGAAGCTCGGCAAGCCGATGGCGGAAGTTGCCGGCGGCAAGCTCTCGGCGCCGTTCAATGCCCTTTCCGGCATGGTTCTCAACCACGCCAGCGAAGAGGGTTCGGCGCCCGAGCCGGCAAGCGCGAGCGGCGGCAAGCAGTCGCTGGTCAACAACCTGAAGTCGATGCTGGCCAAGCCGAAAGACAAGGCCGCGTAAGAACAAGCCCGCGCAGTCGCCATCGGGCGACCGCCCGGAAGAAGTGAGAGGCGAAGCCAAGTATGCTCCTGTGGCTACTCATGATCGGCGGTATCGGCGCCCTCGTCCTCGCCTATTTGGGAGTGCGGGGTCCGTCCGCGGGCAAAAATCTCAAGCGGCGCATGGAGCTCATCAGGGAGCGCCACGGCGACGTTCTGACGGGCAACGCCCAGGCCCAGATCCGCAAGCTGTTCGCCGAGCGCGGCAGCAGGCTTGAAAGCTATGCCTCGACCCTAATCCCGAAGCCGGCGCTGCTGCGCACGCGGCTCGAGCAGACCGGAAAAAACATCAGCCTCGGCAAATATGCCCTGGTATGCGCCGGCATTATCGCCGGAGTGACGATCCTGCTGATGATCCGCGGCGCTCCGCTGATCCTGTCGCTGATGATGGGCCTGTTCTTCGGAATCGGCGGCCCTCACTTCGTCATCGGGAAGATGATCAAGCGCCGGATCAACAAGTTCAATTCGAATTTCCCCGACGCGATCGAGCTGATGGTCCGCGGCCTTCGTTCAGGCCTTCCGATCACCGAGACGCTCGGCATCGTCGCCAGTGAGATCCAGGGCCCGGTCGGAGTCGAGTTCCGGATCGTCGGCGACAAGATGAAGATCGGCCGCACCATGGAAGCGGCGCTGCAGGACACGGCCGACCGCCTCGGCACGGCCGAGTTCCAGTTCTTCGTGATCACGCTCGCGATCCAGCGCGAGACCGGCGGCAACCTTGCCGAGACGCTGTCGAACCTCGCGGACGTGCTTCGCAAGCGCGCGCAGATGAAACTCAAGATCCGCGCGATGAGCTCGGAATCCAAGGCGTCGGCCTACATCGTCGGCTCACTGCCGTTCGTGGTGTTCGGGCTCGTGATGATGATCAACCCCCACTACATGGGCGGATTCTTCACCGACCAGCGGCTGATGGTCGCGGGTATCGGCGGCATGATCTGGATGGGCATCGGCGCCCTCATCATGGCCAAGATGGTCAACTTCGAGATCTAAGGGAGGCACGGCAACACCATGCAGGTTTCGGCGCCTCCTAGCGGCCCTCACATCCTCGGCTTCGACGTCATCTGGATCGCGACGATCCTGAGCGCGGTCGCGACGTTCGCGGTCATGCTCGCGATCTACGCCGCGACGACGGTCAAGGACCCGATGGCGCGGCGCGTGAAGGCGCTGAACGAGCGCCGCGAGCAGTTGAAAGCCGGCATCGTCGCCTCGACCAACAAGCGCAAGAAGCTCACCAACCGCAACCAGGCGGCGGACAATGTCCGCCAGCTCCTGGGGCAGTTCAAGATGCTTCAGGACGACCAGGTCAAGAAGACGCAGCAGCGCCTGATGCAGGCAGGCATCCGCACCAAGGACCTCGCCTTCTTCATCATCCTTGCGCGCTTCGTCTTGCCGGTGGTCCTTGGCCTCACCGCAGTCATCATGATCTACATGCTCAACCACTGGCCGGAATGGGGTGGCTTCCGCCGCTACATGACCGTCGCCGGCGTATTGGTTGGCAGCTACAAGGCGCCTGACCTGTGGCTCAGCAACAAGGTCAAGAAGCGGAGCCATGCGATCCGCAAGGGCCTTCCCGACGCGCTCGACCTGTTGGTCATCTGCGCCGAAGCCGGACTGACAGTGGACGCCGCCTTCGGGCGCGTGGCGCGCGAGCTGGGCAAAGCCTATCCCGAGCTCGGAGACGAGTTCGGACTGACCGCGATCGAGCTGGGCTTCCTCAACGAGCGTCGCCAGGCGTTCGAGAACCTCGCCAACCGCGTCGACCTCGAAGCGGTGCGCGGCGTGGTCACGACCATGATCCAGACCGAAAAGTACGGCACGCCGCTGGCCAGCGCGCTGCGCGTGCTGTCGGCGGAGTTTCGGCACCAGCGGATGATGCGCGCCGAAGAGAAGGCCGCGCGCCTTCCGGCGATCATGACCGTGCCGCTGATCCTGTTCATCCTGCCGACCCTGTTCGTGGTCATCCTCGGTCCGGCGAGCTGCTCGATCAACGACAGCTTCCTGCACGGCAAGTAAGCTTCGCTTCCCGGCGATTGGAACGCGGCGGCTCGCTCAGGCGTAGTCGCCGCGTACTTGTTTTCATTGGGGACGCGACATGAGCTTCACGACCGACCCGAACGTGCTCCTGATCTACGGCCTGATCTTCCTGCTCGGACTGCTGATCGGCGTGTTCCTGACCGCTGGTGGCCGCCGCAAATGGCGCGAGCGCTACAACGGCGAATTCGAACGACGGCGCGAGCTGGAGAAAAACCACGCCGAGCGCGAGAAAGATTGGGCCGAACAGGAGAAGCACTGGCGCGAGCGCGATTCCTTGCGAACCGCGGCGATCAAGGACCCGCGCGAGCCGGGCGACAACGAGGTGCGCTCCCTCTAACCCTCGATCTTCGAGAAGTCGGCGACCCGGTTCACCGCATCGCGAAAGCGCATGAGGAGGTTGAGCCGCCGCTCGCGCTTGGCGGGATCGGGGTCGTTGACGGTCACGTGGTCGAAGAAGTCGTCGATCGGTTTGCGGAGCGACGCGAGAGCGGCCATCGCCGCGGTGAAATCCTCTTTCTCAATCGCTCCCGAGGCCTTCGGCTCAGCCTCGTCCAGCGCGGCGATCAGCGCCTTCTCCTCAGGCAGGTCGGCGCCGGTGTGGCCTGAGGCCATCTCGGCCACGGCTTGGCCGACGATGGGGTCGTCGACCAGCACCAGCGGGTCTTCCTCCCCGGTCTGCGGGATATCGTCCTCCGCGGGCGAGCTCATGACCCCGCCGGTCCAATTCTCTTTCTTGAGGATGTTCGCCGCGCGTTTGTAGGCGGTCAGCAGGTCGGCGCCGTCCGCGGTCTCGACGAAGCTCTGCAGCGCCTTCACTCGGGCGAGCAGGCGCACAAGGTCGTCCTCGCCGCCGAGCGCGAACA
>Ga0207648_10005165_pt1 | contig 13220 bp, 13 predicted proteins | sample KBSMisM32_FD_184310 | JGI IMG/M metagenome (GOLD analysis project Ga0207648, IMG submission 184310) | Miscanthus rhizosphere microbial communities from Kellogg Biological Station, Michigan, USA - KBS Miscanthus M3-2 (SPAdes) (version 2) | ecosystem: Host-associated > Plants > Roots >...
TGGCGGTTGGTTGCGCGACCGATCATCGTCATGCCGACCTTCTGCGCGATTTCGTAGCCCATCTGCGTCAGCCCCGAGCGCGACACGAGGAACGGAATGCCCATCTGCGCCGCCTTGATCACCATCTCCGACGTCAGGCGTCCGGTCGTGTAAAAGATCTTGTCGGCGCCTTCCTCGCCGTCGAGCCACATGCGGCCGGCGATCGCGTCGACGGCGTTGTGCCGGCCGACGTCCTCGATGAAAAGCAGGATCTCCGCCTGGCCGTCGCGATGCGTCGCGAGCGCGCAGCCGTGGACGGCGCCGGCCTGCTTGTAGATCGTTTCGTGCAGCCGCACCTTGTCGAGCAGCGCGTAGAGCGCCGTTTGCGTCAGCGTCGCATCCACGTGCAGGCGCACGTTGTCGATGTCTTCCATCAGGTCACCGAACACCGTGCCCTGGCCGCAGCCGCTCGTCGTCGTGCGTTTCGCGGTCTTCGCGTCGAGGTCGGCGAGGCCGTGGCGCGTCCTGACGGCGACCGAGTTCGTCTCCCAGTCGACCTGGACGGCGACGATGTCGTCGAGGCGTTCGACGAGCCGCTGGTTGCGCAGATAGCCGATCGTCAGCGCCTCCGGTGCGGCACCCAGCGTCATCAGCGTCAGGATCTCCCGCTTGTCGACGTATACGGTCAGCGGGTGCTCGCCGGCGATCGCAACTTCGCGGGCAGCGCCGTTCTCGTCGACGGCGGTAACGTCGAACGTCGATGGCCTTGCGGCGTTGGTGAGTTGCGGCCGGTACATCAGCGCCTGTTGTGCGGGTTCATCAGCGTTCGAACGAGTGCTAGCCGCCGATGTACGACATCTCGACGCGCGACTCGCGCGGCGTGTTCGCCGTGCGGATCTCGGAATAGCGATCGTCGCGCGCACGCCAGATCGCGGCGATGGCGTTGCCGACCTGCGCGTCGGAATACGCGTCGCGCAACAATGCGCGCAGGTCGTAGCCGTTGTCGGCAAACAGGCAGGTGTAGAGCTTGCCGTCGGTGGACAGCCGTGCGCGCGTGCACTCGCGGCAGAAGGCCTGCGTCACCGACGCGATGACGCCGACCTCGTTGTCGCCGTTGCGATAGCGCCAGCGTTGCGCGACCTCGCCGGGATAATTCGCATCGACCGGCTCGAGCGGGAACTCGCGGTCGATGCGATCGACGATTTCAGCGGCCGGCACCACGTGATCCATCCGCCAGCCGTTCGTGTGTCCGACGTCCATGTATTCGATGAATCGGACGATGTGCGGGCTGTCGCGGAAGTGCCGCGCGAGCGGCACGATCGCATGCTCGTTCAAACCGCGCTTGACGACGGCATTGATCTTGATGGGCGCGAGACCGGCCGCGTGCGCGGCATCGATCCCTTCGAGCACGCGCGCAACCGGAAAGTCGACGTCGTTCATGGCGCGAAACGTCGGGTCGTCGAGCGCATCGAGACTCACGGTGACGCGCTTCAATCCCGCGTCCCGCAACGCGCGGGCCTTGCGGGCGAGCAGCGCGCCGTTGGTGGTCAGCGTGATGTCGACGTCGCCGATCGCCGCCAGCATCGCGATCAGCCGCTCGAGATTCCGGCGCAGCAGCGGCTCGCCGCCTGTCAGCCGGATCTTTCGCACCCCCCGTCCGACGAATACTTTGGCGATGCGCGCGATCTCCTCGAACGTCAGCAGGTCCGCATGCGGCAGGAACGGAAAGTCGCGGCCGTAGACGTCCTTCGGCATGCAGTAGACGCAGCGGAAATTGCAGCGATCCGTCACCGAGATGCGCAGGTCGTGCAGCGGGCGGCGACGGACGTCGACGGGTAGCGACGACTCGTCGGCGACAGGCGCATTCGCCGCAGCGCGCACGAACGCTTCGCGGGCGGCGGCGCTCGCCGTGGCGCGAATGTCGGTCAGCGGAATGATGGCGGCCATCGGAGAGGCGTCCGGCGATCCTGTGGATGCACGAGTGGACAATCCATGTTAGCAGAGCGAGAGTTGCCGACCGATCCGTCAAGGTATGATCGACGCCCGATGATTTCGTTGCCTGAAGTTACTGCGTCGGCACGACGCTCGTGAATGCCCTGCGCCTGGCCGTAGACGTGATCATGGCGCGGATCCCGCTCGAAAGCCGATGGGCAAGCGAACGTTGGCAGCCGCTAAAGGTCGAAGTTGCTACGCCGCGGCTCGACATTCCGGCGGCGCGCGATGCCGTGCCCGGTACCGGACGCTCGATGCCGGAAGGCGTCGACGGCAACCACTGGCGCTGCACGGGTTTCGAGATCGAACTGCATCCGACGGAGGTGGAAGGCTACTTTCTCAACCTCACGGCGCCGGATCCGCGCATCTTCGTGATGTGGCGCTTTTTCGAGGACAATTCAATGCCCCGCGCGCGCCCGGTGCTCGTTACTGTGAGCTACAACGAGGCCGGGCGATTCATGGATGGCGGCGAGCAGGTCGACGGCGTTCCGATGCTTCCGTCGATCGCCGAATGGATCCGGGCGTTCGTCGACGTCCACTACAAGCCCGAGCCGCGCCGCAAGGTTCGCCGCAACGATCCGCTGGCCGATGCGGCGTCGAGTGACCGGTCCAAGCCCGATCGCTAGTCTCGAGTTGACGATGCCCGACGCCCCGACAGATCCGAAAGGCTTTTCGCTGCGCCGCTGGTCGCAGCGCAAGCACGCGGCCGCGCGCGGGAATCTCGCGTCCGATCGCGCGCCTGGCAGCACCGTGGCACCCGTCGGCACGGCGCTCCCGGACCCGACCTCGCCGGTTCCGACCGACGCATCCGCGGGCAGCGCTGCGGCGATTCCATCGGCAGCCACCGGCGTGGTCCCAACGCCTAGTGGCACCGCATCGACAACCGCCGTCACCGGTTCCGCATCCGGCGCCGCCGCGCCGCTGCCGTCGCTCGAGTCGTTGACGATCGACTCCGACTATTCGCCGTTCATGCAGCCGGGTGTCGACGATGCGATGAAGCGGGGCGCGCTGAAGAAGCTGTTCAGCGATCCGCACTTCAACGTGATGGACGGGCTCGACGTCTACATCGGCGATTATTCGAAGCCCGACCCGATCGACCCCGCGATCGTGCGAACGCTCACGCAGGCTCGCTATATCTTCAATCCACCGGCCACGCGCGTGAACGCCGCCGGCTACGTCGAGGACGTTCCCGACGACGCACCGGCTGACGACGCCGCGGCGGAGTCCGATGCTGCGCAGGCGTCGCCCGCCGATGGCATCGCCGTTGCACAGGCTGATGCGCCATTGGCAGTGCTGCCGCCGACCGCGGCCACTGACCTAGCGGTGCGAGTCGGCCAATCCGACGCGACACCGTCCGTCGATGCGGACGGGAAAGTCGCTGCTGCGAAGCCGGCGACGAGCCGCACATGAGCGTCTCCGACAAGAACGTCGCGATCTGCACGTGCAACGCGACGATGCCGCTCGATCGCGACGCGCTTGCGCGTGCGACAGGCGTTGCCGACCTGCACGTGCACACGGCGATGTGCCAGCAGGGCGCGGGCGAGTTCGCGAAGCGCGCATCGGGCGACATGGTCGTTGCATGCACGCAGGAGCAACGCCTGCTGGGCGACCTCGCGGACGAAGCGGGCGGCGTGCGATCCATTCGCTTCGTCAATATCCGCGAGACGGCCGGATGGTCGGCCGAAGCGTCACGTGCCACACCCAAGATCGCAGCGCTGCTCGCGGCTGCCGCGCTGCCGGACCCCGAGCCCGTGGCGTCGGTCGGATACAAGTCGGAAGGACAATTGCTGATCGTCGGCCCGCTCGCAGCGGCATTGAAGTGGGCCGATGCGCTCGCGCCGGCGTTGTCCGTCACCGTGCTGTCGACGCAGTCCTCGTTCGAAACGGATTTGCCGGCAACGCGCAGCTTCCCCGTCGTTTCCGGCCGACTGACGCGGCTCGATGGCTGGCTGGGCGCGTTCGACGCGCAGTGGACGCAGGAAAACCCGATCGACCTCGATGTCTGCACACACTGCAACGCCTGCGTGAGCGCCTGCCCCGAGCATGCGATCACGTGGAACTTCCAGGTCGATCTCGATCGCTGCAAGGACCATCGTGCCTGCGTGATCGCCTGCGGCGCCGTCGGTGCGATCGACTTCGACCGCCGCGACACGACGCGTGGCGCTCGCTTCGACGCGGTGCTCGACCTGCAGCCGACACGGTGGTTCACGCAGCACCAGCCGCCACAAGGTTACTTCGCGCCAGGTGACGATCCGTTGCTGCAGGCGAAAACGGCCGCCGAAATCGCGCTCGCGGTCGGTGAGTTCGAAAAGCCGAAGTATTTCGCGTATAAGCCGTCGATCTGTGCACACAGCCGCTCGCAGAAGACGGGTTGCACGCAATGCATCGACGTGTGCTCGACGCTCGCGATCCGCGCCGACGGCGATCATGTCGCTGTCGAGCCGCACCTGTGCATGGGGTGCGGGGCATGCGCGACCGTGTGCCCGTCCGGCGCGATGACGTATGCGTACCCGGCGCCTTCCGACCTCGGCACGCGGCTGCGCACGCTTCTGGGTGAGTACGCGCGGGCCGGCGGGCGCGACGCGGCACTCTTGCTGCACGCGGCAGACGCGGAGCCATCGCTTGCAGCACTCGCGCGACGCGGACGCGGACTGCCGGCGCGGGTGCTGCCCGTCGAGGTCGAGCACATCGCGTCTGTGGGCATCGATCTGTGGATGGCCGCGCTGGCGTGGGGCGCTTCCGGCGTCGCGGTGCTCGCCACCGGCCGCGAGGCGCCGCAGTATCGCGAGGCGCTGCGCTTCCAGATGTCGATCGCCCAGACCGTGGCCAACGCCCAGGGTTACCAGGGCGAGCATTTCCGGCTCATCGACGCGGTCACGGATGACGTCGCACGCGCGGTGTGGGAATGGCCCGTCGCGTTGCCGCCGCGCGTTCCCGCGACGTTCGCCGCCACCAACGACAAGCGCCGCACGCTCGCTTTCGCGTTCGACCATCTCGCCCAGCACGCGCCCGTGCCGCGCACGACGATCGCCTTGCCGGCGGGTGCGCCGTTCGGAGCGCTCGACGTGGACAAGTCCCGTTGCACGATGTGCCTCGCGTGCGTCGGCTCGTGCCCCGAAGCCGCGCTGCTTGATCACGCCGAGAGCCCGCAACTGCGCTTCATCGAGACCAATTGCGTCCAGTGCGGGATCTGCGCCAGCACGTGTCCCGAGCAGGCGATCACGCTCGTTCCACGGCTCGACCTGTCGCCGGAGGCGCGCGCGCCGCGCGTGCTGAACGAAGCGACGATCTTCGCATGTACGCGCTGCGGCAAGCCGATGGGCACGGAAAAGCTCGTGCTGGCGATGGTCGAACGGCTGCGCGGGCACTCGATGTTCGCCAGCGAGGACAGCCTCGCGCGACTGCGGATGTGCGGCGATTGCCGGGTCGTCGACATGGTGACCAACGAAAAGACCGTCGACATCCGTGACATCTAGTTCTGCTCAAGTCGTCGCGCTCGCGCACCCGCTGGCGCCCGAAGACCGCAGCCGCGCCGAGTTCTACGCGCTGCTCGCGAGGCTCTATGCCGAGGCGCCTGACCGGTCGCTGCTGCGGTCGATTGCCGGGGCGCAGACAATGGAAGGCGACGGCGCGCTCGCACCGGCATGGAACCGGCTCGTCGCCGCGAGCAGCGCAATGGATGTGGACGCCGTTGCACAGGAGTACACGGACTTGTTCGTTGGCGTCGGCCAATGCGACGTCAACCTGCACGCATCGCACTGGATCGCCGGCGCGATGCTCGATCGGCCGCTGGCCGACCTGCGCGGCGAGCTCGCGGCGCTCGGACTGGGCCGTCGCCGCGATGTCGTCATGCTCGAGGACCATCTGTCGGCGCTGTTCGAAACGATGCGGCTGCTCGTTGTCGGCGAGGGCGACCGGCGGCCGGCATCCGTTGCGGTGCAACGAGCGTTTTTCGAGCGCCACATCGGATCGTGGGCATTCTTGTGCTGCGGTGCAATACGCGAATCGTCTATTGCCAACTACTACGCGTGCGTTGCAGAATTGACGGGACAATTCATGGCGCTGGACCGCGACGCACTCGCCATGGAGTAAAAGCTATGCGTGCGGAACCTGTTTCTGGAGGCACCATGAGCGATCGAATCCATCGCGACCCGCAAGGGTTGCCGTCCGTTGCTGCGCACACCCCCGACACGAATCGTCGGCGCTTCCTGATGTTCGGTGCGAGCGCCGCGGGGGCCGCCGTCGCCGTGCCCGTGCTTGCATCGCCGGCGGCGCTCGTCGAAGCGCCTGCGACGAAGCCCGCGTCACAGGGGTACCAGGAAACCGAGCACGTGCGAGATTATTACGCGACGACGCGCGTCTGAACGCAATGAACCCGGCGCGCCGAGTGTTCACGCTGACGCCATCGCGTTAAACGAAGTCTTCGGCAGGAGAGAACCATGCTGCTCACGCGCAAGACCGATTCCACCCGCGTCGCGGGTCCGCGCCTCGATCGCACGCTGGGCGCCCGGATCGCCACGATGGACCGCCGGGCGTTCCTGAAGCGCTCCGGCCTCGTCGCGGGCGCGGGTGCGTTCGCGAGCCAGTTGCCGTACGGCACGATGGGCAAGGCGCAGGCAGCCGACGAGACCGCGAACGTCAAGACGGAAGTGCATCGCACCGTGTGCACGCACTGCTCGGTAGGCTGCGCGGTCGACGCGGTCGTCGAAAACGGCGTCTGGACGCGGCAGGAGCCGGTGTTCGACTCACCGCTTAATCTCGGCGCCCATTGCGCGAAAGGGGCGTCGATTCGCGAGCACGGTCACGGCGAGCATCGGCTGAAGTCGCCGATGAAGCTCGTCAACGGCAAGTACCAGAAGATCAGCTGGGAGCAGGCGATCAACGAAGTCGGCGACAAGCTCGCCGGCATCCGCAAGGAATCGGGGCCCGATGCCGTGTTCTGGGTCGGCAGCTCGAAGCATAGCAACGAGCAGTCGTACTTGCTGCGCAAGTTCGTCTCGTATTTCGGCAGCAACAACTGCGACCACCAGGCTCGCATCTGCCATTCGACCACCGTCGCCGGCGTCGCGAATACGTGGGGCTACGGCGCGATGACGAACTCCTACAACGACATGCAGAACACGAAGTGCGCGATATACATGGGCAGTAACGCGGCCGAAGCGCATCCGGTGTCGATGCTGCACATGCTGCACGCGAAGGAGACGGGCGCGAAGATGATCGTCGTCGATCCGCGCTTCACGCGAACCGCCGCGAAAGCGGATGAATACGTTCGCATCCGCTCTGGCACCGACATCGCGTTCGTGTTCGGAATGCTGTACCACATCTTCAAGAACAACTGGCAGGACGACAAGTACATCAACGATCGTGTCTACGGGATGGACAAGGTCAAGGCCGACGTCATGGCGAAATGGACGCCGGACAAGGTCGAGGAAGTGACGGGCGTCCCCGAGGCGCGCGTATACAAGCTCGCCGAGATGATGGCGAAGAACCGGCCGTCGACGGTCGTCTGGTGCATGGGGCAGACGCAGCACACGACCGGCAACGCCTTCGTCCGCGCGTCGTGCATCCTGCAGCTGGCGCTCGGCAACGTCGGCGTATCCGGTGGTGGCACCAACATCTTCCGCGGCCACGACAACGTGCAGGGGGCCACCGACGTCGGTCCCAATCCCGACTCGCTGCCAGGCTATTACGGCGTCGCGACGGGCTCGTGGAAGCACTTCGCGACCGTGTGGGGCGTCGACTACGAGTGGATCAAGAAGCAGTTCGCATCGCAGGCGATGATGGAAAAGCCGGGCATGACGGTGTCGCGGTGGATCGACGGCGTGCTCGAGAAGAACGAGCTGATCGACCAGGATAGCAACCTGCGCGCGCTGGTCTTCTGGGGCCACGCGCCGAACAGCCAGACACGCGGCAAGGAAATGGTCGAGGCGATGAAAAAGCTCGACGTTCTCGTCGTCATCGATCCGTATCCGTCGGCGACCGCCGCAATGGCTGCGATGGTGCGCAAGGACGGCGTCTATCTGCTGCCGGCGGCGACGCAGCTCGAGACGTCGGGTAGCTGCACGGCGTCGAACCGGTCGCTCCAGTGGCGCGAGCGCGTGATCCGGCCGCTGTTCGAGTCGCAGACCGATCACGCGATCATGTACGCGTTCGCAAAGAAATTTGGCTGGGGTCCCGAGTTCATCAAGAACTACGAGATGTGGAAGCCCGACGGCGACGCGAAGTGGGAAGAGCCGACGCCGGAATCGGTATTGAAGGAGATCAATCGCGGCATGTGGACGATCGGCTATACGGGCCAGTCGCCCGAGCGGCTGAAGCTGCACATGAAGAACATGCAGACGTTCGACGTGAAGACGCTCCGCGCGAAAGGCGGTCCGTGCGACGGCGACTACTTCGGCCTGCCGTGGCCGTGCTACGGCACGCCGGAAATCAAGCATCCGGGCTCGCCCAATCTCTACGACCAGTCGCGGGCGATGATGGACGGCGGCGGCTGCTTCCGCGCGAACTTCGGCGTCGAGCGCGACGGCGTGAGCCTGCTCGCCGAAGACGGCTCCTTCCCGAAGGGCTCGGACCTCACGACGGGCTATCCGGAGTTCGATCACGTGCTGATGAAGAAGCTCGGCTGGTGGGACGAGCTCAGCGACGCCGAGAAGAAGGCCGCTGAAGGCAAGAACTGGAAGACCGACCTGTCGGGCGGCATCCAGCGCGTGACGATGAAGCACGGTGCGCATCCGTGGGGCAATGCGAAAGCGCGCGCCGTCGTCTGGAATTTCCCCGACGGCGTTCCGCAGCATCGCGAGCCGCTGTACTCGCCACGCCCCGACCTCGTCGCCAAATACCCGACGCACGACGACAAGAGGGCGTTCTGGCGGCTGCCGACGCTCTACAAGTCGGTGCAGGAAGCCAACGTCAAGGAGAAGGTCGCCGAGAAGTTCCCGCTGGTTCTAACGAGTGGCCGGCTCGTCGAATACGAAGGCGGCGGCGAGGAGACGCGCAGCAACCGCTGGCTCGCGGAACTGCAGCAGGAATGCTTCATCGAGATCAATCCGGTCGATGCGAACAACCGCGGCGTCCGCGACGGCGAATACGTGTGGGTGAAGACGCCGACGGGCGCGCAGATCAAGGTGAAGACGCAGGTGACCGAGCGCGTCGGCAAGGGCACGACGTTCATCCCGTTCCATTTCTCCGGCTGGTGGATGGGCAAGGACATGCTCGGGTTCTATCCGGAAGGTTCAGCGCCGATCATCCGCGGTGAAGCGGTGAACACGGCGACGACTTACGGCTACGACTCGGTCACGATGATGCAGGAAACCAAGACGACGCTGTGTCAGGTCGAGAAGTTCACGGCGTAAAGCGAAGGAACTCAACATGGCCCGAATGAAATTCCTGTGCGATGCCGAGCGTTGCATCGAGTGCAACGCCTGCGTCACCGCGTGCAAGCAGGAGCACGAGATACCATGGGGTGTGAATCGCCGCCGCGTCGTCACGATCAACGACGGCGTTCCCGGCGAGCGCTCGATATCGGTCGCCTGCATGCATTGCTCCGACGCGCCGTGCATGGCCGTCTGCCCCGTCGACTGCTTCTACAAGTCGGAGGAGGGGGTCGTGTTGCATGACAAGGACCTGTGCATCGGCTGCGGTTACTGCTTTTACGCCTGTCCGTTTGGCGCCCCACAGTTCCCGCAGACCGGCGCGTTCGGCGTGCGCGGCAAGATGGACAAGTGTACGTTCTGCGCCGGCGGTCCGGAGCCGGACCGCTCGGAGGCAGAGTTCCAGAAATACGGCCGCAACCGCCTCTCCGAAGGCAAGCTTCCTGCGTGCGCGGAAATGTGCTCGACGAAGGCGCTGCTCGGCGGTGACGGCGACGTCATCGCCAACATCTATCGCGAGCGCGTCATCCACCGCGGCAAGGGCGGCGAAGTGTGGGGCTGGGCGACGGCGTACAAGCTGCCGCCTGCCGGCGCACAGCAGGGGGCACCGGGTGCCGGCGCACCGGGGGCTGCTCCCGCCCCCGCGACGCCGCCGGGAGCGACCAAATCATGATTGCAACGCGTATCGCGCTGACCATCGTTTCGGTGGCGACGCTCGCGCTCGCCGGCTGCGGCGAGCGCCCGCAGGTGATCAACTACAAGCAGGGAACGTATCAGGGCAAGCCCGATACGCCGGCCTATCAGGGCGCGCCGTTCAACGGCAACAAACAGCAGTGGGACAACGCGATCGAAACGCGCATGCAGTCGCAGAACGAGTACACGCGACTTCACGACTGATGCCCCATATCCGATGACGCCGCATCGCAGTGGCGTTTTGCCTACACGGACCGCTATGCGGAGAGAATCGATGCAGACGACGATACGTGCCCTTCTGGGTGCCGGGCTGGTCGTGACCGCCTTCGGGGTCGCCGTGGCCAAGCTGCCGCCGGTGCCGCCGATGACGGACGAGCAGAAGGCTGAGAAGGCCGCGAAGGACAAGGCGTCTGCCGACGCTGAGGCCGCGAGGCTCAACAAGGCGATGGATCGCGCCGCCGCGGCCTATATCGCCGACCAGAAGGCGAAAGGCATCACCGTGAGTCCGCAAATGCCGGTCACGGCGCCGGCTGGCTCCGACGCGGCGAAGGGCTTGCCCGCGCAGCCGGAGAAGGCGTCGAACGCACACTCGCCTGCGCAGAAGCAGTGAAGCGCGCGCGTCGGATGCACTGATGACGAAGCGAGGAAACAGCATGCTGGCAGGAATCGCCCGGACGGGCTCGATGTTCATCGTGGCCCTCTACCTCCTGACGTTCGGGTGCGCGATGGCGCAGTCACCCGCCGTCAATCCCGTCGACGCGGATTACGCCGCGCAGCAGCAGAAGCGACAGGTGGAGCAGCCGCTGAACAATCAGCCGGTGTGGTCGGAGGCGCGGTCCGGGCAGCCGCAGTTCACCAGCATTCCCGGGCGCGAAACCAACGTGCTGATCCAGCCGCGGGGCCAGACGTGGCGTGCGGCGCGCTCGCCGCTGATTACGGCTGGCGGATTCCTGCTCGCACTCGCGATCGGCGGCCTTGCCGTGTTCTACATGATCCTGGGCACGATGGATTACGAGCGCAAGCCAGGCGCCCGCGTGATCAAGCGCTTTCAGCCGATCGACCGCTACGCGCACTGGCTGCTGGCCATTACGTGGGTCACGCTCGCCATCACGGGGGTGATCCTCTCGATCGGCAAGGCGGTGTTGCTGCCACTGATCGGCTACACGCTGTTCTCGTGGCTCGCCGTCTTCGCCAAGAACCTGCACAACTTCGTCGGCCCGGTGCTAATCGTCGCGGTGCCGCTGATGTTCGTCCGCTACGTTCGCGACAACGGCATCGGCATCGAGGATTTACGCTGGTTCATCAACATCATCGGTTATTTCAAGGGACACGAGTACCCGTCGGGCAAGTACAACGCGGGCGAGAAACTCGTGTTCTGGTTTGTCCTCGTCCTGTTTTCCACGATCCTCGTCATCAGCGGACTCGTGCTGGTGTTCCCCAACTTCGACCAGACGCGAGCGACGATGCAGACTGCAAACATCGTCCATATGATCTGCGCGTACCTCGCGATGGCCCTCGCCTGCGTGCACGTCTACCTCGGTACCATCGGAATGACCGGCGCGTACCGGGCGATGCGCGACGGTTACGTCGACGAGAGCTGGGCGGAACATCACCACGCGCGGTGGTATCAGGACATCCTGGCGGGTCGGGCGCGCGAAACGTTCGTGCAGCCCGACGCGGCGGCCGCGGCAGGCGATCCGGCCTCGCCGTCGATGCGAGAGCGAACCGCCTGACCATCGCGGGGCGCATGGAGCCCTCGCGCTCGACGCCACCTCGTCATCATTCCGCGGACCGCGGCGGCGTTTCGGGCTCGCCCCGGATATCCGCAAGCCCTTAGCTGACCCAGCGTATCCTGCGCGAAACGCGCGAGCGGCAACGTGAAAGTCCAGCGGTCGGCACTCATCGGTCGTTCAGCAGGCGACACCTTCGACCTCATCGAGAGGGCGGAGAACTATCCCGCCTTCCTGCCGTGGTGTGCCGGGGCGGTCATCCTCGAGCGCACCGACGAGATCGTCGCGGCGCGGATCACGTTCAAGCATCGCGGGCTCGAATTCGAGATGACGACGCGCAATCCCAAGCGACGTCCCGCATGGCTGGCCGTCCGCCTCGAGAAGGGGCCGTTCAGGAGATTCGAAGGTGACTGGCGGCTGACCGAGCTTGCCCCCGACGCATGCAAGATAGAGTTCGAGCTCAGCTACGAATTTGCCGGTGGCGTTTTTGACAAGGTGACCGGCAGCGCTGCGCAACGCATCGCCGACCAGATCGTCGACGCTTTCGCGCGACGCGCCGAAACCCTCGCGCGCTAGCTATTCCAAGCCGGCGTTTTGCGGCACCATGCGGCTGGGGCCCGCCGCATCGATTGCGGGCGGGCATTCCAACGATCGAACACAACGCGAGGAGGCGCTTTTTTGGACACCAAACCTGATCAGGTCGAACCACGGCGCAGTCTGCCGGGTCGAGTGTGGCGCCGTCTTTCGACGCCGAGCGCGAGATGGTCGGTGCTGGCGCTTGTCATCCTCGGGCTCGTTATAGGAGCAGGTGGTGTGGTGGGCACGCAACTGATGGTTGCTGCAACCGGGACCAATGAATTCTGCAGCAACGCCTGCCATTCGATGCAATGGGTGGCGCGCGAATACGCGCAGAGCGGGCATCACCTCAACCGCACGGGCGTCACTGCTGGATGCCACGACTGCCACATTCCCCACCAGTATCCCGAGTTGCTCTGGTACAAGACCAAGGCTGGGATCAAGGACGCGATCGGCGAGGTGCGCGGCGTGATATCGACCGAGGAAAAGTTCAAGAAGGAACGCCTGCGGATGGCGCAGTCGGTGTGGGCGGAATACAAACAGAACAATTCCGAGAACTGCCAGCACTGCCACGCGTTCACCGCCGAGATCGTGGCGAAGCAGAAGGACTTCGTACAGCCGATGCACCAGCAGGTGCTGGCGAAGGCTGCGACGTGCATCGATTGCCACAAGGGCATTGCCCACACGGCGCCGGAGGAGAAACCCTAGCCCGCAACGGGCCGTCCTCCGCCGCCTTTGGCAAGGCGCTCGCGGCGGGCTCGTGAACGAATCGAGTCGCCCGTCGTCCGGGGCTTTACGGGCGTAGCGAATGACGGCGCCGGGGAGCGCCGTCATTCGAAGCCTAAAGACCTCGCCTGGCGACTATAGCGACAGCACCCAC
>Ga0207648_10005168_pt1 | contig 13218 bp, 17 predicted proteins | sample KBSMisM32_FD_184310 | JGI IMG/M metagenome (GOLD analysis project Ga0207648, IMG submission 184310) | Miscanthus rhizosphere microbial communities from Kellogg Biological Station, Michigan, USA - KBS Miscanthus M3-2 (SPAdes) (version 2) | ecosystem: Host-associated > Plants > Roots >...
ACCTCAACCTCTTCATTTCAAACGAGAACCCCTCGCCTCGCAGATCATTACAACGGTTGCTTGCACCTCGCCAGTCGTACGGACGACACAGACGCCGAAAATCGCAAGCGGAGAGCCAGCCGTCGCAAACCAATCCTTAAGCCAGCATGGCTAAGCTTGGCCCGCTCAAGTGGGAGAGCATGGTGGCGTCGGGTTTCTTTCTTGATGGGACAATGATCCCGCGAAACGAGCATCGCAGCATCGACGAGCGGGGTGAGGCACGTCACCCCGCGGTGTCGAGCACGGCGGTGCTCGAGTTCCGCGGCCGCAAGCATGTCGTACAGCTGGTCAACGTCTCGTCCTCGGGCGCGATGGTGCTCTTCCCGCATGTCCCCAACATTGGCGAGCGCCTGCCGCTGCAGCTGCTCGAGCGGGGGGTGGTCATCGCCCAGGTCCGCTGGGTCCGCGACGGCCGCATCGGCCTGTCTTTCGCATGATCGAGCGAGTAGCGCGCCCGTGGAAATGAACTTCACCGCATTCAAGGCCCGCATCGCCGAAGCCGGCCCCGAGCGACGGCGCGCGGGACGCTCTCCAATCGAGCTCGACGCAAAGATGCGCGAACTGGGCGCGAGCGGCGTCGACGCCACCATCCTCAACGTCTCCGAGCGCGGCTTCATGGCCATCGCCGATGCTCATTTTGACGTCGGCGCGCGGGTCTGGCTGATCCTTCCCGGCCGGCGGGAGCGCGCGAACGCGGTGGTCAAGTGGACCGCCGGCGACCGGATCGGCGCCGAGTTCGCCGAGCCCGTTTCGCTCGAGGTTTTCCGCGGCTGACGGCTTCGGCCGGTCGGCGTTCCGCGGCGCTTTGCCGCTCGGCCGCTCTCCTCGGTCGGCGCAAATCGGCAGCAGCCCCTGCAACCCTCTCCGACGATCGCTCGTTGTGGTCGCCGAAAGGAAGGGTTCGCTATGCCGATTACCAGCGAGGCCTGGAAGCCGTACGAGCGGGGCTATCACGTCGTCTATCGCGAGCATGAGATCAACCACTGCCCCGGCTGCGGCCGCACCCAGTGGATCATTGGGCGGATGTCGGCCGAGTGCGCCTTTTGCGCGACCGCGCTGCCGCTCGCCGAGGCGAGCATGCGCTCGCACAACGCGCCGGTGATCATCCAGCACAAGAACGGCCAAATTCACGATTGGGCCGCCTAAGGCTTAGCCCTTCTTCTTCCGAACCGGAACCGGAACCGCGCAGAGGTCCGCGCCAGGCGACGGGACCCCATAATCGGCGCGGTGCGAAGCAAGCTGAACATAGTCGGCGAAGGCGGGCGACACCGTGTTGAGATATTCGAAGCGGCGCCGCTCCGCCGCTGGGATGTCCGCCGCGATGCGCACCGCCGTGATTGGAATCGGCGCCTGATCCTTGGCATAGACGCCCATTTCCGCGGTCCCCCTCGGAAGCGCCGATAGATTTTCCATGCCCTCGATGACTCGGCCGACCAGGGCGTAGTTTCGATCGAGCCGGCGTGCCGTGCTGCCAATCACCGCGAAGAGCTCACTGCTGTTGCCCGTGTCGGGCGCCGCATCGCGCGCGACGCCGACTGCGCCATAGCAATAGGTCAGGTTGACCGTTCCGCCGACCTGGAGAGCAACCGGCCAACCATCGGCATAGGCGGCCATCGCCGAATATGGGTCAGGCGAGCCCATCGGCATGAGCGTCAGACCGGACTGGCCGCGCTGATACTCCTCCGGCGGGCGCGCGACCACGCCAGGAGGCGTCGGGAATGGCCCGTCGCCGAGACCCCATTGGGTTACCCAGTTGTCGACGACCCGGTAGATGGTCGCTTTGGCCCAGTAGCCGGTCCGCGCCATGGTACGAATATTGGCGACGTGAACGGGCGCGAAGTGAGGCGCCAGCTGAATCACCACGCGCTTGCCGCCCGCGAGGTCCATGACGAGAAGATCGGAGGCGGGGATTTCGACCCAGTCGGCCGCAGGAGCGGCCTTCACTGCGTCGCCCGGCGAACGGACCGGAGCCACGGCCGCCGGCGGCGGTGCCGCCGCAAGAGTAAGAACGGCAAGTGACGCGAAGGCTAGGCGCATGACGGCTCCCCCTGATCGGAGCCCTTACCTTCCCCGCCGCCGCGACGATGGCAAGACCCTTGGGCAATCGCCGACCCGCCGTTAAGGCACCGCCATGTTCATCGCTACGTTGATGCTCCTGGGTTCCGGCGAGCTCGGGCGCGAGTTCGCGATCGCCGCGAAGCGCCTCGGCTGCCGAGTGGTCGCGTGCGACCGTTACGAGAATGCGCCCGCGATGCAGGTCGCCGACTCGTTCGAAGTCTTCCCGATGCTCGACGGCAAGGCCCTTCGAGCCGCGGTCGAGAAGCACAAGCCCGACGTGATCATCCCCGAGATCGAGGCGATCGACACGGCGACGCTGGCGTTGCTCGAAGCCGAGGGTTGGCGCGTCGCGCCGTCGGCCAAGGCAGTCCAACTGACGATGAACCGCGACGGCATCCGCGACTTCGCCGCCAATCAGCTCGGCCTCGTCACCTCGAAATACCGCTTCGCCGAGACCCGCGGCGAAGCGATCGCGGCCGCTGCCGACGTCGGCCTTCCGTGCGTGATCAAGCCGGTCATGTCGAGCTCCGGCAAGGGCCAGACGACCGCGCAATCAGCCGAAGAGGTCGGTGACGCGTGGGACCATGCCGTCGCCAAGATGCGCGGCGACCGGCCGCGCGTGATCGTCGAGGAGTTCATCGACTTCGACAGCGAGATCACCTTGCTAACCGTCGCCACGGCCGGCGGGGTGCTGTTCTGCCCGCCCGTCGGCCACCGCCAGGAAAGCGGCGATTATCGCGAGAGCTGGCAGCCTGCCGCAATCCCTCGCGAGGCGCTTCATTCGGCGCGGTCGCAGTCGCGCAAGATCGTCGACGCGCTCGGCGGTCACGGTATCTTCGGCGTAGAATTCTTCGTTTGCGGCGAGCAGGCGGTCTTCTCGGAGCTCTCGCCGCGCCCCCACGACACCGGCATGGTCACGCTGATCAGCCAGTTCCCCAACGAGTTCGAGCTTCACTTGCGCGCGATCCTCGGACTGCCGATCCCGGGAATTGAGTTCGTCGGGCCCTCCGCGTCGGCCGTGATCCTGGCGGACCGCGAGAGCGACAACTTTGCCGTCCGCGGCGTGGCCGACGCACTTGCGCTCGGCGCCCCCGGCTTTCCCGTCGACGTCAGGATCTTTGCCAAGCCTAAAACGCTGAAGAACCGGCGCATGGGCGTGGCCCTCGCCCGCGGCCCGAGCGTTGAGGACGCGGTTGAGCGCGCCAAGGCCGCCGCGGCGCGCGTCACGATCGATTACAAAGGCTGAACGGAGGAGCCGATGCGCCCCATTCTCACCCTCGTCGCCGTCGCTGCGCTTGCAGCCTGCAACAACAGGCAGCCGCAGCAATCGCAGCAGCCGACCATCAAGGTGCAGTCAGAAGAGCAGAAACTGCTCCACAAGCTGGACGCTTTCAATCTCGCGATCGGGCTCAAGCGCGCGATCTATGACGCCGGCTACACGTGCAAGCGGATCACGGAAGCTGGCTTCGTCGGGACCTATAAGAACCTGGACATGTGGATGGCGCATTGCGTGTACGACAAGGGCGCGGCTCGCGACTGGGCGATCTTCGCCGGGCCGGACGGAAGCGCGCAGGTGCGCGACTGCAAGGATGTCGTTGGAAGCGGCCTGCCCGCCTGCGCGATCAAGGAGCGCCCAAAGGGCAGCTTCGATGCGCTGAAATAGTGCCTAGCCCGGGTTTTGCGGGTTGCACTGGCGTGTTTCCTTATATTCGCCGGTCGCCGACTTTTCTTTCACGGTGACGCAATTGCCCTGGCGGACTTCCTCGCGCCAGCTGCCGTCGGGATTGGTGACTCGGCTGCCCTTGGGCACGCGCTGACCGTTCTTGTCGAGCGTGTAGTTCCAGTTCTTGGGAGTCTGGGGCTGCGCCTGGGCATAGGCAGCCGCAGCGAAGCCGGCCGCCACAACGGCGACGGTGCCAAGCACCACGATTTTCCTCAGCCTGACCATCTTTTTCGAATACTCCTCGCGACCGGGCCTAGCGCAATCGACGTGAACCGAAGCTTACCTTCGTTTCAACGCCGGAACGCTCCGGCAGCGCCTGGAATATGTCGTGATGCCCGCGCGAAAGCGCAAGCGGTAGGCTGATCAGCCCTGGCGCGCCTTGAAGCGGCGGTTCGTCTTGTTGATCACGTAAGTGCGGCCGCGACGGCGGATGACTCGGCAGTCCCGGTGGCGCGCTTTCAGCGACTTCAATGAATTGCGAATCTTCATGGCCGGGCGCCTGCTCGTGTTTCGTGCTTTGGTTGTCGGTAGCGGCTCGCAAAGGAACCGGCGGCTCACCTAGAGAGTGGGTCCCGGATAGTCAAGCATGTGAACGGACACTTCACGGCCGTTCCGCCGTTGTCGCGCGGTGACTCTGGACCTGCTCCTCGTCCTCCCGGGCGTCCTGCTCGCGTGGCTGACCCTGCGCGACGTGTTCGACACGGTCGTCGTTCCGGGCAGCAGCCGGGCATCGCTGCAGGTCACTCGGCGAATCGGAAGGGTCCTGCTGACCTTCTACAAGCTGATGCGAGGCCGAAAGCGCGGGCTGTCGGCGACATTCGCGCCTTTGGTGCTGGTCAGCTCCTTCGTCGTCTGGATGGCCCTCCTCGCCATTGCCTTCGGCACGATGGCCTATGGCGCGCGCAACCATTTCTCGCCGCCCATCCAGAGCTTCGGCGACGCAATCTACGAAGCGGGAAGCGCGTTGCTGACCGTCGGCCTAAGCCCGCATTATCCGGCGGGCGGCGGGCGCTGGATCATTCTCGGCAGCGGCTTCTGCGGCCTTGCCGTGATGACCATGGCCGTCACTTATCTGCTCGAGGTCCAGAGCAGCATCTCGCGCCGCGACATCGGCATCATCAAGCTCAACACCTCGGCCGGCGACCCGCCCTCGGCGTTGACCCTGCTGGAACGGTTCGCCGCGATCCGCAACCGGGCCGCGCTACCGGGCGACCTTGAGGAAGCACGCAACTGGTGCGCGACCGTGCGCCAGAGCCATTCGGCCCATCCCTCGCTGATCTACTTCCGGTCCGTGTCGACCGGTGCCGGCTGGCCCGCGGCGCTCGGCGCGCTGCTCGACCTCGCGCTGATCGCCGAGCATCTGATCGATGACGACGCGCTTTACGGCCCCGCGATTCTGCTGCGCGAGGAAGGAACGAGGATGGCAAAGGAGCTGGCATTGATTGTCGGGCTGATGCCGAAGGAAACCAAGACTCAAGAAAGCGAGCTTCAACAACTGGCGGCGCGCCTCGAAAGCAGCGGCTACCGGCTTCGTTCCGGCTACAGCCTGACCGCGATGGCCAGCCAGCGGACAGTGCACATGAGCTGCGTCGACGCGATCGCCGAGCACCTCGGACGAGCATCCACGGTATTAATCCGCCAGGGCTGAGCCCTAGCGCAGGACCATCCGATTGCCTTCGATGTTCACGCTGGAGAACTTGCTGAGGAAGCTTTGGCCAAGCAGTGATTGCTGCCCGCTATTGAGCACGACCGCTTCGAGCCCCGACGCGCTGAGCGGTCCGAGCTCGACCCGGTCGAGCTTCACATGTTCTCCGTGCACCTCGCCGTCCGCACCCTCGCCGACGACGTCGTTCATGCCGATCGAGGTGGCGAGCCCCGCCGTCCGCGCGTCGTCGCGCGACAAGGCAATTCCCGACGCGCCGGTATCGATCAGCATATGGACATTGTTTCCGTTGATTCGGACGTCGGCGTAGAAGTGCCCGTCAGCTTCGCGATCGAGCGCGATGCTGCCGTCCTCGTTGGTGAACTGCGGCGAGTTGCTCGCCTTTAGCGATGCGAGCCGGTCAGCATCGTCCTTGGCTAACGCCGTGGCCGCCCCCGCTGCTGCCGTCGCAGGAGTTGGGCTTGTCGAATGCGACGCAAGCTGCGCGACAAGCGTCGCGACGAAAGCGGTCACGAAGACGAGGGCGACGAGGCCGCGCATTGCAGGCGCATAGACCGGGCGCGGTAAACAAGCGGCTAAACCGGCCGTTCGAGCAACCGGCGCTCCCACGCCAGCGCATCGCCCACAATCCGGTCGATCTCGGCATGTGAAGGCCGCCAACCGAGCGTCTCCAGCAGGCGTTTATTGTCGGCGACGAGCTCGGGCGGGTCGCCCGCGCGCCGGCCCTCCACCACCCTCTTCACCGGCTCATTCGTCAACCGGTCGACCGCGTCCAGCACCTGCAGCACCGACAGCCCTTTGCCGTAGCCGCAGTTCACGACCAGGTCCTCATCCGGATTGGCGACGAGCCACTCGAGCGCGGCAACGTGCGCCGCCGCGAGATCGCTGACGTGGACATAATCGCGGACGCACGTTCCGTCGGGCGTCGGATAGTCATTGCCGTAGACGGCGACGTGCGGCCTTTTCCCAACCGCCGCTTCGCACGCGATCTTGATGAGGTGGGTCGACCCCTTGCCGATCTGGCCCGTGCGGCCCTTGGGATCAGCCCCCGCCACATTGAAATAGCGAAGCGCACCATAATTGAACGGATAGGACGCCGATGCGTCGCTCAGCATCCGCTCGGTCATCAGCTTGGATGCGCCATAGGGATTGATCGGCAGCTTTGGATCATCCTCGACGATCGGCACACGGTCGGGCGCACCATACACCGCCGCCGTGGAGGAGAAGAGGATGTGCTTCACCCCCGCGTCGACCGCGGCGCTGATCAGGCTATGTGAGGCGAGCGTGTTGTTGGCATAATATTTGAGCGGCTGCTCGACCGATTCCGGGACCACGATCGACCCGGCGAAATGCATGATCGCGCCGATTCCGCACTCGTCGATGATGCTGTCGATCAGCACACGCTCGGCGATCGAACCCTGGTAGAAAGGAACATCCGCCGGCACGACCGAGCGGCTGCCATTGCTGAGGTCGTCGACCACCGCGACGCGCCAGCCGGCGTCCTTCAGCGCCAGCACCGCGTGGCTGCCGATATAGCCGGCGCCGCCGGTGACGAGGACTGCGGGCTTGGTCATGAGGCCGCGCTAGCGAAGCATGCCGGCGAATTCCAGCGGGGAGGCAGATACTCGGTAAGCGCTAATTGGCCTCGACCACGACTCGGTCAGGCTATCTTGCGCAAACCTTGTCGAGCACGGCAGCAGCGATCGTTCCGGCCTTCGCGGTCCGCTCTTCTTCCGTGCCCGTCGAATTCTCCACCGCACCGTCCTTCATATAATCGGTTTGCAGGTCGACGAAGGTTCGGGCCGCGCAATTGGCTTGGCGATGGGCCAGATAGCCGTCCGATTTGCCCGGTGGAGTACCCGTCCCGTAGACGACACGCAGGGTAAAGGTCACGCTACTTCCATCGCGGCGAATGCTGTCCCAATCCACGTCATAGACGCTGCCGTAGACGTTCCGGCCAATATTGACCCAAGGCGAGGAAATCGCCGGAGCTGGCAGCGCGGCCAGAGCAACGCTGAACCCCAAGGTGCAAACCGTTTTGCGCATCGATCGCCCCCCGAAATTGAAGCCTGAAGGATGTCCTCAATCGTCGGTTTGGTCAACGAAGTTCCGGAACTCGGCACTCGTCCGAACTGCTCGGTCCCGCTAGCGTTTGCCTGATCCGTGCACGGGCTTTATCAGCCCGGGCTGAGCACTCCCGCAGCCAAGCAAGGTCCAATGCCACTCACCATTTCCAGCTCGTTCGACGCCGGCAACATTCGCGTCACCCGCCAGGACGGCGACATTGCCGACCTGGAAATCGTTCACGATCACCTGAGCGATTTCTACCAATGGTTCTATTTCCGCATCGCCGGCGGCGCGAGGCGCGAGCTGACCTTACGCATCACCAATTGCGCGGGCTCGGCCTATCCGCACGGCTGGCCCGACTATAAAGCGGTGATGAGCCTCGACCGCGAGGAGTGGGTCCGCGTCTCCGGCACCAGCTACTCGGGCGGCGTCCTCACCATCAAGCTCACCCCCCCGCAGGACGTCGTGTGGATCGCCTATTTCGCGCCTTATTCGATGGAGCGGCACCACGATCTCGTCACCCAGACCGCGGCGCTCGATGGCGTTGGCTACCGTTCGCTGGGCAAGAGCCTCGACGGCCAGGATATCGACTGCCTGACGATCGGCGAAGGACCCCTGAACGTCTGGCTCTATGCCCGCCAGCACCCCGGCGAGACCATGGCCGAATGGTGGATGGAAGGCGCGCTCGAGAAGCTGACCGACGAGGACGATCCCGTCGCGCGGGTTCTCCGCCGCGACTGCACCTTCCGCGTGGTTCCCAACATGAACCCCGACGGCTCGCGCCGCGGCCACCTCCGCACCAACGCCGCCGGCGTGAACCTCAACCGCGAATGGCACGCGCCCTCGCCCGAAAAGAGCCCCGAAGTACTGTGCGTTCGCAACGCGATGGACGAGACCGGAGTCGACTTCGCGATGGATGTCCACGGCGACGAGGCAATCCCCGCGAACTTCCTCGCCGGCTTCGAGGGCATCCCGTCATTGAAGGACGGCCAGCTGCGCCTGTTCAACCTGTTCAGCGAGACGCTCGAGCGCGTCTCGCCCGACTTCCAGCGCAGCCAAGGCTATGAGATTCCGAAGCCCGGCCAAGCCAATATGTCGATGTCCACGACCCAGCTCGCCGAGCGCTACGGCTGCGTGTCGATGACGCTGGAAATGCCGTTCAAGGACAATTTCGACCTGCCGGACGAGGTCTATGGCTGGTCGCCGGCACGGTCCAAGCACCTCGCTTACGCCTGCCTCGACGCGCTCCACGCCGTGCTTCCAGAGCTCAACGCAGCCAAGGCCGACAAGGCGAAATCCAAGCAGGTCGAGAACGCCTGATGCCGACGCTCGTCCTGCTGCGGCACGGCCAGTCGCAGTGGAACCTCGAGAACCGCTTCACCGGCTGGTGGGACGTCGATTTGTCGCCGACGGGAGTCGAGGAGGCGCGCGCCGCCGGCCGGCTGATGCGCGACAAGGGCATCGACTTCGACTTCTGCTTCACCAGCGTCCTCACCCGCGCGATCCGCACGCTCCACCTCGCGCTTCACGAGATGGACCGGCTGTGGCTCCCGGTGACCAAGGACTGGCGCCTCAATGAGCGCCACTATGGCGGGCTGACCGGCCTCAACAAGCAGGAGATGATCGACAAGGTCGGGGCCGAGCAGGTCCAGGTCTGGCGCCGCTCCTACGACATCCCACCGCCGCCACTCGACGCCGACAGCCCATGGGACGTTGCGTCCGACCGCCGCTACACCGACGTCGACGTGCCGATCAGCGAAAGCCTCAAGGACACGATCGCCCGCGCTTTGCCCTGTTACGAGATGGAGATCGCACCCCGCCTGGAAGCCGGTCAGCGCGTCCTCGTCGCCGCGCACGGCAATTCGCTTCGTGGGATCATCAAATATCTGTCGGACATCGGCGACGATGAGATCGTCGGGCTCGAGATCCCGACCGGCAAACCGATCGTCTATGATCTCGCCGACGATCTGACGGTCGTCCGCCGTTACTATCTGGATGAATCCTAGGCCGCGGCCTTCCGCGCGTACATCGCCTCGTCGGCGCGCTCCATCACCGCTTCCGCCGTGTCGAGCGAATCGATCATCCCGACGCCGATCGCGACGCTGAGCGGCATCGCGTCGCCGTCATGCGTGAACTCGCAGCCGCAGATCTGGTCGATGAGCCGGGTCGCGGTCTCGTGGGCGTCGCCCTCGTCGGATGCCTCGAGCAGGATCCCGAACTCGTCGCCGCCGATCCGTGCGACCACGTCGCTGTGGCGGACTCCCTTGGCCAAAAGGTTGGCGACCTGGATCAGCGCCTCGTCGCCGGCGCGGTGGCCGAACGTGTCGTTGATCATCTTCAGGCCGTCCAAGTCCACGAAGAGCATCGCGGCGTTGATCCCATAGCGATCTACGCGAGCGATCAGCCGCTCGAGCTCGCGCATGAACCCGCGCCGATTCGGCAGGTTGATCAGCGAATCCTGGTGCGCGAGCTGGTCGAGCTGCTCCACGCGCTCCTGCAAGCGCGCAACCTTGCCCCTCAGCAAGCTGATCTCCTGGATCAGTCGCTCACGATCCTCGACGTCCACGACGTCGCCTACTTCATCAGACATTGCCCCGAGCCTTTGCTCTCGTCTGTACGCAACCCATAGCGCGATTCTACGACCCTGAAAACGCAGCAATTTCGCTGCTCGAACGATTCAACGCGGCGTGGTGCCGGAAAGCTCCGATTGCCTAGGCAGAATCGGCACCCTACACGAGCCCGTTCCTACAACTGATCCAAGGCGGGACAATGACGGAGCCGCTCGTCGGCATCATCATGGGCAGCAAGTCCGATTGGGAGACCATGCGCCATGCCGCCGACCTGCTCGACCAGCTCGGAATCCCCCACGAAACCAGGGTCGTCTCGGCCCATCGAACGCCGAAGCGCCTTTACGATTACGCGCATTCGGCCAAGGGCCGCGGCCTCAAGCTGGTCATCGCCGGCGCCGGCGGTGCGGCGCACCTGCCGGGCATGACCGCCTCGATGACCGAGCTTCCCGTTCTGGGCGTCCCCATAGAGACCCAGGCGCTGAAGGGCATGGATAGCCTGCTTTCGATTGTCCAGATGCCCGCCGGGATCCCCGTCGGCACTCTCGCCATCGGCAAGGCCGGGGCGATCAACGCCGGGCTGCTCGCCGCCGCAATCCTCGCCAATGAGGACGAGTCGCTGGCGGGCCGCCTCCGCGCCTGGCGCGAGGCGCAGACGGGATCGGTGGCCGAAGCGCCCCGATGATTCCGCCGGGCTCGACCATCGGCATCATCGGCGGCGGCCAGCTCGGCCGGATGCTCAGCATGGCGGCGGCACAGCTTGCCTATAAATGCCACATCTTCGACCCGCACGAGCACCCGCCGGCGGCCGATGTCGCGGCGTTCCACACCCGCGCCGTCTTCGATGACGCGGCCGCGCTCGAGGCGTTCGGCGCCGCGGTCGACGTCGCCACCTACGAGTTCGAGAACGTTCCCGTGGAATCGCTCGCCGTCCTTGGCGAGAAGCTCCAGCCCGGCACGCGGTCGCTCGCCATCGCCCAGGACCGAGCGACGGAGAAAGAATTCATCGAAAGCTGCGGCGCGCGGGTCGCGCCCTGGCGTCGAGTTTCGTGCCTCGCCGACGTGACCGCCTCGGTGCTGAAGGTCGGGCTGCCGCTGATTCTCAAGACTCGCCGCTACGGCTATGACGGCAAGGGCCAGGCATGGGTCCACGCGCGCCGCGACGAGCAGCCGGCCTGGGCCATGATCGGCGAGGAGCCGGCAATTGCCGAGGCCGCGGTCCCGTTCGTCGCGGAATTCTCGGTCATCCTCGCGCGCTGGGCCGACGGCCGCCACGCCTTCTGGGATAGCCCGCGCAACGAGCATGAAGACGGAATCCTCCGCCGCTCGACCGTCCCCGCCGGCGACCTCGTCGCGCCCCAGGTCGAGGAAGCGCGCGCCGCGGCGCTGCGCATCGCCGAGGCCCTCGGCCATGTCGGCGTGCTCACGGTCGAGTTTTTCGCTTCCGCCGACGGGCCGCTGGTCAATGAGATCGCTCCGCGCGTCCACAATAGCGGCCACTGGACGATCGAGGGCGCAGTCACCTCGCAGTTCGAGCAGCACATCCGCGCCATCTGCGGCCTTCCGCCCGGCCTCACCGGCCTGACCCGCGGAGGGGCGGTGATGGAAAACCTGATCGGCACCGACATTGAGCGGTGGCCCGAATTCGTGGCCGAACGCGGCGCCCACCTCCACCTCTACGGCAAGGGCGAGGCTCGTGCCGGCCGCAAGATGGGACATGTCACGAGGGTTGTGCGCTAGGGCGCTTCGACCACCTCGATCGGCATGCCCAGCTTCTCCAGCTGCGGCCTGATCTTCGCTGCGTCGCCGACGACGATCCAGATGAAGCCCTTGGGATCGAGCGCCGCCCGCGCCGCCTGGTCTAGGCTCGCCGGGGTGAGCGCGCGATATTTGGGCGCCAGCGTCTCGTAATAATTGTCGGGCTTGCCGAGCATGTCGATGTTCATCATCGCGCCCAGCACCGCACCCGAAGTCTCGAACTCGCCCGGAAGCTGGTTGATGCTCTTGGTCACCACCCGCTCGCGCTCTTCGGCGGTCGTGCCCTTGGCCGTGAGGAACTCACTGATCAGCTTGTTGAGCTCGGCGAGCGAATCCCCGGTGCGGTCGGCCTGGACCGGTGCCGACACCGTGTACGGCACCGCGTGCAGCATCACCGACTCCTGCCCGCCGACGCCGTACGACCAGCCCTTGTCCTCGCGCAGGTCCATGTTGAGCCGCGCGTTGAAGTCGCCGCCGAGCACGTCGTTGGCAGCATCGAATGGGATGATGTCGCCCTTCGGGTCGAGCGGCAGGAGCTCGGCGCCGACGATGCTCGACTGCGGTGCCCCGGGCCGGTTGACGAGCAGGATCTTCGGGCTCGCCGGACGCGGCGTCGCGGCGATGAAGCTCTTCGTGCCCTTCGCTGCCGCCGGGGGCGCCCAATTGCCGAAGCGCGCTTCGAGCAGCGGCTGGATCTCGCTCAGCGGCCGGTCAGAGACGATGAACAGCTTGGCATTGTCGGAACGCAGCCAGCGCTGCGCGAAGCCGGCGAAGTCGGCCTGGCCGAATGCGCCGATAGCCTTGGGGTCGCCGCCTGGCGGGCCCCCATAGGGATGGTTCGCGCCGTACAGCACGACTGGAAGGAGCCGCCTGGCGACCCGCGTCGGGTCCTTCTGGGTCTGCGCGATCGAGGTCAAAGTCTGCGCTCGGATGCGGTCGATGTCATCGGCGCGGAAGGCCGCGTTCTTGACGACGTCTCCCATGAGGTCGAGCGACGGCGCGAGGTTCGGCGAGAGAGCGTTGAGCGTCACATAAGAGCGATCGTTGCCGTTTCCGGTGCCGACGTCGGCGCCCAGCCGCTCCTCGGCCTCGGCGATCTGCTGCGAGCTCATCTTGGCCGTGCCCTCGTCGAGCAGGTCCATGGTCATCGATGCAAGCCCACGCGTGCCGGGACCGTCTGCGGCGCTGCCCGCGTCGAACGCGAGCGCGACCTGGGTCACCGGAACGCCGCCCCGCTGCACGTAATCGACCGGCAGGCCGTTCGCGAGCTTGGCATGGACGATGTCCGGGAAGTCGAGCGCCGCGAGCTGGCCGACCGGCGGGATCGGCCGGTTGCCCTTGAC
>Ga0207648_10005169_pt1 | contig 13217 bp, 14 predicted proteins | sample KBSMisM32_FD_184310 | JGI IMG/M metagenome (GOLD analysis project Ga0207648, IMG submission 184310) | Miscanthus rhizosphere microbial communities from Kellogg Biological Station, Michigan, USA - KBS Miscanthus M3-2 (SPAdes) (version 2) | ecosystem: Host-associated > Plants > Roots >...
TGCATCGCCGTGCCCATGAACCGGTCGACGAACACGGCGCCGGTGTCCTTGTCGACCTCGTACTTGATCGGATCGGCCAGCATCGGGATCTCGACGATCACGTTGCAGTCGTGCGGAACGTCCTTGCCGGCGGAGACGCGGTCGAGACTCATCGGGAGGGACTTCGGCGGGGAACCTGCCCGATTATAGCGGTCGGCTCGCCGAAGTCCCCCGGAGCGCGACAACGCGCGCGGGTCGCGGCATACTTGCCGCCGCGCGCGGCCGTTTCGATCGCGCCCCACCGTGAGGCCCGTCATGCGTGCTGCGTTCGTCACGTCGGCCGTCGTCTTCGCCCTGGTCGCTCCGCCCGTCGCGCGTGCGCAGTCGACCGAGATCAAGGACGCCGCCGCGATCCCGCCGTTCTCGGCCGGCAAGGTCGGGGCCCCGCAGGCGCCCTGGGAGATCGTGCGGGTCAACGACAAGAAGAAGCTCACCGATTTCGACATGGTCGACGACGGCGGCAAGGTCGTGCTCCACGCGCGCTCCGACCAGGGCGCGAGCGGAATCGGCGTGCGCACGAGCCTCGACCTCGCCAAGACGCCGATGCTCTCGTGGCGCTGGAAGGTCGCGGGCGTCGTCGAAGGCGCCGACAACTCGGTCGGCGCCAAGGAGGACGCCGCGGCGCGCATCACGCTCACGTTCGACGGCGACAAGTCCAAGCTGTCGTTCGGCGACCGCACGACCATGAACCTCGCGAGCGCTGCCTACGGGCGCGACCTGCCGTACGCGACGCTCATGTACATCTGGGCGACCGACGCTCCGGTCGGCACCGTCATACCGAACCCGCACACCAAGCGCATCCAGATGATCGTCGTGTCGAGCGGCAAGGGCGGCGCCGGGCAGTGGCAGTCGCTTAAGCGCAACGTGCGCGAGGACTACAAGAAAGTCTTCGGCGAGGAGCCGAGCCCGCTCAAGTCGATCACCGCATTCACCGACGCCGACAATACCGGCACGAAGGCCGAAGCCTGGTACGGCGACATCGCGTTGACCGATAAGTGAGCCTGTCCGGCGCGCTCTACACGCTCGACGGCGTCGCGGTCGAGCTGCGCGGCGGCGGCCACTACGTCGCGCCCGGCGCGACGCTGATCGGGCGCGTGGTGCTCGAGGACCGTGCGAGCGTCTGGTTCGGCGCGATCCTGCGCGCCGACAACGAGCCGATCGTGATCGGACCGTCGTCCAACGTCCAGGACGGCGCGGTGCTGCACGCCGACCCGGGCTTTCCGCTCACCCTCGGCGCCTACGTCACGGTCGGCCACCAGGCGATGCTCCACGGGTGCACGGTCGGCGACGGGACGCTCGTCGGCATCAAGGCGGTCGTGCTGAACGGCGCCACGATCGGGCGCGAATGCCTGATCGGCGCGAACGCGCTGGTGGGCGAAGGCAAGGCCATCCCCGACCGCTCGCTCGTGATCGGCAGCCCGGGCAAGGTCGTCCGCACGCTGACCGACGACGACGTCGCGAAGCTCAGGCACGCCGCGGATCACTACGTCGACAACGCGACGCGCTACCGGGCGGGGCTCCGCCCGGACCCCCGACCGGGGTCCGACCCGGGATCGAAGCGCTGATCTAAGCCCCGGAGTGAATCCGGGGCCCGGGGTCGACGCATCCAACCGGGGTCCGTGCCTCGGAGGTTTGGTCATGCGCCGCTCCGCCCTGCCTGTCGTGATCGTCGCCTGCGTGGTGGTTGCCGCCGTGCTGGCGTGGATCGCCGTCCAGCGTTTCTTCCCGCGCCAGGAGTCCACGGAGGCCAGCGGCCCCGTCACGAGCGAGATCCGTACGCCCGGCGAGTTCACGAAGGTCGACGTGTCTGGTCACTTCGACGTCGAGCTGGTGCAGGGGCCGAAGCACGAGGTGACGGTCGAGGCCCCGCCCGACCTTTTGGGGAACATCCGGACCAGCGTCTCCGGCCCCAAGCTGTCGGTCCGGATCGAGCGAAGCGCGTGGCGGCCGTTCCAGGGCGCGTCGCGCGTGCCGAAGATCGTCATCACGGCCCCGACCTTCGAGGCGGTCGCGGCCGCCGGGACGATCAAGATCACGTCGAGCGCGCTCGACGTTCCGAGCCTGCGGCTTGCCGCGGCGGGCGCGACGTCCGTGCGGTTCGACAAGCTCCACGTCGATTCGCTGCGACTCGCGGGTTCGGGAGCATTGAAGGCGCGCTTCGCCGGCGAGGCACGCGAGCTTACGGTGAGCCTGTCCGGGGCGGGCGACGTGCGCGCGGCGGAGCTCGTCACCGAGGAGGCGAAGGTGAGCGTCGCGGGCGCCGGTCATGTCGTCGTCAACGCCGCGAAGGAATTGCGCGTGAGCCTCTCCGGCGCCGGCAGCGTCGAGTACTTCGGCAACCCGGAGATCAACAAGAGCATCAGCGGCATCGGCAGCATCAAGCGTCGCGACGGTCCGCCCGCGAATTCGCCGGCCGAGAAGGCGCGTTACGAAATAGCGTGAGGCGGCACGCTCAATGAGCGACGATCTCGGCGCCGGGCGGCACCGTATCGGGCTTGAACATCAGCGTGAGCCCCGTCGCCGCGTCCCGGTCGGCATGCACGCCCGATAGCGTTCGCACGTCCGCGATCCGGCAATCGCGCGCGACCTCTGCGAGCATCGCCACGACGTCGGCGACGCGGTCGAGCCCGTCGAGCGGGCAGCGGAATCCCTCGGCATCGCGCGGCTCGAACGGCGACGACAACGACAGGCGCAGCTCGCCGCCGAGCGGCGCGCCCGCCGCGCGGTGCGCGCTGATCACCGCGACCGGCTCGCCGATCGACGCGCGGATGCGGCGCACCGCGTTGCTCGCGAACAATGTCGCGCCGGCTTCGCGTTGCACGGCGCGTCCGGTCGCGACGGCGGCGGGCAGCGACTGCGGCGCGCGCGGCAGCGCGACGATCGACGCCCCGCGCGTGGCGAGCTTTTGCGACAGCGCGCGCGTCAGCGGCACGCCCCACGCGCCGACGCGCGCGTCGCCGACGAGCGCGGTCGTCGACGCTGCCAGCGCCGAACCCACCAGGAAGCGCAAGTGAACGCGCTCGCCGCCGGGTGTCGCCAGGAGCGATGCCGGCGCGACGTCGATCGGCGCGAACGCGTCGGTCGTCGCGGCCGCGCGCATCAGCGCGGGCAGCGCGCCGACGTCGATCGCGTCGGCCGCGCACAACGCGCCGGCCAGTGCGACCTGCCGGTGGCCGCCCAGCGCGCCGTGCTCGACGAGGATCGCGGCGAGCTCGCCGGGGTGCTCCACCACCGCGTCGATCGTGTGCTCGTCCGCGTCGTCGGACGCTGCGACGACGATCACCGGCAGCGCGAAGAGGACCGGCGCGGGCGGCGTCGCGGGCGCCCGCTCGGCCGCCGCGACGATGGCGCGCCACAGGTGCCGGTAAATCGCGGCGGACGGGCTCGACGCGAGCAACCGCGATAGCGACGCGCCGTCGCCGCCGTCGATCGACGCTTCGACGGCCCTGGCGATGTCCTGCTGGATCGCGTCCGCGATCGCTCCGGTCGACGCCTCGAGCGCCTGCAAAGCGAGCGCATGCAGCGTCCGCGAGCGCGCGTCGGCGGCGTCCGGCGTCGGGAAGGTGCGCGGCTCGGCGATCATCGCGCCCAAGTCTAGTCGAACCCTCGTTGACCGGCGTCAATGCGCGGGCGCATCGTGGCGTCGTACGCTCGTCTCATCCCTCCTCCGGAGTCGCCCATGTACAAGCACCTCCTCGTCGCCACCGACGGATCGAAGCTATCCAACAAGGCCGTCGCGCACGCCATCGCGCTCGCAAAGCCGCTCAAGGCGAAGCTGACGGCGTTCTACGTCGCGCCCGAGGCGCCGCTGCCGGTCTATTCCGAGGGCGTCGTGTTCCAGCCGCTCGCGCCGAAGGAATACGTCGCGGCGATGGCCACCGAGGCCGCGCGCATCCTCGACCCGGTCGTCAAGCAGGCCAAGGCCGCGGGCATCGTCACCGACAGCCGCCACGCGATCGCCGCGGCGCCATGGGAGGCGATCCTAGACGCTGCGAAGAAAGCGAAGTGCGACGCGGTCGTGATGGCGTCGCACGGACGGCGCGGCGTCGCCGCACTCCTGCTCGGCAGCGAGACGCAGAAGGTGCTCACGCACGGCAAGCTCCCGGTCATCGTCGTCAGGTAGGAAGCGAAAACGCGCTAGAATCAAGGCTTTGCAACCGCAAAGCCTTAGTCGATGCGCGCCTCGAAGTTCTACCTCGTCACGCAGAAGGAAGCGCCCGCCGAAGCGGACGTCGTCAGCCAGAAGCTGATGCTCCGCTCCGGCATGATCAAGAAGCTGAGCTCCGGCATCTACAGCTGGCTTCCGCTCGGCCTTCGCACGCTGCGCAAGACCGAGCAGATCGTGCGCGAGGAGATGAACCGCGCCGGCGCGCTCGAGTGCTACCTGCCGCACGTCATCCCCGCCGAGCTGTGGCAGGAGACCGGCCGCTGGGACAAGTTCGGCCCGCAGCTCCTGAAGATCCAGGATCGCCACGAGCGCGACTTCCTGTTCGGGCCCACGCACGAGGAGCCGGTCACCGACATCGTGCGCAAGGACATCCGCAGCTACCGCCAGCTGCCGGTCAACCTGTACCAGATCCAGGTCAAGTTCCGCGACGAGATCCGGCCGCGCTTCGGCGTGATGCGCGGGCGCGAGTTCCTGATGAAGGACGCTTACTCGTTCGACGTCGATCGTGAAGCGCTGATGAAGAGCTACCAGGCGATGTACGACGCGTACGCGCGCATCTTCACGCGGCTGGGGCTTAAGTTCCGCGCGGTCGAGGCGGACACGGGCGCCATCGGCGGCTTTGCGTCCCACGAGTTCCAGGTGCTCGCCGACGCCGGTGAGGACGCGATCGCGTGGTGCCCGCAATCCGAGTACGCGGCGAACGTCGAGCAGGCCGAGGCGATCGCGCCGCCCGGGCCCCGCCCCGCGCCGGCGGAAGCGATGCGCAAGGTGCCGACGCCGACGCAGACGACCTGCGAGGAAGTCGCTGCGCTCCTCGGCCTGCCCTTGGCGCGCAGCGTGAAATGCCTGCTGGTCGTCGCGGACGACAAGCTGCACATGCTGCTGGTGCGCGGCGATCACATGGGCAACGAGGTCAAGATCGGCAAGGTGCCGGGCCTGGCCGGCTGGCGCTGGGCGACCGATGCCGAGATCGTCGCCGGGCTGGGCTGCCGCGCCGGTTTCATCGGCCCGGTCGGGATGCCGGCGGACGTGCCGTTGATCGTCGATCGCTCGGTCGCGGTCATGGCGGACTTCGTCTGCGGCGCCAACGAGCCCGGCTTCCACCTGGCCGGCGCCAACTTCGGGCGGGACGCCCGGGAACCCGACCGGGTCTCCGACCTTCGGAACGTCGTGGCGGGCGACCCGTCGCCCGACGGCAAGGGGACGCTCGAGATCCTCCGGGGGATCGAGGTCGGCCACGTCTTTGCCCTGGGAACCCGCTACTCGCAGGACATGGGCGCCACCTACCTCGATGCCCAGGGGCAGTCGCACCTGATCGAGATGGGGTGCTACGGGATCGGGGTCACCCGGGTCGTCGCGGCGGCCATCGAGCAGAACAACGACGATAGGGGTATCGTCTGGCCCGAGGCCATGGCCCCTTTCGCCGTCGCGATCGCCCCGATCGGGTACGACCGGAGCGAGGGCGTCCGGGAACTTGCGGACCGCCTGCATGACCAATGGGCGGCGGACGGGATCGAGGTGCTGCTCGACGACCGGGGCGAGCGCCCTGGCGTGATGTTTGCTGATCTCGAGCTACTGGGCATCCCCCACCGCGTCACCCTGGGCGACCGGGGGCTGAAGGACGGCAAGGCGGAGTACCAGGGGCGCCGCGACACGGCGCCGACGCCGGTCCCGGTCGATGACATCGCCCGATTCGTCAAGGACAAGCTTCACCGATAAGACTCACGTGCGAACGCGTCCCGCCTTCCTTTCAGCGACCTTGCTGGCCGCGGCGCTTGCCGTCGCGCCGCTGATCGCGCGCGCCGGCGCGCAGGCCGAGGAATCGCTCGCGCAGTCGGTCGTCACGGTGCTTTCGCGCGCGATCTCGGACCGCCCGGTGCCCGCCGACTGGGAGCAGCTTGCCGACGCGCAGGCGTTCATCGAGACGATGTCGAAGCGCCTCGAGGCGCGCGTCCCCAACGAGGCCGAGCGCCGCGAGCTGTTGCGCTCCGTGCATTACGAGTCGGTTCGCGCCGGACTCGATCCGCAGCTCGTGCTCGCGGTCATCCACCACGAGAGCGGCTTCAAGAAGTACGCGGTGTCGCCCGCCGATGCGCGCGGCTACATGCAGGTCATGCCGTTCTGGACGCGCGTGATCGGCACGCCCGAGCATAACCTCTTCCACCTGCGCACGAACCTGCGCTACGGCTGCGTGATCCTGCGTCATTATCTCGATCGCGAGGGCGGCGACCTCTACCGTGCGCTCGGCCGCTACAACGGCAGCCTCGGCCGTTCCGAGTATCCGATGGCCGTGATGGCGGCGATGCAGCGCTACTCGCCGACCACGCCGCCCGTGATCGGCGTCTCGGTCCGGCTCCCCGTCGCTCGGTGAGCGGTCCGGCGCGCGCGCCGGCGACCGGCCGCTTCGCGCCCTCGCCCACCGGGCCGCTCCACTTCGGTTCGCTCGTCGCCGCGCTCGCAAGCGCCGTCGACGCACGCGCGTCGGGCGCGCGCTGGATCGTGCGCGTCGAGGATGTCGACGAGCCGCGCGCGGTGCCCGGCGCGGAGCACGACATCCTCGCGACGCTTGCGCGCTACGGCTTCGCGCACGACGGCGAGATCGTGAGGCAATCGGAACGCACGCAGCGCTACGCGCAGGCGCTCGAGCGACTCGGCGCGCGCGGCTGGCTCTACGCGTGCGCGTGCACGCGCCGCGACCTCGAGTCGGCGCCGCTGGCGCCGTCGGGCGAGCGCGTCTACCCGGGCACGTGCCGTCGCGGCGTCCCGCCCGGACGCACGGCGAACGCGCTGCGCGTGCGCGTCGGCGCCGAACCGATCGCGTATGTCGACCGCCTGCAGGGCATGCAGCGCCAGGACCTCGCGCGCGAGGTCGGCGACTTCGTCGTGCGACGCGCCGACGGCCTCGCGGCCTACCAGCTCGCGGTCGTCGTCGACGACGCGGCGCAGGACGTCACCAGCATCGTGCGCGGGGCCGACCTGCTCGCGTCGACGCCGCGCCAGATCCACCTGCAGCATGCGCTGGGGCTGCCGACGCCGTCGTACCTGCACGTTCCGGTCGCGATCGACGCGTCGGGCGAGAAGCTTTCGAAGCAGACGCATGCGCGCGCGCTGCCCGACGATCCGCTGCCCGCGCTCGTCGACGCGTGGCGCTTCCTCGAGCAACCGCCGCTCGACGCGGCCACGCTCTCCGAGTTCTGGTCGCGCGCGATCGCCGCGTGGTCGCCCGCGCGATTGCCGCCGGTGAAAATGCTCCCGGCGCCGCGCTCGGCGTACCACGTATAATTTCGTTCCGCTGCTCGCACTCCGGAAGTCCGCATGACCACGCTCGTAGCCGTACGCAAGGACGACGACATCGTCATCGCGGGAGATTCGCTCACGACGTTCGGCGACCTGAAGCTCTCCGCTTCGTTCGACCGCGCTCCGGAGAAGATCGTCCGCTACCGCAACACCTACCTCGGCCTGTGCGGCTCCGCTGCGCACCAGCTCGTGTTCGAGAGCCTGCTCAAGAACCGCGAGGACCTCGACTTCAGCGGCCGCGTCGAGATCTTCGACACGCTGCGCAAGCTCCACCCGGTGCTCAAGGACCAGCATTTCCTGAACCCGAAGGAGGAGGAGGACGACCCGTACGAGTCGTCGCAATTCACCGCGCTCATCGCGAACGAGCACGGCATCTTCGGCGTCTACTCGATGCGCGAGGTGTTCGAGTACACGCGCTTCTGGGCCGTCGGCTCGGGACGGGAGTTCGCGCTCGGCGCGATGAACGCGATGTACGGCCGCCTCAAGACCGCCGAGGCGATCGCGCGCGTCGGCATCGACGCGGGCTGCACGTTCGACAAGAACTCCGCGCTGCCGATGTCGCTCTTCACGCTGAAAGCCCGCCCCTGATGACGGACGACGCCCTCGTTCCCTTCGTCTTCGAGGGCGCGGCGGTGCGCGGTGCATGTGTGCGCATGGACCGCGCGGTCCACGATGCGCTCGCCTCGCACGACTACCCGCGCGCGCTCGCGCGGGTGCTCGCCGAGCTCCTCGCCGCCTCGACGCTGCTCGCGGCGAGCCTCAAGTTCCGCGGCTCGCTGATCGTGCAGCTCGCCGGCGGCGGACCGGTGCGGCTGGCCGTCGTCGAGTGCGACCACGCGCTGTCGCTCCGCGCGACCGCGCAATGGGACCCGGCGGCGGTCGCGCGGCTCGGGGCCGACGCGACGCTCGCCGAGCTGGCCGGCGGCGGCGGCGCGCGGCTCGCGATCACGCTCGATCCCGAGGAAGGGCCGCTCTACCAGGGGATCGTCGCGCTCGAGGCGGGCTCGGTCGCGACGCTGCTCGAGCACTACCTCGCGAGCTCCGAGCAGCTCGAAAGCCGCATGGCGCTCGCCGAGCGCGACGGCCGCGTCGGGGGCCTCCTCGTCCAGCGCCTGCCCGGCGCGGGCGAAGGCGACGCGGCGCCGTGGGACGAGGCGAGCCGCGCGATCGACGCGCTCGACCCCGCGGCGCTCGTCGGCGGCGATCCGGTCGAGGCGCTGACGCGCGCGTTCCCGGGCCGGGACCTGCGTGTGTTCAAGGCGCGCGCGCCGGCGTTCTCGTGCCGCTGCTCGAGCGCGCGCGTCGAGCAGGCGCTGCGGATCGCCGGCCGCGACGAGATCGAGGCCGCGCTCGCCGACGACGGCGAGGTCCGGGTGACGTGCGAATACTGCGGACGGCGCTACACTTTCACGCCGAACCAGGCGCGCGCGCTGTTCGACGCCCCCGCGACTTGACCCTCTACCTTCCCGATGCGTTCGCGCCGGCCGGGCGTGCGGCCGCCGCACGGCTGATGCACGACCACCCGTTCGCGACGCTGGTCACGCCCGCGATGCCGGAACCCTGGCTGTCGCACGTGCCGTTGCTGTTCCAGCCCTCGTGCGAGCCCCACGGCACGCTGATCGGCCACGTCGCGCGCGGCAACCCGCACTGGCGCCATCTCGCGGGCACCGAGTCGATCGCCGTGTTCCTCGGCCCGCACGCGTACGTGTCGCCCTCGTGGTACGGCGACGCCGCGGCGATGGTGCCGACATGGAACTACGCGACCGTGCATGCGCATGGCGCGGTCGACGTCGTCGACGATCCGGTCGAGTCGCGACGCATCCTCGAGGCGCTCGTCCACCGCTTCGAGGCGCACCGCGACACGCCCTGGGAGCTCGCGATGCCCGAGGCGCGCGTCGAATCGCTCGTCGGCGCGATCGTCGCGTTCCGCATGCGCATCCGGCGCCTCGACGCCAAGTTCAAGCTCTCGCAGAACCGCACGCGCGAAGACCGCGCGCGCGTGATCGCCGCGCTGGAGGCCGAGGCGCACCCGGAAGCGGACGCGACGGCGCGATGGATGCGCGTGTACGCGGATCCCGACGCGCCGTGAGCGGGGTTCGGCTGGACAAGTGGTTGTGGGCGGCACGCTTCTACAAGACGCGCACGCTCGCGACCGCGGCGATCGCGAGCGGCCACGCGCGCCTCGGCGGCGAGCGCGCCAAGCCCGCGCATCCGGTGAAGCCCGGCGATCGCGTGAGCGTGCGCAAGGGTGCGGTGGCATGGGAAGTCATCGTCACGGCGCTCGCCGATCGGCGCGGCTCGGCGACGGAGGCGGCAACGCTCTACGCCGAGGATCCTGGCTCGCGCAAGGCGCGCGAGGAGGCGATCGCGTTGCGGCGCGCGGCATCGCCCGCACGATTTCCCGGACGCCCGACCAAGCGCGATCGGCGCGCGCTCGACGAGTTCCTCGACGAGCCCTAGCGTTCGGCTGGCGGTTCCGCGGCTGGCGGTCGCGGCAGCAATCGGTAGACGATCAGGCACGCGATACCGGCGATGCCGATCGCGGAGACCGGGATCATGTCGCCCTGGAAAGCGAGGATCGGCGCGAGCGCGAGGGCGATGCCCAGCAGGATGATGCCGGCCACGCCGAAGGCGCGACGGACGGCGACGAGCTTCAGCAAAGACGCATTGCGGCGAGGTCGAGCAACAGCTCGGGCTGGCGCCAGCCCTGCCACAGCAGCCACGCGATCACGCCCGCGGCGATCAGGCCGGCGAGGTGCATGGCGACGCGCGTGTAGCGCGATCGGGACGTGTCCACGCCCCGATTCTACGCCGCGCCCGAACGTCCCCAGCGCCAGGTCAGGCGCGCTGCGGCTCCTGGATGCCGACCAGCGCAACAGGCGCGACCGGCAGCACGCCGAGCTCCTTGATGCTCGTCATGACGGTGCTGAAGTCGACGGCCGTGCGGACGTCCGGAATCGGTTTCGCAAGCAGGTTGACCGCGCGACCGCTGACCAGCAGCGGCATCGTCGGCGGAAGTGCCGTGCGCAGGCTGCGAATCTCCTGGCCGGCGATCTTGCCCGAGATGCCGCGGTCGAACAGCAGCACGACGCCCGCGACCTTGTAAGCGATCGCTGCGCCGGCGATCTCCTGGCCCGGCACGCCCGCGCCGAGCGTCAGGCAGTTGACGCCGTCGGTGAAGAGCAGGAGCTCGAGGATCGCAAGGCCGAGCTGGTTGGGATCGTTCGGCGGCGTGGCGAGCAGCACGAGCTTCGCGTCGCGCGTGGGCCGCACCAGGCGCGTCACGTCGCGCAGCAGGCGCTGCGCGAGGTCGGCGAAGCGCAGCTCCTGGAAGTTCTGCATGTCGCCTCGCACGACGCGCTCGTGCACTGCCTCGTTGAGCGGGATCAGCGTGTGCTCGAGGAACTTGCGCAGCCCCTGCCCGACCAGCAGCTTCGACAGGTGATTCTGCATTTCGCCGACGCGGTGCTGGGCGAGCAGCTTGACGGCGGTCTCGATCTCGGCCGGCAACGGCGTGGGCTCGTCGACAGCGAGCCCGAGCATCGAGTTGAGCGCGGTGTCGGACAGCGGCACCACGGCGCCCGCGCGCCAGCCTTCCGACAGCAATTGCTTGATGAGCTTGAGCCGCGCGACCTGGTCGGGCGGGTAGACGCGGTCGCCGAAGCCGTCGCGCAGCGGCGCGGGGAACCCGTAGCGGCGCTGCCACATGTACAGTTGCTCGCGACGGAGGCCGGTCGTGCGCACGACTTCGCGGATATGAAGCGCGCCGCGAAGGTCGGCCACCGGGGCCGGCGTGTCGACGGACGTCAGCCGCGGTTCGGTACGGCGGCTCGGTGCTTTGATCAGGATGCCCATGGTCGTCGTTCCTGTTCCAATCGCGTCAGCGTGTCCCGTCAGCCTGTAGGGCACAACCTACCACGTGTGAGGGGGGACTTTCGGGGCTCTCCCTGCCATTTCCCTAGGAAAGGGTGCCCCTCGACGCTATGAACAGCACAATGCGTGCCACGCGCAATGGCTTGGTTGCCGCGGGCATCGCGTTTGCGGGAAGATGATCGATTGCACGCCCGGGCGGCCCGCCCCGAAAGGACAGGCGCCGGCGACCGTGTGGGCGCAGGCGACCCTTTCGGGGGCCTTCGAACCGGACGGCGACGGCCCGCACCATGTTCGGATTCGGCAAGACCACCAAGGACCCGCTGGCTGACGCGAAGTCGGCCGAGCGCTGGTTCGCCGCGCAACCCGCCGGGGATCCGCTAGCGATCCACGCCGAGCTCATGAGCTCGCTCGGGGCGATCGCCGAGCGCAGTCGCGAGCGCTCGCCCGGCATGCTCGAGGCCGTCTTCCGCGCCGACACGCTCGCCCAGCAACTGCGCGAGGCGCTGACGGCCCAGTACATCGAGCACGCGGCGCGCAGCTCGCGCATCGAGCACCAGCTGTGGTCGGCGCTGTTCGACCTCTCGCAGGCGTTCCTGCTCGCGTACCAGGCCTTCGCGGCCGACATCGCCGAGCACGGGCAGAGCGGCAAGTGGCAATCGCATCTTCCCGCCCTGATCGCGCGTCAGGTCGTGCACCTGGGACTCGAGGCGAAGATCCGCCTCTACCGCTACGAGCAGTGGATCCCGGCGAAGTGGGCCGAGCTGCACGGGCTCTTCTCGCTCGCGTGCAGCCGCAAGATCGAGCGCCAGGCGCTCGAGGACGAGGACGGGCACACCGCCACGATCGAGCACGCCTACCTGACGGTGCTCGTGCTGCAGCTCATGAACGCGGGCAACCTGACCGCGCGCCATCTGGAGTGGGTCGCCGGCGAGCTCCACGAGTGGTGCGCGCCGCTGCGGCTCACGCTCGAGCCCTCGTCGGTCTCGTCGTTCTACGTCGACCTCGGCGGCCGCGACGGCCTCAAGCGCCGGACGCCGGCGCCGCTCGAGGGGCGCGTGCTGTTCCTCGACACGCGTCCGCTGCACGCGATGCTGATGCAGAACGTGGTGCAGATCGAGCAGAAGATCCGTCACCAGCCGCTCTCCGACAAGACGGCGAGGCGCAGCGAACAGCTCGGGCTGCTCGCCAAGCTCGCCGCCCAGGTCGATCCCGAGTTCCGGCCGTTCGCGCGGCGCGGCGAGCGCACGGCCGCGGTCGGCGTCGTCGACGCGATCGTCGGCTTCGCGAAGATCTCGGGCTTCCTGCACGAGGAGGAGCGCGACCCGCTGCCGCGCCTCGACCCGACCAAGAGCTACGGCGGCACGATGGAGATCGCGGTGTTCGGGCACTCGCGCAACGAGGAGGAGCGCCGCCGCGAGCTCAACCGCCGCCGCCTGTCCGCCTGGGGCGCCTCGGGCGGACCGTGGGAGGTCAAGGACATCTCGCAGACCGGCTTCCGGCTCGTCGCGCCGATGAGCGCGGCGTCCGCGGTCACGCTCAACACGCTCGCGGCGATCCGGCCGATCGGCCACGCGTTCTGGACGCTGGGCATCGTACGGCGCATGAAGCGTATGACGTCGGACCGCGCGGAGATCGGCCTGCAGGTCATCGCCAACACGCTGGTCGGCGTCGAGCTGGTCGAGCAGAAGAAGAGCAGCAGCGGCGACTCGGACTACTCGGTCGAGGGCGAGCACAGCACGCTCGACGGGCGCGTGTTCGCCGGATTGTTCCTCGCGCTGCGCAAGCGCGAGGGCGAGACCGCGGTGCAGTCGCTCATCGTGCCGGCGGTCGAATACCAGCC
>Ga0207648_10005172_pt1 | contig 13215 bp, 13 predicted proteins | sample KBSMisM32_FD_184310 | JGI IMG/M metagenome (GOLD analysis project Ga0207648, IMG submission 184310) | Miscanthus rhizosphere microbial communities from Kellogg Biological Station, Michigan, USA - KBS Miscanthus M3-2 (SPAdes) (version 2) | ecosystem: Host-associated > Plants > Roots >...
CGGAAGGTGTCCAAAGGTCTCCGCGTGTCGGGCAGCAGCGAAACCGTCGCGGACGCGTGACTCGGGCGCTCGGCGCCGAGCTTACGCGTGCGCGCGGCGCGCGAGGTGACGCTGGACGACTTTGATCAACGCTCGCGGGTGAACGGGCTTCACGAGCATGTCGTTGCAGCCGGAGGCCATCGAGCGTACGCGATCGCTGCGGTCCGCAAGCGCGGTGACGGCGATGATCACGAGTTGATCTCCGGCTTCCTCGGCGCGCAAAGCGCGCGCGACGTCCCATCCGGTGAGCTCGGGCATGACGATGTCGAGCACCATGGCGACCGGTTTGACGGTCCGCGCCATCGCGAGTGCCTCAGTGCCCGTTCGTGCCTCGACGACGCGAAAGCCCGAGCTTTCGAGCACGATCCGCGCGATGCACCGGCTGTCCTCATGGTCGTCGGCGACCAGAACCAGCGGTGCTTCGATTGGCCGCTCAGCGATCGAGCCACGAGGGCCGGAGGAGAAGGGCGAGATCGTCACGAGGCGTCCCGCATCGTCTGGTCGTGACCGTTCTCGTCCTGGCTCAGCTCATGCGAGTTTGCTAATGGCGTTCTGATGCAGCGAGGCAGGCGCAGGGTGAACACCGAGCCCTGCTGAGGGTCGCTGCTTGCTGTCAGGTCTCCCTGCATTCCCGTGGCGAACTCACGGCTGATCGTGAGTCCGAGGCCCGACCCGCCGTACGAATCAATGGCGGGCGAGCCCACTTGCACGTACGGATTGAAAATCTCATCCAACCGGTCGGGCGGGATGCCCGGCCCCGTGTCGGAGACGTCGAACCACACAGAGTCGTCGTCGACCCGGCAGCTGAGCGTGACCTTCCCGGGGGCGCGGGTGAACTTGACCGCGTTCGCCGCCAGATTCACGAGAATCTGTTTCAACTTGTCGGCGTCGGCCTGGACGAGCAGATGCTGCGCGCCCGGCGCGACGTCCATACGAATTTCGTGATTGTCGGCGAGCGGCGCGATGACGGCTTCTGTCGCGCGCAAGGCCTCCTCTGCGCTCGCCGGCCCGATGTGGTAGTTGACGCGCCCCGCCTCGAGGCGCGAGATCGTGATGACGTCGTCGATGATGCGAACCAGAATGCGCTCGCTCTCGCTGATGCGGGCGAGCATGTGATCCTGCGCCGGGGTGAGCGGCTCGGTCTCACTGGCGCGCAGCAGGTCGACATAGCCGCTGATGGATTGCAAAGGCGTTCTGAGCTCGTGGCTCAACTTCGCCAGAAACTGGATCTTTGCCTCACTCGCGATCGCGAAGCGCTCGCGCGATCGCTCGGCTCTGACTTGCTCTTCGGCATGCCTGACAGCGATGCCGACAACATCGGTGCAGAACTGCGTGAGTTTCGCCGCGCGGCGCCCGGATCCATGGGTCGACCGAAACAGCACGCCGATGGCGCCGAGCGCGCCGCCGTCGTCGCGAAAGAACGGCAACACTTCGATGGAGCGAAACCCGAGGGTACGCGCCGCGTCGCCCAGGGCCTCGCCCTGATTCCACGCGTTTCGAATACGAACTCGCCGATGTTCCGTCATGGCGCGGCCGAACGCACCGACTCCGGGGCGCGGCGAACCGAACAGCTCGTAGTTGGTCTCATCCAGACCGTAGCCGAGGACCGGAAACAGGGCTCCCTCGCCGTCGTCGTGGAGCATGAGAATTCCCATATCGGTTCGCGCAATCGCGAGCACGAGCTCGAGCGCCGGCTTCAACTCCGCAACGTCGAGCGGCCAGTCATGCCTCATCGCCAGCATTGTGTTCTCCTTGCGAACCTTCTTGAATGCATGCTACCGGGCGGAGTGCCGGCGTCTGCATTGCCCGATGGTCTATCGCCCGAGGCTCGGACGGTCATCCGGCGGAACTGGCGAATCCGCGCGCGCCTGCTTCGTGGAGTTGACGATGATGTCGACGGGCCGAGGACGCAGACGTTCCATGCCGTCGATTCGAATGGACGTCCGCGCCTCAGCCGCGAGAAGCCGGTCCACCATTCGAACGAGCTCCGCGAGCGATGTCGCGGCGAGCTTGGACATCACGCGACCGCGATGCACTTTGATCGTTTTTTCCGTCGTGCCGAGCCGCGCGGCAACGACCTTGTTCGCTGAGCCACACGCCACGAGGGCGCAGACCTCCGCCTCGCGCGGCGTCAGTCGTCCCGCCAGCCTCCAGAGCATCAGCAATGCGCGATGTTCGTCATCCAGGCGGTGAGACAAATCGATCGAACGGGTCACGGCGCCGAGCAGTGCATCCGCGGTGAACGGCTTCGCGAGCAGATCCGACGCGTTTTGCTTCATCGCGCGAACCACTGTCTCCACGTCGCCGGTTGCCGTCATGAAGACGATCGGCACATCGATGCCCTGTTCTTTGATCGTAGGAACGTTGGGCAGCGTGGCCAGACGTTTTTCCGTCAGTGACGCGATCACGCGCAGATTGCCGGCGCGAATTTGTTCACCGGCTTCCTGCGGCTCGATCACCATCATCTGCACATGGCCGCCGAGCAGGTTGGAAAGCCGCTCACCGCCGCTCGGAAACGAAATGAAATTCCACTGCGCGCCGGTCGCTTTCTGGATCAACAAGCGCATCAGATTATCGCGCGAGGTGATTGAGCCGCCGGATTGCGCAAGCTGTTTGGGAGCTTTTTTCGCGGCGTCGATGAAATCCTTCATCGTCTTGTAAGGAGAATCCGCCTTTACGGAGATTACTGCCGGCTCCAGGACCATCCGTCGCGCTTGCATGCTCCCCCGCCAATCACCTAAGCTCGGCTCCGGGGGTTCGAGGGTCGACCGGTGACATCATCGAGCGCGAAGCAGTGGCCACGAGGCTAGGCGGCGGACCGCGCGGATCTCGGCACGGGAGGACCCATGAGCGCCGCCGGGCCGTCCCAAGGTGCGAATTCCGCTCCCTTGGGGGCAGCGCAGCGGCCAAATTTGCCGATGAGGCCGCAAGCGTGGGGGGCCCTTGACCGCCGCCATCGCCACGGTCGTCCACGCGGGGACACCGGAGAACCTGCCGCGTTTCCTGCATTTCATCGAAGCCACGTGCGCGCGCATCGAAGCCGACGCCGACACCAAATACGCGCTGCATCTTGCCATGGAGGAGGTGTGCACGAACCTGATCGTCCATGGTTACCGAGGGGAGGCCGCCGGTCCGATCGAGGTCGCGGTGTACGATGAATGCGAAAAGGTGACCATCGTAATTCGCGACCGCGCGCCGCCGTTCGACCCGGTGCACGCGCCGTCTCCCGATCTGACCAGCGATGTCGAACACCGCCCGGCCGGCGGTCTCGGCTTGTACCTGGTGAAGAAAGTGATGGACGAGGTCGATTACGTGCCGGACACTCCCTCCGGCAACGTGCTCACGCTCGTCAAGCGGAAGTCCTGAAGCATCGGAACGAAGAGGATCGAAATGGAAATCGAGTTGAGGTTGTCAGGCGGCATTACAGTCGTAGGGATTCGCGGCAGCGTCGACGGGCTGACGGCCGACGATCTCATGCGGACGCTATCTGCCCGCGTGAGCGAGGGAGCGGTTCGCCTCGTGGCCGATTGCTCGGCGCTGGACTATACGAGCAGTGCGGGCCTGCGCTCGCTGCTGGGCGCCGTCAAGCTCGCACGCCAGCATGGCGGCGATTTGCGGCTCGCGGCCATCCAGCCGCCGGTGCTGCGCGTGCTCGACCTGTCCGGATTCACCGGCATCCTCAAGTACTATCCAGACGTCGAGGCGGCCGTGGTGAGCTTCGCCGAGCCCGCTTGACTCTCGCGAGATTGCCACGATGAACTCTTCACATCGGCACCAGCGCGGCGTTGCCGTCGTCATCGGTTCGGGCAGCGTCAAGTGCGCCGCTGCGCTGGGGCTCGTCAATGTCCTGAACCGCGCCGGCATCGCGATCGACATGCTCGTCGGATGCAGCGCGGGCTGCCTTTACGCCACCATGCTCGCTTCGGGACGCACCACCGCGGAGGCCGCGGAGATGACGAAGCAGCTGTGGACCAGCACCATCACGGACCAGCACAACCGTCGGGCCTGGTTGAAAGCCGCGTTTCCGCGGCTGTTCGGATTCGACGCCCGCTTCGGCCTGCGCGACGACCGGCTCGTGATGGAGCGGCTGAACGCGGCCTTCGGCGACTCGCGCATCGAAGCGATGGGGACGCCGCTATTCCTTACCGCGACCGACTTCGCGAACGGCAACCAGGCAGTATTCTCGAGCGGCCGCGCGGTCGATGCGATCCGCGCGAGCATTGCCGTTCCCTTCCTGTTCAGTCCTTGGCCGATCGACGGCCACCTCTACATCGATGGCTACATGTCGGACCCGCTGCCCGTCGGCGTGGCGATGCGCGAGGGTGCCGAGGTGATCGTCGCGATGGGATTCGACAGCCCGTATCAGGAGCACATCTCGAATGCGGGCCGATTTGCCTTCCAGGTGAGCGCGATCCTGTCGAACAATCTGTTGAAGTCGCAGTTCGCGTTCCACGGGCTTGCGCATCACGCGGAGATCATCCCGATCATTCCGGAGTTCAAGCAGCGCATCCGCATGTTCGACACCGAAAAGATTCCGTACATCATCGAGGAAGGCGAACGCGCCGCCGAAGCGCAGTTGCCGTATTTGTCGCGGCTGCTCGACGCCCAGGCGGCGGTGGCAGCGAGCGGCACCGCGTGACCGGCGCGATCTGACCGTCAGGGATCCCAGCGCAGCACGAGCGCTGTGATGTCATCGGTCTGCGGTGCGTCCCGGCAATGCTCGCGCACGCGGCCGACCACGTCGTCGAGCAGCTTGCGGCCGTGCATGCGGCTGACCTCCGACAGCGTCGCGGCCAGCCGCGCTTCTCCGAACTGCGCACCCTTGACGTCGGTCGCCTCGGTGATCCCGTCGGAATATACGAACAACCCGTCGCCGGGTTGCAGCGTCACCGACCCCGCCTCGTACGTCGTCTCCAGCATGGCGCCGACCGGCAGCGCGGGTCGGGGAGAAACGATCATCTCGACGTCCCCGCTCGCGCGCATGAGGTACGGCGGCAAATGACCGGCGTTCGCGTACTCGAGGACGCCGGTTTGCAACTGGAGCCGGGCCAGGAACACCGAGCAGAACATCGACTTCTCGTTCGCCTTGCAGAGCTCGCGGTTGGTCGCCATCAGAACGCGGCCCGGATCGCTTTCCTCGAGCGCCGCCCGCGGCGTGCGCCCCGCCAGCGAGCGCAGCACGCTCCAGGTGCGCGCCATGAAGATCGCCGCCGCCACGCCCTTGCCGGATACATCGCCGAGACCCACCCACAGGGTATCGGCGTCGCTGAACAGGAAGTCGCAAAGATCGCCGCCCAGCTCCTCGGCCGGCTCGAGCAGGAAATGCATCGCAACGTTGCTGTCGTCGTGCTCGTGGTCGACCGGCACCATGCCGAGCTGCAGCTCGCGTGCGGCCGCGAGCTCGTGTCCCAGCTCGACCATGCGCGCGCGCGCATCATCGCGCAGGCGCTTTTTTTCGAGCGTCGCGCCGACCCGCGCGCGCAGCATGGTCGCGTTCACCGGCTTGGTCAGGTAGTCTTCCGCGCCAAGCTCGATGCAGCGCTCGACGCTTTCGTGCTCCGAGGCGGCCGATACCATGATCACCGGGAGCGACGCCAGCCGGTGCTTCGCATGCAGCGTCTCCAGCACTTCAATGCCGCCGATGACCGGCATCATCACGTCGAGCAGCACGAGGTCGACCGCCGAGCGCTCGATGCGCTCGAGCGCCTCGCGGCCGCCGCTCGCCATCGCGATGTTCGTGTAGCCGAGCTGGGCGAGCCGCCCGGCGAGAATCTCGCGATTGTCCTCGTTGTCGTCGACGATCAGCAGTGCGGCCGCGGCGTTTTCGATGGTGCCCATGTCGTGTAAGTTGCCGCGGAAGGATGCGGCCCGGCGAACGATCGGGTAGTCTACGGCAACTCGAACGTTGCGTTCGCGCTCGGCGTCGCGCGAACGATGGCAAGGCAACCGGAGGTGAACCTGAGCACGCTCGCCGGCACACCGACCGCCGATCCAAACCCCGCCTACGTCCATCCGGTCGTGCGGCTCAATCGCGCCGTTCGCGTCGTCGGATGCCCGATGGCGGCGGTCATCGTCGCGAGCGTCCGGTGGCAGGAGCCGACCCCAGCCTGGATCTGGCTGGCGCTGTTCGCCTATGCGTTCGTGTGGCCGCAAGCCGCGTACTGGATTTCACGCATCAGCGCCGACCAGAAACGGGCCGCGCATTTCTGTCTGATGTTCGACTGCGCCTGTTGCGGCGCGACCGGGCCACTGGTGTCGTATCGGCCGGTTCCGACGGTCGTGCTCGCGACCGGCATTCTCACCGCCGTCACCGGTGTCGGTGGCTTGCCGCTGTTCCTGGCCGGGCTAGGCGTGCTAGGTCTCATCTATCTGACCGGCTCGTTCGTGGCGGATTGGCAAGTGGCAACGCAGACGTCGCTCGTCACCATCGTGCTGTCGCTCGCCGTCGCGTTCCTGTTTCAGCTGCTGCTGGCGTTTCAGGCGTTCTTCCAGGCACGGGAGCTGATCCGGCAGCGGCGGCAGATCGAGGAGCAGAGCACGCAGATCGTGGAGCAGAACGCAGCCCTTGAGCACGCGATGGGCCGGGCCGAGGAAGCCCGGAGCGCGATGGAGGCGGCGAACCTCGCGAAGTCGCGTTTCCTCGCGAACATGAGCCATGAGCTGCGCACCCCGCTGAACGCGATCATCGGCTACACCGAGCTGATTCTCGACGCGACCTACGGCGAGATCCCGGAGCGCGTGCGCAGTACGCTGCAGCGCGTCGAGCGCAGCGGACGGCATCTGCTCAGCCTGATCAACGAGGTGCTCGACCTCTCCAAGATCGAGGCGGGTCAGCTCAAGCTCAACATCGCGCCGTTTTCGTGGTCCGACACCGTAACTGCCGTGGTCACCTCGCTCGAAAGTCTCGCCCGCGAGAAAGGGCTGAAGCTGTCCGCAACGATCGAGCCCGGGACGCCGCGGGCCCTCGGGGACGAGCGGCGAGTCACGCAGGTGGTGGTCAACCTGCTCGGCAATGCACTCAAGTTCACCGACGCCGGTGAAGTCGACGTGCGCGTGACGTTCGATGCGGATCGGTTCGCGATCACCGTTCGCGACACCGGGCCGGGTGTCCCACCCGAGTACCGGACGCGAATTTTCGAGGAGTTCCAGCAGGCCGACACCTCGACCACGCGGCCGAAGGGCGGCGCGGGACTCGGCTTGGCGATTTCCAAGCGCATCGTAGAATTGCACGGTGGCACGCTGGCGCTGCTCCAGTCGGAGGTCGGACGCGGCTCGACATTCGGCTTCACCATCCCGCGCGCGCTCCCGCAAAGCGTTTCTGCGGCCGCACCCTCCGTCACGGAAACTCCTGCGACATGACGATGCGAATCCTGGTGGTGGACGACAACGAGGACAATCGCCAGATCCTCATCGACTTGTTGTCGGGCGCCGGCTACGAAGTGATCGAGGCGGTTACCGGATTGGATGCCGTTACGATCGCGACGCGCGAGGTGCCCGACCTGGTGCTGATGGACATCCAGCTCCCGGGCATCGACGGGCACGAGGCCACGCGGCGCATCAAGTCGCAGCCTGCGCTCGCGCGCATCCCGGTGATCGCGGTGACCTCGTATGCGCTTGCCGGCGACGACCGCAAGGCGGCCGAGGCCGGCTGCGACGACTATGTCACCAAGCCGTACAGCCCTCGCGCGCTGCTCGCGAAAGTGCGGGTGATCCTGGGCGACGTTCCACCGCCGGCAGCCTGAACGGGATTGCCAGCATATAAATCGGGGAAAAGAAAAGGCCACGCCCGCCACGGATTGCACGCACCCACGGTTCGCGGATTGCGCGTGTTGTTTCCGGAATCGGGACGGGTATACACTGCCCGCGGTGCCTAGAGCTTGCCCGAGCCGTCGCCCACCAAGCGGCGGTTTCGCATTGACCCGATCCGAATGGATGCCCGATGAAGCATTTCCTGATGACGCGCCGATTGCTTGGAGCCGCCGTTCTTTCCGCGCTGCTCGCAGCCCTCACCTTTATACCCGTGCAGGCGGCCACGCCCAAAGACACGCTGGTGGTCGTGTTCGCCTTCGACGACATCATCACGATGGATCCCGCCGAGGCCTTCGAGATCTCGGCGGGCGAAATCATGGGCAACACCTATGACCGTCTGGTCCGGTTCGATGTGAGCGACCCGTCCAAGCTCTATGGCGATGTGGCCAATGGCTGGACCGTTTCGCCCGACGGCAAGACGTTCAGCTTCGACTTGAAGCCCGGACTGAAGTTCGCGTCAGGCAATGCCTTGACCGCCGAAGACGTCGTGTTCTCGCTCCAGCGCGCGGTCCTTCTCGACAAGACCCCGGCCTTCATCCTGACCCAGTTCGGATTCAGCAAGAGCAACGTCAAGGACAGGATCAAGCAGACAGGACCGTTGACGCTGACGATCGAGACCGACAAGTCGTTTGCGCCGTCGTTCGTGTTGAACTGCCTAACGGCGAATGTGGCCGCCATCGTCGACAAGAAGCTGGTGCTGTCCAAGGAGCAGAACAACGACCTTGGTTATGGCTGGCTCAAGACCAGCTACGCCGGCTCGGGTCCGCTCAAGCTCCGCGAGTGGCGTGCCAACGAAATCGTGGCGCTGGAGCGCAACGACAACTACTACGGCGAAAAGGCCAAGCTCGCGCGCGTCATCTACCGCCACGTGAAGGAGGCGGCAACGCAGCGCCTGCTGCTCGAAAAGGCCGATGCCGACGTCGCGCGCAATCTCACGCCGCAGGATCTCGCAGCGTTGGCCGGCAACAAGGACATCAAGACCACGTCCACGCCCAAAGGCACGGTCTACTATTTCAGCCTGAACCAGAAAAACCCGACACTGGCCAAGGCGGAAGTCCGCGAAGCGTTCAAGTGGCTGGTCGACTACGCCGCGATCGGCGACACGCTGATCAAGAACATCGGCGTCGTGCACCAGAACTTCCTGCCCGTCGGCTTGCTGGGTGCCAGCACGGAGAATCCGTACAAGCTCGACGTCGACAAGGCCAAGGCGCTGCTCGCCAAGGCGGGTGTGCCCAACGGCTTCAAGGTCACCGTCGACATGCGCACCGTGCAACCGGTGCAAGGCATTACCGAAGCGTTCCAGCAGACGGCCAAGCGCGCCGGGATCGACGTCGAAATCCTGCCCGGCGACGGCAAGCAGACGCTGACGAAATACCGGGCGCGCACGCACGACATCTACATCGGCCAGTGGGGTGCCGACTATTGGGATCCGCACACCAACGCCGACACGTTTGCGCGCAACCCCGACAATGCCGACGACGCCAAGTCGAAGCCGCTCGCATGGCGCAATTCGTGGGTGATCCCCGAGCTGACCAAGAAGGCCGATGCCGCCGTGCTCGAGCGCGACGCGGCCAAGCGCAAGGCGATGTACGAGGAAATGCAGGCCGACTTCCGCAAGAACAGCCCCTTCGTGATGCTCTACCAGCAGACCGAGGTGGCGGCGATGCGCAGCGACGTGGAGGGCTTGAAGCTCGGGCCGACCTCCGATTCCACCTACATGTTCAAGGTCTCGAAGAAGTGATCCGGTAGTCCGAGCTTGCGCGCCGTGGATCCTGGCCCGCCGCAGAGGGATCCGATTCCGGCAGACGTGCGCGGCGACCTACGCCTGCTGCGGGCATCCAACGTCCTCGGGCGTTTCCTCGTTGTCATCCTGTTGACCTACGTCGGTCTGCTGGCCGTGACTTTTTTCATCGGCCGCGTGATCCCGATCGATCCCGTCCTCGCCATCGTCGGCGACCGCGCGCCGGAGCACGTCGTCGCTCGCGTGCGCGAGGAGCTCGGCCTCAACAAGCCGCTGTGGGAACAGTTCTACATCTACGTGTCCAAGGTGCTGCAGGGCGATTTCGGCACCTCGGTGTTGACGTCGAACCCGGTGATGCAGGACATCCGCCGCGCTTTTCCGGCGACGTTCGAGCTCGCCACGCTGGGCATCGTCATCGGGGCCGGGATCGGCGTTCCGCTCGGCGTCTGGGCAGCCGTCCGGCGCGGCGGCGTGGTCGACCAGGTCGTTCGCGTCATGGGGTTGATAGGCTATTCGATTCCGATTTTCTGGCTGGGGCTCATGGCGCTCGTGGTGTTCTATGCACGTCTGGGCTGGGTTGCCGGGCCCGGACGCATCGATGTCGTCTACGAATACACACTGGTGTCCGTGACCGGTCTCCTGCTGCTCGATACCGCGCGCGCCGGCGAATGGCAGGCATTCGCCAACGCGATGTCGCATCTCATCCTGCCCGCTTCACTGCTCGGCTATTTTTCGCTCGCCTACATCAGCCGCATGACGCGATCGTTCATGCTGAACGAGCTCGCGCAGGAATACGTGGTCGCGGCCCGCGCCAAGGGCCTGTCCGAGACACGGATCATCTGGCGCCATGCGTTGCGCAACGCGATGGTGCCGCTCGTCACCGTGATCGCGTTGTCCTACGGCGGCCTGCTGGAGGGTTCGGTGCTGACGGAAACGGTCTTCGCGTGGCCGGGACTCGGGCTCTACCTCACGAATTCGCTGCAGAACGCCGACATGAACGCCGTGCTCGGCGCGACGATCGTCGTCGGCTCGATCTTCATCGGCCTCAACCTGCTCGCGGATCTGCTGTACCAGACGCTCGACCCGAGGACACGCGCGATCAAGCGGGCGCGATGACGGACAACAGCGCACGCAACGACGCGGTCCCCCGCGAAAGCCTGCACGAATGGTTGATGTCCGACCGGCCGCGCTCGCGCCGGCAGGCCTCCTTCGGGCGCGCGTACGGCGCGTGGCGCACTTTCTCGCGCAACCGGCTTGCGATACTGGGCCTGCTGATCGTGATCGGGCTCGTGCTGACCGCCGTGTTCGCCAATGTGCTGGCCCCGTATTCGCCGTACATCGGCGACTTGCGCACGACGCGGCTCTTGCCGCCGTCGGCCGCGCATTGGTTCGGCACCGACGATCAGGGCCGCGACATCCTTTCGCGCATCATCTTCGGCTCGCGCATCACGCTGTTCGTGGTGATTCTCGTGGCCATTCTGGCCGCACCCATCGGGCTTGCCGTAGGGACCGTCGCGGGCTATGCGGGCGGCCTCCTCGACGCGGCGCTGATGCGCATCACCGACATCTTCCTTGCATTCCCGCGCCTCATCCTGGCGCTCGCCTTCGTTGCGGCGCTCGGTCCGGGCATCGAGAATGCGGTGCTGGCCATCGCGATCACGTCGTGGCCGCCGTATGCGAGGATCGCGCGCGCCGAGACCCTCACCATTCGCCGGACCGACTACATCGCCGCCGTGCAATTGATCGGCGCGTCTCCGTGGCGGATCGTGTGGCGTCACATCATGCCGCTGTGCCTATCTTCGGTGATCGTCCGCGTCACGCTGGACATGGCGGGCATCATCCTCACCGCTGCGGGATTGGGCTTCCTGGGCCTCGGCGCGCAGCCGCCGATGCCCGAATGGGGGGCGATGATCGCCAACGGACGACTCTACGTGCTCGACCAGTGGTGGGTTGCCGCGGCGCCCGGCGCCGCCATTTTCGTGGTGAGCCTCGCCTTCAACCTGCTCGGTGACGGCATGCGCGACGCGCTCGATCCTAAGGCCGCGAAATGAGCTTGGAGGCCAGTCCTTCCCCCGCCCCCATGCTGGTGGTCGACGACCTGCGGGTCTCGTTCCCCAACCGCGACGGCGGCAGGACCGAAGCCGTGCGCGGCGTCTCGTTCACGCTGGGGCGCGAGCGACTTGGCATCGTCGGCGAATCGGGTTCCGGCAAGACGCAAACGGGCCGCGCCATCCTCGGCCTCACGGCGCCCGAAGGTCGCGTCTCGGCGCGGAGGCTCGCGTTCAACGATGTCGATCTCCTGCACTGTACTCCGCGGCAACGGCGCGAGCTGCGCGGCGGGCGCATCGCAATGGTGCTGCAGGATCCGAAGTTTTCGCTGAACCCGGTGATGTGCATCGGCGACCAGATCGTCGAGACGTTGCGCGCGCACACGCGGCTTGCGGCCCGCGAGGCGCGAGCGCGCGCCATCGCCGCGCTGCGATCCGTGCAGATCGACAACCCGGAGCGCGTGTACAAGCTCTATCCGCACGAGGTCTCGGGCGGCATGGGCCAGCGGGCGATGATCGCGATGATGCTGATTGCCAATCCCGATCTGCTGATCGCGGACGAGCCCACTTCGGCGCTGGACGTCACGGTCCAGCTGCAGGTGCTTGCCGTGCTGGACGCATTGGTCGTCCGCCGCGGCATGGGGCTCATCTTCGTGTCGCACGACCTCCGGCTCGTATCGAGCTTCTGCGACCGTATCCTGGTGATGTATGCCGGTCGGGTGGTGGAGGAAGTATCCGCCCGCGGCCTGGCCGAGGCCAGGCACCCGTACACGCGCGGGCTCCTCAACTGCCTGCCTAAGCTGGGCGCGAACCGCCATCCGTTGCCGACCCTCGATCGCCGGCCGGAATGGGCACTGTGAGCGCGCGCGAAGCGGGCATCGAGGCGCAACACCTGCGCGTCACGTACCGCGGATTTGTCGCCGTCGCCGACACGTCGTTGCGCGTCGACGCGGGGCAGAGCTTCGGCATCGTCGGCGAATCGGGCGCGGGCAAGTCGACCGTGCTGCGCGCCCTTTGCGGGTTGGCACCCGTCTCATCCGGGACCGTGTGCCTGGTCGAAAAATCCGCGGGCGAGACGAGCAACTCGCGCGCGCCGCTGCCATTGCCGGGTACGAAGCCATTTCGCCGGCTTGTGCAGATGGTATTTCAGGATCCGTACGGATCGCTGCACCCGCGGCAGACGGTCGACCGCATCCTGGCCGAGCCGCTGGCGATCCACGCCATCGAGGATGCCGAGACCAGAATCCGGCGTGCGCTCGACGAAGTCGGCCTCGGCACGAGTTTCCGCTTTCGCTACCCGCACCAGCTCTCCGGCGGCCAGCGTCAGCGCATTGCCGTCGCCCGTGCGCTGATTCTCGAGCCGCAGATCCTGCTGCTCGACGAACCCACGTCATCGCTCGATGCATCGGTGCAGGCCGAGGTGCTGAACCTGCTCGAGGAATTGCGCAGGCGCCACGGACTGACGTTCATCATGGTGAGCCACGACCTTGCGGTGGTCACCCACATGTGCGAGCGGCTCATGGTCATGCAGCGCGGCGAGACGGTCGAGCTGCTTACGTCCGCCGACCTTGCGGCGAA
>Ga0207648_10005173_pt1 | contig 13214 bp, 15 predicted proteins | sample KBSMisM32_FD_184310 | JGI IMG/M metagenome (GOLD analysis project Ga0207648, IMG submission 184310) | Miscanthus rhizosphere microbial communities from Kellogg Biological Station, Michigan, USA - KBS Miscanthus M3-2 (SPAdes) (version 2) | ecosystem: Host-associated > Plants > Roots >...
CGCCGGTATCCGTGCCGATCACGTGGGACGAACTCGACGATCCGGACCTTCGACCGGACGGCTGGACCCTGACGACGGTTGGCGACCGGCTGGCGACCGTTGGCGATCCTCTGGCACCGCTGATCGGGATGCAGCAACGCCTACCCGACCTGTAGGCGAGGGCTGGAGCGCTCTACGACAAAGGCGCAGCTGCCGCCGCGACTGTGCTTATGCTGGTGCAGGTATGAGCCATAGCCGGACGCCGGTGGCCGCCCATCGAGCGTTGCGATGACGTCGCAGCCTGGCGAACCGCCGGCCGCGTTTCGTCACGAGTACGAAGGTGACCTCGTCACCCTGCGTTCGGCGCGGCGACACGTCGTCAGTTGGCTCGAGCTACAGGGCGTGGATGACGACACCAAGCAGCGCGCCGCGCTGATCGTCAGCGAGCTGACATCCAACGCGGTGCAGGCCTCGCCGGGCGTTCCGTACACCGTGGAAGCCACGCGCCTCGACGACGAATTCGCGACGATCACCGTTCGCAACCATCCGGGCGGGCAGGTGCCCCCACCACGGGAGAAGTGGCGTCCGGCGGCGGAGATGTCGTTGAAGGAACTTTCACCCCGCGGCCGAGGATTGCTCATCGTCGAGTCGTTGTCGGACGGTTTGACCATCGAGCATCACCTCGAGGAAGTGGCCATCACGGCGCGCCTGCGCATCGACGGCGCCGGCACAGCCATCGGCCGCAGCTCGGTGTCCGGACAGGGCGCTTGAGCGAACGCCACGACACGCCTCGCTGGACGATCAATCCGAGTTGACGATGGTCATCGTGCCGGCGAGGCCGGTGACTTCGAGCAGCCGCTGCACGCGTGCGGTCGGATTGACGAGCTCGTAAGCGACGCCCCGTCGCGCCGCGGCCTGCGCGCCGAGCACGATCGCCTTGACCGCGGATGAATCGGCGAATGTCAGGCCGGACAGCTCGAGACTGACGGTCGCCCTGTCGCCGTCGGCCGCGTCGACGAGGATCTTGGCGACCTTGTCGGCATCGGCCATGTCGAGTTCCCCGACGATCGCGATCACGACATCCGTGGGCCCGGGCGTGACACGAACAGTGCAGGAGCTGAAGATCAAGGGGCTGGAGATGTCGGGCAACATACCATTGCCCCGGGAGAGCAGGGTTTTCACCCACACAGGTGACAAGGTTCGCGCAAAATCCGCCGCTGTGCAGGTGCGAACCGCAGGCAGCGGTGCAATCATTTCGGGGTGACTTCTGAGCGGAGACGGCGCGGGCTTCCACTCGTCATCCTGATCGCGGGACTCGCCTTGTTCTTCGGGCTCGCCACGGCGTCGCGGGCTCTGTACAACCAGACCGAGAATCGCCTGCTGGATCAGCGCACGAACGAGGCCGCGCAGGCGCTGCAGATCAGTGTCGGCAACCTGAAGGCGCCACTCGACGCGGCGGCAGCGCTGGCCCTGGCTACGGACGGCGATCCGGCGAAGTTCGCGGCGCTCATCGGGCCGTACGTCGGACCCGGACCCAAGAAGTCCTTCAGCTCGGCATCGCTCTATCGCGTCGGCTCGACCACTCCGATCACGACGGTCGGCATTCCGACGTCACTCGCAATCGACGGCGATGATGCCACGACAGCGATGTTGACGAGCGCCCCGGAGAATCCGTTCGTCGTCGTCAACCTGCTGCACAGCGACGCCCGCCGCCTCGGCTACGCGGTCGCCGACGCCCCGAAGGATGCGGCCAAGTACGTGGTCTACGGGGAGCGCACTCTCAGCCCCGATCCCAACGCCAGGCAACGCAACGACCAGCCGTTCGCCCAACTCGACTACGCGATCTACCTCGGCGACCAAGTGGCAGCCGACCATCTGCTGACATCCAGTCTTCGCGACCTTCCGATCGAAGGCCGTACCGCTCAGAAAACGGTGCCCTTCGGGAACTCCGAGCTCTTGTTGGTGATGAGACCGATCGGGCACCTCAGCGGCGATCTGTTCGCCGGCCTGTGGTGGATCGTGGCGATCACCGGCGTCATCGTCGCCACCGCGTTCGCACTTCTCGTTCGCCGGCTGCTCGATCGGGGCGACGTCGCCGAAGAGTTGGCGACGGAGAACGAGCGCCTCTTCGGCGAGCAACGCGAGATTGCGGAGACCCTCCAACTCAGCCTGCTTCCCCAGCACCTCGTCGCACCGCAAGGCTGCGAGGTCGCGGCGCGCTACTGGCCGGCCGGTTCGGCGAACCTCATCGGCGGCGACTTCTACGACATGTTCGCAGTCGACGAGCACAGGTGGGGCGTCGCCATCGGCGACGTGTGCGGCAAGGGCATCGAAGCTGCCGCGCTGACCGGGCTGGCGAGACACACACTGCGCGCCGCGGCCCGCAATTCGACCACACCCGACGAGGTGTTGCGCGCCGTGCACCGAGCACTCCGCGATCACGAACCGTCGACGTTCTGTACGGCTTGCTTCGCGTTCGTCGAGCGGGCCGAGGGCGACGCGTATCGCATCGAGATGTCGTTGGGCGGCCATCCTCAGCCGCTGCTGCGGCGCGCCAACGGGTTCGTCGAGCCGGTCGGCGAGCTCGGCATGCTGCTCGGCATCCTCGAGCCGACTCTGTCGAACACGGTCGTCTGCCTCGAAGCGGACGACATGCTGGTCTTCTACACCGATGGATTGACCGATGCGCCCGCGCAGCAAGCGGTTTCGGTCGACGAATTGGCCACCCTGTTGCAACTCGCCGGACAGCAACCGATCGAGGACCTGGCCGATTCGATCAGGGCGCTCAAGCGTGGCCGGCGACCCCTCGGCAGCGGCGACGACACGGCAATCCTGATCCTGCGCAACAACCCTGTGGCCGTGGGGGCCGGCGTCGGCACGGCTGCCGCCGTCGAGGCGCCGGTGGCCTCGGGCGGCGGAACCTAGGAGGCAGTCGACCCAGCGGTTCCCGTTGCCGCGTGCCGCCTGGTGGTACCTTGCCGCGAGTGAGCACGAGCATGGTCACCGCCCTCCTGCTGCTCACCGAGGCCGACGATGCCGCCGCACTCGAGAAAGCGTGCGGTACGACGCCGTCGATCATGTGCGAGGCGACATGGAACTTGACGCACAACGAGTTCCTCGCCCGTTCCATCGAATGGATCGTCGCCAGACCACTCGCGGCCATCGTCGTGACCGTCGTCGCCACGCTCGTCAACCGGTGGGCGCGCAAGGGCGTGGGCGCAGGTATCGACCACTTCATCGCCAGTCGCGAATTTGCCGGCAAAGCGCTCGGCAAGATCGGTGTCGAGGCGGGCGGTGCCCTCGTTGCCCGCGACCCGCGGGAGGTGATCCGTGCCACAACGCTGTCATCGGTCGCCAAGTCGTGTGTCTCGGTGGTGATCTGGTCGGTCGCGGTGCTCATCATCCTCGGGCTCTTCAACATCAACCTGGCGCCGCTGATCGCCGGCGCGGGCATCGCCGGGATCGCCGTCGGTTTCGGCGCGCAGTCCCTCGTCAAGGACTGCATCGCCGGGTTCTTCATCCTGCTCGACGACCAGTGCGGCGTCGGCGACTCGGTCGACTTCGGCCCGACGCTGGCATCGGGAACCGTCGAGTCGATCAACCTCAGGATGACCCGCGTCAGAGGTGCCGACGGAACGCTGTGGAGCGTCCCCAACGGCACCATCCAGCGCGTCGGCAACCTCAGCCGCAACTGGTCGCTGGGCACGCTCGACATCACGGTGCCGAACGGCGCCGATCTCGACGCGGCCATAGATGCGGTCCGCACGGCGGTCACCGACGCGTGCAAGCAACCGGCCATCGCACAGGTGCTCCTCGAGCAACCGAAGTTCATGGGTGTGGACCGCCTCGACGCCGCCGGCGTCACGGTGCGCATGGCGATCAAGACGAACCCCGGCGAGCACTGGGCGGTCCTTCGCGAACTGCGACTGGCCGTCAGCCGTCTCCTGGTCGAACGGGGCATCCAACTGCAAGGCCCGGTTGCCGGCGGCTGAACATGTGCCGGACAGAGCCGGAACAGGCGGCGCGAACTGCTCCGCAGCGGCAAGAATGGCCTCATGATCGAGACAGAGGTGGACATCGACACGGCCGACGGCGCGATGAAGACCTTCATCTTTCGACCGCAGTCAGCGGGACCGTTCCCGGTGGTGCTGTACCTGATGGACGCGCCGAGCATCCGCCCCGCCCTGAAGGACATGGCCTCGCGGCTGGCGACGGCCGGCTACTACGTGATGCTGCCCTACCTCTTCTACCGGGGCGGCCCGTTCCGCGAGTTCGGCCAGTCCGACGAAGACATGCACGCCCGGCGGGAGCTGATGGAAACCGTCAACCCGACCAACATCGTGGGCGACGCCCAGGCTCTGCTGCAGTACGCGGACGGCGACCCCGCCGCACGCGGAGGCAGCGTCGGCGTGGTCGGGTTCTGCATGAGCGGTGGCCTCGCCATTTCGGTCGCTCGTGCCATACCGAACCGGGTCACCGCTGCGGCCTCGATCCATGGCGCGTGGCTCGTGCGCGACACGCCCGACTCGCCGCACCTCGGTCTGGACAAGTTGCGCGCCGAGTTGTACTTCGGTTGGGCCGACAACGACCCGACCGCACCACCCGAACAGGTGACCGTGATGTCCGAAGCGCTCGAGGAGGCCGACGTGCCGTATGTGCTCGATTTCCTCACCGATGCGGTGCACGGCTTCGCTCCGCCCGGCACCGAGCGCTACAACCGCGCCGCCTCGGAACTCCACTGGGAACGCGTTCACGACCTGTTGCGCCGCAGGGTGCAGGGCAGCTGAGGAGGAACCATGGTGATCGTCGGTGGAAACTTCGAGGTCGACCCGGACCAACGTGAGCAGTTCATCGCAGGCCGCACCGGGCTGATGCGCGCGTCTCGCAGCGAGCAAGGCTGTCTCGAATACACCTTCTGCGCCGACCCAGTCGATCCGGCACGGGTCGTGCTGTACGAGCGCTGGGCCAGCCAGGCCGATCTCGACGCCCACCTGGCCGCACTGCGCGCCACACCACCGATCATCGAGCCCGACATCGAGGCGATCTCGTCGTCGATCACGATTTACGACGTCAGCGGCGAGCGTCAACTCGGCCGCTGAGCGCTTCTGCGCTTCCGTTGGCGGCGGAACGACATGAGAGAATGCCCGCCGTGACCACTCAGACGCAGATCGTCGTCAGCGACATCGACGAATGTGGAGTTGCCTGGGTGACGTTGAACCGACCCGAGAAGAAGAATGCGTTGTCGACGATCTTGCGCGACGAGGTGTCCGACGCGTTCGACCGGCTCACTGCCGATCCCAGCGTTCGTGTCATCGTCATCACCGGTTCGGGAACCGTGTTCAGCGCCGGTTTCGATCTCATGGAGTTCGCCGACTCGAGCCCCGGCTTCCAGGAGCGGTTGTGGAAGTCGAGCGATCGCTTCCACCACACCATCCTGCGCTGCCCGATTCCCGTCGTGGCGGCAGTGAACGGCCCTGCGGTTGCCGGAGGATTCGATCTGGCGGTGCTCGCCGACCTGCGCGTTGCGGCTGAAACCGCTCGATTCGCCCACGTCGAGCACACGTTCGCATCCGTTGTCTACAGGCCGTTGCGCGATCTGGTCGGCGGCAGCATCGCCCGAGAACTGGTGCTGACGGGTCGAAACGTCGACGCGCCCGAGGCCCTGTCGATCGGGCTCGTCAGCCGGGTCGTGGCGGCCGATCAGTTGGTCAAGGCGACGAACGCACTGGCCCGAACCGTCGCCAGCGCCCCGCGGGAGATCCTGATGCGCACCAAGGCGAAGATCATCGCCTCGGCGGGGATCGATCCGACGCTCCTAACCCTCGACATTTGACGCCTCGTAGGTGCACACGTGCACCCCCGTCACGGTCGTGACGGACTTGACCAGTCGCATCGGGCGGGCGACGCCGTCGTCGTTGAAGATCCGCTTGCCGCCGCCGAGAACGATCGGCTCGATCATCAAGTTCAGTTGGTCGACCAGACCGCGCGACATCAAGCCTCTGACGAGGCTCGGACTGCCCCACACGACGATGTCGCCGCCGTCACGAGCGCGAAGAGCGGCGAGTTCGTCGAACGCCGTGTCGGAAGGCAGCAGCGTCGTGTTGTTCCACGTCAGATCGGCTTCGGTCAGTGTTCCCGAGACCACGTACTTCTTGATCGAGTTCATCTGATCGGCATAGGGATCCCCGGCCCGGTCGGGCCACGCCGCCGCCATCCCCTGCCATGTGCGGCGACCGAACAACAGCGCATCCGCCGTCGTCATCCCCTCTGAGACCGCGGCACCCATCACATCGACATCGAAGTAAGGAATCGACCAGCCACCGTGGGCGAACCCGCCGTCGAGGTCCTCCTCCGGGCCACCGGGGGCCTGCACGACCCCATCCAGGCTGATGAACTCGTTGACCACGACTCGCATCGGTCACACTCCTGCTCTCGGGAACCCGACCAGCCTCGCGCGTCGCCGTCGGGCGAGGCGACGGCGCCAGACCGCCGAAGTAGCATCCGGGGGTGCGCGTCTTCGACGACGAGTACCGGATCGAGACGCCGGGTGACCCAGACGACGAGCAACCGGCGCGCCACCGCACGACGAGGTCGTGGCTGGTCGCTGCCGGGGTAGCGCTCGCCGTGGTGTTGGCGGCGCTCGCCTTCATTCGATCGAACGACCGTCCCTCGACGCTCACGCCGGAGCAGATCAGCAGCACGATCAGTTCGGAAGTCGCCAACGGAGTGGACGCGGCGTTGAACGTGCCGCCGCCGGGCGAGACCGTGTTCAGGACGATCCAACCGTCGGTTGTGTTCATCAGCGCCGCTCCCGACGGCGCCGGCCCGGACGAGGCGGCTTCGGGCGCCGGCGTCGTCGTCGACGCCAATGGTCAGATCCTCACCGCTCGGCACGTCGTCCAGGGCGCCACGTCGATCGAAGTGACGTTCTCCGACGGAACGAAGTCGGCAGCGACCATTGTTTCGGAACAGCCCGACAACGACATCGCCGTGCTCAAGCCGGCGCAACTCCCGGGCATTCTCGTCCCGGCGGTGCTGGGCGGCGGAGTGCAGATCGGTGACGATGTCTATGCGACCGGCCATCCCTTCGGGTTCGCCGACTCCCTCAGCGCCGGTGTGGTCTCCGGTTTGGACAGAACCGTCCCCATCGCCGAAGGACAGACGCTGAAAGGCCTCATCCAGTTCGACGCCGCCGTCAACCCTGGCAATTCGGGCGGGCCACTTCTCAACCGTGCCGGGCAAGTCGTCGGGATCGTCACCGCGCTCGCCAACCCGGCGGACGAGAAGTTCTTCGTCGGCCTCGGATTCGCGGTCCCGATCGGAACGGCCGGCGGCGCAGCAGGCGCACCCCAACAGTGAACACCGACAGACAGGAGCCCACGTGACGATGCCACCCCCCAAGACGGCGCCGATGGAGCACGTCGTCTTCCAGGTCAAGAAGCTGCTCGTCGGCCAGGACATGCTGCTCGAACGGTTGATCGTGGCCTTGTTGGCCAGGGGCCACGTGCTGGTCGAGGGTGTGCCGGGCCTGGCCAAGACGATGGCCATCAAGACCGTCGCCCAGACGATCGGCGGCGACTTTCAACGCATCCAATTCACTCCCGATCTCGTGCCGGCGGATCTCATCGGCACGCGTATCTACAACCAGAATCTCGGCGAGTTCCAGACCTCGCTCGGCCCGGTGCACACCAACTTCTTGCTCGCCGACGAGATCAACCGCGCCCCGGCGAAGGTGCAGAGCGCCCTCCTCGAGGTGATGCAGGAGCGCCAGGTCACGATCGGGCGGGAGACCTACCGCGTCGGCGATCCGTTCCTGGTGATGGCAACCCAGAATCCGATCGAGTCGGAGGGCACCTATCCCCTCCCCGAGGCCCAACTCGACCGTTTCATGCTCAAGGTGCTCGTCGACTACCCGACGCCCAACGAAGAGTTCGTCATCGTCGAGCGCATGACCACCAAGATCGACCCGCCTCAGAGAGTTCTCGGAGCCGACCAGCTGTTGCAGATGCAACAATCCGCCGATTCTGTGTACGTCGATCCTTCATTGATGGACTACGCGGTCCGGGTGGTCAACGCGACGCGCCATCCCGAAGCCGTCGGCTTGCGCGAGCTTTCCAACTACGTCACCTTCGGAGCCAGCCCGCGCGGCTCGATCAACATGATCCTCGCTGCCAAGGCGCTCGCGTTCCTCCGCGGCCGCGACTACGCGCTGCCGAAGGACGTCACCGACCTCGCGCTCGACGTGCTCCGGCACCGCATCGTGCTGTCGTACGAGGCCCTTGCCGACAACGTCACCGCCGACAGCATTCTCAACAGAGTGATCGCCGCGGTATCCGTCCCCGACGTGCCGCTGCGCGAACCACGAGTCACCTACGATGACGCCATCTTCCGTCCAGACGCCTGAGCGGTTGCTGCGTCGCTTGGAATGGCGGGTGATCCGCCGCCTCGACGGACAACTCCAGGGCGACTACCGCACGATGTTCCGCGGCGCCGGGATCGACGTCGCCGATCTGCGTGAGTACGAACTTGGCGACGATGTCCGCCACATCGACTGGAACGTCACGGCGCGCACCGACGTCCCCCATGTGCGCACGTTCCTCGAGGACCGCGAGCTGACTGCATGGCTACTGCTCGACCGCTCGCCGTCGATGAGCTTCGGCCCCACCGAGCGGCCGAAGGAGACCGTGCTCGTCGAAGTGGCGACGGCTCTGGCACGAGTGCTGACGCGAGCGGGCAACCGGGTCGGCGCGATCCTCTACAACAATGCCGTCGAGCGCATGGTGCCGCCGCGCAACGGACGCCGGCAGGTGCTGCAGCTCGCCCACGAGTTGTTGCGGCCGCCGGCAGCCTCCACGGGCAGCACCGACCTCAAAGGCCTGATCGAGGCAGGAGCCGCCCTGGCGCGGCGTCGTTCACTGGTGTTCGTGATCTCCGACTTCATCAGCGAGCCGGGCTGGGAGCGGTCGATGGCCCGCCTGACCGAGCGCCACGAGGTGATCGCGATCCGGTTGATCGATCCTGGCGAACTGGAGTTGCCCGACACCGGCTGGATCGTGGTCGAAGACGTCGAGACCGGTGAGCTGCTGTCCGTCGACACCAGCGACCCGGAGTTCCGACGCCGCTTCGCCGAAGTCGCCGCGGACCGAGAGACCGAGATCCAAGGGCTGGCGAAAAGCGCGGGCGTCCCCCTGTATGACGTGTCCACCGAAGATGACCTCGTCCGCGCCCTGGTGCGGATGGTGCAGAGTCGCAAGAGGCAGCGCCGCTGATGTCGTTCATCTGGCCGCAGATGCTGGCCCTCCTCGTGCTGCTACCGGCGGCGATCGTCGGCTACGTCCGCCTCGCCAGACGGCGCAGCGCGCGGGTCGCCGCGTTGGCGGCACGTGGCTTCGCCCCCGCTTCAGGTGCCGGCAGGCACCGCCGGGCGCGGCACGTGCCGGCAGCCCTCTTCCTCGCCGCGCTGGGGATCATGATCGTGGCGCTCGCCCGACCGCAGATGAGCGTCGGTCTCCCGCATCGCGAGGGCGTCGTCGTCCTTGCATTCGATGTGTCGAACAGCATGCGGGCGACCGACCTGAAGCCGACGCGCCTCGACGCGGCGAAGTCCGCGGCGAAGTCGTTCGTCGACGTGCAACCGAGCTCGATCAAGATCGGTCTCGTCGCTTTCAACAACGGCGCATTGATCACCCAGCAACCGACGACCGACCGCGCCGAAGCGGAGTCGGCGATCGATCGACTGCAGACCGCGGGGGCGACATCACTCGGACAGGGGATCTTCGCGGCCCTCACGGCGATCGCCGGCAAGCCGATCCCGCTTCCCGACAACCCGACGCCGGCCGATCTCGACAACGTCGACATCGGCTACTACGGCTCGGCGGCGATCGTCCTGCTCTCCGATGGGGAAAACACCGCGGGCCCGGATGCGACGGCCATCGCCCAACTCGCCTCGACGGCCGGCGTGCACATCTATTCGATCGGTGTCGGAAGTCCGGCCGGGACGGTGCTGTCGATCGACGGATTCAACATCGCCACTTCACTCGACGAGAAGACGCTCACCAACATCGCGGCCGTCACCAACGGGTCGTATCACAACGCAACCGACGCGGAAACGTTGACGCAGGTGTACAAGAACCTCGATCTGCGGACGGTGATCGACCCGCAGGAGACCGAGGTGACCGCACTGTTCGCCGGCGTCAGCATCCTGCTGCTCATCATCGGAGGGATTCTCTCGATGCTGTGGTTCGGAAGGCTGATCTAGCGATGACGTTCGCCTCACCGCTGGCCCTCGTGGGGTTGCTGATCGTCCCGTTGCTGCTCGGCGGATACCTGTGGCAGTTGCGCCGCCAACGACGCAACGCCGTGCGCTTCTCCAGCGTGGCGCTGGTGCGTCAGGCCGTCCCGAAGCGCTCGCGGTGGCGCCGTCACGTGCCGATCGGCCTGTTCCTCGCGGCCATCGCCGCGCTGGCGGTCGGCGCGGCGCGGCCGCGGATCACCCAGGACATCTCGATCAACAAGACGTCGATCATCCTCACGCTCGACGTGTCGGGTTCGATGTGCGCGACCGACGTGTCGCCGAACCGGCTCACCGCTGCGCAGGAAGCAGCGAAGGAGTTCGTCAGGAATCAGGTCTCGGGAACACGGATCGGCATCATCGCCTTCGCCAACTTCGCCCAACTGATCGTGCCGCCGACGCGCGACAAGGGCGACCTGATCCGGGCGATCGACGCACTCACGACGGCGCGTGGAACAGTGATCGGCGCCGCCACGTTGCAGGCCATCGACACGATTGCCTCGATCGATCCGAACGTTGCACCCGTCGACCCGCAGATCGCCGCGAACGCCAACGATGGCGAGCGCGACGGTGGCCGTGCCACTGCCGCCGATGTGGTGCCGGCACCCGTGCCACCGGAGGGCTATGTGCCCGACATCGTCGTCGTCCTCACCGATGGCGCCAACACACGCGGGATAGCGCCACTCGATGCGGCGAAGCAGGCTGCGGCCCGGCGCGTACGGGTGTACACGATCGGGTTCGGCACAGATCAGGCCACGGCTCTGGTGTGCTCGGCCGCCCAGCGCGGCGCCGACGTGTTCGACGGCGGTCCCGACAGGGGTGGACCGGGCTTCGGCACAGGTGGCGGCCGGCGCAACTTCCTCGATCGCGACGAGACAACGCTGAAGGCGATGGCCGCGGCCACCGGAGGCACGTACTACCAGGCCGAGGACGCCGACCAGTTGCGCGACGTGTTCGCCAAGTTGCCGAGCGACATCCACAACCAGCACGAGGAGCACGAGATCAGCGTGTGGTTCGTGTTCGCCGGTGCGATGCTCGCGGTGACGGCACTCGGCCTGTCGTTGTGGTGGAATCGCACCTGACTCTCGCCCTATGCGCATTCTCCTCGTCGCCGACCTGCACTACACCCTGCCCCAACTCGATTGGTTGGTTGGCGCCGCCGATCAGTTCGACCTCGTCGTGATGGCGGGTGACCACCTCGACATCTCCTCTGCCGTGTCGCTGGAGTCGCAAACCGTCGTGATCGCCCGTTACATCGAGTTGTTGCGGAAGGTCGGACCCGTTGCGGTCAGCTCGGGCAATCACGATCTGACCGGGCCGGACTCGAACGGCGAGCAGTGCGCGGGCTGGATCGACAGGGTGCGCGCCCCGGGGGTCGTCACCGACGGCGGCTCGATGATGATCGAAGACACGTTGATCACCGTTTGTCCCTGGTGGGACGGCGAGCACGGCAAGGCAACCGTGGCCGCCCAGCTCGCCGCAGACGCCGAGCTACGGCCGACGAATTGGGTGTGGGTCTACCACTGGCCGCCGGACGACTCGCCGACGTCGTGGACGGGCCGCGGGCACTACGGCGACGGCGATCTGAGCGAGTGGATCCGCCGGCACCAACCCGACGTCGTGCTCAGCGGGCACGTCCACCAATCGCCGTTCAAACCTGCGGGCGGCTGGGCGGACCGTGTCGGCGACACATGGATCTTCAATGCCGGTCGGCAGATCGGGCCGGTGCCGGCTCGAGTCGAGATCGATCTGGCGAGTGGTACCGCGCAATGGGTGTCGTTGCTCGGCGTCGAAGCGCAGGACCTCGGCGACGCGGCAGCGGCCGAACGTTCGCTCGTGTGAGCGGAGTTCAGTATTCCGGATCGGGGTCGCGGGCCGATCCCGGACGAGCGGGCGGATCCTGACGGGTCACCAGCTCGGTCACCACGGCGTCGATCATCGCCAGACCGGGAGCGTCGCCGTATTGATGCTTCAGGTCCGCAAGGTATGTCGAAACGAAGTCGAGCCGTTCGGCCAGACCGGCCGCCACATGTGTGGTGATCGCCGGCTCACTGCGACGCAACGCGGCTCCATCGACGGCGAGCCGCAGCGTCGAGCGCTCTCGGGCGGTGACCGTCGCTCCATGGCTGGTGCCGAGCAGCACGGCGACTTCTCCGATGACGGCGCCCGGGCGGCCGATCGTGCCGACGACCTGTCCGTGTTTGGTCACCGTCAGCTCGCCGGCGACCAGGACCCACAGCGGGCCACCATCACCACCCTGCTCGCACAAAACGTCGCCCGCACCGACGTGAACCTCCGGCAGGTGTGCGACGAGTTCCAGCATTTCGGACATCGACGAACCCTAGGCGATGCGCCCGGTCCGATTCCCTTAGAGACGGTGTGCTTCGGCCTTGTCGCCTGGAGTGTCGGATTCGCGCCGCACCACACGCTCGCGCAGCAGCGCCCGCCGGGCCCGCTTCATCTGGTACATCGCATCGTCGGCCGCGGCGAGCAGTTGGGTCGCGTTGCTGCCGACCTTGCGTGTGTCGGCGGTGCCGACACTGGCGGCGCAACGCACCGACAGCGTCTCGGTGATGTTGATGGGGCTGGACAATGCAGTGTCGATGCGGTCGGCAAGGCGGTCGGACGACGGATCGTTGGGCTCGTACACGACGACGAATTCGTCGCCGCCGACCCTGGCGACCACGTCGACCGCACGGACGATGGAGGACAGTCGGCGGGCCACCTCGCGTAGGACGATGTCGCCCGCGTCGTGCCCGTACGTGTCGTTGATCTCCTTCAGCCCGTCGAGATCGATGTACGCAACGGCGAGGGGAACTCCGGTGCGACGAACGCGCGTCAGTTCGGCGTCGAGCAACTCGTCGAGGAGCCTGCGGTTGGCGAGGCCGGTCAACGGATCGCGCAAGGCGAGTGCGGTCAGTTCTTCCTGAAGGCGGCGGAGCTC
>Ga0207648_10005174_pt1 | contig 13209 bp, 13 predicted proteins | sample KBSMisM32_FD_184310 | JGI IMG/M metagenome (GOLD analysis project Ga0207648, IMG submission 184310) | Miscanthus rhizosphere microbial communities from Kellogg Biological Station, Michigan, USA - KBS Miscanthus M3-2 (SPAdes) (version 2) | ecosystem: Host-associated > Plants > Roots >...
GCTCCCGTCGCGCGTTCTGCCGACGTCGTGTGGACGCACACGCGCGCGAACGTTCCCGCGATCCAGGCGCTCGGCGTGCCTCACGGCCGAATCCGCGTCGCGTACCGAGGAATCGACCTGGGTCGTTTCCTCGGACCTCTGCCGAAGAAGGTTGCAAAACGCATCGTGACGGCGGGGCGGTTCGCGGGGTCATAGGTCAGCTCGTTCGTGACGGAGCGAACGCCGGGCACGCCACGGGCGAGCTCGGAAGCGCGGGCACCGACGTCGATCGTCGCCACGACCCCGGTGAGGGCCACCGTTCCGCCACCCGTGCGCACACCGACCTGGCTCAGCGGCAGCTCCTGCGAGAGACGAGCCTGCACCCCACGCGTGATGTCCGCGTCGGCGGTCATGCGCGGGAATCCCTGGAGGCGCGCGGCGCCTCCCGCGCAGAGCAGGAGAAGACCGGTCGCCATCGGGTCGAGAGTCCCGCTGTGCCCGATGCGCGAGAGCGCCGTGGCCTTGCGCACCCGCTCGACCACGTCGTGCGACGTCAGGCCCTCCGGCTTGTCGATCAGGAAGAGATAGCCCCGGCTGAGGGCGTCGGGCCTGTTCACGACTCCTCCGACTCCTTTTCGGGATCGGAGCCGGGCAGCACCTGGTGGAGCAGCTCCTCGATGCGCGCCCCGCGCTCGAGCGAGAGGTCGGAGATGAAGAAGAGCTCGGGCGCGTAGCGGAGCCGGCAGCGCTGTCCGACTTCGCGCCGCAGGTATCCCGCGGCGCGCCGAAGCGCCTCCGCCGCGCGGTCGCGGGCGTCGTCGGGTCCGAGGCAGGAGAAGTAGACGCGCGCGGACTTCAGGTCCGGCGGCATCTCGACGTCGGTGATCGTCACGCCGCGCAGATCGGGATCGTGAGCCTCGGTCAGGACGATGCGGGCGAGCTCCGCGCGCACGATGTCCGAGACGCGCTGGCTGCGGCGGGATTCTTTCTTCATGAGGGCTCGGACCTCAATTTCCGACGTGAACGAACTCGTTGCGATAGGCGAGCAGCTCGCCGTCCAGATTCTCCTCCACGAAGCGAAGGATGTGCTGGAGGAGCGCATCGAGCGGCTGCTGGTCGGGGCCGACCGCCGCCACCCCCAGCTGCGCCCGCTGCAGCAGGTCCTGGTGGCCGACCTCCGCCGCCGAGACCCCGAACTCGTTGCGAATGCGGGTCTTGAGGCTCTTGACGACCATGCGCTTTTCCTTCAGGCCGCGGCAGCCCGGGAGGTGGATGTCGAAAACGGCGTAGGCGAGGACCATGGTGCGTGAGCCGTGAGCCGTGATTTGAGCCGGGAATCCGGGCAGTACTTACGGCTTACGGCTTACGGCTCACGGCGATCAGGCCATCGTGCCGGCGACCTTCTCCACCTGAAACGCCTCGATGATGTCGCCGACCTTGACGTCCTGATACTTGTCGAGGCCGATGCCGCACTCGAATCCCTGCTTGACCTCGGACACGTCGTCCTTGAACCGGCGCAGCGAGCCGACCTTGCCCTCGTAGATCACGCGGTTGTCGCGCAGCAGACGCAGCTGCGAGGAGCGCGGGATCGTGCCCTCGGTGACGTAGCAGCCGGCGACGATGCCGAACTTCGGGACCTTGAAGGTGTTGCGCACCTCGGCGCGGCCCCTGGCGACTTCCTTGAGCGTGGGGTCGAGCAGGCCCTCCATCGCCTTCTTGATCTCGTCGGTCACGTTGTAGATGACCGTGTGGAGGCGGATGTCGACGCCGGCCTTCTCGGCCTCCTCGGCGGCCTTCTTTTCGGGACGCACGTTGAAGCCGACGATGATCGCGCCCGAGGCGGAGGCCAGCAGGACGTCGTTGATGTTGATGGCGCCGACTCCCGAGTGGAGCAGCGAGATCTTGACCTTCTCGTTCGAGAGCGCCTTCAGGGACTGCGAGAGGACCTCGACGGAGCCCGCCACGTCGGCCTTCAGGATGATCGGGAGGTCCTTGATCTTGCCTTCCTGGATCTTGTTGAAGAGCTGCTCGAGCGAGAGGCGCGAGGAGGAGGCCATCGCCTTCTCCCGGTCCTTCTGCTGGCGGAAGCTCACGATCGAGCGAGCCTTCGTCTCGTCTTCCACGACCTGGAAGGCGTCGCCGGCCTGCGGCAGCTCCTCGAAGCCCGTGACCTCGACGGGCGTCGCCGGCCCCGCCTCCAGGACCCGCTCGCCGTGATCGTCCTGCATCGAGCGCACGCGGCCGAAGACCGATCCCGCGAAGAAGACGTCGCCCACGTGGAGCGTGCCGGCCTGGACGAGCACCGTCGCGAGGTTGCCGCGACCCGCCTCGCGGCGGGCCTCGAGCACCACGCCCCGCGCCTCCGCCGTCGCGGGAGAGGAGAGCTCCTGCATGTCCGCGACGAGGAGGATCAGCTCGAGCAGATGGTCGATGCCCTGCTTCTTGGTCGCCGAGATCTCGGCGGAGGGCACGTCGCCGCCCCAGGACTCGAGCAGCACGTTGCGGTCGGCCAGCTCCTTCTTGACGCGGTCGAGGTTCGCGTTGGGCTTGTCGATCTTGTTGATCGCCACCACGATCGGAACCTTCGCGGCCCGGGCGTGGTCGATCGCCTCGATCGTCTGCGGCATGACGCCGTCGTCGGCGGCCACAACCAGCACGACGATGTCCGTGGCCTTGGCGCCGCGCGCGCGCATCGAGGTGAACGCCTCGTGGCCCGGCGTGTCCAGGAAGACGATCGGCTTGCCGTGGGTCTCGACGCGGTACGCGCCGATGTGCTGCGTGATGCCGCCCGCCTCGCCCGCCGCGACGTTGGTCTGGCGGATCGCGTCGAGCAGCGAGGTCTTGCCGTGGTCGACGTGGCCCATGACGGTCACGACGGGCGCCCTCGGGACCCGCGGCGCCGACGTGTCGCCGGCGTCCTGCGAGCGTGTGAGCTCCATTTCCTCTTCGAAGGAGACGACCGCGGCCTCGACGCCGATCTCGCGCGCGAGCTGAACCGCGGTGGCCGCGTCGAGCGTCTGGTTGACGGTCGCGAGCACGCCCCTCTGCATGAGGAGCCGCTGGATGTCGCGCGTCAGGACGCCCAGCTTCTCCGACAGCTCCTTGACCGTGACGCCCTCGGTGAAGAACACCGGGCCGGTCGGCGCCGGCTTCTTGAACTCGAGCAGCTTGCCGGAGTCGTGCGCGCGGGTCTCCTTGGCGGCCCGGCGGATCGCCGACTTGGAGACCGGGCGCGCCGCCGCGGCGGCCGCGGCCTCGGTGTCGTCGCCCGCCGTCTTCTCGATCAGCGGCAGCGAGATGTCGGAGTAGGTGTCCTCCTGGTAGGTTCCGACGAACTCGCGAAGGTCGACCTCGTCCGCGACGGTGATCTTCGGGCGCGCGCCGCGCTTGCCGGCGGGCGTCTTCTTGGCGTCGTCCTTGTCGTCCTTCTTGCGCTTGACGGGCCCGCCGCGTTCCGGGGCGGCCGGTGCCGTGCGGGCCAGGGGAGCTCCGGGCCGCGGAGGCCCGCCCTGCGGACGCGCGCCGGGGCCTCCGGGCGTGGGGCGATAGACCGAGGGACCGGTCGGGCGCAGTCCTCCCGTCGGTCCGCCGGCGCGCGGCCCCATCGGCCGCGCCGGACCCGTCGGGCGCAGTCCGCCCGTGGGACCCGCCGCGGGGCGCGGAGCCATGCCGGGCCCGGCCGGCGGCCGGGGCACCGGACGCGGGGGAAGGACGATCTTTCGCGGAACGGGAGGCGCGGCCGGACGCGGGGGAGCCTCGGGCTCCGGTTCGGCCGGAACGACCGCGGTGCGCGCGGGCTCGGCCGGCTTGGAAGCGTGCTTCGCCTCCGCCGCGGCGGCCGCACGGCGCGCCGCGGGCGGCAGCTCCTTCTCGGGCTCGGGCGGCGGCGACTCCTCCTGGGGCTCGCCCTTGGCCGAGGGGGCCTTCTCGATGATCTTGATGCGGTTGAGGGCGCTCCTCTGTGGCCGGACCGCACGCGTCTCGTTGTCTCGGACGATCAGCTGCTTCGGGGCGTGGGTCTTGCCCTGGAGGATCGCGAGGACCGTGGACTCGTCCAGTGCGGCCTGCGGCGATTTCACGTCGACGCCGATCGACTGCAGCAGGAAGAGGACTTCCTTGCTCCCGATGCCCATCTGGGCGGCAAGCTCTTCGACTCGAATCTTTCCCATCGTGCTCGGTTTACTCCCTCACGCCCGTCTCTTCGGGGGCCTCGGCCTCGGTCTCTTCCTCGGGGTCGCCCCCGTCGCTCTCTTCGTCCTCTTCGACGGCCGGAGCGCTCTCGAGGGCGCGCGCGGCCTCCAGGATCTTCTCGGCGGACTTCTCTCCGATGCCCGGCAGCTCGGCGAGCTCGGCCGCGGACTTCTCGAGCAGGTCGCCGAGCGTCGCGACGCCCGCCTCGACCAGGCGCTCGGCCGTCTTCTCGCCGATTCCCTCGATCTCGCCGACGGGGGTCTGGCGTCGCTTCGACGCCTCCAGCATCCGCGAGAGCGCCTGCGCGACCTCGCCCTTCACCTCGGTCTCGCCCTTGATCTCGATCTTCATGCCGATCAGCGCGGAGGCGAGCCGGACGTTTTGCCCCTTCTTTCCGATCGCGAGCGACAGCTGGTCGTCCTCGACGACGCAGTCGAGGCTCATCCCGCCGTCTTCGTGGTGGATCGGCGAGACGCGCGTGATCTTGGCCGGCGCGAGCGCGTTCTGCGCGAACGTGATCAGGTCGTCCGAATAGAGGATGACGTCGATCTTCTCGCCGTGGAGCTCGCGCATGATGGATTGGACCCGGCTGCCGCGCATGCCGACGCACGCGCCGACCGGATCCACGTCCCGCTCGCGCGACCGCACGGCGACCTTGGCGCGCTCGCCGGGTTGGCGCACCGCGCCCTTGATCACGACCGTGCCGTCGTAGATCTCGGGGACCTCCATTTCGAAGAGCCGGATCAGGAGGCGCGGGTCGGTCCGCGACAGCACGAGCTGCGGGCCCTTCGGGTTCCTGTGGACGTCGAAGAGGATCGCGCGGATGCGCTCACCCTGGCCATAGCGCTCGGCGCGCGACTGCTGGTCGCGCGGGATGATCGCCTCGGAGCGGCCGAGGTCGACGATCATGTCGCCGCGCTCGAAGCGCTTGACCGTGCCGTTCATCAGCTCGCCGACCTTCGGGAAGTACTCGTTGTAGACGTTGTCGCGCTCGGCCTCGCGGACCTTCTGATAGAGGACCTGCTTCGCGGTCTGCGCGGCGATGCGGCCGAGGCCGATCGTTTCGCGGTAGACGCGAACCTCGTCGCCCAGCGCGACCTCGTGGGTCTCCGTCGCCGGCTGACCCTCCGTGGCGGACGGCCGCAGGATCCGGACCTCGCCCTTGGTGCCCTTCTGGGCGACCAGCGTCTGCGCCTCGTCCAGCAGGATCTGCGGCGGCGGCTCCTCGGACTCGGTGTCGAGCTCCGCGACGACGGTTCGCGGCGAATAGACCGTCATCTCGCCCGACTGGCGGTCGATCACCGTCACCATCGCCTTGTCGTGGTAGTACTTTCGCGCCGCGGAAGACATCGCCTCTTCGAGCGCCCCGAACATCTTCTCGGCGTCGATGTCTTTTTCGCGCGAAACCTGTCGGATGACCGACGGATCGATAATCATGCCCACCCGCTCCCTATCGCCCGTGTCCTTCCCGCCTCGGCCACTCGAAGTCCAGCCGGGCGAGTCGAATATCGCCGAAACGGACATTATAGATTTTGCGTTCCGCCTCATCAACGACCGTGAGGCGATCGCCGTCGACCTGCGAGAGCACGCCGCCGAAATTTCGCGCCGGCGAGATCGCCGGACTCTTCCGGGTTCGCGTTGTCGCGCTCGCCTCCGGCAACACGTCCGGAGTCACCGGAGATTCCGTCTTCACGCGGACCCGCTGTCCGACGAATCGCTGCGCGTCCTCGAGCGAGTAGAGCTTGCGATCGAGTCCCGCGGACGAGACCTCGAGGGTGTAGCGGTGCGCGATCTCGTCGGAGGCGTCGAGCACGGCGGAGGCGTCGCGCGAGACGAGCTCGCAGTCCTCGACCGTCACCGGCTCTCCGCCGGCGCGCTCGAGGACCAGGCGCAGGACGGTGAAGCGTCCCGCCCCGGCGGTCTCGACCGCCAGCAGCCGGCACCCCTTCTCCTGCGCGATTTTCTCGATCTCGAGGGTCGTCTTTTCGCTCAAAGGTTTTTTCATCGAACAAAAATGCGGGCCGAGCCCGCATTATCCAAACCGGCGACTTTATATCAGATGGCGCCGGAGGGCCGCCAGGAGAGCGAGGCCCCGGAAACCGCTTGGCGCCGCCTTCCGTTAACTGCTCAGGGGCGAGGATTTGGACTTCGGTTGGGCACGTGCGGCGCGGCCCGGCGATCCGGAAGGTCGGGCCGGCGGCCGCCGCGTCGATCGAAGCCTCGCCGGAGAGCCCGTAGAATGCCTCCGGCGGCCGCCTCTCCGTGGGGCCTTCGCCGAGGGTCCCATTCCCGAGAATCCCTTTCCCGTGGACGCTGTTAGCACGGTTTGAGCGGATCAACCGTCGAGGGAGAAGTTCTGCGTGTCTGAGCCCGAAGAGCCCGGCCTGTTTACCCCGGAGCGAAGCAGCATGCTCGCTTCGCTGGGGTCGCGCCGCCGCTTCTTCGGCCTCTTCGGCGGGGGCAACGGAGCGAGCGAGTCCGACGGCGCCCACCTCGGCGGCGGCGAGGAGTCCGGCGCGGACGAGCCCTACGTCGCCCACAGCATGCTGGGCGACCTCGCCAGCCACGCTCCGGCGCGCGTCGCCGTCCAGCTCGAGCTCGACCCGGAGTCCGAGAAGCCGTTCGTCGCCCACACCATGCTGGGCGATCTGGCGAGCCACGCTCCGGCGCGGATCCTCGTTGCGGCCGAGCCCGAGCCGGACCCGGAGACCCACTCCATGCTGGCGCTCGACGGGACGGAGCCGGTCGCGCCGGCGCCGCAGAAGGCCGCGGTCCGCCCCCCCGAGCCGCTCGTCTTCGGCCACGCCGGACTGCACAGCACCGTCGGGGAGCTGGCGGGCCTCGAGGAGCACCTCGGGACCCCCTTCCCGATCGAGCGGTTCATCCTTTTTTCGCTGATCGCGCATCTCATCCTGGTCATCCTGCTTCTCGTCGTTCCCCGGAAGATCCCGGCAGGGAAGGACTTCTTCGCGGCCTTTCAGCCCGAGCCCAGGGACACCTCGCCGATCCCGGTCGTTTTCACGGACGCGACGGGCCAGCCTCGTCCCAACCCCAAGAAGTCGCCACTCTCCGATGCGGACCGGCGCGCCGGCGGCGGGGATGCGTCGAAGCCGAAGGCCGAGACTCCCTACTCTCCGCCGACCGGGGTCGCCGGCCTCGCCCCCGGCCCGAAGGGCCCGCGCGTACCGGGCGGGCCCGTCCAGCCTCCTGCGGCGAAGTCCGCCCCCAACGCGAGGGGTGCGACGGCGCAGGCGCAGGCCAGGGCCCAGGCCCCGGGTGAGGCCCGGCCGCCCCAGCCCGAGACGAAGACCGCCGAGGCGAAGCCCTCGGAGTTTCCGAACATGACGAAGCCCATGACCACGGGCCCGAAGGAGACGACGCGGCTCGCCGGGCTCGACACGGCGATCCGCGAGGCGGCCCGCGGCGCCGTCGGCGGCGAGGGAGGATCGCCGGGCGGAGATCCCGAGGGGGGGTTCGTGGACTCGGGGCCCATCTCCTTCGACACGAGCTGGTACGACTGGGGTCCCTACGCCGCGGAGATGGTCCGCCGCATCAAGCTCCACTGGGACGTTCCCGACCTCGCGCGGCTGGGCTGGAAGGGAAGCCTGACCGTCCGCTTCTTCATCCTGGCGGACGGGACCGTGGCGGACGCGAAGATCCTGCGCGGCTCCGGGATCCCGCCGTTCGACTTCGCGGCCTTCCAGGCGATCACGAAGTCGTCCCCCTTCCGCCCGCTCCCCACGGATCTCCACTCGATGCGCGAGGGAGTCACCGTAACCTTTTTCTACAACATGCGTCCTGATACGGAGAAGGCGGAGGGTACGGCGAGGTGAACGAGCCGGACCGGATCCGACGCGCCTTGGAAACGGCCGAGACCGTGGCGGTCGTGGGCTGTTCGCCCGACCCGTCCCGCGCCTCGCACGCGATCTCGCGATTCCTCATGGAGCAGGGCTATCGAGTGATCCCGGTCAATCCCCACCATCCCCGCATCCTGGGGCAGACCTCCTACCCGTCGCTCGGCGACGTCCCGGCGGAGGTCCGCCTGGACATCGTGGACGTCTTCCGCCGCTCGGACCCCGTCGCGGCCGTCGCGGACGAGGCGATCGCGCGGCGGGTACCGTTCTTCTTCATGCAGAAGGGCGTCGTCGACCCCGCGGCGGCGGCGCGCCTCGAATCGGCCGGCATCGGCGTGGCCATGGACCGGTGCATTCTGGTGGAGCACGAGAGCCTCGGCATCGCGCCGAAATCGAGGAATTCGATCGTTTGAGTCCACGTTCCCCTGATGGTCCCGAGAACTGACATCCGGCTTTTAGGAGAAAAGAGAGAGACGACGAAAATGGAGAGAACCACCAAACGCGCATTGTCCTTTTCGGCGCTGATCGCCGCCGCCGTCGTATTCGGCATGGTAGTGGCGAGCTCGATCAACGTCACCCCCAAGTCCGAGGCCCAGCGAACGACCCCGGCGGCGACCCGCCCGCTGCACACGGGAGGCGTCGCGCTGCCGTCCTTCGCGGACGTCGCCCAGGAGGCCATGCCCTCGCTCGTGTCGATCACCTCGACCGACATCGTGAAGGGCGCCCAGGGCCGCCGCGGGCAGGTCAACCCCTTCGGCGGCGACGGCGACCCGTTCGAATTCTTCTTCGGCCCTCCGGGCGGCGGCCGCCGCAACGCGCCCCGGGACGACGAGGAGCACAAGGAAGTCCAGGGCGGCACCGGTTTCATCATCTCGGATGACGGCTTCATCGTGACGAACAACCACGTCATCGAGGGCGCCGACAAGATCGAGGTCCGGGTCAACAACAAGGAGAAGTACACCGCGAAGCTGGTCGGCAGGGATCCCGCGACCGACCTCGCGCTCCTCAAGATCGAGACCAAGCAGCGCCTGACCCCGCTGCAGCTCGGAGACTCCGACAAGCTCCGCGTGGGCGAGTGGGTCATGGCGATCGGCGACCCGCTCAACTTCGACAAGACCGTCACCGTCGGCGTGGTCTCGGCGAAGGACCGCTCCGGACTGACGGCCGACGCCGCGACGCGCAGCTTCGAGAGCTACATCCAGACCGACGCCGCCATCAACTTCGGAAACTCCGGCGGCCCGCTGATCAACGTCAACGGCGAGGTCATCGGCATCAACACGGCGATGTTCCGGCCCGCGCAGAACATCGGGTTCGCGATTCCGGTCAACACGCTCAAGCAGGTCCTGCCGCAGCTGAGGGACAAGGGCAAGGTCGTCCGCGGCTTCCTCGGCATCAACATCGTGAACGTGGACTCCGACCGCGCCGCGGCCTTCGGGCTCAAGTCCGAAGACGGCGCGTTCATCGAGTCCGTCGAGGCGGGCAAGCCCGCGGAGAAGGCCGGCGTGAAGCCCGGCGACACGATCGTCAAGGTCGACAGCGTCCCGGTCAAGGACACGCGCGATCTGATCGGCTACGTCTCGGGCAAGGCGCCCGGCAGCAAGGTGCAGCTGGGAGTGGTCCGCGACGGCAAGGAGCAGACGCTCACCGCGACGCTCGCCGAGCGCGAGGGCGAGGGCGGAGACAGCGAGAATCCCGAGAAGGTCGCCTCCGACGACTCGCACGACAAGATCGGCAAGATCGGCATCTCGGTCATGGAGCTGACGCCCCAGGTCCGGCAGATGCAGCGGATCAAGGACGGCGTGGATGGCCTGCTGGTCGTCCGCGTCAAGGAAGTCTCTCCGGCGGCCGACGCGGCCATCCAGGAGGGCGACATCATCACGTCCGTCAACGGCCAGAAGGTGTCGACCGCCGACCAGTTCGGCAAGGTCGTGGCCGGCGCGAAGAAGGGCGACTACCTGAAGCTCTACGTGTTCAGCCCGCGCGCCAACATCTCCCGGTTCGCCCTGGTGCACATCGACTGAGGGGACTCCGTAACGTTTCCGGTAAGCGCGCCCGCCCCTCCGGCGGGCGCGTCCTTTTGTCCTCTTTAGGGGAATAAGCACGTGGCCCTGGCTGTAAGTGTGAGCGTGGGACAGAAAGTCTTGATTGTCGACGACGAAGCGGCTATCCGGGACACGCTTCGGATGGTCCTCGAGTACGAAGGCTACGAGGTCTCGACCGTGGGAGACGGACGCGCGGCGCTCGCCGAGCTGGACGCGGCGCCGCCCGACGCCGTGCTGCTGGACATCAAGATGCCCGGCATGGACGGCCTGGAGACGCTCGACCGCATCGTGGCGCGCGGGTCGTCCGCACCGCCGGTGCTGATGATCTCGGGCCACGGCGACATCGCGACCGCGGTCGAGTGCACCCGGCGCGGCGCGGCGGACTTCCTCGAGAAGCCGCTGCAGCGCGAGCGCGTCCTCGTCTCGGTCAAGAACGCCCTCTCGGGAAACCGGCTCAAGGCCGAGAACGAGAGACTGCGCCGCCGCGTCGAGGAAGAGACCGAACTCGTCGGCGAGAGCGAATCGATGCACCGGCTGCGCGCGGAGGTCGCGCGCGCCGCGCCGACGACCGCGACCGTGCTCATCCTGGGCGAGAGCGGCACCGGCAAGGAGCTCGTCGCCCGCGAGATCCACCGCAGCTCGAAGGTCGCGCAGGGCCCGTTCATCCAGGTCAACTGCGCGGCCATCCCGGAGGAGCTCATCGAGTCCGAGCTCTTCGGCCACGAGAAGGGATCCTTCACCGGCGCCGTGCGCAAGCAGATCGGCAAGTTCGTCGAGGCGGACGGCGGCACGATCTTCCTCGACGAGGTCGGCGACATGTCGGCCCGCGCGCAGGCGAAGGTGCTGCGCGTGCTCGAGGCCGGCGAGGTCGAGCCGGTCGGCGCGGCGCGGGTCGGGCGCGTCGACGTGCGCGTCATCGCCGCGACCAACCGGGACCTCACCGAGTCGATCCAGGCGGGACGCTTCCGCGAGGACCTCTACTTCCGGCTGAACGTCGTGCCGCTGCGGACGCCGCCGCTGCGCGAGCGGCCTCAGGACATCCCGCTCCTGACCGACCACTTCACGAAGCTGCTCTCGGAGCGCGACCACCGCAAGCTGCGGCGCTTCGCCTCGGGAGCGCTCGCGATGCTCGCGGCGCGCAACTGGCCGGGCAACGTGCGCGAGCTGCGCAACCTGATCGAACGCGTCCTCATCATGACCGACGCGGACCCGATCGAGGCGCGCGACCTGCCGCCCGAGGCCAGGGTGGCCCCGAGCGAGATCGCGAACCGGGCGCTCGACCTGCCGACGCTGTCGGCGTTCAAGGAGTACGCCGAGCGCGAGTTCCTGGTCGCCAAGCTCCGCGAGAACGGCTGGAACATCAGCCGCACCGCGGAGGTGATCCAGACGCCGCGGTCCAACCTCTACAAGAAGATCGAGCACCACAAGATCAGCCGGGACGGCGACGCGTAGGCGAGTCGGGAGTCGGTAATCGGTAGTCGATCGACCTGCCTTAGACTCCGTTCCCGTGATCAGCCTCGAGGACTTCGAAGAGACGGGCGCGCTCCTGACGGGGCACTTCCGCCTGTCCTCCGGCCTCCACTCCGACCGCTACCTTCAGTGCGCGCGGCTGCTCATGTGGCCGGAGAGGGCGGAGCAGGCGGGCCGCGACCTCGGAGCGGCGCTGCGCGAGTTCTCGCCGGCGGCGGTCGTCTCGCCCGCGCTCGGCGGCGTGATCATCGGCCACGAGACGGCGCGGGCGCTCCGGCTTCCGGCGATGTTCGTCGAGCGCAAGGACGGCGCCTTCGCGCTGCGCCGGGGATTCTCCCTCGAACCCGGGCAACCGGTGGTCGTCGTGGAGGACGTCTTCACGACGGGCAAGTCGACCCGCGAGGCCGCGGCCGCTGTCGAGTCGGCCGGCGGGCGCGTGATCGCGGTCGGCTCGATCGTCGACCGCGGCGTGCCGGCCGGAGCCTTCACGGTTCCGGCGCGCTCCCTGCTCTCGCTTTCGGTGCCGTCCTGGCCCGAGGCCGAGTGTCCGCTCTGCGCGAAGGGCGTCGCGATCGACTCGCCGGGCAGCCGCTTTTCCTCGCGCTGACGCGCCTCCCGCCTCAGCCTTCCAGGGCCTTCGCGAGCTGCCGCAGGAGCGCCCCTCCGTCGCCGCTCCAAGCGCTGCCGTGCATGACGGCGAGCGTGCGCGGCTCGGTCGCGGCGAGCTTCTCGAGGATGGGGCCGGCGTTGCGCGAGTGCGAGAAGTAGTCCATCGGCTGGCGGAAGGCCTCGCTCGGGCCGAGGATGTCGTTTTCCGTGAGCGCGACCTCGCCGGTGCCGCCCTGCGTGAAGAGATCACCGCAAAGCAGCGTCCGCGTCGTCTCCTCGTTGAGGAAGCCCGTCTCCCAGCCGTGCGGCACGTGCGGCGCGTCGAACCAGCGCAACCGCCGGCGGCCGGTCGGGAGGACCTCGCCGTCCGCGAGCGCCTTCGGCGGGCGGTCGGCGAAGTCCTGGACGGAGACCATCGCGGCGACCTGGCCGCAGACCGCCTCGGCGCGGGGCGCCACGGCGAGGAGGGAATTGAGCGCTCCGCACTCGTCGGACTCGAAATGCGAGAAGGCCACGTAGCGGAGACGCTCGATCGGCATCACGCTCGCGATCGCCTCGCGCACGAGAGGGAAGGTCCGCTTCAGGCCCGTGTGGAAGAGCAGCGGCTCTTCGTCGACCACGAGGTACTGGTTGAAGGAGAAGCCGCCCGGCACGACCGAGAGCGGCGTGTTGATGCGAAACATCCCCTCGGCGATCTCATGGACGTTGGTGCCCGACTCCGAATTCGTGATCATGCCGCCTCCTCGCGATCGGACGGCCCGGGTTCCACGGCTGCGGCTCGCGCAGGATGCGGAGCGCGGCGCTGGAAGCCGTGAGTTCCGGATGCGGACGTTCGCAGCCGGTCGTCGGAGGCAAGGTCTGCGTGTGGACGGCGAGTGTGGCCTTGATGAAGCCCGCCATGCCGGCCGCGGAACGCGAATCGAAGCTGGCGACCTGGCGCAAAGCCGTGCAGGCAGTCATCGCGTTCCACAGCGTATAATGAAGCAGCCCCGCGGAGCCGATCCATGACCAAGTGGAAGTACATGACGGCCCAGTTCGTCACGACCGGTCTCGGCGATCAGGCG
>Ga0207648_10005176_pt1 | contig 13207 bp, 12 predicted proteins | sample KBSMisM32_FD_184310 | JGI IMG/M metagenome (GOLD analysis project Ga0207648, IMG submission 184310) | Miscanthus rhizosphere microbial communities from Kellogg Biological Station, Michigan, USA - KBS Miscanthus M3-2 (SPAdes) (version 2) | ecosystem: Host-associated > Plants > Roots >...
GTGTTGTCGGAGCGGCGCAAGACCAGGCAGTTGATGGTCGGCAAGGTGGGGGTCGGGAGTGAGTTCCCGGTCTCGGTGCAGTCCATGACGACCACGCTGACCGCGGACGTGAACGCGACGCTGCAGCAGATCGCGGAGTTGACCGCCGCGCATCGCTTCTCGCGGCCCATCGTCACTGAGGTTCGCGCGCTGTCCGGTTTCACACTCGCGGAGCCGCGTGCGCATCGAAGTCCCATGCTAAGTTCAGTGTCGTGGCGTTCATTGGGGTGCTCCAGCGCCAGCCGATGATGCGAGCGATCAGCGGGCTCTGGCTGCGTCGAGCCTGCAGCGGACGTAATCGCCCGGCTGGGGGCGCGTCATCAGGCCGGCTTTCATCAGCGCGTCGAGGACCGCGTCGCACTGCGCTTCGTCCAGCCCGCTGACTTGCACCGCCCGCGCCACGGTGACCTCGTCGCCGGGCACCATGCCGAGTAGCAAATCCTGAAGCTTGTCGAGACCCGGATCAATCACGAGCGAGCGCCGCATGCCTTTTCTCCTCTCGTTCACCGGCGAGGCGGGGCAAGCGACATGCCGCTCGGCCATTTCTGCGTTTTCTGTGACTTAGCGGCGGTGCCGCGTTCGCATTCCTGACGGTCTGGGAAAATTCTACCGGGTGAACGGTGACGTCAATGGCCGTCCGAGCTGAGGGTCGGTTCTGCCGAGCTTGGAGATGGGGATCGGGCTCCGTTCAGGCGCTTTTGCGGCTGCCCTCGCGGATGGCGCGCCGAATCGCGTGGATGAGCGCCTCCGGCTCGCGGATCTCTTCGGTGACCGACACGAACGGCACCCCGCTCGGCCAGGCCGCGCGCTGCAGCGGCGAGACGTCGCGCGCGCGCGCCACGATGACGTCGGGCCGGAGCGACCCCAGCACGTTGATCGCCTTGTCGAGCGAATCCACCCGCGCGACGGCGAAGCGCAGCTTGGCGAGAATCACCTCGCACATCTGGCCGCTCTCGTCGTCCTCGTCGGCGACGAGCACGAGAGGCGCAAATCCGCTCTTATCGGTCGGGCGGCGGCCGCCGCGAGCGACCTTCCGCCGATCGCTTTGTCGACGCTGTTCCGAGGACACAGTCATCCCTCCATCCTACGTCGGAATCTTGGCGAATGCCCACCTCACGCAGGGCGGTTCGGCCGGGTCAGCCACGCGCGCAGCACGACGGCGCCGGCGACGAGCGCGGCGATCGCGACAATCGGGCTCGGGCGTCCGGACGTGCGCGGCTGAGGCACGGCGGGGCTTCGCTGCATGCGGGTCAGGACCGTGCGCGTCACCTGCTGGGCTGCCTCGCTCACGCGCAGGGTGTGCCAGCCCGGCGCGTTGTAACCGTCGAGCCCCCAGCTCCACTGGATCGAACCGGCAGCGAAGACGAGCGCGCCGCTCTCCGCGGTGTAGATCGTCATGTCCGAGAAGCGCGTCTTCCGGGCATTGCCGCCCGCCGGGCCGGGATCGGCGAACGGGGAGTGCGCCAGGCGCTCGAGCGTCGCCGGACCTCCGCCGTCGATGGCGTCCACCGCGTTGCCGAGCAGGCCGCGCAGCGCGTCGCCATTCCTGAGGCCCGTGCCGGCGAACGCCCAGTGGCTCGCGTCGCTGACGATGATGTCGGCGTCGACCGGGTCGGCGGTGTACATCACGCCAATCAGCCGTTCCTCGGGGCGGGCAGACGGCCGATCGCGCCAGCGCCCGGTGATGAGGCGATCGTTTTGCGGATCGCCGTCGATGGCGAGCGGGTCGAGATCGCCGGCGGCTTCCCGGTAGCCGACGATCGTGCGGTCCGCGTCGCCGCGAGCGCCGGGCTCGAAGCGGATCTTCCAGAAGCAGGCGCCGCCACCCAGGAACACGAGGTGCACGCCCTGGTCGCGCGCGGCTTCGACATGCCGGCGCATCTCCCACGACCAGTACGCATCGTGGCCAACGGAGAGAAAGAGGCGGGGGCCGCGACGCCCGGGTGCGGCGATCGGGCGCTGATGCGTGTCGACGTCGGTCACATACGTGACGTCGTAGCCTTCGCGCTCGAGAAAGCGGAGCGCGTTGTATTCCCAGCGGCGGAGAAAGTCGCCGGCGCCGTCGAGGCGCACGCCGTAGGGGTTGGCGGCGTACGGACGATCGAAGGACACCTTCCGCGCCGGTGCGTTGCCGCTGTTGAAGCCGTACAGCGACTTGCCGCCCCAGTTGTTGTACGCGGCGAAGGTCGTCACGCTGGATTGAAACACCATCGCCGCCTCGCGCGCATCGTCTCGCACGACGAAGACGATGAAGGATTGCTTGCCTGAGGGGCGCGCCGTCAGCCGCGCGAGGTAGACGCCGCTCGTCCACGGGCCGTCCGGGCCGCTCGTGTCGAGGCGATACGGATCCCGCCACAGGCATTCGATCAGGCCGGTCGACGGATCGGGCGGGGGGACGTCCTGCGCGACGCCGGTGCGTTCGATCGGTCCCGCGACGCGGCGGGCGCCGGCGCCGCCGTACCATCCGGCGCGGAACACATCGATCGTGTAGTGCGCGGCGATGGTGTGGACGAAGAGCGCGATCGGCTCGCCGCCGTTGACGCTCGTCCTCGAGGCATAGCCCTCGATCTCGCGCGACGACGCCGGGTCAGTGAGGTCCCAGTCCGGAGTGCCCGGTTTCTGGTTCTCGATCGCGGTCGACAGCGCCAGGGCGAGCAGCAGGGGCAGCATCGGCGTGGCTGATATTATGGCGGCCGGATGGAATTCGAGGCGTTGATGGCGGTGGCGATCGAGGAGGCGCTCCGCGCGCGAGAGGCGGGCGAGGTGCCGATCGGGGCGCTCGTCGCGCTCGACGGCGCGATCGTCGGCCGCGGGTTCAACCAGCCGATCTCGTCGGGCGATCCGACGGCGCACGCCGAGATCGTTGCGATCCGCGCCGCCGCGACACACGTCGGGAACTACCGGCTCACCGGCGCGACGCTGTGCGTGACGATCGAGCCCTGCCTGATGTGCGTCGGCGCGCTGGTGCACGCGCGCATCGGCACGCTCGTGTACGGGGCGCCGGAGCCCAGGTCGGGCGCCGTCGTGTCGACCGTGCGGGGCGGCGAGCTGCCGGGGCACAATCACCGCTTCGAGGTGGTGAGCGGCGTGCGGGAAGAGGAATGCCGCGCGTTGATGCAGGCGTTCTTCCGCGATCGGCGGGCATAACCGCGCCGGCAATGGTCCGGCTCGTGGCCCGCCGGGCTGCGGCTTCAGCTGAACCGCGGTCCCGCGCTATAATCAACGGTCCGCTTCAACGCGATTCCCTCAACGGAGAGGTACCGAAGTGGTCGTAACGGGCGCGCCTCGAAAGCGTGTTGTCGGGTAACCGGCACGTGGGTTCGAATCCCACCCTCTCCGCCACTCCCTCGCTCTCGCTCGGTCGTGTCGGTTCGGGCTGGCTTCAGGCTTCGCGCGACTCTCGTCGCGCTCGGCACGAATCCCACCCTCTCCGCCAACCTTCGCTCACAATCACGCGAAGGGTGCCCGCCGTAGCCTTGGCGACGGCGGGCTGTCTGCAAGTTCGAATAGAGCGACGGCTGGCAAGCCTCGGTCCGCTCTCCCTCGGTCGTGTCGGTTCGCAACCGGCGAATGCGGGGGTCTACGGCTTCGCGGCCTGTTTGTCCCTGAACCGCGCGCCCCGAAGGATGCCTTCCATCCCGTAGTTCGCCTCGTGGCACGCGTACTCGAACAGTAGATCGTTGATCGCCCGCAGCGGCATCACGGCCGTCCAGGGTCGTGTGTACGCCGTGGGATCCGAGACGGTGAACTTGTACTCGATCGTGTCCGGATCGACTCTCGTCAAACGCTCCACCACCTTCGTCTGCGCGGTCGAACCTTGCAGGCTGGTCTCACGCTTGAAATTGAGGGTCTCGATGACGAGCGCATCGCCCTCCCAGCGACCGATTGAGTCGCCGGTCCACCGCGGGATTGAGCCGTGCGGGCGGCCGTCGGTCGGGATGATGCGCGCGTTGTGAACCATCTCGTTGAAGATGACGACGTAGCCGGGTGCCTGGACGATTTGCAGGTTGTTGTTGTAGGTGCCGGAAACCATCGGCGGGCCGGCGTTGAAGCCGAGAATGCAGCGGTCGACGAGGCTGAGCGCCTCGGGATCGTCGAAGATTCCCGCGTTGGTCCTCGCCGCCCGCTCCGCGGCCCGCGCCCGCGACTCCGCCGTGAACGGAATGCGGCCATCGGGCGGATCGATGATGAGTGACGAGCGCCGGTCTCGTGTCAGCTTGTCGCCGCGCTCGTACCAGAAATCGTTGTAGGAAAGGACGCCGCCCTGCGATCGCGGCGGGTATCCGGCACTCGGCTGGCCCTTCTCCGGATCATACAAATCGCGATTCAGGCGGATGTTCTCGCTCGTCTCGAATGCGGCCGCCTCCTCAGGCGTGAGGATTTCCTTGTCGGCGAGCGCATCGGGCCGCTGCAGCGGCGTGATGGTGGCGAACGTGAATGTGCCCTGGAGGTCCGGCTTGCCGTCGGGCGTGCGCGGCGGCGTCCACTTGCCAGCCTGCCCCGCAGCGGTTGGGACCGCTATGGTGACGGCCAGGGCGCCGACGATGGCGACGAGACTTGGAGCACGCATCGCAAATCCTCCTGAAGCCGATGGATCGTGTCACGGTAGCCGACTCCGGCGTGCGTGACAAGCGCAGCTCTCGCTCCGTTCCGACACCTACTTCCGGGCTGCGATCACCGCGGCGAACGCATTCGCCATCACCTTATACCCCTTGTTCGTCGGATGCGTCTCGAGCGGGGACACGCCGGGCAGCTCGCCCAGCAGCAGCCCGCTCCGGCCGAGAAACGCGCCGTGCACGTCGACGACATAGACGTTGGTCGGGAACTGCGCCGCGACCTGGTCGACGACCTGGTTGAAGAAGGCAATCATCGGCCCCGCCAGCGGCACGAGCGCTTCGATTTCGGGCAGCGCGTACTGATTCGCGACGAATATCTTCGCGCCCGGAAGTCCGGTGCGGAGCTGAAACAGGATCCCGCCGAGGTTGCGCCCGTACTCGGTGATCACCTGGGTCGCGAACGGCACGATCGTCGAGGGATCCGGGTTCGTCTGGATGTAGTGCAGGATCGCCAGCAGATCGTTCCCGCCGACCGTCAGGGTGACGTACTGCGGGGTGAACCCGCCGTTCGCCGGGCGGATCAGCGCCTGAGGCAGCTGGTACCGGAGCACGTCGCTGCTGGTCGCACCCGGCATCGCGGCGTTGGCGAAGAGCGTGTGGTCTATCGCATCGAATGCTGCGTTGTCGTAGAGCCTGTAGACGTATCCCTTCGTGACCGGTACAGCCAGGTAGCCCGCCGCGAGGCTGTCCCCCAAGGCGAGATATCGCGTCGCATCCGCCGCGAGGATCCGACCCGGATAGCTGCCGTCCGCTTCGCCCGACTCCCGGCGATCCTGAGCGGCGGCCGGGGCCGCGCAGAAAACCACGGCCAGGACGACCAGCAAGGCCCACATCCGCTTCACGCTTTTCATCGCTCTACCCTCCAATAACGCCTTATCAACTGCGTTGGCGGGTTCTAACGGGCCTCGCCCGGAACGTTACAGCTCTCTGGATTTGGCGGGAATAACCTGCCCGGTCACGTCGGCCGGAGCCCCTATAATGCCCACGGATGTATGAATGACCTTTGGCGAGGGGAGCGCCGTCGGCCCGTACGAAATTCGCGCACGGATCGGCGTCGGCGGAATGGGGGAGGTCTATCGGGCGATTGACCGTCGCCTGAATCGCACCGTCGCCATCAAAGTGCTCCTCGACGCGCCGGAAGATGCCACGCGGCGCGAACGGTTTCGCCGGGAAGCGCTGACGATCTCCAGCCTGAATCACCCGCACATCTGCACGATCTACGATGTCGGCCGGCAGGGCGGCGTCGACTACCTCGTGATGGAGTATCTCGAGGGCGAAACGCTGGCCGCCCGGCTCCGCCGCTATCGCGAGCAACCGCTGCCCTTGAAGGACGCGCTGCGGTTCGCGATCGAGATCGCCGATGCCCTCGACCAGGCCCATCGCCAGGGTGTGGTCCACCGCGACGTCAAGCCCGCCAACATCATGCTCACCGCCGGCGGCGCGAAGTTGCTCGACTTCGGTCTGGCGAAAGCCTGTCTCACCGGCCTCGTGCCGGCAACCTCGGGCGATCCGTCGCTGCCGATCGAGGATCCCGCGTCGTTGACCGCCGAAGGCACGCTGGTTGGAACCGTCGCGTACATCGCGCCCGAACTGCTCGAGGGCAAGGAAGCCGACCCGGCGTCCGATCTCTTCGCCTTTGGCGCGGTGTTATTCGAGATGGTCTCCGGCCGGCCGGCGTTCGAGGGTCCGAACCTGGCGCGAATCGTCGCCGCCGTGCTGGACTCGACGCCGCCGGCCCCGTCGGAGCTGCGCGACGATGTCCCGCCCGCACTGGATCACGTCATCGCCAAGTGCCTGGCGAAAAAAGCCGACGAGCGGTGGCAGACGGCGCGCGATCTCTTGAGCGAATTGAAATGGATTGCGGCGCCGGCGTCGACGCCGGGCGCTGCGGCCGCTGTCCCCGGACGGCGAATGCGACCGCGGACGCGCCTCTGGCTTGGCACCGCCGCGCTCGCGCTGCTGTGCGCCGCGCCGGTCGTCTGGATCGCCAGGCCGAAGCCGATTGATGCGATTGCGATCCTTCCGCTGGTGAACGTCAGTGGCGACCCGGAGCTGGAATACCTCAGCGACGGCATCGCCGAGTCGCTGATCAGCGCGCTGTCGCAGGTCCCCGATGTGCGGGTGATGTCCAGCGCCTCGGTCGGACGCTACAAGGGCCATCCAGTCGACGCGCGCGCGGTCGCCAGCGAACTCGATGTCAAGGCCGTGCTGGTGGGCAAGGTTGGACGCCACGGCGACACGCTCTCGGTGAGCGTTGAAATGATCGACGGCCGCGACAACCACCAGATCTGGGGCGATCAATATCGCCGCCCGGTCTCGGGAATTTTTGCCATTCAGGACGACATCGCAAAGGAAATCTCCGAGAACCTTCGCCTGACGCTGACCGGCGGGGCCGAAGCGCGGGTCGCGAAGCGGTTCACCGAGAGCACCGCCGCCTACGAGTTGTATTTGAAGGGGCGCTATTACTGGAACAAGCGCATGCCCCAGGACTTGATGCGCAGCCTCGAGTACTTCAAGCAGGCGATCAACGTCGATCACGAGTACGCCCTCGCCTACGCGGGCCTGGCCGACGCCTACAACGTCCTCGGGTCGGTTGGCTACGACGTCCTGCCGCCCGCCGACGCGATCCCCAAAGCCAAGGCGGCGGCGATCCGCGCCCTCGAGCTCGACGACCAGCTGTCGGAAGCGCACGCCGCGATGGGATTCGTGCTGCGCTACGAATTCGATCGGCCGGGCGCCGAGCGCGAGCACCGGCGATCGGTGACGCTGAATCCCAACTACGCCACCGGCCACCAGTGGCTGGCCAGCTATCTCTGGACCGAGCGGCGATTCGACGAGGCGCTCGCCGAACTCGAGCAGGCGCAGGCGCTCGACCCGCTGTCGGCGCTGATCAGCCTCAACATGGGACGGCACTTCTACTTCGCGCGCGATTACGACAAGGCGATCGCCCTCTTCGAGAAAACGCTGCAGCTCGATTCACGCGCGTTCATCGCCGGCCAGCTGCTGGCGATGGCGTATGCCCAGAAGGGCATGCTCGACCAGGCGCTGACCCAGCTTCGTCAGTCGCCGGCGCCGCCGGGGCCGTGGCTCTCGGTCTTCGGGTACGTGAGCGCGCTCAACGGCGACCGGACGTCCGCAGATCGCGTGATCGCCGACCTCGACGCGCTCTCGAAACGCCGCTACATTCCGCCGTATGCGTCGGCGACCGTTTACATTGGCCTCGGTCTGAAGGACGAAGCCTTCAAGCAGCTCGAACGCAGCTGTCTGGAACACTCCGCCTACCTCGACTACGTGAACGTAGAGCCGCACCTCGATCCGCTGCGCGCGGATCCACGGTTTGCGGATCTTCTGCGGTGCGTCCGGCTTTCGGCTGTTCCATCAGCCACGGTGGCCGGGCGTGCCCATCGCGCATCCTGATCCGGATCGGGCAGCCGGCCCGAGCCGACGGGCCTTCCTGAGCGCCTGCTCGGCACTGGTCCTCTCGCTGGCGGGATGCGGCCACGTGTCGCCGCGGATGCGATCGGCGTACGCGCTGTTGTCCGATCCGCCCTTTACCGGATACCAGGCCGTTCTGACCGGGATCGTGCGCGCCGTCCTGCCGGCCGAGCGCAGCGATTTCCCGGTGACGCCGGCGCAGGTGGAAGCGCGCCTGCTGCGCCTGTTCGAGCTCGAACGGGATCCGCGGTTTCTGGCGCTGCAGAAAACCCTGGTTATTTTCGAACAGACCGATCTCTTCGCCGAGCTCGCGCCGGTGGATGCCGAGCTGACGGCGCGTGACGCGCGCGAGCGGGGCCTCGACGCCGCCGCACTGATGGCCGCGCTGCGCCGGCAGGATCGCGAGCTGGCCGACGCCTTCGCGCGGTCGCTGGGCGATGGCGCGCCCCGTTTCAGCACGCTTCGGCTGGAAGAGCAGCGGGCCTACCTCGACCTGTGGCGACGCAGCGGGTTTCTCCTCAAACAGCAGTTCTATGCGTCGGCGCGGGCCCTGGTCATGATTTCCGCGTACTCGATGGAGGTCGTGTGGCCCGCCATCGGATACGACGGACCACTGCTGCCGCGCCGACGAACGTGAGCGCCTGATGCGCCTTGACTGCGACATCCTCATCGTCGGATCGGGCGCCGCGGGAGGCGTGCTCGCCGCGACGCTCAGCGAGCTGACGAGCCGGCGCATCATCCTGGTTGAAAAGGGGGGCCATTACACGAGCGCGTTCTTCAACCAGCGCGAATGGGACATGAACGTGTTGTACGCCGATCGCGGCGCGCGCTCCACCACCGACGGCGCCGTGCCGATCCGCGGCGGCGAATGCGTCGGCGGCGGCACTACCGTGAACTATGCGCTGGCGTTCGAGCCGGTCGCCGCCGTCTGGGATCGATGGAAGCGGGAGCGGGGCCTGACAGGATTCTCGTTCGATCGCTCCGCCGACGATTACGGCGTCGCCGGCCTCAACATGGCGTCGTGTCTCGCCGAGGTGCGAGCCCGACTCCATGTCGAAGAGGTGTCCGACGCGGCGGTCAACGACAACAACCGGCTCCTCGAACGCGGCTGCCGCGCGCTCGGCCTGTCGTCGAAACGTTTCTCGCTCAACATGCGCGACTGCCTTGGTTGCGGGTTCTGCACGGAAGGGTGCGCGTACGATCGCAAGCAGGGCACGCTCGTCACGTATGTGCCAGACGCCATCGGCCGGGGCGTGCGCCTGATCCACCACTGCGACGTGCAACGGCTGGATTTCGAACGACGCGCCGGCGGGCTGCAGGCAGTCGGCGCGCATGCGCACGTGAGAGAGACCGAAGCGGGGTCGCAGCCGAACAGCGTCGAGGCGGGCGACCTGCAGATTCGCGCGCAGCTCGTGATCGTCTGCGCCGGCTCGATCGAATCACCAGTCCTGCTGCAGCGCTCCGGCCATCCCGATCCGCACGGGGTGGTTGGCCGCGGCCTCATCCTCCATCCTGGCCTCCCGATTGTCGGGATCATGGACGCGCCGCTGACCAACTATCGCGGGATCACCGGCTCCATCTACAGCGATCATTTCTACTCGAGCCACGGTTTCTATTACGAGTGCCTGTTCGGCCATCCGGTCTACGGGTCGGTCGTCCTGCCGTTCGTCGGCGGCGATCACTTCGACTTGATGCGTCAGTACCCGCGGATCGCCGGTTTCGGCGTGATGCTCGTCGATACGGCGAGCCGCGCCAATCGGGTCGAATGGCATCCGCGCACCGGACAGCGCCGCATTCTCTACCAGCTGTCGGAGGGCGACCGCGGCCGGTTGCGATTCGCCGCGCGCACCGGGGTCGAGATCATGTTCGCGGCGGGCGCGCGCGAGGTGTTGCTCCCGTCATCGGAGACGATTGGACCGCTGCCGACCCCTCGCTTTCGCCGCGCCGAGGAAGCCATCCACTGTGCCAGCCTCACCTTCGCACCGCACCAGACGACCCTCTCATCGTCGCATTGCCAAGCGACTCTGAAGATGGGCGAGGATCCCGCCACCTCCGTGGTCGACTCGCGCGGGCGCTCTCACCACGTCCGCGACCTCGTCGTGTGCGACAGCTCGGTGTTTCCCGAGTCCTGCGGCGCCAACCCGATGCTGTCGATCATGACGCTCGCGCGCTATCAGGGCCGGCGCATCGCCGCGGAGCTGGGGCGATGATGCGGCGTCTCCGGCTCGCATGCGTGCTGCTCCTCTGTCATGCCGGCGCGGTCCGCGCCGATTCGCGCCTGTGGTTCGCCAGCGTGAACTACGAGTCGGCCCGGCTCGTCGTGCCCGTCCTCCTGGTGGTGTCGACCGACGACGAGGGACACGAGTGGAGCCTGGGAGTGACCGGGTGGACGCTGAGCGCCGAGCGCAGGACCGCGCTCGACATGAACCGCAAGCGGCAGTGGTTCGCGCGCGTCACGCCGATCAACGCGTACTCGGGCCGCTACATCTATCGTGATGGCCGGCGCGATTCGGCTGCGGAATTCAACGCGTCCTCGGTGGAGCTTGGCGGCGGCCTCGAGGTCGCGCATCGTCCACGGTGGATCGGCGCCTATCGTCTGCTGGCCGTCTACTCTCCTGTGGCGGACCTCGATTCCGAGCTGCTCGCCTACTGGAAGCGACCGTTTGCCGGCGTTGAGATCGCGCAGACCTACATCCACGTTTCCTCTGAGGAGCGGTTCGCATCCCGTTGGGAAGGCGTCAAAGCCGGCGGCGCCGCGCAATTCCTGGCCGGCGCGCATTCCTGGTCGCGGTTTCAAGCGGGGGTTGGCGTCGGAAAGCGTGTCGGTCCACTGATGCTGTCGGGCCGAGGCGCAGCGTTTGCGGGGCAATCGCTGAACACCGTCAGCGCCTTTGTGATCGGCGGGTCCTGGGACCTGACGCCGTCCGATCTCGTCGTTGGCTACCGCTACGCGGAGTTCCGGCTCGATCGTGCCGCGACCGTCGGCGGAGCGCTCGATCTTCGCCTGCGAGGTCCGTGGGAAGTCGGTGTGCGCGGCAGCTATCTCAAGGGGAATGCGACCGCGGAATTCGGCGCAGCGGCGCAGATGATGACGGTCTGGCGAGGAGCGGTCGTCAGCGCCGGCGTGGCCCTGCCGAGAGCCTCGCTCGCGGGCGGTAGCTCGAACCGGATGGTGGTCTTCGCGAGCCTCAGCGCCGCGATCCTCCAGCAGTAGCCAGGGTCGCGAGCATGAATCGAATCTCGTCGTCCACTTCGGCGGGGTCGGCGACGGTCTGTTCGATCTCTTCGCGCAGCAGCTCCCTGAACCGCCGCCGCAGTCGATGGATGGCGACGCGCACGGCGCCGTCGGACATGCCCAGGGATTCGCCCGCCTCGCGATAGGGGATGTCGGTTTCTTCGCCGGTGACGAAGTCCTTCAATCGCTCGAAGAGCTGCGCTTTCCCCGAGCGGATCGACACGCTCCGCAGCCGCGCCTGCACCCGCAAGAGGATCGTCAGAGCCCACTGGCGCTCGAACAACCGTTCAGGGGTCGCCTCATCGCGCGGCTCGAGAGCGTAGCGCCCTTCCGCGCCCGAGACATCGATCGATGCAATCGGTTCGCCTCCGCCACGCTTCGCCGCTCGCGCCCGGTTGTATTCGTTGGCCATGAAGTGCTTGAGCGAGGCCAGGAGGAACGATCGAAACCTGCCGCGCTCGGGATCGGCGTGCTGCAACGTGTCCTTCTCGAGGATGCGCACGAAAAACGCCTGCACCAGATCTTCGGACGCCTCGACGCTGTGACCGAAGCGCCGGACGTAGGCGTACAGCGGATACCAGTAGATCTGGCACAGCGTGCCCATTGCGTCGTGGGACGCGGGCGTCCGCGGGCCGCCGGCCGTCATCACGAGGCTCCAGTGCGTCGTCGCGAACCGCCTGGCACCTGTGGGGGCAGTCACCTGACCAGTATGAGCTCCTCCGAACCAAGTTCAGCTCCGACGCGTCACAACAGGTATGACTATCTCGCACGCTCCGACGCGTTGGCGTCTCTCGCCGCTGCTCCTTGTGATTCCTGCTCTCCTATTGGCCGCCGGCCGACCAGCCGGTGCTCAGTCCCTGCCTTCCGGCGTCTACCGGGCCGGCGACGACGGCGTGACGTTCCCGCGCGTCGTCCGGCAGAATGCGCCGGACTACCCGATCGAGGCGATGCGCGCGGGCGTTCACGGGGTCGTCCTGCTCGAGGCCATCGTCGGCGCCGACGGCATCGTGCAGGACGTTCGCGTCGTCCGCTCGCTCGATCGCATCCATGGACTCGACGCCGAAGCGGTCAGAACGGCCAGGGCGTGGCGCTTCGAGCCGGGGCTGAAAGACGGCGCGCCCGTTCCGGTCGCGCTGAAGATCGAGATGACGTTCGCGATTGGCAATGAGGTGACATCAGACAACCCGTCGCGTTTTCGCCCGATTCTCCTTCCCTACAACGCGCTGAGGAAAGCGGTGAACGCCGTTTTTCGTTAGCAGCGCGATCGGTCGATCGGCTGACGTCCTTGTCAGCTTTTCCTCACGAGGCGGAGAATCTTGCCATTCGCGCCGTCCGTGAGCACGTACAACGAGCCGTCGGGCCCCTCGTGGACGCCGCGAATGCGCGCGTTCAGATCCGCCAGCAGCCGCTCCTCCGCGACGACGCGGCTGCCGTCGAGCACGAGGCGCACCAGGTACCGACCGAGGAGCGACGCGACGAACAGGTTCCCGTTCCACGCGGGGAACATCTTGCCGGTGTAGAACGCGATGCCCGCTGGTGCGATGTCGGGGGTCCAGTAATACACCGGCTGCTCCAGGCCGGCCTGGACGGTCTTGTCGCCGTTGATCGGCTTCCCGTTGTAGTCGCGTCCGTAGCCGATGACGGGGAACCCGTAGTTCTTCCCCTTTTGGACTTCGTTGATCTCATCGCCTCCCCGTGGACCGTGCTCGCTCGTCCAGAGCCTCCCGGTTTTCGGATGGATGGCCATGCCCTGAGGGTCGCGGAAGCCAAGAGCAAAAATCTCCGGCCGCTCGCCAGGCTTTGCGACGAACGGGTTGTCTTCGGGAACGCTGCCGTCGGTGTTGATGCGGAGCACCTTGCCCATCAGGCTGTCGAGTTGCTG
>Ga0207648_10005177_pt1 | contig 13205 bp, 9 predicted proteins | sample KBSMisM32_FD_184310 | JGI IMG/M metagenome (GOLD analysis project Ga0207648, IMG submission 184310) | Miscanthus rhizosphere microbial communities from Kellogg Biological Station, Michigan, USA - KBS Miscanthus M3-2 (SPAdes) (version 2) | ecosystem: Host-associated > Plants > Roots > Rhizosphere...
TCGTTCCAGATGCCGGGCTCGTTGTCGAGGGTGACGATGTCGACCTTGCGACCGTCCTTCTTCAGCTGCTCGAGCCACTTCGCGTCGAAGTCCGGCGTGATCTTGATGTACGTGCGGTTCGGATCGCCCGAGGTGACCGGCTTTCCGTCGGGCTTGTTGCCGTTGCCCGCGTCCTTGCGCCAGTCGTCGACGCGCTGCTGCGCGCCCATCGCGCTCACCGGGAACGAATTGGACGTCGTGTCCTTCACGACCCATCCCATGATCGGGATCGTGAGAGCGTTCGACATGCCCATCGACTTGTTCTCGTCGAAGAACGTCGTGACGGGTTTGACCTGCACGTTCTCGAAGAACCAGTCGTTGCCCGTGTTCCACGCGTTTCCGAGCTGCCAGTTGAACGTCGACGTCGGGTTGCCGCCCCATCGACGCGACGTCGAGCGCACGGTGGGCGGAGCCTTCGCCATCGCGTCCCACGCGATGCCGTAGATCAGCGGGGAAATCGGCTTGGCTTTCGCGCGGCAGTCGACGCGGAGCGTGGCGCTCGTCGCCGGGATGAGCGAAGGCGGAGGCGCGCCGCCATCTGCGCCGGACGCGACGAACGCGACCTTGTCGATGAGCACGCGCTCGGGCGGCATGTCACGGAACGCGCGAAGGACGATGCGATCGAACGGATCGTTCTTCGGATCGAGCTCGGTGATCGGGATGTAGACCTCTTCCCAACCATCGCCCACGTCGGCCTTCTGATCGGCGCGCACCATGATGCGCGGGAAGATCGTCTTCGTGCGCGAGTCGAGGCGCACCTCGAGGAACTCGGCCTCGCCCACCGGCGCCTTCACGCGGAACATGAGCCCGCCGAATTTTCCCTTGAGGTCGGGCTTCGTGAGCATCCACCCGCCCTGCTTCGAGAAGTCGATGCTCGCGGGGCCGTGACCGAGATCGTGCGGCGACCAGCCGGAGTCTTCCCAACCGGACTTGAGCGCGCCGTCGTAGACGTGCTCGGCGATCGGGCGCGTCGCGGGGAGCGCGGCAGCCGAGGAAGCGAGCTGCTGGCCGCTATGCGAGTGCGGGCAACCGAGCGCCAAAGAGGCGAGAAGCGGGAGGAGAGCTCTAGGCTTCAAATGCGTGGACTCTAGCGGATCAAAGGGTGGGGCGCAGCGCGCGGATCGTTTTGCGACTCACGTCGGCGAGGCGCGTTCCTTCTCCGATCGCGCTCGTGTTTTGTTCGAGCTGGTCGGCGATGCCAGCGAGAATTCCGGCCATCGCGGCTTCGTGCTTCGCTCGGGGAATGACCACGTCGTCGTTCACTGGGTGACGCGCCTGGCAGGCCACGTCCACCAAAAAAGACAGCCACGCGCCCCGCTCGAGCGGCTTCGACGCGTCGTGCGGAAGGTTCGGCGGCGTCGCGCCGAATACGGCGTGGAACGGCTCCGCGACGACGTACGGCTTCAAATGCAGCGGCAGCATCTCCGCGACGTGGATGCGATCGAGAAGGACCATCAGCGCGAAGACTTTGGCCTCCGACGTGAGCTCGCCCGCGTCCACGCGCCATAGCTCTTCGAACGCGATCGTGTGCTCGAGCTCCGGCAACGCGAGGGCCTCTTCCTCGTTCAGGCGATCGCGCTCGTGATCCCAGTCACGCAGGATGCGATGCGCGGCTCGGCGCGCGGCCATCGTCTCGCGAGCGGCGAACGCGAGGCGCGTGAAGATCTTGTCGAGCCCGTCGACGTTGCGCGCCTCGGTCGGATCAGCGAACGCGCGACGGTCCATCATGTGCTTCACGGCAGCGAGCGCTTCGGGCTCGAACGCGCGGAGCTGAATGAAGCGCCGGTGATCGGCCCGACCCCAGACGTCGCGGACGACCTCGTCGCAGCGCGCGTCCGAGGAGCGCGCGCGCTCGTCGGGCGTCTCGCCTTGAACGTCGCCCCAGATGCCGCCCATCCAGCAGGACGCCGTCTCCACGAGCAAAGCGTGCGCGGCGCGAGGATGCGCGACGGCAGACGTGGTCGTCAGCTGTGGCGTTTCGGTGCTGCCGCACGCCACACACGCGACGATGCCGAGGACGTGGCCAAATTGCGTGAGCTTCATCGTGATGCCTGCCTCGAGGGCAAAGCATCGGATGTGCCACTAGGTCTGCCGTATCGCGGTCAACCGCCGCGGCGGGCGTGCCGCGCCTCAGGCGCGTTCAGTTTGCGCTCGCGCGTGCGCTCGAGGTTCGAGTCGGGCTTGCTGCGGTTCGCGCTTCTGCGTGTGGATTTTCGCGACGGGCGTGCGCCGGGCGTGCGTCGCTCGAGCGCATACGTAGCCTTTCGTCCCGCACGCCTGTTAGGCGACGTCTTTCGACCGCGCGCGTCGTGGGCGACGTGGGCTCCGGTAGGACCCTTCTTCGCGCGCCGCTTCGGTTTGCGCTCTTCCGCGGCTCGAAATTTTTCTGCACGAGTTGCCATGACGAGGGTCGTTGCATCACGCGCGCCGTACGATCGAAAAGAGGACGGCCGCGCCGAGCGTCGCGAAGCCGCCCCACAAGACGGTGGTGGGGGCGCCGACCTTCGCCGCGAGCGCACCGGCTGCGAGCGCGCCGAACGGAGCCATGCCGAAGAAGGCCATCGTGAAGAAGCTCATCACTCGACCGCGCTTGTCCTCCTCGACGAGCGTCTGGATGCGCGTGTTCACCGCGGCCATCGTGATCGTCATCCCTGCGCCCACGGCGACGAGCAGCACGAACGACAGCGCGATCGTGGTCGACAGGCCGAACGCGACGAGGCCGAGCCCGAACGCCACGCCCGCGAGCGTGATGACGCGCTCGAGGTTGGACGAATCCTTTCGCGACGAGAGCCAGAGCGCGCCGGCGACCGCACCGACGCCGGTCGCGCCCGTGAGGATGCCGAGCGTGTGCGCGCCGCCGTGCAGCACGTTCTTCGCGAAGATCGGCATGAGCACCATGAACGGCGCGCCGACGAGGCTGACCGACGCGAGCAAGAGGAGCGCCGCGCGGATAGCGCCGTGCGAGGCCGCGTAACGCAGGCCCTCGCGCAGCTCGACGAGCGCGTGGCGCGGCACCCTCCGCGGCTTGGGCACCACGTTCATCATGACGAGCGACGCGATGACCGCGATGTAGCTCACGGCGTCGATCGCGAAGCACCAGCCTTCGCCGAACGCCGCGATCAAGAGGCCCGCGATCGACGGGCCGACGAGTCGCGCGAGGTTCACGAGCGACGAGTTCAGCGCGATCGCGTTCGGGAGATCTTCACGTTTCTCCACCATCTCGATGACGAACGCTTGCCGCGCTGGCGTGTCGAACGCGTTGATCAAACCTTGAAACGCGACGAGCACGATGATGTGCCAAACGGTGATGGTCTGCCGCAGCGCGTAATACGCGAGCGCAGCGGACTGCAGCATCGACAAGACCTGCGCCCAGACGAGGACGCGATGCCGGTTCCAGCGATCGACGGCGACGCCCGCGAACGGCGCGATGACGAACGTCGGGATCTGCCCCGCGAAGCCGACGATTCCGAGGAGCCACGCCGAGCCGGTGAGGCGATACACGAGCCAGCTCGTCGCGACGCGTGTGATCCACGTGCCGACGAGCGACATCCCTTGCCCGACGAAGAAGAGACGGTAGTTGCGATGCCGGAGGGCTCGTCCGACGTTCATTCGTTCATCAGACTTCGAGGTGCGCTTCGACCCTTGGCTGTTGCGACGTCCCGGCTTCGTGATCCGGCGACTTCAAGAAGAAGAGCAGCGGAAGGACGAAGAGGAACGCGATGCCCGAGACCAAAAAGAGCTTCTCGAACATGAGCACCGACGCCTGACGCGCGACGAGCCCTTGCATCGCGCGCTCTGCCGCCTGCGTCGCGCTTTGGAGATCGTAGCCGCGCGCCTGAAACGCGTTCGTCATCGCCGCGACGCGACCGGCGACCTCGGGCCGCGTCAGCGTGACGTGCGTGCCGATGGACGACATCGCGTTCTCCGTGTAGCGCGGGATCAGCGTCGCGATGACGGCGAGCCCGAGCGAGCCGCCGATTTGCCGTAGCAGCGAGTTGAGCCCCGTCGCGTCGGGCATCTTCTGGCGAGGAATCGACGCGAGCGCGACGGTCGTCAGCGGAATGAAGAGGCACGCGAAGGCGACGCCTTGGATGACGAGGACGGCGATGATGTCCTTCTGCGTCGTCTGGAGCGTGTAGTGGCTCATCATGTAGGCGCTGATCGAGAAGAGGATGACGCCGAACGCCACCGTCACGCGCGGCGAGACCGTGTTGTAGATGCGCCCGATGATGGGCATCGCGACCATCATCGTGAGCGCGCGCGGCATGAGCGCGATGCCGGACTGCACGGCGGTGAAGCCGAGGAGCTCTTGCATGAAGACGGGCAACAGGAACGTGAGCGAGATGAGCATCGCGAACATCACGGCGCCGATGAGCGTGCCGGACGTGAAGACGACGTCCTTGAAGAGCGACATGTTCACGACCGGCGCCGTGGCGGTGCGCTCGCGAATGACGAACGCGGCCACCGCGATCGCGGAGATGGCCGCGCACGCCGTGATGACCGGCGAAGAGAACCAGTCGTCCTTCTGTCCTTCTTCGAGCGCGTACTGAAGCGTGGCGACGCCGAGCGTGAGCAGCGCGATGCCTGCCCAGTCCATGTGTTTTCGTTGCTTCTCGGCCTGGACGAGGTTCGCGGCGCGGATGTCCTCCGGCTCTTGCACGAACGTCGACACCATCATGAGCGCGAGCGCGCCTACGGGGAGGTTGATGTAGAAAATCCACGGCCACGAATAGTTGTCGACGATGTAGCCGCCGAGCGTCGGGCCGAACGCAGGGCCGATGACGACGGCGACACCGAAGAGCGCCATCGCCATGCCTTGTTCCTTGGGTGGGAACGTTTGCCTCAAGATCGCCTGCTCCGTCGGTTGCAGAGCCCCGGCGCCGAGGCCTTGGAAGAAGCGGCAGACGACGAGCATCGGCAGCGAGCGCGCGAGGCCGCAGAAGGCCGAGCCGATGACGAACATCGAGAGCGCGATCATGTAGATGCGCTTTTGGCCGAAGAGCCGGCCGAGGAACGCCGTGAGCGGCATCACGATGACGTTGGCGATGATGAAGCCGGTCGAGACCCAGGTGATCTCCTCGACGGTCGCGCCGAGCGAGCCGCGGAGGTGGGGCGTCGCGACGTTCACGATCGACGCGTCGATCGTCCCCATGAGCGTGCCGAACGTGACCGAGAGCGCCACCAGCCATTTGTTCGGCGGAGCCTTCGTAGCCATCGGCAGAGCGAGTAGCATACGCGTGGTGCCGACGCTTCGGATCGTTTCCGTCAACGACGTCTATTCGCTCGAGAACCTCCCGCGCCTGAAGAACCTGGTGCGACATTTTCGCACCGCGCCCGGCGCGAACGCCGTGCTCGTCGTGCTCGCGGGCGATTTCGTCGCGCCGTCGCTGCTCTCGTCGCTCGACGCGGGGCGCGGAATGGTCGATTGCATGAACGACATCGGCTTCACGCACGTCGTGCTCGGCAATCACGAGGACGACATTCCGATGGTCGAGCTCGCGATGCGCGCCAGCGAGCTGAAGGCGACGTGGATCGGAACGAACGTGCACGTCGGCGATCGCATGAAGCACCACGACACGATCGACGTGGGCGGCGTGCGCATCGGATTGCTCGGCGTCGTCGTCGCCGACGGGAATTTGTATCGCGCGGCGCCCTTCGGAGGCGCGGAGATCGAGCCCGCGAATCCGTGTGTGCTCCGTGAAGCGAAGAAGATGATCGACGACGGCTGCGCGTGCGTCGTGCCGATCACGCACCAGCCGGTCGAGGACGATCGCGCGCTCGCTCGTGACAAAGGCACGATGTGCTTTCCGGTGATCGTCGGCGGGCACGAGCACACCGAGTTCCTCGAGCAGGTGAACGGCACGTGGATCGTGAAAGCCGGTTCGGATGCGATGGCAGCGATCATCACGGAGATCACGTTCGACGGATCCATGACCGTGAGCGTTCGCGCCGAGCCGGTCACGCATTTTCCGGAGGACCCGGAGCTTCGCGCGCGCGTCGACGAGCACATGTCGAAGGTCCACGAGATCGAGTCGGCGAGCCTCGTCATCTTGCAGCCGGGCGAGACTCTCTCTTCCGTGGGCTCGCGCCATCAGCAAACCAGCCTCGGCACGCTCCTCTGCTCGCGGATGCGCGACGCGCTCGGCGCCGACTGCTGCATCTTCAACGGCGGCGGCATCCGCGCGGGGCGCGACTACAAAACGCATTTCACGTACGGCGACGTGAAGGCCGAGCTCCCGTTCGAAAACGAGATCGTCGTCGTGCGCATGCCGGGTCGCGTCCTTCGCGACGCGATCGTCGACTCGCGAAGGCACGCCCCCGCGGACTCCGGCGCGTATCTGCAAATCGACGACGCGCTTCACGTGGAAGCGATCGAAGACGCGCGCGAGTACCGCGTCGCGATCGTGCGCAACCTCCTCGGCGGAATGGATCACATCGAACCGCTCGTCGTCTGGGCGAAGGCCAACCCGGACGCGATCCCGCCGCTCATGACGGGGCGCGACGTGAAGCACGTCCTCGTCGATGCTTTCGCGGTCGAGCTCTGGCGCAAGCTCGGCGGCTTCGATCAAATCGACGCGAATCACGACGGCGTCATCACGGAGCCCGAGGTCGCGGCCGCGCTCGCGCGTGTGACGACCGAGGCGCCTTCCCACGTGACTGCGCACCTCCTCGTTCGCGCCATCGACGGCAACGCCGACGACGTGATTTCCCCGAGCGAGCTCGAACGCGTCAGCAAATGAAAACGCCGATGGGCGCGGGCGACGGCCCGGCCCATGCACCTCTTTGATTCGATGTCCGTCTGGGGCGAAGCGCTCCTCATCCTGGCGCTGACACTCGTGAACGCACTGTTCGCGGGCGCGGAGATCGCCATCCTATCCGTCCGAAAAAGCAGGCTGCGTGAGCTCCTCGAGCACGGCGTCGGGAGCGCGCGCGCCGTGCTTCGGCTGCGCGAGAGACCCGAGCAATTCCTCGCGACGGTCCAGGTCGGCATCACGCTGGTCGCTACCGCTGCTGCGGCGTCCGGCGGCGCCACCATCGGCGGCGTCTTGTCGAGCCGTCTCGCCCTGCTCGGCGTCGCACCGGCGCTCGCGGAGGATCTCGCGCTCGTCGCCGTCATCGTCGCGATCACGTATCTCGAGGTGGTCGTCGGCGAGCTCGTGCCCAAATCGCTCGCTCTTCGTTCGGGCGAGCGCTTCGCGTTGCTCGCCGGCCGTCCGTTGTTGTTCCTCTCCATCGTCGTTCGGCCCGTCGTCTGGATCCTCACGGCGAGCGCCAACGTCGTGCTGCGCCCCTTTCGAGACACGACGACGTTCACCGAGGCGCGCTTCTCGAAGGACGAGCTCCAGCAGATCCTCGACGAGGCGGCGACCGCGGGCACGCTCGAGCCCAGCGCGGCGGAGATCGCTTCACGCGCGCTCGACTTCCAACACGTTCACGTGAACGCCCTGATGGTTCCGCGGAACGAGATGGTGGTCATCGACGCGAACGCGACGTGGGACGAGACATGGGAGATCTTCTCCGCGCGCAAGCACACGCGTGTCCTCGTCAGCGAGGGAGACCCGTATCGCATCGCCGGTTACATCACGTTGCGTGACGCCATCGCCGCGAAGCAGGTGCGAGCTCCCGACATCCGTTCGATCATTCGGCGCGTCGAGGTCGTGCCCGAAGACGCGCTGGCGAGCGACGTCCTCGCCTTGATGCAAAAGAAGCAAGCGCTCATCGTGGTCGTCGCCGACGCACGCGGCGGCGTCTCCGGCTTGGTCACGCTCGAAGATCTGATCGAGGAGCTCGTCGGCGAGATCTTCGAGGAGCACGAGACGATCTCGCCGCGGATTCGTCGCGAAGGCGATGGCCGCGCGTTGGTGGATGGCGCGACGCCGGTGCGCGAGCTGAACCGAGAGCTCGGTCTCGTGCTGCCCACGTCGAAGAAATGGGTCACGCTCGGCGGTCTCGTTCTGTCTCGCACGGGCGGATCTCCGCGCGTCGGAGCGAAGCTCGAGCTCGACGGCACGCAGATCGAGGTCGTCGAAGCGAGCCCGCACCGAATCACACGCGCGCGCTTGGCGTGGACTCCGAGGCCGCGAGAAGCGCCCCTGCACGTTCAGGGAACGTAGCTTCCGGCCGTCTTTCACCTGCGACTTGCACGGAAGGGCCGCGAAAAGTATGTTCCGCGGCCTTCGGAGAGGTGACCGAGTGGCCGAAGGTACTCGCTTGCTAAGCGAGCGTAGGTCAAAAGCCTACCGCGGGTTCGAATCCCGCCCTCTCCGCTGACTTCACGTGTGGCAACAGGCCGTGGGCGAGACAGAAGCCGATGCCGTCGCTGTGGTTGGGACGGCTCCCGATCGAAACAAACACGGCGCTGAGGGTCGAGCGTGCGCGACGTCGCGCGACACGTTCGAAAAAAAGTCTCTCGCCCTCATGAGCAAGCTCCTGCGGATGGAAGAACGCCAAAGCGCCGAACCAAGCGCAGATGGAAAGAACGCCAAAACGCCAAAGCGCCAAAAGATTTTTTGTAGGAGATTTTTGAGCTCACGGTGGGGCCGCTCTCGCTCGACGACAGGTCGTGGCGAGCGACAACGACGGCGCGCCGTGCGGCAGCTTCGCGCAACACCGCATCGCGAGGCGACGACAGCACGCCCGCACCTTCCAATCATCACGTGCGCGCTTTCGCAAAAAAACAAACTCCCTCCTTTGGCGCTTTTGCGATCTGGCGTTCTTCCCTTTGATGGATGGGTTTGGCCGTTCGGCGTTTTGGCGTTCTTCCTTTGAGGATGGGTTGGGCCGTTCGGCGTTTCGGCGTTCTTCCGAAGCGGTGTGGATCAAAGAGGATCCGCACGCGTGGGCAGCGAAGTGGCTAGTTGGTGATCCACTTTTCCGTACGCCGTCGCCGGATTGTTTTGGCCGTGCTGCTTTCGGGCTGATTTTAGGGCGATTTAGGCTTCCGCTCGCGTAGGTCGCTCGTATCGTTTTTTCATGGACCAGCACGACGAAGAAATCTGGCTCGTTCAAATCGGACATGCCACGCGCGCGATGACGATCGACGAGCTCGACACGGCGTTCAACGACGGCACGATCGACGAAGACACCTTCGTGCGTCGTGACGGATCGACGAAGTGGGTACGGCTTCGCGACGAGCTCGGCGACAGCGAGCCTGCTCCCGCGCCCGTGCAACAAGCGCCGGTCCACGTCTACGCGTCTCCGACGCCCGCGCCGGTCGTTTATCAGCAGTACAACAGCGTGCGCCCCGTCGTGTCGGAGATCGACATGGACGAGCTCGACTTCGACTCGCCGTACGCGAAGAAGTCCGGCAAGGGGAAGTTCGTCGCGATGGGCCTCGTCGCTGCGGCCGTCGCCTCCGGTCTCGCGTTCGGCGCGACGAAGTTGAAGGCGCCGTCGGCTTCGGTGAACGCATCGGTCGTTCAAGCCGTGCAAGCGCCGCAAGCCGTGACGCCGCCGCCGCCCGTCGAGACGGCGCCGCCCGTCGTCGCGAAGCCCGTCCTCGACGAGGCGCAGAAGAAGGCGCTCGCCGACAAGGACAACAAGTTCTCGCAGAAGCAGGACGCCTTGAAGAAGGCGCGCGCGAACCAGTACGTGCCGAAGCGTGGCAAGACGCAGCCGCCTCCGTTCAGCAAGAACGGCAGCGCCTACGACCCCCTCAACGCGAAGCTCTGATCACTCGTCGGTCAGATCCATCACGCGCTGCTCGAGGCCGCGGCCCTTCGTGACGCCGCTGATGCGGATTTGCGCGTTCAGGAGAATCCAGAGCACCTGACCGATGACGGTCTCCGCGTCGGTCTGCTTGCGCTCGAAGAAGACGCCGAGATCGCGGCGGTCCTCGTCGTACTCGTAGCGCGTCACGCCCGCGACTTGCTTGATCGCGTCGAACGGGATCGTCTGCGTCTTCGCTGCGCCCGCTGCTTGCTGCGCCTTCGTCACGCGGCCGATGCGGACGTGGATCTCTTCGCTCGCCGCGGTGAGCTCCGCGATCGTGCCGGACGCGATGAGCTTGCCGTGATCGAGGATCGCGGCCGCGTCGCAGACCTCTTCGAGCTCTTGCAGGTTGTGGCTCGAGATGACCACGGTGCACTTGCCCTTGAGCGCCTTCACGAGCTGGCGAACTTCGTAAGCCACGCGCGGGTCGAGACCTGCGGTGGGCTCGTCGAGGAGAACGACGTCGGGCTCGCCAAGGAGCGCCTGCGCGAGCGCCACGCGCTTCGCCATGCCGTGCGAGAGCGTCGAGCAGCGCATGTCCCACCACTCGAGACCGCCGACCTCGCGCAGCGCGTCGCGCGCGGCACCGATGGCCTTGTTGTGCGGCATGTCTTGGAGGCGAGCCATGTGAATCAAGAACTCGCCGACGCGATCGAGCGCCGGCAAGAGAGCGTCTTGCGGAAGGACGCCGAGACGGCCGCGCAGCTCGTCGACGCTGCGTGAAGCGAAGCCGAGCACCTCGACGTCGCCGTGCGTCGGCTCGAGATAACCCGCCATCATCGAGAACGTCGTCGTCTTGCCCGCGCCGTTCGGGCCGATCAGGCCGTAAATCCAGCCCGCGCGAATGTTCAGCGTGAGCTCGTCCACCGCGAGCTTGTCCCCGAAGCGCTTGGTCACCTTGCCGAGCTTCACAGCCGACTCGTGGACCTTCTTCTTCTTCGTAGGCTTCGCCTCTTCGGACTTCGCCTCTTCGGACTTCGGCTCTTCCGACTTCGGCTCTTCGGTCTTGGCTTCGCTCGTCTCGGCGGCCATCAGACGTCCTTCTTCGCGAAGAGCACCGTCGCGAGCCCGACGAACAAGATCATGTAAACCGCGCAGGCGCCCGTGCCCTTCGCGAAATCGAGCGGCCTCGGCGAGAGCAACAGGTCGTCGTAGCCGTTCGGGTACAGGTACTCGTACCAGTGGATGTTCGTGACGATGCTGCGCGCGGCGGCCTTCGAGTGCGACGACTGCTGAATCGCGCCGTACCAGCGCGACGCCCAGCCGATGAAGCCGAACATCCACATGCAGAAGAACGACGCGAACGTGGTGAGCAGCGCGAGGAGCGGCGTCTTGAAGCGCGAGCTCACGAACGTGGCGACCGCGGTCCACACGCCGACGATCATCGCCGAGATGAACCAGCAGCGAAGGCCCCACGTGAAAAAGTCGCCGACGGTGATGTAGCCGCGCACGAGCACCGCGATGCTCGAGAGCACCGTGAGCGTCAGCGTGACGATGGAGACGATGCCCCAGAGACCGAAGAATTTGCCGAGGAGGTACGACCAGCGTCGCGTGCGCACCGTCCAGTAGCGCACGCTGCGGTGCTGCAGATCCCCGCTCACGGAGTCGAAGCCGAGGAGCGCGACGAGGAGCGGGCCGATCCAGATCAGCACCTTCAAGAAGGTGACGAGCGAGAGCGGCATGTGCGCCACGTAGTCGGCGATCGCCGGGTCGGTGCCCGCCTTGATGGCTTGGTCCTTGTAGGCTTCCTGGTAGGCGGCGGTGGAATTCACGCCGAGGTCGTCCCGGACGCCGGACTCGATCCAAATGCAGATGAGGACGGCGAGAAAACTGCCGAGGAGCGTCAAAATCCCGAGGATGATGCCCTTGACGCTGCGGATGCTCTTCTTGAGCTCGCGGCCGGCAACGAGGGCGATTTCTGAGGCGGGACTCACGGCTTTTCTTTGTAGTCCGCGAGTGCTACGAAGTCACCAGCGCGTTTCTTCCCGCCAAAAGCAGGGGAAAACGCATACGGTCCCATCGACTCGGAAACGTGAACCCCGCCAGGCCCGAGAGGGAGCAACGGTAGCGCGGAAGGGTGTGATGGGGCCTTTGCCTTTAAGGGGCAAAAGGGTTATGCCAGCCCGTAGGAAAGCTCGCTTTCCAAAGTTTTTGGCTCCGTTCGACTGCGCCTTACAACGCACTCCGGAGCTTTTCTCCACAACCTCAAGCTTCCGGCTCCCCGCCGAATTTTGGCAGCGGCGCCTTTTCGGGATTCATGTCTCAGAAAAATCTGTTGGTCATCAGCGTGGACATCCGCGAGACGCGGGTCGCGCTCATCGAAGACGGCATCATCGCCGAGCTCCACATCGAACGCCGCGGCACCGGCTCGCAGCCGAGCTCCGTCGGCAACGTCTACCTGGGCAAGGTGACGCGCGTTTTGCCGGGTCTGCAGGCCGCGTTCATCGACATCGGTCAGGAGCGCGCCGCGTTCCTCCACGTCGAAGACTTGATCCGGCCGGCGGACTTCGACGCTTACCTGCAAGGCACACGTAAACAGGCGCGGGACGAGGACGTCGCCGGCCCCGAGGTGACGGGCAACGAAGAGCTCGACTCGGAGACGGAGCAGGAGATCGAAGCCGCGCCTCCGGTCGCCGTCGCGAGCAGCGAGTCGCTCAGCGGCTCGGACGTGCAAGCCGTCGCGGAAGCCGAATCGGACACGTCGTCGCCCGAGGACGAAGCCGCCGAGGACGAAGCCGCCGAAGAAGAGCAGACGAACGGCACGTCGCCCGACTCCGTCGCCGACGTCATCGCGCAGGCGCAAGCCGAAGCCGAGGCGGAAGAAGAGACGGCTGATGCCGTCGCCGCAGACGACGAAGACGATGACGAAGTCGATTCGTTGCCCCCGCGCGACGACGAAGAGCCGGACACCGAGACCGAAGCGGAGACGGCGCAAGCCGCGGAGGCGGACTCCGAAGCCGTGACGACGACGGGCTCGGAGACGGTCGCCGACGCTGGCGACGACGACGATTTCGGCGACCTGCCGGGCTTCACCGTGAGCGATCCGGGCGAGCCCGTTCCGCGCGCCGCCCAGCCTCGCGATCGTGGCGATCGCGGCGGCGGCGATCGTGGCGAAGGAGGACGAGGTCGCGGACATGGACGAGGTCGCGGACGTGAACGAGGTCGCGGACGTGACGACGATCGCGATCACGATCGGGGCAAGCGCGAGAAGCGCCAGGCCCCGTCGCCGCTGCGCATCTCGAAATCGACGCCGAAGACCTGCCGACGCACTATCAGTTGCTGGGAGTCGACGTGCCGGACGATTTGGCCATCAGGCGGCTCGATGAGCGCGAGCTACCGGGCGGTTGGCGAGAACAGGTCACGATAATCCAACCTCTGCGTCAGCAGCCGTATGGCGCCTGGGAGTTTGAAGTGAAGGATCCCAACGGCTATGTTTTGGTATTCAGCGAGATGGA
>Ga0207648_10005181_pt1 | contig 13198 bp, 15 predicted proteins | sample KBSMisM32_FD_184310 | JGI IMG/M metagenome (GOLD analysis project Ga0207648, IMG submission 184310) | Miscanthus rhizosphere microbial communities from Kellogg Biological Station, Michigan, USA - KBS Miscanthus M3-2 (SPAdes) (version 2) | ecosystem: Host-associated > Plants > Roots >...
CCGTGGCGCCGGTGGTCGAAGACCGCGGCATCGACGAGATCTACATCGACCTGACCGACGTGCCCGGCGCCCAGCATGATGCCGGCCGCGCCGTCGCGCAACAGCTGAAAGACGCGGTGCGCGCGGCCACCGGCCTCACCTGCTCGATCGGCGTGACGCCGAACAAGCTGCTGTCCAAGCTGTGCTCCGAGTTCGACAAGCCCGACGGGCTCACGCTGCTCGGGCCCGACGAGATCGCCGCGCGCATCTGGCCGCTGGCGGCGAAGAAGGTCAACGGCATCGGGCCGAAGGCGAACGAGAAGCTCGCCGGCTTCGGCCTGCACACCGTCGGCGACATCGCCGCAGCCGATCCGCAGTGGCTGATCGATCACTTCGGCAAGAGCTACGGCGCCTGGCTGCACGCCGCCGCGCACGGCCGCGACGAGCGCCCGGTCGTGACCTTCAGTGAGCCGAAGTCGATCAGCCGCGAGACCACCTTCGAGCGCGACCTGCACGCGGTGCGCGACCGCAGCACGCTCGGCGCGATCTTCACCGAGCTGTGCGAGCAGCTCGCCGGCGACCTCACGCGCAAGGGCTACGCGAGCCGCACGATCGGCATCAAGCTGCGCTTCGACGACTTCAAGATCGTCACGCGCGACCTCAGCCTTCCCGCGCACACGATGGACGCGCGCACGATCCGCCGCGCCGCCGGCGAATGCCTGAAGCGCGTCGACCTGACGCGCCGGCTGCGCCTGCTCGGCGTGCGCGCCGGCGCGCTCGCGACGCTCGCCGAGCTGGTCGCTCCGCAAGCGGCGCCGCGCGCCGGCACGGCGTTGGCGGTGCGTGAGGCCGAGGCCGCGTACGACACCACGCTGCCGCTGTTCGACCGCTGATCGGCGCGTCGCCCCATCAGGAAGCGCCCGGCCGCCCGAAGTTTCCTCATCCCCCTCCGAGGGCGGACGACGTATGTCGCCGGCCTGGGGGCGCTCGAGGGCCCCCGAATATCATTGGTCGATGACGCTGCCCGATGTTCGCCTGCCCTCGATCGACGGCTTGCGCGCCTTCGAGGCCGCGGCGCGCCATGGCAGCTTCGAGCGGGCGGCCGATGAACTGCACGTCACCGCGAGCGCGGTCAGCAAGCGCGTCGCGACGGTCGAGGAGCTGTTGGGTACCGCGCTGTTCACGCGCGGCACCAGGTCGCTGGCGCTGACCGCGACCGGCAAGGAATACCTGGCGCAGGTCAGCGGCGCGCTCGAGCTGCTCGCGGCGATGCCGCTGCACCAGCGCGCCGCGCAGCGCAGCGCGCGGCTGCGTGTGATCGCGCCACCGACCTTCGCGCGCCAGATCCTGGTGCCGCAGTTGCAGGCGTTCACGACCGCGCACCCGCAGGTCGAGCTCGAGGTGCTGCTGTCGATCCCGTACCTCGGTGGCGGCGACTCCGATGCCGACGTCCAGGTCCGCCATGCGGTGCCCGGCGCCGGCTGCACGGTGCTGATGCACGACGTGGTGTTGCCGGTCGCCGCGCCGGCCCTGCTCGCGCGGCTGCCGCCGCTGCGCGCGCCGGTCGACCTCGCCGATGCGCCGCTGCTGCGCACGCCGATCGAGCCCTGGACGCCGTGGTTCGTCGCCGCCGGCCTCGGCTGGCCCGAGCCGTCGCTGGGGCCGAAGCTGGTCGACCTCGGGCTCACGCTCGAGGCCGCGGTCGGCGCCCAGGGCATCGCGCTGGCACGCCCGAGCCTGGCGCGCGGCTGGCTCGCGAGCGGCGCGCTGGTCGCTCTGCCGTTCGGCATCACCGCGGTACCGTCAGCGCAGTACCACCTGCTGCCGTTCGCCGCGGGCGGCGCCGCCGCGGTGTTCGCCGACTGGCTGGTCGCGGTCAGCAGCCAGGCCGCGCAGGACGCGCTCGCGCTGGTTTCGGGCACGCGCTGAAAATCTTTCCGGGCCGGCGCCAGGGCGCGCCGCTAGCATCGCGGGCACTTCACAGAGACAACGTTCAAAGAGACAACGCGATGCCCGTGATCACCCACATCGAAGACCTGCGCGTGCTGGCCGAGAAGCGCGTGCCGCGCATGTTCTACGACTACGCCGATTCGGGCTCGTACACCGAGAGCACCTACCGCGCGAACCAGAGCGACTTCCAGACCATCAAGCTGCGCCAGCGCGTCGCGGTCAACATGGAGAACCGCAACCTGCGCACGAAGATGGTCGGCATCGACACCGCGATGCCGGTGGCGATCGCGCCGACCGGCCTGACCGGCATGCAGCACGCCGACGGCGAGATCCTGGGCGCGCGCGCGGCGCAGAAGTTCGGCATCCCGTTCACGCTCAGCACGATGAGCATCTGCTCGATCGAGGACATCGCCGCCGCGACACGCGCGCCGTTCTGGTTCCAGCTCTACGTGATGAAAGACCGTGACTTCATCGAGCGCCTGATTGCCCGCGCACAGGCCGCGAACTGCAGCGCGCTGATGCTGACGCTCGACCTGCAGATCCTCGGCCAGCGCCACAAGGACATCAAGAACGGCCTGTCGACGCCGCCCAAGCCGACGCTCGCGAACATCCTGAACCTGATGACCAAGCCGCGCTGGTGCCTGGGCATGCTGGGCACGAAGCGCCGCAGCTTCGGCAACATCGTCGGCCACGCGAAGGGCGTCGGCGACCTGTCGTCGCTGAGCTCGTGGACGGCCGAGCAGTTCGATCCGGCACTGAGCTGGGCCGATGTCGAATGGATCAAGAAGCGCTGGGGCGGCAAGCTGATCCTGAAGGGCATCATGGACGAGGAAGACGCGCGCCTCGCGGTCGACAGCGGCGCCGATGCGCTGATCGTCTCGAACCACGGCGGGCGCCAGCTCGATGGTGCGCCGTCGTCGATCGCCGCGCTGCCCGCGATCGCGCAGGCCGTGGGCCAGCGGATCGAGGTCTGGATGGACGGCGGCATCCGCAGCGGGCAGGACGTGCTGAAGGCGGTCGCGCTCGGCGCCCAGGGCACCCTGATCGGTCGCTCGTTCCTCTACGGCCTGGGCGCGATGGGCGAAGCCGGCGTGACCAAGGCGCTCGAGATCATCGCGAAGGAGCTCGAGATCACGATGGCCTTCTGCGGCCACACCGACATCCGCACTGTCGACCGCGGTGTGCTGCTGCCGGGCACGTTGCCCGGCTGAACGCCCGGACGCGCGCTGCCCCTCTCAAGGCCCTGTCAATCTGGGTGTTTGCACCCGCCGCGCCGGCGCCGTAGAGTGGCCTCACGCGGAGGCGGGGATGCGGCTGCAGCAATTTCACGAACTCAAGATCTGGCATCGCCGGCACGGCCGGCACCCGGTCGAGAAGAACGTCTGGGATGCCGTGCTGACGATCTGGCTGATGGGTTGGGCCGGCTCGCCGGTCGCGTTCATGACGCACAGCGGCTGGGCCGAGCTGGCCTGTATCAGCGTGTTGTTCCTGCCCGGCCTGTACGTGGGGCTGCGCCGCCGGCTGCACTACGCGCACCTGCTGCGCTGCGATTGGATCGGCGCGCTGCGATGATCCTGCGGCGCCTCTAGAGCTGACGCGCCTCGAAGGTGTTGCAGTTGTCGGCGCTGCCGGAGTCGAAGCCGCGCTTGAACCAGCCGACTCGTTGCGCGCTTGTGCCATGCGTGAAGCTCTCGGGCACGACGGTGCCGCGCGACTTGTGCTGCAAGGTGTCGTCCCCGATCTGCGACGCCGCGTTCAGCGCGGTCTCGATGTCGCCCGGTTCCAGCCGCCACCCCTGCTCGGACTGCGAGCGCTTCGCCCAGACGCCGGCGAAGCAGTCGGCCTGAAGCTCGACCCGTACGCTCATCGCGTTGGCCTGCGCCTCGGTGCTGCGCTGGCGCGCCGCATCGACCTTGTCGGCGATGCCCAGCAGGTTCTGCACATGGTGGCCGACCTCGTGCGCGACCACGTAGGCCTGCGCGAACTGGCCCGGCGCGCCGAGGCGGCGGGACATCGTGTCGAAGAAGCCCATGTCGAGGTACACATGGCCGTCGGCCGGGCAATAGAACGGGCCCATTGCCGCATCGCCGCGACCGCAACCGGTCGGGTAGCTGCCGCGGAACAAGGTCAGCTTCGGGTATTGGTAGGTCTTGCCGGCGCCGCGGAACACGTCGGTCCAGACCACTTCGGTGCTGCGCAGCACCTGCGAGACGAACTTCGCCTGCGGGTCGTCGACCGGCGGCCGCGTCACCGGCCCGGGGGCCGACTGCTGCAGCGGCGCGCCGCCGTTGCCGCTGAGCAGGCCCAGCACCGTGAGCGGGTTGATGCCGAAGATCCAGCCCGCGACCAGCGCGACCGCGACCGTGCCCAGGCCGATGCCGCGCCCGCCGCCGAACGAGAACCCGCCGCCGCCGCTGGACCCACGTGCATCCTCGACGTTGCTGCTCTCGTCCTGGCCATCCATTCTCATGTGCTGCTCCCTCGGCGACACCCCGTGCGCGGGGCGGTGTCGGCCGATCGTAGCGCTTCGCGGCGGCCGGCTGCGCCGCCGTGCAGAGCAGCCGCGTCGGCAGCAACGGCATCACGCCGCCGTGGCGGTGCGCTGCGGATCAGCCGGGGCGGAACTCGCCCGTGTTGCCGCTGCCGTGGGTGAGCCGGGGCGCCTCCAGCGGCACGAAGATCCAGAGCAGCAGATAGACGAGCACACCGCTGCCGGCGCACAGCAACAGCACCGCGAAGATCAGGCGCCAGATCCACGCGGCCATGCCGGTGGCCTCGGCCAGGCCCCCGCAGACGCCGCCGATCCAGCGGTCGGTGCGGCTGCGGCGCAAGGCATTGATCGCGGCAACGCCACCCTCCGTTGTGGCAGCGCGGCCCGGGTCACCGATCACGCGCGCCTTGGCGCGCGCGAATTCCGCGTCCGACAGCACGCCGCTGCGATGCAGTTCGCCCAACTGGGCCAGTTCGTCGCCGATGGTCATGGTGGTTCCTCGAAGATGTCAACGCGCCACTTGCGGCAGGCGCTTCGCGGTGATCACGACGCGCTCGAGCTGCACGACGCGCACCGGCTTGGCGGCGCCCGGCTGCGCCGCTTCATGCGAGCTCGCCGCGAACGCCAGCGACGCGGTTGTGACGATCGCGAAGATGGCGGCAAAAGCGCTGAGGCGGCTGATCATGGTGTGCTCCTTGGGTTCGTTGCGCCGCCGGGGGTTCCGGCGTGACGAAACGAACTCTAGGTGCCACGCTGCAACGCGCCCAGCGGCGTGCGACCAGCCGCATCGCGCCGCGCATGGGCTGCAATTCGAGCCGACGAGCCGGTGGACCGGCGCGCTGCGGGCCGCGGCGACCACATCGTGTTGCAGAGGGGGTCCCGCATCGCGGTAACCTTTCGGATCAACTTCACACAGATGCCATCTCCCATGTTTGGACAATCCAAGCCCGTCGTTCTCGACCGCTACGGCAGACGGGGTGCCCGCAGGTCGGTGCCGCGCTGGCTGATCCTGCTGCTGACCGGCGTCGCGATCGGCGCCGGCGGCGTCGTCGTCATTCAGGAACGCTACCTGGCGCCGCGCCTGTCGGCGGCCGAATCGGACAAGCTGCGCGGCGCGTTCGAGCAGGCCGACGCCGAACGCCAGCGCCTCAAGGCCGAGCTCGCCGACGCGAGCCGCAAGCTGGTCGCCGCGCTCGACGACAAGAAGCGCCTGGGCACCGATCTGGCCACCAGCCGCGAGGCCGGCGACCGGCTGCGCGAGCTCGCGAGTTCGCTGGTCGCGTCGTTGCCGCCCGATCCGCGCGGCGGTGCGGTCGAGGTGCGCGCCGCGCGCTTCACCGTCGACGACGGCGCGCTGCGCTACGACGTCGTGCTGACGCGCGAGCGCAGCGGCGGCAAGCCGCTGAGCGGCGTGATGCAGCTCATGGTCACAGGCAAGTCGCCGGGGCGTGCCGCCGACAGCACCGCGACCCTGAAGCCGATCGCCGTCTCGGTCGGCCCGTTCGAGAACCTGCGCGGCAGCGTGCCGCTGCCCGACGGCTTCACACCACGCCAGACCACGCTGCATGTGCTCGACCGCGTTGGCGGCAAACTGCTGGGCATGCGCGTGCTGGCGGTGAAGTGAAGGCGGACCAGACAGGTCACCAGGCGGGCTGAGCACCCGCTTGGCGCGTGGCGTCGGTCCCCCGGCGCCACGCGCCCTCTACTCAGGTTTTCGGCAAGGTCACGCCGCGCTGGCCCTGGTACTTGCCGCCGCGGTCCTTGTAGCTGGTCTCGCAGACCTCGTCGCTCTCGAAGAACAGCACCTGCGCGCAGCCCTCGCCGGCGTAGATCTTGGCCGGCAGCGGCGTGGTGTTGCTGAACTCCAGCGTCACGTAGCCTTCCCATTCGGGCTCGAACGGCGTCACGTTGACGATGATCCCGCAGCGCGCATAGGTGCTCTTGCCCAGGCAGATCGTCAGCACGTTGCGCGGGATCCGGAAGTACTCGACGGTGCGCGCCAGCGCAAAGCTGTTCGGCGGGATCACGCAGACGTCGGCGTGGATGTCGACGAAGCTCTTCTCGTCGAAGTTCTTCGGGTCGACCACCGTGCTGTAGATGTTCGTGAAGACCTTGAACTCCGGCGCGCAGCGGATGTCGTAGCCATAACTGCTGGTGCCGTAGCTGACGATCTTGTGGCCGTCGGCCGACTGACGGACCTGGCCCGGCTCGAAGGGCTCGATCATGCCGGTGGTCTCGGCCATGCGGCGGATCCATTTGTCGCTCTTGATACTCATGCAAGGCCTTTGCGGAAGATTCACGATTGTAGGGAGCGCGACTTGGCTACCATTGGGGGCAGCCGGAGCACCCGACGTCACCGGAGAACGCACATGCGCGCTGCCACCGACCTGCTGACCCAATACGCCACCTACCACCGCGACCAACGCAACATCGCCAGTCATTTCATCGGCGTACCGATGATCGTGTTCGCCGTCGGCGTGCTGCTCGCGCGGCCGTCATTCGCGCTCGGCGGCCTCGCGCTGAGCCCGGCCTGGATCCTGTTTGCGCTCGCCGCGGCCTGGTACCTGTCACGCGGCAACCTCGGCCTCGGCCTGGCGGTCTCGGCCTGCACCGGCGTGCTGTTGCTGGCCGCGCACCGCGTCGCCGACGGCAGCGTCGGCACTTGGCTCGCATGGGGCGTCGGCGTGTTCGCGCTGGGCTGGCTGATCCAGTTCGTCGGCCACTGGTACGAAGGCCGCAAGCCCGCGTTCGTCGACGACATCGTCGGCCTGCTCGTCGGCCCGATGTTCGTGACCGCCGAGGCGATGTTCATGCTCGGCTGGAACAAGCCGCTGCTGGCCGAGATCGAGCGCCGCGCCGGCCCGACCACCTTGCGCGACATGGCGAAGATCGCCTGATCAGGGCGCAACGGGGTCGAAGCGCTCGTCGATCACGGCGCGACGTAGTCGAAGCGCCCGTCGCTGTTCAGCAAAAAGGCGGCCACTGCCGCCGGGTCGTTGAGATCCAGCAGCGGCAACGCGGTCGCCTCGGGGAGCGCGGCCATGCTGTCGGTGCAGATCGCCACCACATGCGCGTCGGTCGTGTACTGCGTCGAATGCCCGGTCGCGGCGCGCCAGATCTCGATCTTCGGCAGCGCAGAGCGCTTGAATCCCTCGATCAGCACCCAGTCGCAGGGGTCGAGTTCCCCGATCAGGTCATGCACGTTCGGATCGGCCTGCACCTCGAACTCGCGCATCTTCGCGAGCCGCCGGTCCGACGCGATCACGACCTCGAACGCACCGGCGCGGCGATGCCGCCATGAGTCCTTGCCTTCGTGGTCGATGTCGAACGCATGATGGGCATGCTTGACGACCGAGACCCGCTGGCCGGCGCGCTTCAGGTGGCCGATCAACTGCTCGACCAGGGTGGTCTTGCCCGAGCCGGAATACCCGCAGAACCCGATCACTTTCATCGCCGCTTTCGTCATGGCCTCAGAGCCGTCCCAAATGAACGCGCTGAAGTGTATGCGTGCGCCCGGAGGGCGCGATGATCCGCTGCCGATAATGCGGGCTTGATGCACGACCTGTGGCCCGCCAGCGGCTTCACCCACCTCGCACGCACACCCGCCGGCAGGCTCCGGCCGAGCGATGCGTACCTGCGCCGGTTTCTCGCGTGGCCCGAACTCGCTCTGGTGCCCGAGTCGTGCGCGGCCGAGCGAGCGCTGCACGCCGCCCTCGTCGAATCGCCGTCGCGCGCGGTCACCACGGCCGAGCTGCAGGCGGCGCGCGATCCCGATGCGCGTGCCAACCTCGCGACCTTCCTTGGCTTCCGCGATGCGCTGCTGGCCGCCGGCACGCTCGAGGCCTGGTACCTCGCGCTGATGCGCAGCCGCCAGGTCGCACTGCCGCCGGCGTTCATCGCCGATGTGGTGCAGGCGATCGCACAAGGGCTGGTCGGCGCGGGCGACGACGCGTTCGAGGCCCGGGCCGCCGAACTGCTGTTCCGGCCGCAGCAGCTGGCACGTGTCGACGGCCGCCTGCTGTGCGCCGATCGCCAGACGCTCGAGCAACTCGGCGCGACCGCGGGGCTGGGCGAGATCGGCCGCCTGCTGGTGCAAGGCAAGGTGCCGCTGCGGGCACACGCGCTGACCGTGCTCGGCATCGACAATGCCGACGACTACTGGCGCCGCAGCGACCGCCATGACACGGTGCTCGACCTGACCCATGAAATCAGCAACGACCTCGGCCATGGGCTGCACTTCACGATGGCGCGCCGGCATTCCGGCCTCGCCGCGCTGGCGCGGGTTCTGCAGCGCTGGGTCGTGCACTTTCTCGGCGCGCAGGTCACGATCACGCCGCTGCAGCGGATCGACGATGCGGCCTGGCGCTGGCATGTCGGGCTCGACGCCGAGTCGATGGCGCTGCTCAACGACCTGTACGACGACCGCGCGGTCGCACCTGAGCGCATGCAGCGGCTGATCAGCCTGTTCCGTCTCGACTTCGCCGACCCGGCCGAGATGCACCCCGACGTCGAAGGCCGGCCGGTCTACCTCGGCCTCGCGATGGATGCCAACGACACGCTGACCTTGAAGCCGCAGAACCTGCTGCTGAACCTGCCGCTGGCGCCCGCCGCATGACGCCGCGGATGTTGTCGCGATGAGCGCGCACTGCCGCACCGAAGCGCTCATCCCGCAGTGCGCAGCGCGAAGGGCAATCTGATGAGCGCCTTCGCCGACAGCCTGCGCACCGCGACCGTGCTTCTGCTGCAGGCCGACCCGGTGCTGCTGCGCACCGTCGGGCTGTCGCTGACGGTCAGCGCGTCGGCCTGCGCGTTCGCGGCGGGCTTCGGTCTCGCCGCCGGCGCGTGGCTCGCAGTGACGGCGTTTCCCGGCCGGCGCGTGCTGGTCGCGCTGCTGAACACCTTGCTCGCGCTGCCGTCGGTCGTCGTCGGGCTGGTCGTCTACCTGCTGCTGTCGCGCAGCGGGCCGCTCGGCGCCTGGGGCATCCTGTTCACGCCGGCCGCGATGGTGATCGCACAGACCTTCCTGGTGCTGCCGGTGGTCGCGGCGCTGTCCCGCCAGCTCGTCGGCGACGGCCTGCGCGACGGCGGCGAGCAGCTGCGCTCGATGGGCGCGCGCCCGGTCGTCGCGGCGCTGCTGATGCTGCTGCACGAGCGCTGGGCCGTCGCGACGATCCTGCTGACCGCGTTCGGCCGCGCGATCTCCGAGGTCGGCGCAGTCATGATCGTCGGCGGCAACATCGACGGCGTGACGCGCGTGATCACAACGACGATCGCGCTCGAAACGAGCAAGGGCGACCTGCCGCTGGCGCTTGCGCTCGGGCTGGTGCTGCTCGCGATCGTCGGCGTGATCAATGCCGCGATCGCGCTGCTGCAGCGGCGCCAAGGGCCCGCACTGGCGGGTGCGCGATGAGCGCGTTGGCGCAGGTGCCCTTGCTCGCGCTGGCCGGCGTCGGTGTGCGCTACGGCGCGGTCACCGCGCTGCACGACATCGACCTGCGCGTGCAGCGAGGCGACTTCATCGCGCTGGTGGGCGCGAACGGCTCGGGCAAGACCTCCTTGCTGCAGGCGCTGCACGGGCTGGTGCCGCACTCCGGCACGCGGCTCGTCGCCGACCACGCACCGCGCCAGGTGATGGTGTTCCAGCGGCCGTTCATGCTGCGCCTGTCGGTCTGGAACAACCTGCGCGTCGCGCTGTGGCTGGCGTGCGTGCCGGCGGCCGAACGGCGCGCGCGCGCCGCCGAGGCGCTGCAGCGTGCCGGTCTGACGACCCTGCGCGCCCGGCCCGCACGCGCGCTGTCGGGCGGCCAGCAGCAACGGCTCGCGCTGGCGCGCGCCTGGGCCGTCCGCCCCGACGTGCTGTTTCTCGACGAGCCGACCGCGAACCTCGACCCGTCGGCCAAGAAGGAGATCGAGGCGATGCTCGCCGGCTTCGCGCACGAAGGCATGACGCTGGTGATGAGCACCCACAATCTGGGCCAGGCGAAACGGCTGGCGACGCGCGTGGTCTACCTCGACCAGGGCATCATCCGTGCCGATCTGCCGACCGAGCGCTTCTTCGGCGAGCACATCGACGCACGCGCCGAACTGTTCCTGAAAGGTGAACTGAAATGGGATACGGAATGACACGCCCGACGCCACGCCGCCTCGCCGCCATCGCGCTGCTGGCCGTCGGTCTGCTGCTCGGGCTGCTCGGCGCGCCCGCGCCGGCGCGTGCGCAGGAGCGCTTCATCGTGATGGCCTCGACCACCAGCACCGAGCAGTCGGGCCTGTTCGCCCACCTGCTGCCGGCGTTCACCAAGGCCACCGGCATCGAGGTGCGGGTCGTCGCGCAGGGCACCGGCCAGGCGCTCGACATGGGCCGGCGCGGCGACGCCGACATCCTGTTCGTGCACGACCAGGCGGCCGAAGAGAAGTTCGTCGCCGAAGGCTTCGGCCTGACGCGCCGCCCGGTCATGGTCAACGACTTCGTGCTGATCGGGCCCGCGCCCGACCCGGCCGGCGTGCGCGGCCAGGACATCGTCGCGGCGCTTGGTAAGCTCGCCGCATCCAGCGCCGCATTCGTCTCGCGCGGCGACAAGAGCGGCACCCACGCGGCCGAGCTGCGCTACTGGAAGCTCGCCGGCATCGCCGACCCGGCGCTGAAGGAGGCGGCCCGGCCGTTCGACTACCGCGCCTGCGGCTGCGGCATGGGCCCGGCGCTGAACATCGCATCGAGCAGCGCGGCCTACGTGCTCGCCGACCGCGGCACCTGGCTGTCGTTCAAGAACCGCGGCCCGCTCGCGATCCTGGTCGAGGGCGACAAGCGGCTGTTCAACCAGTACGGCGTGATCGTCGTCAACCCGGCCAAGCATCCGCACACCAAGACCGCGCTCGCGCAGGCCTTTGCCGACTGGGTCGTCTCGCCCGCTGGCCAGGCGACGATCGCGGCCTACAAGATCGGCGGCGAACAGCTGTTCTTCCCGAACGCGCAGCAATGACAAAATCGCCCTGCGCCGCGCAATCCACGCGCCGCGTCACATGATCGACAAGCAGCACATCACCGGCCTGATCCTCGCCGGCGGCCGCGGCAGCCGCATGGGGGGCGTCGACAAGGGCCTGCAGAACCACCACGGCGTGCCGATGGCGCTGCACGCGATGATGCGGCTGGCGCCGCAGGTCGGCGAGATCATGATCAATGCGAACCGCAACCTCGGCGCCTACGAGGCCTTCGGGGTGCCGGTCTGGCCCGACACCTTGCCCGACTACGCCGGCCCGCTGGCGGGCTTCCTGACCGGCCTCGAGCGCTGCGAAACCCGCTACCTGGCGACCGTGCCCTGCGACTCGCCGCTGTTCCCGCACGACCTGGTGCGGCGCCTGGCCGACGCGCTCGAGGCGGCCGACGCAGAGATCGCGATGGCCGCGACCGTCGAAGGTGGCCTGCCGCAGGTCCAGCCGGTGTTCTGCCTGATGAAGACCGAGCTGGTCGAGAGCCTGCTGCACTTCACGCAAAGCGGCCAGCGCAAGATCGACAAATGGACGGCGCAGCACCGCTGCGTCGAGGTGCGTTTCGACGATGCGCAGGCCTTCGCGAACGCGAACACGCGCGACGAACTGCAGCGGCTGCAAGGGCAAGACCATGGCTGATCCGCACCCGCCCTTGCCCGAGTCGCTGCAGCAGATCGCCTCGTGCATCAGCGGCTACGACCCGAATGCCTTGCCGATCACGCAGGCACAGGCCTTCATCGCGCGGCTCGTGCCGCGCGTGCAGGCGGTCGAGATGCTGGCGCTGCGCAGCGCGCTCGGCCGGGTGCTCGCGCGCGACATCGCGTCGGGCTTCGACGTGCCGGGCCATGACAACTCGGCGATGGACGGCTATGCCCTGCGCGGCGCCGATCTCGCCGCCGGCGCACCCACCGTGCTGCGCGTCGCCGGCAGCGGATTCGCCGGGCAGGCGCAGCCGGCCGACGCCGCGGCCGGCGAATGCGTGCGCATCATGACCGGCGCGGTGATGCCGGCCGGCCTGGACACCGTCGTCCCGCAGGAATTCGTCCAGGTCGACGGCGACCGCGTCACGATCCCGGCCGGCGTCGTGCGCCGCGGCGACAACCGCCGCCTCGCCGGCGAAGACCTCGCACGTGGCGAGGTCGCGCTGCACGCCGGGCGCGTGCTGCGGCCGGCCGACCTGGGCCTGCTCGCGTCGCTCGGCCAGGCCGAGGTGCCCGTGCGACGGCGGCTGCGCGTCGCGTTCTTCTCGACCGGCAACGAGCTGCGTTCGATCGGCGAAACACTGCCCGCGGGCTGCGTCTACGACAGCAACCGCTACACCTTGTGGGCCATGCTCCAGCGGCTCGGTGTCGATCTGCTCGACATGGGCGTGGTGCGCGACGAGCCCGAGGCGCTCGCGGCGGCGTTCCGCAGTGCCGCGCGCGACGCCGATGCGGTGATCACGTCGGGCGGCGTCAGCGTCGGCGAGGCCGATCACACGAAGCGGGTGATGGCCGAGCTCGGCGACGTGCTCTTCTGGCGCATCGCGATGCGCCCGGGCCGCCCGATGGCGATCGGCCGCATCGACAGCGGTGGCCACGCCGCGATCCTGTTCGGGCTGCCGGGCAACCCGGTCGCGGTGATGGTGACCTTCTATGCGCTGGTGCGCGACGCGCTGCTCGCGATGAGCGGCGGCGCGCCGCAGCCGCTGCCGCTGCTGCGCGCCGCCAGTGCCGAGCCGATCCGCAAGAAGCCGGGCCGCACCGAATACCAGCGCGGCATCGTCACGCGCGCGGCCGATGGCGGCGAGTGGCA
>Ga0207648_10005183_pt1 | contig 13196 bp, 15 predicted proteins | sample KBSMisM32_FD_184310 | JGI IMG/M metagenome (GOLD analysis project Ga0207648, IMG submission 184310) | Miscanthus rhizosphere microbial communities from Kellogg Biological Station, Michigan, USA - KBS Miscanthus M3-2 (SPAdes) (version 2) | ecosystem: Host-associated > Plants > Roots >...
GCCTCGGTCCGGCCGTGGACGACGTAGTCGTGGAACGCATCCTTGAAGTGGCCGGGCGCCGAGGTGGTGCCGAACACACGCGCGAAATTGGACTCGTTGTCGCAGAACAGCAGCCGATCTGCTGCTTCGAATTCGATGCTGTAGGTGCCGAGCTCCTCGTGCTGGGCCAGCGCCAGTCCGGCGCCCCGATCCTGCAGCGAAGGTTTCGGGACGCCGGGAGACCAGCTCCAGGTGTTTCGGAACCAGACCTGCGGCAGGATATGAATGGGAGCCGGGTCAGGTCCGCGGTTGTGGACAGTGACTCGCATGAGCACATCGTCCACGTCGGCCTTGGCATATTCGACGTCGACGTCGAAGTACCGGTCGTCATCGAAGATGCCGGTGTCGACGAGTTCGAACTCCATCGCCGCCGAGCCCTTGCGACGTGCGTTCTCCTCGAGCAGCCATTCGTAGGGGTATGCGCTTTGCGGCAGCTTGTAGAGCTGGCGCGCGTAAGCGTAGCTCGGGACGGCATCGAGATAGTAGTAGATCTCCTTGACGTCCTCGCCGTGGTTGCCTTCCTCGTTGGTCAGGCCGAACAGCCGCTCTTTCAGGATGGGGTCGTGCCCGTTCCATAATGCGAGCGACAGGCACAGCAGCTGCCGGTCGTCGGAAAAGCCGGCGAGACCGTCCTCGCCCCAGCGGTAGGCCCGGCTGCGCGACTGGTCGTGGGTGAAATAATCCCATGCCGTGCCGCAGGGGCTGTAGTCCTCGCGCACCGTGCCCCATTGCCGCTCGCTGAGATACGGACCCCAGCGACGCCAATCCTTCGCGCCGGTGCGGCTTTCTTCGATGCGTCGCTTTTCGGCTTCGTCGACTTGCGGCATGGATCGTCGGCTCCGGTCTGGCGTTCCGTCTCGCCCCGTTCAGGTGTGCTTGGACTGTATGGCCTGTGTGAGCAAGCGCCAGGCATCCAGCGTGCAGGCGACCGACCAGGCTTGCGCAGGTGCGCCGCGCGGGTGGTGCGGCGGGTCGCCGTCGAAAATCTCTCCGATGGTGCCGATGCCCTGGTCCTCCAGGGCGTCGCTCATCGCTTCGAGCACGGCGCGCGCCGCGGTCGCGTCTTTGCTGACGCGATACGCCGCGAGGCAGAACGGTCCCAGCAGCCAGCCCCAGACCGGCCCCTGGTGATAGCCGCCGTCGCGCTGCAGCACGCCGCCCCCATAGGAGGGGTGGTAAGCGGGGCTGCCGGGAGCCAGCGAGCGCAAGCCGAACGCGGTGAGCAGATGGCGCCTGCAGACCTGCACGGTTCTCGCCTGATCGTCCGGATCCAGCGGACTGTGCGGCAAGCTCACTGCAAAAATCTGGTTGGGCCGGATGCTGGCGTCGTCGCCGTGCGGTCCGTCGATCACGTCGAACAGACCCTCGCCGTCCGCGCGTACGAAGCGCGCAAAGCTGCGCTTTGCGGTTTCCGCTGGCGCGCTGAAGCCATCCGGCTCTCCCAATCGGGCCGCGAACGCGCTCATCACGCGCAAGGCGTTGTACCAGAGCGCGTTGATCTCAACGGGCTTGCCGATGCGGGGCGTGACCACCCAATCGCCGACCTTGGCGTCCATCCAGGTCACTTGCACGCCCGCCACGCCGGCCTTGAGCAGACCGTCCGCGGCATCCACGCCGATCCCGTAGCGAGTGCCCCGCTGATGCCATCCGATCATGTCGGACAATATCGGGTACACCTCGCGCAGGCTGTCGATGTCTCCGGTCGCATCGACGTAGGCGCGCCACGCCTCGAAAAACCACAATGATGCATCGGCGGTGTTGTACGCCGGGTGATCGCCGGCGCCGGGGAAAACATTGGGCAGCATTCCCTCGCTGACGAAGCTGGCGAATGTCTTGAGGATGCGGCGCGCGATGTCCGCACGACCGGTCGCCAGGGTCAGCCCCGGCAGGCTGATCATGGTGTCTCGGCCCCAATCGCCGAACCACGGATAGCCCGCGATGATCGACTGGCCGTCGGGAACGCTCGGAAGCGGTCGCGCAAACACAAAGGCGTCGGCGGCGAGGGCGAGCCGCGTGATCCAGCCGGGCGCCCATCGCAGGGCCGGACTGCTGCTCGCCGTGGTGGATATCGTCGCGCGGTCGTGATCGAGGCGTCGGCGCAACGCGGCCGCGAGGTCGGCCGACGGCTCCGGTTCGAGCCCGGCAACGATGCCGCGCCACTTTCCAGGCACCAGCGGTATCGTCGCCTCGCCGATGCAAAGATGGCTGTCGGTCGAGTTCAGGCCGCGCTCGGCCTCCATCGGCAGCTCGAAATCCCGATACCAGTCGTGCTTGGCGACGATGGTGCCGCCGGGCGCTTGAATGGTCAGCGAGAACAGTCCCGCATCGGTGAGCAGGAGACGTTCTCTTTCCACGCGGATGTCGGGCGCAAAACCGCCGACCGAGGTCGTGCCGTGATGGTCGCGATCGTTGGCGAGCAGCGTCACCCGCAGCGACAGGCCGCTCGCGGGCGTATCCGCGCCCGGCCGCAATAGCCAGGCGGCATAGGTGGTGTGGGCGCCGGGCTCCATCCAGATCCGCGCCTCGATCCGATGGTCCCCGACCTCGTAGCTCCATACCGGGACGGAATAGTCGAGATGAAAACTGCCGATACGGACATGGCCCGCCGGCGCGATGGCGCCGCTGCTCCAGCGGTTGGTGAACAGCGGCCAGGACTGATCGCCCGCGAAAACAGTTGCGTCCGCTTTGGCGAAGATCAGCCGCCGCCCGAGCGGCGAGCCGATCGGCGCGATCAGCAGGCCGTGATAGCGCCTGGTCAGGCTGCCGGCGATGGTCCCGCCGGCATAACCGCCGCGGCCGTTGGCGAGCCACCATTCCCGTCGCTCCGCTTGGCCGAGATCACCGCAGATGGCGCGACTGAATCGGATCGGGCTCGGCGCCGCGCGCACGGCCACGGTCCCTTGCGCGGCCGGCGACGCTCGCGTAGTGGCAGCCTCATTCGCGTTGGAGCCCTGCATCGGAGCCGCCTCAGGAAAAACCGATCGGTCCTATCGCGGGTTCAGTGAAAAGGCGTCGCGCAGCGACTGCATCTTTGCGTCGGCGGCAATGTAGAGGAAACCGCCCGCCAGACCGAAATTCTTCAGGAAGGGCCAGAAGTTCTGATTCCATGCGTCACCATTGAATGGAAAGCTCCAGAAATTGTGGAACAGCACCGCGGTGGCGATCACGTAGAAAATGAACAGCAGCGCCGCCTGCCGGCGATAGAAGCCGGTCAGGATGCAGATCGGGCCGAAGATTTCGAGCAGGCCGCCGAGCACCAGCAACAAAGCTGCGAGCGTGGGCGGCAGCGGTATCCATCCATTCGCGGCCTGGGTCATGGCCGCCTGGAAGTCGAAAATCTTACTGAGCGCGCTGAACGGAAATATGACGACCAGACAAAGCCGGGCGATGAAATCGAGGAAAGGGTCCTGGGTCATAGCTCGTTCCGTTGCGGCAGCAGGCTTCAAGCAGCCAACCCCGGAAGCCAGGGCGGGTCGCTAGTGGTCCGATTCTAACATTCGCATCCGTTTCGGCGGGCTCATTTTGCGAATGTTAGAATCAAAGGACCACTAGCAAATATAAGGTGTGCTAGTGGAGTTTTGGATTTGACATTCGCTTCGCGGACTTGCGGCGAGGTGGGTAGCGAATGTCAAATCCACTCCACTAGCTATTCTTCGATCAGCCGGATGGCATGGCCATTGGGATCGCGGATCATCACCGCCTTCTTGAAGCCCAGTTTGGCCTGCGCGTCTTGTGGAATGAGCACCACGTCGGGGCTGATGAACTGCGCGCCGGTTCTGCGCAAGCGCTCGGTAGCGGCCCCGATGTCCTTGGTGACCAGTGTCGTCTGCCAATGCCAGAGATCGCTGGCCCTGGTGTCGCGGGGCATCGGCCGGCCGCCGGGTGGCGTCTTGTATTCGAGGAACTCGATGTGGGGAGGGGCCGAAGCCGGCATCATCGCCGTGACCAGGCATGTGTCGTTGAACAAGCCGTCCAGCACTTCCTGCGTCGGTCCGGTGTTGAAGGTGACTCCACCGACCTCGAACCCGAGCACATCGCGGTAGAACGTCACGCCCCGTTCGGTACTGTCCACGGTCATCGCGGTGTGGTCAATGCCGACAAACAGCCTGTTGGTCGGCTTCTGCCATGAGGCGTTGCCCTTGCCGCGCGGAAAATAGATCAGCTCGAGGTCATGACCCTCGGGATCGCGGAACTTGATCGCCTTGATGCCGGCGGCGCCGGGGTTCGACTTCGGAATGGTGATCGGCTGGGCTGAAATCTGCCGCACATTGTTGTCCTGCAGCACCTTGTACGCAGCATCCATGTCGTCGACGACGATGGCCAGATGCTGGAACCACTCGTCGTTGCTGTAGGAAGGCACCGGGATCGGCCGTCCGGTGGGAGGTGAGACGTATTGGGTCAGCTCGACGGTCTGCTCGCCCAGTTTCAAATGGACGATTCGCATGTTGGTGTTGAACACGCCTTGCATCTGGTCGTACTCGCCGCCGACGACGCGAAAGTCCGAGATTTTCTCGAACTGCAGGACCTTCGTGAAGAAGTCTGTCTGGCGCTCGACATCGGCGACCGTGAAGCCGATCATTTTTACGCGCGGCACATCGCCGGGCAGGTCGCGCGCCTGGCTCGTCTGGCCCGATAGTGCCAGCAGCAGAGCGAGCATGGCGGCGGTGGCTGCGCCCGCACCAAACACTCTGCGCCCGAACATTTTGCGCCTATCCATGGCTTGCGTTCCCCGAACGGTTGATATCTGCGGGCCTGCGCGCGTGATGGCTTCTCATCGGTCGGCACCGAATCCGGGCGAGCAGCGGTCCGCATGCCGCGACCGGCGCGGCGCTTTATAGTCCTGAACGGGGAGGGGGCGAAACGCAGGCGACCGCAGGCTGCGGTTGCCGATCTCCTGCCGCTCGCAACGCGCATCGCGCTCCGCGGCGGCATATTCGGCGGCATATTCTAGGCCGGTTGTGGCGCGTCATCGCTGGCGCTTCGGTCCAGGTCCTTGATCTGCGCGAACGGGATCTTGAGTATCCGTTCGAACTTCCCGTTGCAGATCTGGACCGACCACGCTTTCCACGCCTCACCCATCAGGGTCGGCTTGGTCTCCATGAGCTCGCGCGCAAATGTTGCGGCGTATTGTTCGGCTGCCTTGATGTTCGGCAGCGAAACGCCCTTCTTGTCGTAGACGGTCTCGTCGTCCACGAGATCGAAATAATAGCGCGGCATGCTGCAGCCCTTCCACCCTGTATCCAGACCAACTGCGCCCCGCCGTCCGGGAGGAGATGTGCGAATATCGCAAAACCGATAGCAGGCCGCCACCGAAGCCGCAACGTCTTGGAGAACAACAGGTTAGGTCGGATCCGGATGGGCTGCCCAAATGCGGTGGGTTGCCGCCGTGACCGGCTTGGTCATCGAGGCGATGCGGGCGGCTATTTCGGGACCATTGCGAAGTAGGGCTGCGCTTCCTTGATGGCGCGGGCGAAGGACGGACGATCCATCAAGCGGCCGAGATACGCCGAGGCGTTTGGGTAGGTGTCGCCGAGTGGCGTCACCATGTTGGCGTAGAACAGCGCCGGCGCCGCTGCGCAGTCGGCCATGCTGAAGGCGTCCCCCATGGCCCACGTCTTCGCCGCCATCTCCCGTTCGATCATGTCGCAGGCGGTGTGCAGCAGCGCTTTTGCCGCCTCCACTCCATGCGGATCGTTTTTCCCCGGCGGGCGCAGCTTGTCGGTCACCACCTTCTGCATCGGCACGTTCACATAGAGATCGTAGAAGCGATCCTGCAGCCGCATCTGGCGCGCGAGCTCGGCGTCCGCGGGCACAAGCTGCGTCCTGCCGGGATAGTGCTGGTCCAGATACTCGATGATGATGGTCGACTCCGGCACGGTGCGGTCGTTCGCCTCGTCGCGCAGCACCGGGAACCGGCCGATCGGCCAGATCGCCTTGAGCGCGGCGCTGGATTTCGCGTCGAACAGGTCCACGATCACGGGTTCGAACGGCGTGTCGTTCTCGTAGAGGGCCACCAGGGCCTTCTGGCAGAACGATGACAGGGGGTGGAAATAGAGCTTGAGAGACATGGGAAGACGCTCGCTGTCGGGTGTCGCGGATATCGCGCGTTGCTCGGGGACTTCGATGGCGGTCGGAAGCGCGTCAGGCGTGGTGGGCGTTATGTCTGCGCATCTTGGTCCCCTCTGGTCGCGCTATCGTGTTGCAAGGTGCCGGCGCGGCGCGGTTGACGTGGACGGCAGACCGGATGATGACGTCGCCTTCGCGCGCTCGGGGGTGAGTGCGCTCGCAGGTGCCGCCGATGGAACTCGAGATCAGGCAAGTCAAACCCGGCGATGTCGCGCTGTTCGACCGGGTCGCGGACGCGGTTTTTGATGAGCGCGTGGATCCGGGCCGTCTCGCCGCCTACCTGGCGGAGCCCGGCCATCATATGCTCGTGGCGCTCCGTGCCGGCGAGGTGGTCGCGCAGGTCGCGGCGGTCATTCACCGGCATCCGGACAAGCCGACCGAGCTCTACATCGACGAGGTCGGCGTGACGCCCGCGCTGCAACGGCAGGGGATCGCCCGGGCGATGCTCGAGCGGATGCTCGCGCTCGGCAAAGCGCTGGGATGCGCGGAGGCCTGGGTCGGCACCGAGACCGATAACGGACCGGCGCGAGGCCTGTATGAATCCCGCGGCGCCGCTGCCGAGCCCTTCGTGCTGTATCTGTTCAAGCTGTGAGCGCCGCCGCGCTCGCGGCCGGTGAGCCGCTTGATTCCCGTGAGTCCCGTCGGTCATCGCTGGGCCATGGTTGGTCTGACGGGAGGAGGCTCAGCGCCGTGATGTCGTCGCGTCCGCCGGCTTCTGCTCGGCGAGTGTCTTGAGGTTGGCGAGCCCGGTCTCGAAGTCCTTGCCGATCATCTTGTCCATGTCGAAGAAGATGCTCATGACCCTGCCGATGAACAGGTTGGGACCGTACATGGCCCAGGTCAGCTCGGTGGTGTCGCCTCTCGGCTCGAGCTTGAACTCCGCGGTGTTGTGGCTCTCGAACGGCTTGAAAAAATCGAGCTTGATCGTGACCTTGGACGGCGCGGGGGCGTCGGTGATCTCCATGCGGCCCTTGCCCGCCTTGCCGTCGCTGTCCCATTCGTACACGGCGCCCTTGCCCTTGTCGGCGCCGCCGAACGTTCGCTTCATCGCGGGATCCAGTTTCTCGTAGGGCGACCAGGCGCCCCAGCCGTGGAAATCGGCGATGAGCGGAAAGATCCTGTCCGGCGATGCCTTGACGCTGGTCGTGCGCTGGACCCGGAACGTGTCGGGTTTGGAAACGGCGAGCAGCAGCACCCCGGCCACCGAAACGACCAGCAGAGCCACGACGACGATGGCGATGGTCTTGATCATTGATCTCTCCGTGCGTGTCGAAAGTCGCGGGATGAGCGCCGGCCGAGCACGACACGCCCGGCCGGCCTCTTCAGATCAAGCAAAGCGTCAGGCCACCGCCTTCTCGCAATTGATCATCCACGGCGTACCGAAGCGATCCGTCAGCATGCCGAAGCGGGTGGCCCAGAAGGTCTCCTGGATCGGCATCCGCACCGTGCCGTCTTCCGCCAAGGCGTGAAATATCCGTTCGGCTTCGGCCGGCTTGTCGATGCCAAGCGTCACCGAGAAGCCTTTCATGTCTTCGGACATGCCGGGAGGAGCGTCGGACCCCATCAACACTTTGTCGTCCAGGACCAGGCGGGCATGCATGATCTTGCTGCGCCATTCGGCCGGCACGTGATCGGCGGCCGGCGTGCCCTCGTGCGGTATCATCGCCACGATTTTACCGCCGAGGACCTGCTCGTAGAATTTGAACGCCGCCTCGCATTGGCCCTTGAACGTCAGATAGGGGTTCATTTGCATGCTCTGCTCCTGATGCTGCTGTTGATTGCAAGGTGCGGGCGCTCGGTGCGGACCACCTCACCGCGCATCCCGACAAGACGTAGTCCGGTCATCTGTCCGCTCTATGACGGGGCGTCCGTCCACGCGGCTCTATTTCTTCCGTCCGCGCTGCTTCTCCTTCGCTTGGAGTTCGATGAGGTAATGGTCGAGGCGATCGAGGCTCTGGTCCCAGAACCGGCGATAGCGTTCGAGCCAGTCGTCCACCTGCTTGAGGGCGCCGGGCTCGATCCGGCACGGCCTCCACTGCGCCTCCCGGCCGCGCGCGATGAGACCGGCGCGCTCCAGCACCTTGAGGTGCTTGGAGACGGCGGGAAGGCTCATGGCGAACGGTTCGGCGAGCTCTGTCACCGACGTTTCGCCCAACGCGAGCCGCGCGAGAATGGCGCGCCGCGTCGGATCGGCGAGGGCCGCGAAGGTGGTGCTGAGGCGGTCCGTCGGCATCATGAAACCACTAGGTTAAATAACCGGGCGGTTAACTAGAGGAGGCCCGGCGGGATGTCAAGCGCGCTCGCGACGGGCGAGCACCGGTGCGCCAGTCATCAATCGAAAGGTTTGAGACTCGGCAGCTGCGGCTGGACTTGCAGCGGGGTGCCGGGGACGGTTATCGATGCAAGCCGCGAGCGGGGGCTTGTGCAGCTTGGTCATGACGCGGCCCGCTACCGCGAGGAGTTTGCAACCACATGACGATCACACGACGTCGATTTGCAATTCTCGCCGGCGCCGCTGCCGCCCCTCTTGCGGCAGTGCGGATTGCGCGATCGCAGGGGTATCCGGCGCGGCCGGTGCGATTGATCGTCGGATTCCCGGCCGGCGGTGCGGCCGACATCACCGCGCGCCTGATCGGCCAGTGGCTGTCGGAGCGGCTCGGCCAGCCCGTCGTCGTCGAGAACCGGCCGGGCGCGGGGACCAACATCGGCACCGAAGCGGTGGTGAAAGCGGCTCCGGACGGCTACACGCTGCTGCTGATCAGCGCGGCGAACACCATCAACGCGACGCTGTATGAGCGGCTCAACTTCAATTTCATTCGCGACATCGCCCCCGTCGCCGGACTGATTCGAGGTCCCCTGGTGATGGAGGTGCATCCATCGGTTCCGGCCAGAACGGTGCCGGAGTTCATCGCCTATGCCAAAGCTCGTCCGGGAATGATCAATATGGGGTCGGCGGGCAATGGCACGCCCGGCCACATGTCGGGCGAGCTGTTCCGGATGATGACGGGATTGGACCTGGTGCACGTACCCTACCGCGGCGGTGCGCCGGCGCTCACCGATCTCTTGGCCGGACAAGTACAGGTCATGTTCGACAATCTTCCGACCTCGATCGAGTACATCAGGGCTGGAAAGCTGCAGGCCTTGGCGGTGACGACGGCGGCGCGCTCGGACATGCTTCCGGATCTGCCGACGGTGAGCGAGTTCGTGCCCGGCTACGAGGTCAGTTCCTGGTTCGGCCTTGGCGCGCCCGCGAGCACGCCCGCCGATATCGTTGACAAGCTCTCCGGCGACATCAGCACCGCGCTCGCCGATCCCCGGCTGCGGACGCGGATCGCGGATCTGAGCAGCGTGCCGCTTCCGATGTCTCCGCGAGAGCTGTCAACGCTCATCGTCGCCGAAACGGAGAAGTGGGCCAAGGTGATCAAGTTCTCGGGTGCGAAAGCAGAGTGATGCTCGGGTTTCGCCGCGTCATGTTCGAGTTTGCTCGTCCGGGGAGGAACGGTTGCGATCGCCCCGCACGCAGCGCGCCGTCCCCAGCCAAAAGCATGGACAGCCGGTGACCTCTTCAGATGCAACGCCGGTGACCATCGTCGTAGACGATGCGCGCAAGGTCTCAGGCTTGCTGTTGGCGCCACCCCGGGCGCGCGCCTGCTACCTGTTCGCGCATGGGGCCGGGGCCGGCATGACGCATCCATTCATGGCTGCCGTGGCGGCGGGACTCGAGGATCGTGAGATCGCCACCTTGCGCTACCAGTTCCCCTACATGGAGCAACGCCCCAGGCGGCCCGACCCTCCCAAGCTGGCGCACGCGACCGTTCGCGCTGCCGCGGCCGAAGCGGGGCGGCTCATGCCCGGACTTCCCCTGATTGCAGGCGGCAAGTCATTCGGCGGCCGCATGACGTCGCAGGCGCAGGCGGCATCGCCGTTGCCCGGCGTGCGCGGCCTGGCCTTCCTCGGCTTTCCCCTGCATCCGGCCAAGCGTCCGTCGGATGAACGCGCGATGCATCTGTCCGACGTGCACGTCCCGATGCTGTTTCTTCAGGGGACGCGCGACGAGTTGGCTGACATGCAGTTGCTCATTTCGGTCACGCAGCGCCTGGGGGAGGGCGCATCGTTGCATCTGTTCCAGGAGGCCGATCATTCCTTCCACGTGCCGGCCCGCAGCGGGCGAAAGGATGCCGATATCAGAAGCGAGATGCTCGATATCTTTGTCGAGTGGATGTTGAAGGTGATCTCCGGCGGTCCTGCCGGCTGGCACGCGTGATCATTCCGTCAATGCCGACCGTGCCCGTGCTGCGTCCCCGCGTGGTAGCCACGCAGCTCGCCATAGCGCGCCCCTTGCGCCGGCGTGAGCACGTCGAGCGTGAGCAGGTGGTACTTGAGATGCGCGCCACGGAGTGCTGCCTGCGTGGCGCCGATCGCATTCATGGACGCTGCCAGGCCCGTCGGCGTAATGGTCTTGCCGGCGAACTGCTTGTCCAGATCGGCTTCTTGCGCGATCAGCGTCTCCCCGAGTGGAACGGCCTCCGCCTTCATGGCCGCGAATAGATCCTGAACCTTCGCGCGCTGTTGATCGGACAGCGCCAAGGGCTCGGCCAGCTCCAGCACGTGCATGGGGCCGGGATATCCGTTGAGCTCGGCGGCCAGCGCCAGACCCATGCCGCGGCCCGCTCGCAGGTCGGCCATCTGCTGCTCGGACAGCGCCTTGATGGGCCGCGCCTCGAGGCCCGTGTAAGGCTGCTGCGCGTGTGCCGGCAGACCGGCCGCGAGGGCGGACACAATCGAGATCAAAATCACAAGGCGGCTCATGCTGTCGCTCTCCGTCGTGGCGCCCCCTGGCGCGATGGCTTGTCGAAGACCATGACTTTGGAAACGAAGGCATTGACGTCGCGCACATGCTTGAGGCCGCAACCCGCGGCGATGGCGCGAAAGTCCTCCCGCAGATAGCCGGTGTAATACGGCTCATGGTAGTTCTGCGGGAACAGCTCCAGCATCCCGTCATAGTCCGGCTCGTCACCGATCTGCAGCGAATCGACGACCACGAGGCGGCCGCCCGGCTTGAGCACGCGCGCGAACTCGCGAAACACGGTGCGACGGACCTTGGGCGGCAGCTCATGAAACATGAAAATGCTCGTCACCGCGTCCTGGCTTTCATACTGCAGCGGAATGGCTTCGCCGTTCGCGACCATGAGCTCGATCCAGCACCGGCGCTTCAAATGCCGCTTCGCCTCCGCGGCGTAGGCTTCCGACAGATCGATCCCCAGCGCCGGCAAGCGCGGCCATGCCTGCTTGCAGAAGTCGAGAAAACGCCCGGTGCCGCACCCGACGTCGAGCAGCCGGAGGCGGCGCTGGTCGCGCCCGGCGAACACCTCGTGCAGCGGCGGCAGTGCCTGCCTGCGGGTCGCATTGGCCGTGCCGTTGAACAGCACCTCCACCTGGGTGTCGTAGCGCTGCGCCGAGTCGTCGGTCAGCCAGCCGCCTGACTGGAAGTGGAAATTCTGCAGGTAATAGCCGGGCCGCTTGCCCCGCGTCTCCGCGGTCAACACCTGCCGATGCTCGTGATTTTCGCGCCGGCGATGAACGTCCGGCAGGTCCTCGAAGAACAGGCGCGAGCGGTAGAGGAGCGCCGGCCACGAACCGTCGTGGTCCGCGGGCAGGGGATAGATGCCGGCTTCCACATTGGCGAGATCCTGCCGGAATAGGGCGGCCATATCTGCATAGAGACGATTGCGCCCGGGCACAGGGGCATCGGTGCGAGCCGGCCGGCGCGGGCTCTGCCCGCTGCGCTCCCGCACGGCCGCGGACAGCCGGCGCATCACCACGCCATGGCCCATGTACCAGGCAACGCGCGGCAACTGTGTTGCGCCATAGGCGATACGGGTGGCGAGGCGAGCAACGGGAGGGGCCATGGCGCTAACCGGCGGTGCAAGGGCGCATGACCTCAATATGGGTGCGAAAGCCGAAGTGGTCCACTGAAGCTTGGCGCCGGCAAAGCTTGGCGCCGGCAAAGCTTGGCGCCGGCAAAGCTTGGCGCCGGCAAAGCTTGGCGCCGGCAAAGCTTGGCGTTGGCAAAGCTTGGCGTTGGCATGCGTCCGCACACGGGCCGCGGCGGCGGTCGACACATACGGACGACTGCTTCGGAACATTTGGTTGCGAGGGAGGTTGGTCCCCCGAATGGAGGCAACCAATGAATAGTCAACAACCTTCCGGCACCAACATCTCCTCATCCCAGTCAGCGCGATCCAGCCAGTCGGGATCGGAGCAGGGCGTCCGAGCAAAAGCAGGCGAAGCTGTGTCGAAGCTCGCCGATGTCGCGCAGCAGGCCGGCACCCAGGCGAAGGAGGCCGCCTCGTCGCTCGCGTCCGACGCCAATGACAGGGCAAAGGGCTTCTTGACGCAGCAGGTGGCGTCCGGCGCGGACCTGGCGGGTCACGTCGCCGACTCCGTCCGTTCGGCAGCCGACAGCCTCGACCACAGCGCGCCGCAACTTGCCAATTTTGTACGCAGCGCGGCGGAGCGGGTGGAGGAGTTCTCCGAAGACATGCGCGGAAAGTCGGTCGACGAACTGATGCGGACCGCATCCGACTTCACCCGCCGACAGCCCGCCCTGGTGTTTGGCTTGGCCTCGCTTGCGGGCTTCGTTCTCCTGCGCGTGCTCAAGAGCAATCCTGATGCGGGCAGTTCCCGCAACAGCCGTCGCGGTCGTGGCAGTGAGCGGTTTGAAGGGTCGGGACAATTCCATGGCGTATGAACGGTTGCGGAACTCCGGCCTGACCCAGGCATTGAGCGACCTTTTCGCCGATCTCGGCGATCTCGTTCAGAAGGAGATCCAGCTCGCCAAGGCCGAGATCACGGAGAAGATCACCTCACGCCTGCGCGCCAGCGTCTGGATGGTCGCCGCTGGGTTTCTCGGATTGATCGCGGCGCTGGTGGTCGTGGAAGCGGCCGTCTTTGCCCTCGCGAGCCTGGGGCTTGAGCTGCATTGGGCGTGCTTGCTGGTGGCCGCGGTGCTCGCCGCCGCTGGTGCCGCA
>Ga0207648_10005186_pt1 | contig 13193 bp, 14 predicted proteins | sample KBSMisM32_FD_184310 | JGI IMG/M metagenome (GOLD analysis project Ga0207648, IMG submission 184310) | Miscanthus rhizosphere microbial communities from Kellogg Biological Station, Michigan, USA - KBS Miscanthus M3-2 (SPAdes) (version 2) | ecosystem: Host-associated > Plants > Roots >...
CTCGGCCTGTTCATCCAGGCGATCGGCATCAACCCGGCGGCGGCGCGCCTGGCCGGGCTGCCCGAGCGCCTGATCACCGTGTGCGTCTACGTGTTCTGCGGGTTCGCGGCGGGCGTGGCGGGGCTGATCGTCAGCTCCAACGTCAAGAGCGCCGACGGCAACAACGCCGGCCTGCTGCTCGAGCTCGACGCCATCCTCGCGGTGACGCTCGGCGGCACCTTGCTCACCGGCGGTCGCTTCAGCCTGGCCGGCAGCGTGCTCGGCGCGCTGATCATCCAGACGCTGACCTCGACGATCTACTCGATCGGGGTGCCGCCGGAGATCAACCTGGTGGTCAAGGCCGCGGTGGTGTTCGTGGTGATGCTGCTGCAGTCGGCCGAGTTCCGCGCCAGCGTGCGCGCGTGGGTGCAGCGGCGCCCGTTGCCCGGAGCGCCGGTGCGATGAGCGGCGTCGCAGCGGCGCACCCCTTGCGCCCGCGCATCGACGCGCGCGTGGTGCCCGTGCTGGGCGCGGTCGCGGTGTTCATCGTCACCGCGGGCTTCGGCTCGGTCGCCTACGGCGGCTTCTTCTCGCCGCAGGTGTTCCTGAACCTGCTGATCGACAACGCCTTCCTGTGCATCGTGGGCGTCGGCATGACGTTCGTGATCCTGTCCGGCGGCATCGACCTGTCGGTGGGTGCGGTGATCGCGCTCACCACGATGGTGTCGGCCGCGCTGGTGGAGCAGCATCACTGGAGTGCGGCCGCGGCGATTCCGCTGGTGCTCGCGATGGGCACCGCGTTCGGCGCCTTCATGGGCTGGCTGATCACGCGCTTCCGGCTGCAGCCGTTCATCGTCACGCTGGCCGGCATGTTCCTGGCGCGCGGCCTGTGCTACCTGATCAGCATCGATTCGATCAGCATCACCGACGCCGGCTACACCGCGATCGCCCAGACGCGGATCGCGCTGTTCGGCGATGCCGCGTCGATCACCGTGGGCGCGCTGCTGGCCGTCGTGATGGTGGCGATCGGCATCTGGCTGGCGCACGGCACCGAATTCGGCCGCACGGTCTACGCGATCGGCGGCAACGAGGCGTCGGCGGTGCTGATGGGGCTGCCGGTGGGCCGCACGACGGTGCTGGTCTACACCTTCAGCGGCTTGTGCTCGGCGCTCGGCGGCGTGGTGTTCACGTTCTACATGCTGTCGGGCTACGGGCTGCACGCGGTCGGTCTGGAGCTCGACGCGATCGCCGCGGTGGTGATCGGCGGCACCTTGCTCACCGGCGGCGTCGGTTATGTGATCGGCACGCTGTTCGGCGTGCTGATCCTCGGCGTGATCCAGACGCTGATCAGCTTCGACGGCTCCCTGAGCTCGTGGTGGACGCGCATCGTGATCGGCGCACTGCTGTTCGTGTCGTGCCTGCTGCAGCGGCTGTTCGAGGCAAGGCGGCCATGAGCCCGGCCGCGGCGCGGGATGCCTCACCCGGGTTACCCGCCTCGAGGATCGGCGCCCGATCGGCCACGATCCACTCCGGAGCAGGACACAGGAGACACTGCATGACGTTGCGACGCCTCTTCCTTTCGGCGCATGACGCTGCCGCCAGCGTCCTGGAACACGGTGCGCTTGGTGCCGGGCTGACCCGTGGTCGTGCCCGCTACGGAAGGCCGCCTTTCGCGTCGCCAAGGTTTGCGGCGCCTGCGGCGGCGGCCGACGTGCTGTGGATCAGATATTCCTGGGCGAGCTTTGCCGCAACGGCTGCCTCGATCGCCAGTCTTTCCCGGCTGACCTCATCCTGCTGGTGGCGCCTGTCGTAGCCACGGACAACGTCGTCGTGCCCTTCGATGTTGGCGAGCTGCAGCCGGGCCGAATCGGCGACCAGCTTGTAAGAGTCCATGCGGGCGGGCAGTCGGCGCATGGCCGCGGCGGAGCAATCGGCGTGCCTGAACCCAACTTCTGAATGCGTGTACCCCGCGCAGCCTGCAGCCGCGTCAGGCCGGGGACGGCTTGTCCCGCGCCTGCCCGGCCACGCGCGCCAGCAACTGCCGCGTCAATACCTCGGACGACGCCGAGCGCTCCAGCGGCGCGCGCGACAGGCCGGCGTGCCGATAGTGCAGGTTCTCGTAGATGTCGCTCGCGGCGGGGTGTGCGCCGAGGATGGCGCGCAGCACGTCGTCGGGCATCTGTTCGGACAGCGCGGCTTGCAGTTGCTGCACGAGCGCGCGGTACTGATCGGCGTTGGCCGCCGTCTCACCGGCCTCGACGCGCTCCAGCAGGCGAGCCAGTGCGATCACGGTTTCGAGTCGGCTGCGGATGGAGCTGGCACTCATGGTGGTCTCGAACAACGGGGCAGACACCTCAGGTGCGGGTGACACGGGCAACTTCAAGCCGCTGCTGCCGGCAAGGGGCCGGTCGGCGCGCCGCGCGCCCACGCTCGCCCGCGCCTCGCGGCACGTGTTGCCCAAAGGCTACTTGAACTGATCGTTCAACGCGGTCACCCCTGCGGGGACCTCGATCCAGTGCTGCGCACGCCTCATGTAGACGAAGTGGCTCGGCCGCACCCAGCTCGTGTCGTCCAACGTGCCCGGCTTGAGCACCAGCACCCCCGGCACGTGCTGCGGTATCTGGTAGATGCGCACGCCGCAGTTCGGACAGAACACGCCGGTGTTCGCATTGCCGCTGTCGGCGATGCGGGTGTAGCGTTTCGTCTCGCCGGTCACCTGCAGGCTGTTGTCGGGCACCAGCATCGAGAGGCCGAAGGCGCTGCCCGACTGGCGCTGGCACTCGCGGCAATGACACGCGACGGTGCGCACCGGCTCGGCCTGCAGCACGTAGCGCACCGCGCCACACTGGCATCCTCCACGATACGGTGCTGGCATCTGCGTGCAGTGAACAAGGCGGCGCCGTGTCGCCGATGGCGCGCGCCATTCGGCTGCCTGATGGCCGCTCAAAGAATACGCTAGTTTCCCGCTGCGCAGCGGAGCCGTACGCTCGCTGCTGCCCAGTGGCAGCGAACGACGACGCGGCCGCGCTTTCAACGAACCTCCATGCATCGATCGATCGTGACGCTGCGGGTCGGCCCGACGCGCAGCGGCCTGCTCGCCGCGCTGCTGTGCGGGCCGCTGCCGCTGTGGGGCCAGGGTGCACGGCCGATCCGGATCATCGTGCCCCTCACGCCCGGCGGCAGCACCGACATCCTGGCGCGCGCGCTCGCGCCCAAGCTCGCGCAGGCCCTCGGCAGGAACGTGATCGGCGACAACAAGCCCGGCGCCGGTGGCTCGCTCCTCGCAGGCCACTGGCCGATCGCAGGCCGGCGCGCGGGTTCTCGACGGGCGTTGGGGAGTCGAGCACCTCGCCATCGCGCTGCCGAACGGGGGCGATGCCGCCGCTGCCGACGACTTGCGCAGGTTCGCGGAGTCGGTGCGCCGCGAAAGCCCTGATGCGCGCCGCCGCCGCGCGTGCGGGTCTGCGCGGCGTGCCGAGTGACGCCGCGTGGCCGCGGTCCTCGTCGCGGTCGGGTCGCACGCGGTGCCGGTGGCATCATCGCGCCTGGTCGCGCCGCGAGTGACGCGGCGTCTTTGTTGATGCAACGGGTCGACTGCCGATGAGCACCGGGGAGTTCACGCTGCGGGTTGCCGTGGCCACGCTGTGCGGCGTGCTGCTCGGCTACGAACGGGCTCACAGCCACAAGAACACGGGCATGCGCACGCTCGGCCTGGTCGGTCTGGGCGCCGGCGCGCTGACCGCCGCCTTGATGTACGCGGGGGCGTCGTTCGACACCACGGCGCGCGCGATCCAGGGGCTGCTGGCCGGCATCGGCTTCCTCGGGGCCGGCGTGATCCTGCATGGCCGGGGCGACGATCGCCCGCACGGCCTCACCACCGCTGCGGCCGTGTGGGTCACCTCGATCCTCGGCGTGGTCGCCGGCGTCGGCGAGATCGCAGCCGCGCTCATCGTTGCCGCGCTGGCGTTCGCGATCCTGAAGCTGGGCGCCCGCGTCGACCGAGCGGTGGAGATGCAAAGCGAACGCCGACCCGATCGATAGATCACGCACCGGCAGCCACACAAAGAAAAAGAAAAGCCCAGCGATCGGGATCGCCGATCACCGGGCGGAGCTGCCTCGCAAGCCCAGGGAGAAGGGCACGACAACCGAGGCAGGCACCGATGGTACCGATCGTGACTATCGAGCCGAATCGGGATTGCCCGACGCGCGCCAACGATCAGAGTCGTGGCCCGAGCCGTTCTCGCTGCCGCGGACTGGTTCTTGACCAAGGTCAAGCTTTCGGGCAAACCCCAACCCGGCGTTCAGCCATCGTTCACGGTCGTGGCGTAGCCTCCGAGCCCGGAGGAATTGGGCTCATGGACAGGGTGCTGTACGTACTCGGCGCGCTGGCATTCACGGCCGGCCTGTTTTGCGAAACCCCGGCGCTCGGCTCGGGATCGCCACAGGAACGTGTGGGCGAGTTGCTGCTGGCGCTCTCTCCGCTGCTGATGATTGCCGGCCTGCTGACCTACCTGCTGGCGAGCAAGCGCTGCCAGCGCTGTCGCGAGCGCGTCAGGCGGCTTGCGCCGGTTTGCCACCACTGTGGACATTCCGTCGGGGCTCTCCTTCCAGAGCTGCAGGACGACAGGGGCTAGCAGCGCCAAACGACCAGCGGTCGTTCAGCCCGCATTCAGGTCCGGCCCTCATGCTCAAGCGATGAAGTGGCTGGATCTGTACCGAATGGCACTGCAGCGGCCGCTCGTCCTCGACACGCTGGCCAACCACGGGATCGCCGCACTTCAATCGAGCCGCAAGCTCGCAGGCGAGGTGGCTGACTGCAGCCGGTTTGCCGATCTGTATCTGCTCTACATGGCGCTGGACGCGCATTCCGTCGCCGTGCCCGATGCAGTCGCACGCTGCATCGAAGTCGGCTGCGGGCATGCGGTCGCCTGCTCTGCCGACGTTCGTCACGAGACGGAGCGCCACAGCCGACAGCGCTAGCGCTCGCTGCTGCAGCGGTCAGCGCAGGCGAGTTCGCCTCGCGCAGCGCGATGTCAGGGGTTGGGCCGTGGTTGAACCACCGCGCCGGTGCCTCAACCGGCGGCGCGCTGGCGCTCGCGGCGCGCGATGCGCACCGGCTCGGGCGGCGCGCTCAGCATGGCATGCAGCCAAGCGTCGGTGCGCGCCATCGTCTGCGCCGCCTGCTCGACCATCCAGTCGACGAAGGCCCGGATGTCGGGGTCGCCCGCCTGGCTGCGGCGCCAGCGCGCGACGTGGCGCTTGACCGAGGTCATCGGCTCGAAGCCCAGCACCGGCAGCGTCAAGCGCCCTGCGTGCAGCGCGTCGTGCACCAGCAGCGAACGCGCGAGCGCGACGCCGCCGCCGTCGAGCGCCGCCGACAGGATCGGCCCCAGCTCCGCAAAACGCAGCTCGCCGCCGCGGCGCGCGCGCGCATCGATGCGCAGCCGCTCGAGCCAGGTGGCCCAATGCCATTCGCCGCTCGCCAGCGCGGTCTTGTGCAGCAGCGTCATCTGGCCGAGCGCGCCGGGGTCGCGCCACGGCCGGCCATCGGGCAGCAACGCCGGGCTGCAGACCGGGAACACGCGCTCGCAGAACAGCGGCGCCTGCGTCTGCGCCGGTGCGTCGAGCCCTTCGGCGACCCACAGGATGCGCACGTCGACCTCGGGCACCGGCGTGCTGTAGGAGTCCAGCGGCGTCAGCTCCACCGACAGTCCCGGCCGCATCGCCATGAATGACCGCAGGCGGCTGGCCAGCCACCAGGTGCACAGCGCGCTGCCGGCCGCCACGCGCAAGCGGCGCTCGGGCTTGCGGCCGAGCCGCGCGAGTCCGTCCAGCGCGGTGGTGATCTCGGGCAACAGCGCAGTGCCGGCCTCGGTGAGCTTGATGCCGGGGTTGAGGCGATCGATCAAGCGGCGGCCGAAGTGCGTCTCGAGCCGGCGCACGCGGTGGCTGATCGCGCTTTGTGTCAGGCACAGCTCGGCTGCTGCGCGCGTGAAGCTCAAGTGGCGCGCCACCGCTTCGAACGCGACCAGCTCGGGAAACGGCGGCAGGGGGCGCATGCGCCGATTCTGCCTGCGCGGCGCATGACGCGCATTCATGCACCGCGCCGCATTCGTCATTTGCCGGCGCACGGCGCGCTGCCGACACTGCGCGCCGTGAACACCGACACCTCCGATCCGCCACCGGCCGCAGCGAGCACCGAGCGGTGCCTGTTCCTCACCGTCAACGGCCAGAGCGCCGCCCACACCGTCCCTGCGCACACCACGCTCGCGCAACTGCTGCGCGAACGGCTGCACCTCACCGGCACCAAGGTGGCCTGCGACCAGGCGGCATGCGGCGCCTGCACCGTGCTGCTCGACGGCCAGGCGGTGTTCGCGTGCCACACGCTGGCAGCGCAGTGCGATGGCGCCGACGTGCGCACTATCGAAGGGCTGGCCGCCGCCGACGGCACGCTGCACCCGCTGCAGCAGGCGTTCATCGACCACGACGCGCTGCAATGCGGCTTCTGCACGCCGGGCATGCTGATGGCGCTGCACGCAGCGCTGCAGGGCGCGCGCGAGCGCGCTGAAGTGCCCGATCGCGACGCGCTGGCGCACGCGATCGCCGGCAACCTGTGCCGCTGCGGCGCGTACCCGCACATCCTGGAGGCCGCCCTCGATGTCGCAGGCCGCCGCTGACCCGCAGGCACCGCAGCCGCTGCCGCGCTGGGACGCTGCCGCCGCGCTGGCGGTGGTCGGCCAGCCGCACGCGCGCGCATCGGCGCTCGCCAAGGTGACGGGGCGCGCCGCCTACGCCTCCGACGCGATGCCGCCGGGCATGCTGTACGCAGCGCTGGTGCGCGCGACGATCGCGCGCGGCCGCGTCGTCGCGTTCGACGCCACGCGCGCGTGCAGGCTCGACGGCGTGCACGCGGTGCTCGGGCCGTTCGACCTCGCCTGGCCCGGCATCGCGGTGCGCGGCCGGCGGCTGCGCCCGGTGATCGACGCGGACGTGCGCTTCGTCGGCGAGGAGATCGGCGTGGTCGTCGCCGACAGCGATGCCGTGGCACGCGTCGCCGCGCGCGCGGTCGACGTGAGGTACGAGACCGCGCGCGCCTGCCTCACGATCGAGGCCGCACGCAACGCCGACGCGCCGGCGATCGCCGGCACGGCAGCTCCGCACAACGTGGTCGGCGGCGTGCAGCAGATCGCGCACGGCGACCTCGCGGCAGCCGAGAGGGCATCCGACGTGGTGATCGATGCGCACTACAGCACCGCGGCGCAGCACCACAACTGCCTGGAGCCGCACGGCTGCGTCGCGCAGTGGACGGGCGAGGGGCTGACGCTGTGGGATTCGAACCAGGGTGGCCATCTGATCCGCGAGGCGCTGGCCGCCACGCTCGAGCTGCCGCGCGAGCGCGTGCGCGTCGTCGGTCATCACACGGGCGGCGGCTTCGGCAGCAAGATCTTCGTCAAGCCGTACCACGTGATCGCCGCGCTCGCGGCGCGCCAGCTGCAGCGCCCGGTGCGCCTGTTCATGGCGCGGCGCGAGGAGTTCGTCGCCAGCCACCAGCGCGCGCCCACCCGGCGCCACATCCGGCTCGGCGCCACGCAGGCCGGGCGCCTCACGTTCATCGACGAGCACATCACCGGACAGGCTGGCCCGTGCCCGTTGTTTGCGATCAATGCCGCAGGCGCCGCGAACGGACTGCGCCTGCACCGCGCCGACGCGCTGCACGCGCGCATCGAGCGCGTGCTGACGAACACGCAGTCGCCGCTGCCGTTTCGCGGCCCGATGGTGGCCGAAGACATCTTCTGCCTGGAGCAGGCGGTGGACGAGCTGGCGTGGGCGCTGGCGATCGATCCGCTGCAATTGCGGTTGCGCAATCTGGCCGAGGTCGACGCGCTGTCGGGGCTGCCGTACGCCGGCAAGCAACTCGCGCGCTGCTACGAGTTGGGCGCCCGGGCGTTCGGCTGGCGCGCCAGCCCGGTACGCGCCGCGATCGCCGGTGGGCGCGCGCGCGGCAGCGGCGTCGGCGCGCTCGCCTACGACGCCACCCTGTACGAGCCCAGCGTCGCGACGCTGGCGTGCACGGCGCAGGGCCGCATCGTGCTGCGCCTGGGCGTCGCCGACATCGGCACCGGTGCCGACACCGTGTTTGCGCAGATCGCCGCCGAGGCGCTCGGCGTGCCGCTGGCGCGCATCGACACGCACTGGGGCGACACGGCCGACACGCCGCGCTCGATCGATGCCAGCAACCACAGCCGCACCTGCGCGGTGCTGGGCCCCTCGGTGCGCGCAGCGGCGCAGGCGCTGAAGGCCGCGCTGCTCGACGCCGCTGCGCAGGCGCTGCAAGCCGATGCGTCGCAGCTGATGCTGCACGACAACCGGGTGGCGTGCCGCGCCGACCCGGCGCGCGCGGTGGCGCTGGCCGCGCTCGTGCACGCGCACGGCCCGATCGAGCGCTCGGCGGCGCGCGAGCGCGCGCCCGAGGGCGTGTTCGCCGCCATGTTCGGCGCGCATTTCGTCGAGGTCGAGGTCAACCTGCGCAGCGGCCACGTGCGCGTGCTGCGCGCGATGTGCGCGCACGACGCCGGCCGCATCCTGAATCCGCGCCTGGCCGCCAGCCAGGTGCACGGCGGCTTCGTGCAGGGCCTGGCCATGGCGCTGCAGGAGGAGCGCGTGCTCGACGAGCGCAGCGGCATGCAGCTGAACGCGGCGATGTGGGCCTACCGCACGCCGTCGATCGCCGATGCGCCGGCATCGATCCGCTTCATCGATGCGGGTGCACCCGATGGCGGCAACAGCCTCGGCGTCAAGGGCCTCGGCGAGCCGCCGCTGATCGGCGCCGGCGCCGCGATCGCCAACGCGATCCACCATGCGATCGGGGTGCGCCTGCGCCACTACCCGATCACGCCCGACAAGGTGCTGGCCGCACTGCGGGGGCGCGCCGCGTGACGCCGTTTCGCCTGCTCGATGCGGCGTCCACGCGCGAGGCCGCGGCCCTGCTGCGCACGCACGCGCCGCATGCACGGCCGATCGCCGCCGGCGGCGACCTGCTCGGCCTGCTGAAGGAGGGCGTCGCCGGGTCGACGCTGCCGACGCCGCAGGTGCTGGTGAACCTGGCCAGCGTGCGCGAGCTGGCGCGCATCGAGGTCGACGCTGCGGCGTGGCGCATCGGGGCGATGGTGACGCTGGCGCAATTGGCGCGCACCGACGGGCTGCCACCGATGATCTGCGAGGCGGTCGCGCGCATCGCCTCGCCGCAGTTGCGCGCGCGCACGACGCTCGGCGGCAATCTGCTGCAGCGGCCGCGCTGCCTGTACTTTCGCCATCCCGACATCGTCTGCTTCAAGAAGGGGGGCAGCATCTGTGCGGCGCTGGGCGGCCCGGCGCGCGCGCACCCGGGCGCGCTGTTCGCGGGGCGCTGTCGCGCCGGCCATCCGTCGGACCTCGCGCCGGTGCTGATCGCGCTCGACGCGCACGCGCAGATCGTGTCGTCGCACGCCACGCGCACGCTGCCGCTGGCCGAGCTCTATCGCGGCGCGGCCGACAACGCGACCTCTGAAGTGCAGCTGCGCGACGACGAACTGGTAGCGGCCCTGATCGTGCCGGGCCGGCCCTGCGCGCAGGCGTTCGAGAAGGTGGCGCCGCGCGCGGCCAACGAGTTCGCCTGGACCGGCGCCGCGGTCGCCTTGCAGTGCGACGGCGCGACGATCCGCAGCGCGCGTGTCGCCGCCAGCGGCCTCGCGCCGGAGCCGCATGCGTTCGACGTGCGGCACCTGGCCGGCTGCAGCGTGCACGAGCTGCGGCCCAGCGAGCTGGCGTGCGCTCTGGTGCCGCTGGAGCCCGACGACGACGTGCTGGCCGCACGCGTGGCGGCCGCGCGGCTGGCGATCGAGCGCGCGCTCGCGCGCGCGCTGCGATGCGCCGGCGCACTGCACAATCCGCGCAGCGACGAACCTCCCACGTGACGCCGAACTCCGACAACACCACCTCAGCGGCACCGCGGTCACCGGACGACGACGCGCTCGACGTGCTGGTGATCGGCGCCGGCTTCGGCGGGCTGTACGCGTTGCACAAGCTGCGCGCCAGCGGGCTGGCCGTGCGCGTGCTCGAGGCGGCGCCGAGCGTGGGCGGCACCTGGTGGGCCAATCGCTACCCGGGCGCGCGCGTCGACATCCAGAGCCTGGAGTACTCGTACTCGTTCTCCGAGCCGCTGCAGCAACAGTGGCGCTGGAGCGAACGCTACGCATCGCAGCCCGAGCTGCTGCGCTACGCCAACCACGTGGCCGATCGCTTCGAGCTGCGCCGCGACATCGTGCTGAACACACGCGTCAGCGCCGCGCACTTCGATGAAGCCGCGGCGTGCTGGCGCGTGCGCAGCGACGTCGGCCGCAGCTGGCGCGCACGCTTCATCGTGATGGCGATCGGCCCGCTGTCGACGCCGAACACGCCGGCGTTCGACGGCCTTGACGCGTTCACCGGCCCGGTGCTGCATTCGGCCGCGTGGCCGCACGCGCCGGTGGACTTCGGTGGGCGCGACGTCGCGCTGGTGGGCACCGGCTCCTCGGGCGTGCAGATGATCCCGCTCATCGCCGAGCAGGCGCGCACGCTGACGGTGTTCCAGCGCACCGCGGCCTACGCGGTGCCGGCGCGCAACGGACCGCTCGACCCCGAGCGCGAGGCGCGCATCAAGGCCGACTACGCGGGCTTTCGCGCGCGCAACCGCCGCATGCGCGCCGGCTTCGGCAGCGAGCTGTCGCCGCACCCGCTGCCCACGCTGGCGGTCACCGATGCCGAGCGCCAGGCGCTGTTCGAGGAGCGCTGGCAGATCGGCGGCTTCAGCCTGCTCGGGGCCTTCGTCGACACGCTGACCGACCTGCGCGCCAACGAGGCGTGCGCCGAGTTCGTGCGCGGCAAGATCCGCGCCATCGTGCGCGACCCGGCGGTGGCCGCACGCCTGTGCCCGACGCATCCGATCGGCTGCAAGCGCCTGTGCGTCGACACCGGCTACTACGACACCTACAACCGCGCCAACGTCACGCTGGTGGACGTGAGCCGCGCGCCGATCGAGCGCATCGCGCCGCACGGCGTGGTGAGCGGCGGGCGCGAGCACCGGGCCGACCTGCTGGTGCTGGCCACCGGCTTCGACGCCTTCACCGGCCCGCTGACGCGCATCGACCTGCGCGGCCGCGGCGGCCTGCACATCCGCGACAAGTGGCGCGGCGGGCCGTTGAACTACCTCGGGCTCACGGTGGCGGGCTTTCCGAACCTGTTCAACCTGGTGGGGCCGGGCAGCACGTCGGCGTTCACCAGCGTGATCACCGCGATCGAACACCACATCGACTGGATCGCCGAGTGCATCGGCTGGCTGGCCGCGCACGGCAGGCAGACCCTCGAAGCCAGCGCCGAAGCCGAGGCGCAGTGGGTGGCGCGCGTCAACCAGATCGCCGAGCAGACCGTGTACCCGCACTGCAACTCGTGGTACCTCGGCGCCAACATCCCGGGCAAGCCGCGCATCTTCATGCCGCTGGCCGGCGGCTTCCCGGCCTATGCCGAGCGCTGCGCGGCGGTGGCGCGCGACGGCTACACCGGCTTCGTGACACGCTGATCGCCGCGGCCCACCCACGGGGTGGCACAAGGCCAGCAACGCCTTGCCCTTATCATCGAGCGCTGTTCTCGAGCCGGCGTGCGCGCTGCCCTCTTTTCATGAGATTGCCTTCATCGGCTGTCGCTCGTCGTGTTGTCCGCTCGCGCGTCGCGCTGCTCGGCGCCACCGCGGCGCTGCTCGTCGCCTGCGGCGCCAAGGAGGGTGCGGCGCCGGCGGGCGGTGGCCGGCCGGCGATGCCGCCGGCGCAGGTGGGCGTGATCACCGTGCAGCCGCGGGCCGTGGCGCTGCGCACCGAGCTGCCCGGCCGCGTCGAAGCGCTGCGCGTCGCGCAGGTGCGCGCGCGCGTCAACGGCGTGGTGCTCAAGCGCCTGTTCGTCGAAGGCAGCGACGTCAAGGTGGGGCAGCCGCTGTTCCAGATCGATCCGGCGCCATACCAGGCGTCGCTCGATTCGGCGAGTGCGACGCTGGCCAAGGCCAAGGCCAACCGATCGATGGCCACCGAACTGGCCACGCGCTACAAGCCGCTGGCCGAGGCCAAGGCGATCAGCGCCCAGGACTACGTCAACGCCGAGGCCGCGCGCCAGCAGGCCGAGGCCGACGTGGCCTCCGGCGAGGCCGCGGTGCAGACCGCGAAGCTGAACCTCGCCTATGCGCACGTGACCGCGCCGATCGCCGGGCGCATCGGCCGCGCCTCGGTCACCGAAGGCGCGCTGGTGAGCGCCGCCGAGGCGACGCTGCTGGCCACCATCCAGCAGGTTGGCACGGTGTACGTCAACTTCACGCAGCCCAACACCGAGGTGCTGCGCCTGCGCCGCCTGATGGCGACCAACAAGCTGCGCAAGGTCGGCAACGGCGAAGCGGCCGAGGTGCGCGTCGTGCTCGACGACGGCAGCGAGCTGCCGCGCCCGGGCAAGCTGCTGTTCACCGACCTGTCGGTCGACCCGACCTCGGGCCAGGTGACGTTGCGCGCCGAGGTGCCGAACAACGACAACCTGCTGCTGCCGGGCCAGTACGTGCGCGTGCGCATCGCGCAAGCCGAGCTGCCGTGGGCGGTGCTGTTGCCGCAGCAAGCGGTCACGCGCACCGCGCAAGGCGACAGCGTGCTGGTGGTGGGCCCCGAGAACAAGCCGCAGACGCGCGCGGTGCAGCTCGGCGAAGCGCAGGGCAACGACTGGGTCGTGCTCGGTGGCCTGCAGGCCGGCGAGCGCGTGATCGTCGAGGGCTTCCAGAAAATGATGGTGCCCGGCGCGCCGGTCAACCCGGTGCCGTGGACGCCCAACGGCAAGCCCGCCGCACAGGCCGCCGGCGCCGCGTCGGCCGCGCCGGCGTCGGCCGCGTCGGGTGTCGACGCCGGCAAGACGTCGTAAGGGCTCGCGCATGGCGCGTTTCTTCATCGACCGGCCGATCTTCGCCTGGGTGATCGCGCTGTTCCTGCTCGTGATGGGCGCGGTGTCGGTGAAGCTGCTGCCGATCGCGCAATACCCGACGGTGGCGCCGCCGTCGATCAGCGTGACCGCCGTGTACCCCGGTGCGTCGGCGCAAACGCTCGACGACACCGTGATCAGCGTGATCGAGCAGGAGATGAACGGTTCGCCCGGCCTGATCTACATGGAGTCGGTCA
>Ga0207648_10005187_pt1 | contig 13193 bp, 17 predicted proteins | sample KBSMisM32_FD_184310 | JGI IMG/M metagenome (GOLD analysis project Ga0207648, IMG submission 184310) | Miscanthus rhizosphere microbial communities from Kellogg Biological Station, Michigan, USA - KBS Miscanthus M3-2 (SPAdes) (version 2) | ecosystem: Host-associated > Plants > Roots >...
GTCAGTGGACCCGTCGTTGACGACGACGACGTTCGGGAACGCGGCGGCGAGACCTTCGACCACGCTCCGGATAACCCGCGCTTCGTTGTACGCCGGGACGACAACGAACGCGGCAGCGAGGACGTCGGCGTGGTCGAGGGCCTGCATCGCGATCGCGCTGAGTTGGCTGGTAGCCCAACTGTATGCCGGGGTGCTCGGCGGCGGCGTGGGCGCTGGCGCATCCCAGGGCAGTGTCCAGGGTTCCGAGTGCGGACAACTGGGGGTCGGCCGGAGGCCACCGTCACTTCGTTGCCTCGTTGGCTTGTGTGGGATAGCCCTCTTGGTCGGTGGAAGGAGCACGAAGGCCTTAATGTGGGCGCGGAGAACGACTCGCTATGAAACCGGTTCATGCAACGGCTCGAGCTGCGGCGTTGTTGATCAGCGGTGTCCCGACGGCGATGCTGGGCGCGCCTCCAACCTGCGCCGACGTCTTGAAGAAGATCGAGAAAAGCTTGGGGGATGCCGGCATCAAGCAACCCGAGCTCAAGATCGTTCCGAAGGGACTGGCGACCGGTTTTCAGGTGCTGGCCAGCTGTGAGGGCGGGACGCAGCGCATCGTGCGCCGACTGCCATCTGCCGCGTCAGCGCCGGCCGGCAAACGTGCGGAGGGGCAGGATGCAACGCACACGAAGCGCTGATCCGAGCTAGAGAACACCCAGCGACATGCCGGATGTCGTATGTCACAGCGCGCCCAGGCCCTTCTTACGGGCTGTGGCGCCATCGCGAGCGAGACCTCCGTATCAGGCGTCGCTGTCCTCGCCGTGGTGACATCCCTCATACGATCGCTCGCTTACGGGCGTCGTCTGAGTGGCCGAAGGAGCGCTTTCCTTCTCACTCTTTTGCTTCACGGTCCTGGCGATCGTGTCCTGGGGAACGGTCGCCGGCTTGGTAGCTTGCTTTGCGGCCTTTGAGAGCGTCGTGACAGGCTTGGTTGCGGTCGTCGCGCTGGGCTTGTCTTGTGCGCTGGCGGTAGAGGCGACGACCAGGACAAAGGCCGCTGGGACGGCGATGAGTGAGAGGTGGCTCATTGCAGGCTCCTTCGAACGTTGCATCGTGACTCTACTCTTTGGTGACCTCCACAACCGCGGTGGAACTGCACACGCTCAAGTCAATACATGCTCGACAGAAACTTCCCGAGTGCAAGGCCATGTTCGAGCGCGTCATCCGACGTCGGGAACTCTCCGAGCGTTTGCGGTTTCTCTATCGGTTTGCCCACGTCGAGGTCTGACCACTCGCTATCGACTTCGCGCGGGTAGACAGCGACTTCACATTGGAAGCAGTCGGGGAAACAGGGATCTCGCGCCACGGTAACCCGGACCCAGAAGCGATCCGCCTCAACCACCTCGAGCTCGTAGGAGTCGGATATTCGCCTCACCATTGCTGCAGGTTGCCATGAGTCGCAGCCGATGTCTTTCTCAAATTGCAACCGTGGCCGGCCAGCCGTCGGTCGGCGGTGCCAATCAGCAGGTGGAAAAAGGAGTTCCCGCTGACGCGGGCTCCTTCCTGCTCCCGATCTCAGACCCAGACGACTCAGCGCCCTGGCGCGCAACGGCCCTGGCAGCAACGGAAGACGAGCGTCCCCAGGTCGCTGGTCAGGCTTCGTACTTGAAGGACAGCGAAACCTTCGCGCGAAAGGCGACCACCTTGCCTGCCTCGATCTTCATGTCGAGCTTGGTGACTTCGGCAACACGCAGATCGCGCAGTGACTTGGCAGCCGTCTCGACTGCGGTTTTGGCGGCATCCTCCCAGGACACGTTGCTGGTGCCGATGATTTCAGTGACGCGGTAGACGCCGGAGTCAGTTCCCTTCGTGGCCATGTCATTTCTCCTCGTGGGTTGCAGGCGCAGACGTGCCTGGACGGACATCATAGGCGCGCCGCCGATGCTCCCGGCCGAGGCGACCCTCGACGGTCGCCGCGCAGGCCGCTGGTGCGAGCCAGGTCAAGGAGCCGGCGATCTCCGTTTCAGCGGGACCACCTGGGTGAGGGGTTGTCCTGGCGTGCATCCAGGCAGACGCTCTTTCACATCACCCGCATGCGCCCTGCATTGAGGCTTTCGATCGGGCGCAACTTGGCGAGGGGGACAAAGCATGCATGCTTCAATTCGACGAGCGCTCGTGGTCGCGGCGTTCACAGCGGCTGCGAGTCCTGCCGCCCATGCGCTAACGGTCGTTCCTGACCCTGCCATTCCGGGTCAGTACTCGGCAACCTTCGAGGGCGGTCACGCCTTTGGCACCTTCGCTGACGTATTCGACTTCGTGTCACCGGTCGATGGGACGCTGACTTTTACATTTCAGGCTCAACTGCTGCCGATCCAGTTGAGTCCCGGGGCGGCCCCGTTCGTCGGCGTACTCTTCTATGCATACCAATTGAGTGGTCGTCCGCCCGTCACTTTCGAGGATCCGTTCAACCAGCGGTTGACTGGCGTTGTCGGACCGCTACCGATCACCCAGGGGCCACAGGTTCTGACCCTCGGCGTGTCCGTCGTACCGTCCCCGATCCCGGACCTGCAGATTTCGACGAACTACAGCGGCACGATCGTGATCAATGCGTCTCCAATCCCGGAGCCTGAAACGTGGCTGCTGATGGCGTCCGGCCTGCTGGCGGGCTTCGGATATGGAGGACGGCGGACGACGACGCAGGAACACGCCACTCGCCCAGTCCACTAGTCCATTGCTGAGCCGTACCAATCGACAAGGCACCCAACCGTTCAGGGTCTGGTCAGCATCACCAAGTGGTGGTCCGGGCCGATGAGCGGCAGGCCACTTCCCGTTCCGGCCAGGATGCTCAACGCACCCTGAACGCGTTGTTTGGCCGATGACCGGAAGCTCAGCGCTGCATAGGTCTTGAGGCGGACCGGGTTCGTGAAGATGCCCTGGTCACACCAGAAGCGCCACGACGGAAATATGACGTGCTCCGGATACTGCGCGTACCACCAGCGACTGCGGGTCGCGCGGGCCGTCGCCGAGCGATTGTCCCCGGTGAGGATGACAAGCCTGCCGCCAGGGCGGAGGACCGAACAGGCAGCCTGCAGAAAGCCTGGAAGATCGTACAAATGTTCGACGACGTCGAATGCGAAGACGATGTCGACCGGGTCGGTGATCGCGCCAAGATCCCGCTCCACCCGATGCCCTTTCGAGGCGCAGATGCGGCCGGCGACCTCCGACAACCCGACCCCGATGGTCGTGGCACCTCGGCGAGCGCAGAAGTCGAGCAGTTCGCCGGTATTGCAGCCCACATCGACGACGCGCATCCGCGGATGCAAGAGCGCATCGAGAGCCCGCACGATTTCGGGAGGCTTTCCCCGTTCGAAGGCACTCGCCGTCCAGTGGGTGTCGCCACTGCCGGTCGCATACAGATGAGCCGCCTCGGCGGCCGCCACGGTGTTCGCGGTGAACCAGGTGCCGCAGTCCCCGCACGCCATGAGGGTCGGCGCATGCGAGAGCGAGACGGGATTGCCGGCGAAGGTCGGGTGTTCGCTGTAGCGCAGGGCACCGACGGAGCGGATCCGGTCGCTTGCGCACGCCGGACAGGCCGACGGGCAATGGTCGTTGAGAACCGGAGTGGGCCGTGGGGCCGTCGAGGGCATGGCCGAACCCCGATGCGCGGACCGCTTCCGAACCGTTGCGAATCCGCGGATCGGTCCGCGCGATCGGCTGCCTAGCCGAGCGTCAGCCCGCCGGCTCGTCAGCGGACGGCCGACGTTCCCGGGCGAAGACCTTTTGCGCCACCTGCCACTTGCCTCCGATCTTCAGGAACGAAAGGTAGTCGGTGAAGAAGATCGGTGGCAGCGCGCACTTGAGTTTGACGAACGCCATCGTCGGCGTCGCCATGTCGATCTGCAGGATGTGGTCGTGGCGCGCGAGCCCACGCGCCTTGCCGGAGGGTCGCTCGCGCACGGCTTGCAGCCACTCGTCCCGTGGCAGCGGGGTCAGCGCGCCACCCTCCTCGTAGGTCAGGCTGCTGGTCGGATGAAAGACGCTCGCAAGCTTGTCTGCATCGCCTTCGTAGAGGCCGTCGAGGTAATCCTTGACGGCGGCCTCGATGGCGCGAATGTCCTGATCCATGGCAACTCCCTGCGAGCGTTGATGCGATCGTCGATGCGTCTCAGCCGCGCCGGGCCGCCTCGATGGCCGCGATGTCGATCTTCCCCATCTGCATCATGGCCTCGAAAGCGCGCTTGGCTGCCGCGCGATCAGGATCGGCGATCGCCGCAGTCAGCGCGCGTGGCGTGATCTGCCACGACACGCCCCATCTGTCCTTGCACCAGCCGCATGCGCTTTCCTCGCCGCCGTTCTTGACGATCGCATTCCACAGCCGGTCGGTTTCGGCCTGGTCGTCGGTCGCAACCTGGAACGAGAAGGCCTCGTTGTGCTTGAACGCCGGGCCGCCGTTGAGGCCCAGGCAAGGGATGCCCATCACCGTGAACTCCACGGTCAGGACATCGCCTTCCTTGCCCGCCGGATAGTCGCCCGGCGCGCGGAACACAGTTCCGACGGCGCTCTCGGGGAACGTCTCGGCATAGAACCTCGCGGCGTCCAACGCGGTGCCGTCGTACCAGAGGCAAATCGTGTTCTTGCTGACCACCTTCGTTCTCCAAATTCCGGAACCGTGCAACCGAGCCGCGCGGGCGGCGCCAAAAGTGCGCCGTATCGTACGTGCTGTTGCGAGCTCGTTCCAACCGGAGGGGCATCGACCGGATGGCGGCTATCGCGTCGGCTCATGCATGTGCGGCGCGGTAGCGCAGCGCGCATTCCCAGCCGAGTTGGGCAAGCGGCCCGGCCTTGCGGCCGGTGTCTGCCGCATCCGCGGCCGCCGCATTGCCACCGGCAGCTCTTGCGGCGATGCCATGCACGATGGCCGCGAGCCGGAACAGGTTGTAGGCGAGGTAGAACTCCCAGTGCACCGACGGATCGCGGCCCGTCGCCGTGCCGTACATCGCCAGGTAATCTGCCTCGGTCGGAATGCCGAGAGCCGCGAGGTCCTCGCCGGCAATGCCGCGCCACAGCCGCGCGGGGATGCGCCAGCTCATGCAGTGGTACGCGAAGTCGGCGAGCGGATGGCCGAGCGTCGACAGCTCCCAGTCGAGCACGCCGATGACGCGCGGTTCGGTCGGATGGAAGACGAGGTTGTCGAGCCGGTAGTCGCCGTGGACGAGCGTGGTCTCTTCGTCGGCCGGAACGTTCTGCGGCAGCCACGCCATCAATTGCCCGAGTGCCGGCGGCACTGCCAGCACCGACTCCCGGCATTGGCGCGACCAGCGGTCGATCTGCCGCGCAACGTAGCGGCCCGGCTTGCCGTAGTCCCCCAGCCCTTTCGTCCTGAAGTCGATCCGGTGCAGCGCCGCGACGACGCGGTTCATCTCGCGGTAGACGGCGCCGCGCTCATCGGGCTGCATGCCGGGCAGCGACGGGTCCATCAGCACGCGGCCGACGAGAAACTCCATCAGGTAGAACGGTGTGCCGACGATCGACGTGTCGTCGCAATAGCCGAGCATGCGCGGCACCGGCACGTCGCTCCCTTCCAGCGCACTCATCACGCGGTACTCGCGATCGATCGCGTGAGCCGATGCAAGCAGCGCGCCGGGCGGCTTCTTGCGCAGCACGAAGCGCTGCGTGCCGTCGTCGACGAGATAGGTGGGATTCGACTGCCCGCCGCTCAGCGCCGAGACCGCGACGTCCGCGCTGCGCGACAGCGAGCACGATCGCAGATGGCGCGCGAGCGATCGCGTCTGCAGTGGCGTCACAGCGAGCTCACGAGGTGCGCCCCGTCGACCGCGACCACTGCGCCCGACATCGCCGCACCCGCGTCCGACGCGAGCAGCAGCAGCGGCCCGTCGAGGTCGGTCAGCGCGCCGAACCGGCGGCTTGGAATGCGCTGCTCGAGCCGCTTGCCGACGTCGCTCGCCAGGGATTCGCGGTTCAGGTCGGTGGCCACGTAACCGGGCAGCAAGGCGTTGACCCGGATGCGGTGGCGCGCGAGCTCGAGCGCCATCGCCTTGGTCGCCTGGATCACACCGGCCTTCGAGACGGCATACGGCGCGACACCCCCCGCCACCCGCTCGCCGAGGATCGATGCGACGTTGACGATGCAGCCGCCGCGCGCAGCGGCGACCATGCGGCGTGCCGCTTCGGTCGCGACCAGCCAGCAGCCTTTCAGGTTGGTGTCGATGACCGCGTCGTAGTCGGCCTCGGTCTGCTGGAGCAGCGGCTTCGTCACCGTCACGCCGGCGTTGTTGACGACCACGTCGGGCGGGCCCCAGCTCGCGAGCTCGTCGAGGCCGCGCGCGACGCTTGCGGCATCGGTGACGTCCATCGCCAACGCGCGCGCCCGGCCGCCGGTGCGGGCGATGCCGTCGACGAAAGGCTGCAGCTTGTCGGTCCGGCGTGCCGCCAGCGCGACGCTGGCGCCGGCCTGCGCCAGCAGCGCGGCGAAGTGGGCGCCGAGTCCGCTCGACGCCCCGGTGACGAGGACGACGCGGCCGTCAAGGCGAAAGCGGTCGAGCAGATTCGCGGTCATGGCGGCATCTCAGAAGAGGTGGCGGATGCCGAGGTCCATGCCGTTCGATCCGCGATTGGGCGCGGTGGTCGCGCCGTTCAGGGCGAGCGCCGATCCGTTGCGGTTGGCGACATGCGCGACCGTTGCGTACAAGGCCGTGCGCTTCGACAGGTAGTGCACCGCGCCGAGGCCGTAGCGGCGCGAGGTGCCGGCATCGGCACCCGCGTTGCTGGTCCGCTTCGACTGCGCGATCGATGCCCGCAGCTCGGTGGTGTCGAGCAGGTAGGACGCGCTGACCTGCTCACCGCGGGTGTCGAACGAGGTGCCGCTGTCGGCGCGGTCGAACAGGCCGTACACCGTGAGATTCCCGAACTTGTAGCGTGCGCCGATCGTCAGCGCCTTCAGGTCGCCGATCGCGTCGTTGTCGAAGCGCGCATAAGCGACGTCGCCGCCGAAGCCGTTGGCGGCGTAGCTGAGACGGGCGCCGCTGTAGCCCCCGGGCGCGCCTTCGCCGGCCGTCGTCATCGCATGCACCCCGAAGCCCTTGAAAGCAGGTGACAGATAGCTGATCGCGTTGCTGGCCCGGATGTTGGCCGGCTGGGCGAACTCGATCGAGCTCAGCAGCACATGCTGGGCCGCGACGCCCTGCGGGCCGAACGCGTCGTTGTACAGGTGGACGGTGAAAGTCGGCGTATCGGCGCGGCCCATCACCAGCGTGCCCCACTGGTCGCTGCTAAGGCCCACGTACGACTGCCGGTTCCAGAACTGCGTGCCGCCCTGGGTACCGGTATCGGTGTTCAGGCCGTGCTCGAGCGTGAAGATGGCCCGGAGGCCGCCGCCGAGGTCCTCGCTGCCGCGAAAGCCGAGGCGGCTGCCCGACAGGCCGGACGAGCCGACCCGCCTGGCATGGCTCAGCGAGCCGTTGCCGTAGGTGACATTGGCGTCCATCACCCCGTACAGCGTGACACTCGACTGCGCGGTGACAGGGCCGGCGACCGCGCACAGCAGGGCAACGGCGAGAAGGGTGCGGATCATCGATGTTCTCCTTGAGGGTATTGGAAGCAGCAGGTGCTGAACTTGCGGCCGGTCAGGCATGAAGCCGCATCAGGCCGAGCACGAGGAGCGCGAGGAAGACGGTTTCGCCGAGCATCAGCAGCACCGGCTTGAGCCCGACCGTCATCAGCTGCTTGAGCTGCGTCTTCACGCCGATCGCCGCGATCGCCGCGAGCAGGCACCAGGCCGACAGCGCGGCGCCGGCCGCGGCGGTCGGGCGCGGCACCCAGCCGAGGCTGTTCAGCATCACCAGCACGGCGAAGCCGACCACGAACCACGGCAGCAGCGGCGGACGCTGCGATTCAGAGGAGCGCGGCGTCCGGCGGTGCATCAGCGCGACGGTCAACGTGATGACCGGCAGCAGCATCGCGACGCGCAGCAGCTTGACGACGGTCGCGGTGTCGCCGGTGCTCTTCGACACGCTGTAGCCGGCGCCGACGACCTGCGCGACGTCGTGGATCGTGCCGCCGAGGAAGATGCCGGTCTCGACGTCGTTCAGGCCGAGCAGGCGCGTGACGATCGGGTAGACGATCATCGACACGGTCGACAGCACGCTGACGCCGATCACCGTGAAGCCGGTCGCGCGTTCGCGGTTCGGATGCGGCGGCATCGACGCGGCGAGCGCGAGCGCGGCCGAGGCGCCGCAGATGGCGGTCGCGCCGCCCGACAGCAGCCCGAACTGGCTCGACAGCCCGAGCAGGCGCGCCGCGACCATCGACACCGCGATCGTCAGGCCGACCGAGACGACGACGCCGAGCACCGGCTGCCAGCCGAGCGCACTGACGTCGCCGATCGTGATGCGCAGGCCGAGCAGCGCGACGCCGCAGCGCAGCACGGTGCGCGCTGTGAAGGCGATGCCGGCGGCGCACGGACCGTCCTCGGACAGGAAATTCATCGCGATGCCGAGCAGCAGCGCGAACACCATCACCGGCGCGTGGTAGTGCTCGGACAGGAAGGTCGCCGCCGCCGCGATGACGCCGCAGGCGACGATGCCGGGCACCAGCTCCTGCACCTGGGGCATCGGCCATGCACGTATCGACAGGTTCATCTCGGTGTCCTTCGATGGCCGGCGCGGGTGCCGCAGGCAAAGCGATCCCGTCGACCGCCGCGCGGCGGTCGCAGGTTCGGGTCTAGAGGAGCGCGGCGTGCGACCGGGAGTAGCGAGCGCCCGCCGTCAGGCGGCCGGTAGCACCGCGAGGGCCGTCAGGCCGGCGCCTCGCCTTCCATCGTGATGCGGTTCAGCACGCGCTCCTGGTTGCCGTAGTCGTGCACCGCGTAGTGCATCGTGCAGCGGTTGTCCCACATCACGACGTCGCCGGTCTCCCACATGTGGCGGTAGAGGTTGTCCGGCGCGGTCGAGTGCGCGTACAGGAAGTCGAGCAGCGGGCGGCTCTCCTCGCGGGTCATGCCGTCGATGCACTGGGCCGTTTCCGGGTGGCCGACGTAGAGCGCCTTGCGCCGCGTCTCCGGATGGGTGCGCACCAGCGGGTGGACGGCGCTCGGCAGGCTCGCCGGGTCGGCGCCCATCATGCGGCCGAGGCGCAGGCCGACGAACTTGACGCGCAGCCCCGCCAGCATGTCCTTCATGTTCGGCGACAGCCGGTCGTAGGCCTCGTACTGGTTGCACCACATCGTGTCGCCGCCGCGCGGCACCGTGATCGCCGAGAGGATCGAGATCTTCGGCGGCACCGGCGTGTAGCACGAGTCGTAGTGCCAGGCCTCGGTCGACGCGGTCTCCTTCGGGATCTTCGTGACCTGCACGATCTCGGGGAAGCCTTCGAGGTGCTTCAGCAGCGGGTTGGTCTGCAGCGGCTTGCCCCAGCGCCGGCCGAACTCGACCTGCGCGGCCGGGCCGATGTGCTGGCCGCGGAAGACGAGGACGCAGTGGTCGAGGAAGGCGCGGTGCAGCGCCGCGAAGGTGTCGTTGTCGAGCGGGCGGTTCAGGTCGATGCCATCGACCCGGGCGCCGGTCGTGCCGGTCAGCGGCGTCACGTTGATGCTCATTGGAATGCTCCTGTGAAATTCAGTCGACGGTCAGAACGATCTTTCCGGAATGCTCGCCCGCCATCAGATAGGCATGCGCGCTGTGGATCTCGTCGAGGGCGAACGTCCGGTCGATCGCCCACTGGATCCGGTTGTCCTGCAGGTGCGGCAGCATGTCCCGCGCGCAGGCCTGGATACAGGCGAGGCGTTCGGCTTCGCTGCGGGTGCGGAAGGTGACGCCGATCAGGCGCAGGCGCTTCAGCCACAGCTGGCTCAGGTCGAGCGGCGCCGTCGCGCCGCCGAGGCGCGCGATGTTGACGAGGCGGCCGCGCACCGCAAGGCCCTGCACGTTCTCCTCGAACACCGGTGCGCCGACCATGTCGATGATGACGTCGACGCCGCGCTTGTCGGTCGCGGCCATGATGCCGTCGAGCAGCGACTGGCGCGACGTGTCGATGCCGACGTCGACGCCGAAGCGGCGCAGCGCCGCGAGCTTGTGCGCCGAGCGCGACGTCGCGATGACCGGCTTGGCGCCGCGCAGCTTCGCGATCTGCAGCGCCGCCCAGGCGATGCCGCCCGATGCCGCGTTGACGAGGATCGATTCGCCGGCGGCCAGCTCGCCGTTCGTCACGACCGCGTCGTGCGCGGTGACGAAGGCGTTCGGGAACGACGCCGCCTCGATCCAGCCGAGATCAGCGGGCACCGGCATCAGCGCGAGCGGGTCGGCGAGCACGTATTCGGCCTGGCACTCGCGGCCGTGTCCCATCACGCGGTCGCCCTCACGCCAGCCGGTGACGCCGGCACCGACCGCGCTGACCTCGCCGGCGAACTCGACGCCGAGCGTGCCGGGCGCGCCGGTGCGGCGGTCACGCGACTGCGTGATCTCGCCGCGGTTGAGGCCGGAGGCACGCACGCGGACCAGCACCTGCCCTTCGGCGACTTGCGGGACCGGGATGTCCTGGACCTCGACGCGGCCACCCTCGGGATGGGGAAGAACTCGGACGGCTTTCATGGAATGGCTTCCTCAGTGGGTCATTGATGGGTCGGGCGGATCTTCGAGAGCAGGCCGATGGCCCTGCGCGCCGCTTCGGGCCCGCCCGGCGCGTCGCCGCGCACGAAGGCCGGCCGCATGTCCTCGATCGCGCCGAGCGCCTGCATCGCCTCGGGCTGCGACACGCTGAGGCGCCGGTGCTGGTTCACCGTCAGCAGATAGGTGTGCATGACGTCGTCACCGGCGCTCGACACACCGTCTTCGTGCAGGCGGGCGTTGAGCCAGTGCGAGCCGGCCAGCATCGCCGCCTCGATCAGCAGCTCGTGGTCGTGCGCTTCGCGGCACTTGCGCATCGAGCGCTCGATGCGCTCGGCGACGGCGCGGTGTTCATGCGCATGCATGGCGGTCCTCGGCGAGTCGGTGCTGGAGCAGATGAAGGCATTCGTCGAGCGCCTCGGCACAGGCCGCGACGATCGCCGGCGTGGCCGGACGGCCTTCGCGGATGCACGGATCGCGGTGGTGCTCCATCCGCTCCATCGCGTCGGCGATGCGCTGGATGTCGGGCGGCAGCACCGCCTCGATGACCGGGCGGCCGACGTGCAGCACGTCGCCCGGCTCGTCGAGCTCGGCGACGAGCGCGCCGTCGGCGCGCGGCACCAGGTAGACGCCGGGCTGCATTGCGAACGCCCCGCGTTCGCGCGTCAGCCGGGCATGGTGGAGCGCGGCATTGAAGGCGTGCGTGCCGGCGTTCATGCCGGCCCAGAACCAGAGCTCGAAATCGGCAGACGGATCGAGGCGGCTGCGCGTCTGCAACAACCGGTCGATCTTCTGCAAATGGGCGGCAATGAGCATGGGAACCTCGTTTCGACGGGTTCAATGTAGTCCAGCGGGACCGGTGGTGTCAACAAAGACCTATATAGGACTTATCCCTATACGTTTCCGCTTGCCAAGGGAGATCACGACATCTAGAGTGCATACATCTGTATAGGAGTTCCCCAAAATGCCACGCTGCATCGTTCTCCACCCGGCCGACAACGTCGCCACCCTGATCGACCCGGCCGGCGCCGGCGAAGCCTGCACGCTGCAGGGCGAGCGCAGCGGTCACGTCACCGCGCTGCAGGACATCCCGTTCGGCCACAAGGTCTGCATCGCCGAGATCTCGCGCGGCGCCGAGGTCTTCAAGTACGGCCAGGTGATCGGCCGCGCGACCCGGGCCATCACGATCGGCGAGCACGCGCACGTCGACAACCTCGATTCCGCCCGCGCCCGCGGCGACCTGCAACGCTGATTCCTCCAATCAAAGGATCTGACGACATGAAGACCTTCGAAGGCTTTCGCCGCTCCACCGGCCCCGCCGGCGTGCGCAACTGGATCGCCGTGATCTCGGTGATGGACAACTGCAACCCGGTCACGCGGACGATCGCGCAGTCGGTCGCCGGCACGATCCCGGTGACGACGGCGTTCGTGCGCGGCCAGTTCGGCGAGGACCTCGAGTTCGCGCTCGACGCGCTGGCCGGCATGGGGCGCAACCCGAACATCGCCGGCGTGCTGTTGGTCGGACTCGAGGAGTCGTCGACCGAGGTCGTGGCCTCGCGCATCCGGCCGTCGGGCAAGCCGGTCGAGGTCGTCCACCTGCAGCCGCACGGCACCATCCAGTGCATCGCCGAAGGCACCCGCCTCGCCTCTCGCCTCGCGCTGCAGGCCTCGCGCCAGCGGCGCGAGAGCTGCCCGGTCAGCGAGCTCGTGATCGGCGTCGAATGCGGCGGGTCCGACACGACGTCGGGCCTGAGCTGCAACCCGGTGATCGGCCGCATGGCCGACCGCCTGATCGACGACGGAGGCACCGTGATCATCTCGGAGACCTCCGAATTCATCGGCGCCGAGCACCTGTTCGCGGCGCGCGCCGTCGATGCGAGCGTGGCCAGCGCGTTTCGCGCCGCGGTCGCCGCGATGGAAGACATGGCGGTCCGCCGCGGCGTCAACATGCGCGATTCGCAGCCTGCGCCCGACAACAAGCGCGGCGGCCTCACCACCGTGGAGGAAAAGGCGCTCGGCGCGCAAGCCAAGTCGGGCACCCGTCCGCTGGTCGGCGTGCTCGGCTACGGCCAGGCGCCGGTGCGCAAGGGCCTGCACTTCATGGACGCGCCGTCGGCCGCGGTCGAGAACCTGACCGCGTTCGCGATCGGCGGCTGCCAGCTGATCTGCTTCGGCACCGGCGTCGGCAACCCGATCGGCAACATGATCGCGCCGACGATCAAGGTCTGCGGCAACGCCAACACCTTGCGCACGATGCGCGACAACATCGACGTCGACGTCAGCGCGGTCTTCGAGTCGGGCGCCAGCATCCCGGAACTGGGCGACCAGCTGTACGAGCGCATTGCCGAGGTCGCCTCGGGCACCCTGGTCACCAGCGAGCTGCTGAACGTGCGCGAGATTGCGGTCAGCCGCTTCGAGAGCACGCGCAATATTTCAATTGCCGCCATCGTGCTGGGTATTTTGCTGGCAGCCGTGAGCGGATTTTTTCTGGTGCGGGCAATAGTGCGACCGCTGCAGCAGGCAGCTGCGGTGGCAGAGGCCGTAGCGGCCGGGGACTTGAGTCAAAAGATTGACATCGTTACCCGGGACGAAATC
>Ga0207648_10005192_pt1 | contig 13188 bp, 18 predicted proteins | sample KBSMisM32_FD_184310 | JGI IMG/M metagenome (GOLD analysis project Ga0207648, IMG submission 184310) | Miscanthus rhizosphere microbial communities from Kellogg Biological Station, Michigan, USA - KBS Miscanthus M3-2 (SPAdes) (version 2) | ecosystem: Host-associated > Plants > Roots >...
AGCGCGCCCTCGCCGCCAATGTGGCCGACGATCTCGTTGAGCTTGTCCGTCGGGAGCCCGGTCTGCTCGGCCGCGGTGGTCACGGTGTCGCTCTCCATGAAATGCGCCTTGCCGAGCGCGGCGACTGCCTGCTCGACCTGCTCGGGGCTGAGGCCGACCTTCGCGGCGAGGTTCTGGACCGTCGCGGTCTCCGACACCTGGCCGAGGATGGAGTTGAGGATGCTCATCGCGGATCTCCTTCGATCGCTGGTCTGTCCGCCCTACACGACGAGGACGGTCGTATCGAGCCTCGAGCCGAACAAGTGGACGGCATATCGCTCGCTGGTAATTCGGGGCTCCAGTCCCCATATCGGGAACATCGCTGGTACGGCACGCGTAGGCGCCGGCGGCTGAGAGACAATGACGGGCTCCCGCTTACAGCAACCAGGAGCATCGTCATGGACCTCAACAAGCTGCTTCACCGGCACCAGCTCTCGCTGATGGTCGCCGACAAGTCGATGAGCCCGCGCGAGAAGCTCGCCCATGCGCAATTCGCCCGCGAATATTCCGACGAGATCGCCCGCAGGCGGGCAGAGCTTGGCGCGGCAAGCGCACTGCCGGGATCGGTCACTTGAGCGGGGCCGAGCCGGTCGAGGCGCCAAAGGGTGAGCTGGAAGAGAAGCCAGCGACCGAGCCGGCGCGCCGCCGGTCGATGGATTTTCGCCGGCGCCGCCATCCGGCGATGCCCGCCGAGCAGTCGAAGCGGCAGAGCGTCCTGGTCGAATCCGCCTGGCGCCACTTCCGCGAGTCCGCGCCGATGATCGCCTTCCTCAACACCCACCACGAGACGCTTGGAGCCCTGCCGCTCCATCTCGCGATCGAGAGCGACGAGGGGCTCGAGCAAGTGCAAAAGCTGCTTCACGAAATGGAACCGCGGACATGACCGTCGACGAAACCCAGGCGTGGGACAATGAAGGCGGGCAGATGAGTTCGACCGCCGGCCGGGTCACGCGCGTTCCGGGCGCGGAGCTGCCGTACATCGCGGTCCTCGCCCACCACGGCGGCGACGCCACCGAACATGGCTTCGCGACGATGCGCGAGGCGGAAGCCTTCATCCGGCGCAACACGCCCCCGCGGGGCCGCGCGCTTTCGGAATTGTACGATCGGCCTGCGTCGGACTTTGACTTGTGGGGTCGCGAAGAAGCCTAGCCTTTGCCTTTGCGGTCGCCGAGGCGGGCGTTGAGCTGCGCGAGCCGCTCCTTGATGAGCGCGATGTTTTCCGGGTTGGCCGCCTGCAGCTGGCGCAGGTCTTCCTCGTCGATGTGGGTGACCTTGCCCGATTCGATGGCTTTCAGGAGCTGCACCAGCCGGTCCCGCTCCTCATGCCAATTCTCTGCACTCACGATGCGGCTCCGTCCTTTGCTCGACCGATATAGGTTCGGCAGCGCTGGAGCACAAAAGAAGGCGGCGGCGCTCCGGGGAGCACCGCCGCCAGCGTTTCAACCGAGATCGGCGATTAGCCGAGGTGGTTCGAAACGTTATTGAAGGTCGTGTTCAGCTTGTTGCCGACGCTCTGCATCGCAGCAATAGCGGCAACGGCAATGAGAGCGGCAATCAGGCCGTACTCAATGGCGGTCGCACCCTTCGTATTTTTGATCAGCTTCAGAAACTTGCTCATGGTCATCACTCCTTGGTTCCAGGGCGAGGGCCCTCTGCCACGCCGGGCAGTGCGGCCTTTCTAGCTGAGCAGGTTTTTCCCAGACGTTTCGGAACGTGGTTAACGAGCGATTGAGATGTCGCTGGTTCTCAGTCGGGCGCGAGCGGCAGCTCGAGCTGCATGTAGAGGCTGTCGAGCCAACGGCCGTGCTTCCATCCGACTGAGATAAGGCGGCCCGCCTCGCGGAAGCCGCGCTTGGAGTGGAGGGCGACCGACGCCGGCTCGGCCCCACCGATGACGGCGATGAGCTGGCGGAAGCCGCCGGCGACGCAGCGGGCGATCAGCGCGTCGAGCAGGGCGCCGCCGATTCCCTGCCCCACGCGCTCCGGATGGACGTAAATGCTGTCTTCCGCCGTATAGCGGTATCCGGCGCGGTCGCGGAATTGGGTGGCATAAGCGTAGCCGGCGACCGCTCCGCCGCGCTCGGCGACCAGGAACGGCCAGCCCGCCGCCGCCACGGCCGTGATCTTGGCGCAGAAATGCTCGGCCTGCGGAGGGATCACGTCGTAGGATGCACTGCCGTGAAGCACGTGGTGCGCGTAGATCGCCGCCATCGCGTCCGCATCCTCGATCATCGCTTCGCGGATCCCGTCCATCGCCGCGCGTCCTCGCATCGGCGTGGCGCGGCGGGCAAGGTCAAGACTTCACTCCCGGTTCAGCGGGAAACCCGCTAGGCCTCTGGCTGACGCGACCACTGATCCCCAATCTTGCCCGCATACCGCCTCTCCTCGCCCCTCGACCGGGCGCCGCTTCGGCGACGAGCGTCCAGCTTCGCGCTGGCGCTGGCGATCAATGTCGGCCTGCTGCTGCTCCTCATTGAGCTCGGCGTCGCCACTGCTCCGCAACAGCAGCGCTCGCATGCCCTCACCATCGACCTGCTCCCCGAAAGCCGCAGCGCATCGACCCAGCAGACGCAACAGAAAGCCGAGCATCAGCAAGCGAATCGGCCGGTCGTGAAGCCGCCGCCGATCGTGATTCCGATGAAGCCGACCATCGCCGCCCCACCCAAGCCTCCAGCGCAGCCGTGGATCGAGATGAGCAAGGACCAGCTCGCCGCGGCCGACATTTCCAAGCTTCCCGCAGGCGGGGCGGGCGGCGCCGGGGACAGCGAAGTGGTCGGTCGAGGCCCCAACGGCGAGGCGCTCTATGCCGCGGAGTGGGCGCGCGAGCCGACCGACGCCGAGATCAGCGGCTATTGGCCGCGCCATGCCACCGGCTGGGGCCTGGTCGCCTGCAAGACCATGGCCGACAATCGGGTCGAGGATTGCGTTGAGCTCGACCAGAGCCCGCGCGGCTCGCACCTCGCCTCGGCCGTGCGCCAGGCAGCATGGCAGTTCCGGGTCAGGCCACCGCGCAAGGGCGGCCGAGCGCTGATCGGCGCCTGGGTGCGGATCCTGATCGAGGTCGAAAGCGGCTGAAGTCATTGCCTCGGCTGGGCACGCTCCGCTTCGGCGAGCACGTGTTTGACGACGCTGCTCGGAATGGCGAAGCCGATGCCGACATTGCCGGCGCTGCTTTCACTGCTGCTGGGGCTGAACAGCGCCGAATTGATGCCGATCAGCTCGCCATGCAGGTTGATCAGCGCGCCCCCGGAGTTGCCGGGATTGATCGGCGCATCGGTCTGGATGAAGCGACGGGAGTCGCCCTGCCCCAGCGGCCGATCGGTGGCGCTGATGATGCCGCTGGTGACAGTCTGGCCAAGGCCAAACGGATTGCCGATCGCAACGACATAGTCGCCCACCTGAAGCTTCCCGCTGTCGCCGAGCGGAAGCGAGGGAAGATTCGTCCCGGCAATCCGCAACACAGCAAGGTCGAGTGCGGACGCGGCCCCGAGCAGGCCGGCGGTGAGCTTGCGCCCGTCCTTGGTGATCACCTCAATTGCCTCGGCGTTCCGGACGACGTGGAAGTTGGTGATGACGAGGCCGTGCGCTCCGTCGACGATGACTCCCGACCCGGCTGCGATGGCCGGCTGGAGCGCAGCATCGGGGACGCCGAAATAGCGGCGGAAGAACGGGTCCTGCAGCAGCGGGTTCTGCTCGGCTGGCGAAGGCTGCAGGACCGCGATGTTGACGACCGCCGGCGAGGTCTTGCGGACCAGCGGCGCAAGGCTGTCCTCGGCCGGACCGGCGAGCACGCGCGACTCGATCGCCTTGCTGTTGCCGAGCGGAAGCAGGCGCGCGACCACGCCGCCCCCGACCGAGGCCAAAATCAGCAGCGCGATCAGCAGCAGCGTGGATAAACGCGTACGGCCATCCGGCACTCAGCCCTCCAAAGTCTCGCCTTCCGGCGAGCCGCGCCCGAGCTTGTCGGGCAGCAGCTCTCCGTTGGGAGTGAACGCGAGGCTGACCGAATTGATGCAATAGCGCTCGCCGGTCGGCGGCGGGCCGTCGGGGAAGACGTGGCCCTGGTGCGATCCGCAGCGCGCGCAGACGATCTCGGTGCGGACCATGCCGTAGCTGGTGTCGCGAATGGTCCTGAGGTGCCCCTCGGCGAAGGGCTGCGTGAAGCTCGGCCAGCCCGTGCCGCTCTCGAACTTGGTGCCGCCGTGGAAGAGCGGCAGCCCGCACAGCCGGCAGGTGAACACGCCCGGCCGTTTCTCGTTGAGGAAGACACCGCAAAAAGGCGCCTCGGTGCCATGCTCGAGCAGCACGTGCTTCTCTTCCTCGTCGAGGTCCGCCACTAGGGCCTGGAACTGCTCGGGGGTTGGAGGCGTCAGGTCGAAGGTGGTGTCGGCGGCAAGATCCTGGGTCATCTTCTGGTCCTTTGCGGCTGCGGCGGCCCTTATCACGGGAAATGCCGGGGCACAGCCGGTCGAGACTCGCGCCGAGGCATTGGCCGAGGACGCCGTGCAATATGCCGCACAGTTCGGAGTTACCCCCGATGAAGCCGTCCGCCGACTGCGGCTACAGCAGGCCAGCGTTGCCGCCACCGATGCAATAGGCCGCGAGTTCGCTGATCGGCTGTCGGGCCTCTCGGTCGAGCATTCTCCGGAATACCGGATCGTCGTGCTCCTGACCGGCAACGAGGCAGTTGCGAACCGCGATGCCGGCGGCGTCCCGATCGTCTTCCGCACCGGCGCCAAGGCGACTCACGCCCAAGCCGTCGAAGCGATGCGCAAGCACCTGATCGATCTCCGTTCCGACCTGCCCAACGCCCGTGGCGCCGGCTACGACCAGCGCACCGGCGAGGTCGTCCTGCTCGTGACCCGCGCCGATGCCGACAAGTTCGGACTGGAAGCGATTCGCTCCCGCGCCGAGCAGGTCAGCGGGGTTCGCGTGCGGGTGATCATCAACGAGCTCAACGAATCCAACCTGAGCGTGGATGGCGGCGGCCGTGTTGAAGGTCTCAACCTCCAGACCAACCGCCGCAACCTGTGCACGACGGCGTTCGTCGTGACCAACGGCGAGACCAACGCGATCACGACCGCGGCGCATTGCCCAGACGAGCTCACCTATGTCGATCGCGACGGGAGTTCGGTGACGCTGCCGATGATCGGTTCCTGGGGCGCGGCGTACCGGGACGTGCAGATCAACGGCAGCCCCGATTCGCCCGAGCCCCTGTTCTACTCGAACCGCGGTGCCGGCTCACTGCGGCGCCTCGCCACGTGGCGAAACGCGGCGAGCACGCGCGCCGGCGACTTCGTCTGCCATTATGGCGAAAGCTCCGGCTACAGCTGCGCGATGGTCGATCTGACCGACTATGCGCCGCCGGGCGATCTGTGCGGCGGTCCCTGCTCGCCGACGTGGGTGACGGTCAGAGGCCCGAATTGCATCGCTGGCGACAGCGGCGGTCCGGTGTTCAGCGGAGAGATTGCGTTCGGCATCGCCAAGGGCGTCAACCGTGCGCTCTCGGGCCAGTGCCTGTTCTATTATTATATGTCGACCGATTACCTGCCGCCGCCGTGGCGTCTGCTCGTCGCCGGCCCGGCTAAGCGACGAGGTCGCCCCTGACCTGATCGCTCCCCGGAACCGGCTCGGCCGGGTCGTTGCCGATCTTCACGACCCGGTTGCGTCCGTCGACGTGAACCACGCGCGGCTTCATCGCGCGGGCTTCGACTTCGTCCATCAGCGCGTAGCTCATGATGATCACGAGGTCGCCGGGATGGACGAGGTGAGCGGCGGCGCCGTTGATACCGATCACTCCGGTGCCGCGCGGACCGGGAATGACATAAGTCTCGATGCGGGCGCCGTTGGTATTATCGACGATCGCCACCTGCTCGCCCTCGAGAAGTTCGGCGGCATCGAGCAGGTCGGCGTCGATCGTGACCGAGCCGACATAGTGAAGGTCGGCCTGGGTCACCGTCGCGCGGTGGATCTTCGACTTCATCATGATCCGCATCACGGCGACAAGCTCCTCGGCTAGCGGCGGCCCACTACTAGATTTGCATCCGCTCGTCGATAATCAATGCTGCGCTGCGTTATCGCACTTGCAGCATAAGGTGGGAATTCCCAATTTCTGGGCCGTGAGGGTGGCGGCTTTTGCCACTTGGAAGGTCCGCGGCCAGCTTAAGTTGTTGACGAACAAGCACTTTCGGGTTTGGCACGGCTCTTGCTGGGTAGTGGGCAAGGGAATTTTCGCCAACGGAGTGAATGATGGAAATGCAGCAGAACACGGTCGCACTGCCTCTACGGGCCCACACCATTCTTGGCGTGTGCGAAGCGGTCGGCGAGGATTTCGGCTTCAACCCCGTGCTGCTGCGCGTTCCGTTCGCGGCCGCCGTGCTGTGGAGCCCGACGATCACGCTCGCGACTTACTTCCTGCTGGGAGCGGTGGTGCTTGGATCGCGCTTGCTGTTCCCGCGGGCCAAGGCGGCAACTTCAGTCCCGGCCGCGCCGTCAATCAACGCGGCAAACGAGCAATCCGAGCTGGCGGACGCCGCGTAGCGATCGTTTAATAATCGCTGCGGGCTTCGGCGCGCGCTTCGAGTAGATCCAGCAGGGCGCGATGCTGCAGAAGCAGCTGCTCGCCCCCGAAGGCCAGGGCGCGTGCACTAGCGGGCGTCACCGATGCTTGCTCGATGACCGCGACGATTGACGCTTCGTCAGGAAGCGAAGGCGCGGGAGACTCAATTCCGACGCGCGTTGCCGCCCGATCGAGCAGGCGGCGGATCGGCCACCAGTCCCCGACAAGTGCAGTGGCAGCGCCGAGCGCGCAGCCGTCACGCTCCGACATCGCCAGGGTTTCGAGCGCATGGCGCGCGGCCACCAGGCTCGCTTCCGTTTCAGCAGCGCCGGGCGTGCTCGGCAGCGGTCCGACCGCCGACGTCAGCCTCACAATATAGAGGCGTTCGCGTTCGAAAGCGTCGGAAGCGCGCGACAGCCAGTCGTGCGCTGGACCTTTCGGGCAGCGTTGCAGCGCAATCTCCATCAGACCCGGGTAGCGGCCATGGAGGCTGCACAGCAGGTGGACCGCATCGGCGAGGTCGCGGCCAGACTGCCGGCCCGACGCCTCGAGGAGTGCAGTCAAGTAATTGTGGCGGGCGGACCCGTCGCCGGCGACGCGGGCGAGCTGCCCATCGGCGACGCTGGCCTCGGCGCCCTTCAAAGTCGTGCTTTGACGGGAGCCCTGCTGGCCGACGGACCGATTGATCGCCATTCCTCTCCCCTCGTTCACGATACAGCAAAGCCTTGCCCCACGGTCACTAACGCAAGGGCGTAAAGACGAGGTTTATGGCGGGGTAAGCTTTCCTGAACCTGTTCGGGCTGCCGCGGAGCAATCCGAAAGCTCAGTCGTCGCGGTAGGCGAGCTCGAAATTGCCCCACCGGCGGCCCCCAATCCAGATCGGCACGAAGACATTCTTGACCGGGATATATTTGTCGCCGAGTTCCATCCGATAGGTCGCGAGCGTCGCCGGCCTCTCGCTTGCAAGCGCCATCCGGGTCGTGTCGTCGATCAGGATCCGCCGGTTGCGGCAATGCTCGTCGTTCCACACGGGATCCGGCCCCTGCGGATGGCTGCGCTCGCTGAGGTGGGTTGGCAGATAGCCGTTCGTGTCGCCGATCGCCGAGCCGATGATCCGATTGTCACCGGACTTGGTGCGGTCGAGAATCGGGCGGACGTGGCGGTCGGCGGCATCGTTGAAGCGGACATTGTACTGGACCGGGTTGGTGCCCTCGATCAGCTGGTAATCGCGGTCAAACACGTCATCGATGGTCACGTCGCCAGCCTCGATTGCGCGCTCAATCGCAACCGTGATGTGGCGGGCCGTCTCCTGCGCTTTAAGGATGAACGGCGTGTCGTCGATCTCGGCGCCGGAATTGGCGAGCGTATCGAGCATCGTGTTCGACAGCATTTCGAGATGCGCGAGGCGCTTCTGGGCGGTGAGCAGCTCCTGGCCGTTGTCGCGCGCGTCGGCGGCGAAGTCGGTAAGGCCCGCCTTCACCCGGTCAACGCTGGTCTGGATCATGCTGGTCGAGTGGGCGATGCCCTCGGTCTGGCGATCGACCATGCCAACGATCTCGCTGACTTCGCGGACCGTCTCGCTGATCGTACTGAAACCGCCCTGCGCGGCGCGGCTGCGCTCGACGCCGGTCTTGATCTCGGTGGTGACCGCGCCGGCCTCGCGGGTCAGCTCGCCGATGGTCGAGGCAATCTGGCTGGTCGCCGCGCGGGTGTCGTGAGCGAGCTTCTTCACCTCGGCGGCCACGACCGCGAAACTGCGGCCGGCGTCCCCGGCTCGGGCCGCTTCGATTGTGGCGTTGAGCGCGAGCATGTTGGTCTTGCGCGCGATCGTCTCGATGGTGGAGGAGACGCTCTGAACCTGGTGCATCGCCGAAGCGAAGCCGGCCATGCGCTCGCCCAGCTGGACGATAAGGTCGGTCAGGCCCTTGAAGCCGTCGATCGTGCCCTCGATCGCCTCGCGGCCGGCGTCGAGCTTGGCCTTCGCCTGCTCCGACAGGAGCCGCGCTTCGTCGGTCGAATCCGACACGCGCGCCTGGTCGCTCAATAGCCTGGTGGTCACTTCCTCGAGCTGGTCGAGCATCTTGAGATGCTCGCCGATGCGCTGGCCGACGCCGTTGACGTAGCCGGCGACGTCGCTGCACTCCATCGACAGCGAACCGCAATCGCGCGCCACGGCGCGGATCGCATTTTCGGTGACTTCTTCGATTCCCGCAGTGGCCATTGAGAGCCCCGTCCCCAAACAGTTCAGGAGCCGGGATACGGGGAACCTCCTACTTCTTCGTTAACCACGCTGGCGTCAGTAGATGAGATGCGGTTTGCGCTCTTCTTCCCAGGCGCCCTCGTCGGGGATGGTCAGCGCGTCGAGGTCGCCTGGCGCGGCGTTCGGATCGTCGACCCACTCGCGCAGCAGCGGCGAGCCATTGATGACGTCGATGGCGAGCTTGTCGAACACATACTCGTACGGAAAGTCGCGCCACAGCGGATAATCGGGGTAGAGACGGCGGATCGCCTTGAAGGCGAGCGACTGGAGCCGCCAGGGCCTGAATGACTCATGGTCGTAGAACGTCCCCTCGGCGTGGATGAAGACGCCGCGGCACATCGTGCCGGCATGCTTGTGGAACGTCGGCTGGAAGGTGACGTCGCGCAGCTTGCAGCCGGTCAGCCATTTGGGCGCGAACGCCTCCATCTCGGCCATGATCCGGTTAGGCTCGAGGTCGGGCGCGCCGAAGAGCTCGAGCGGCCGCGTCGTCCCCCTGCCCTCGCTCAGGGTCGTGCCCTCGAGCATGACCGTTCCGGCATAGGCCCGCGCCATGTTGAGGTTGGCGGCGTTGGGGCTCGGGTTGATCCAGACGCGCTCGGGCGGCCAGCCGAAGCCTGGCGCGGCTTCCGGGTGCCAGCCCTGCATCTCGATCACCCGATAATCGACGTCGAGCTTGAAATGATCGATGAACCATCTGCCGAGCTCGCCGAGGGTCAAGCCGTGGCGCATCGGGATCGGCCCCGCGCCAACAAAGCTTTCCCAGCCCGGTCGCAGCGTCAGCCCCTCGATCGGCCGCCCCGCGGGATTGGGCCGGTCGAGCACCCACACGCTCTTGCCATGCTCGGCCGCGGCTTCGAGCACGTACAGAAGCGTCGTGATGAACGTGTAGATACGGCAGCCAAGGTCCTGCAGGTCGATCAGGATCGTGTCGAACGTGCCCATCGACTGACCCGAAGGTCGGCGCACCTCGCCGTAAAGGCTGAACACGGGGATCTGGTGGGCCGGATCGGTGAAGTCGTCGGACTCCACCATATTGTCCTGCTTATCGCCACGGAGGCCATGCTGTGGGCCGAAGGCAGCGGTTAGCTTCACCCCGGCTGCGGCCAGTGCGTCGAGGCTGTGCGTGAGATCGCTCGTCACCGACGCTGGATGCGCCAGCAGCGCGACCCGCTTTCCTTCCAGGGGACGACGAAGCTCCGGCTCGGCGAGCAGCCGGTCGATACCGAACAGGGTCATGCGCGTTGATTAAGGAAGGTGGGCGGCGAAGCAAGCGGCGTCGTGGAAGTCGGGCTTGTCTCCCTCGGGATGGGTCACCGCCCAGTAGGATTTGGTGCCGTCCGTCTCTTCGAGGACGGCGGAGAGGCCGAATTCCCAGACGCCGGTGGCTTCGACGCTGATGGTTGCTCCGAACGCCCACCAGGTGAAATTGTCCTCGACGCGGATGTAAGGCGTGGTGACGTCGGCATTGGTCCGGCCGTCGCGATAGGCGGTGAAATCGTAGGCCGCCCATTCGCCCGATGGCGCGAAATTCCATTCACGATAGGCGGCCGCCCCGGGAACTCGGAGGAAGGCTTCGAAGCAGGTCGTCTTCCACAGATCGTCGGCGCGCTTCGGCTCGACTGGTTCGGGAATCACGAAGCGGCTCGCCGGAGCGCCGATCCCGAACCAGATGTTGGTGGTTGCCGTTGCGCTGAATGCCGCCGAATGCTCGACATTCACCCAGACCTTGAACGGCTCGGATGGCGGCGTTGCCGGATGCGGGGCCAGATTCAGCTGCATCGCAGCCCTAATCTACAGCGAATGTGGCAGGCGAGTGTTAACGACGCTAAGCGGCTCGTATGGGTTCATACAATAGCTCTCTGCTGAAGCTGCTCGATGAGCGCGGTTACATTCACCAGGTGACCGATGCCGCTGCGCTCGACGCCCTGGCCTCGAAGCAAGTCGTCAGCGCCTATATCGGCTTCGACGCGACCGCCTCGTCCCTGCATGTCGGAAGCCTCGTCCAGATCATGATGCTGCGCCGGCTGCAGCAGGCGGGTCACAGGCCGATCGTGCTGATGGGAGGCGGGACGACCAGGGTCGGCGACCCCAGCGGCAAGGACGAGAGCCGGCAGCTTCTCAGCGAGGAGAAGATCGCCGAGAACATCGCCGGCATCCGCCGGGTCTTCGAACATTTCCTGACGTTCGGAGACGGCCCGACCGACGCGGTCATGGTCAACAATGCCGACTGGCTCGACACGCTCGAATATATCCCGTTCCTGCGCGAGGTTGGCCGCCACTTCACGATCAACCGCATGCTGACCTTCGACAGCGTCCGCCTGCGGCTCGACCGCGAGCAACCGCTGACCTTCCTCGAGTTCAACTACATGATCCTCCAGGCCTATGATTTCCTCGAGCTGTCGCGGCGGGTCGGCTGCCGCGCGCAGATGGGCGGCTCCGACCAGTGGGGGAACATCGTCAACGGGATCGAGCTCGGCCGCCGGATCGACGGGACCGAGCTGTTCGGTGTTACGACCCCGCTGATCACGACCGCGGACGGGTCGAAGATGGGCAAGACCGCGCAGGGTGCTGTGTGGCTCGATGAAAAACTGGTGAGCCCCTACGATTACTGGCAGTTCTGGCGAAACACCTCGGACGCGGATGTCGGGCGCTTCCTGAAGCTCTTCACCGATCTTTCGTTCGAAGACATCGGCAAGCTCGAGAGCCTCGAAGGGGCCGAGATCAACCAGGCCAAGATCGTGCTCGCGACCGAGGCGACGGCGATGCTCCATGGCCGCGAGGCAGCCCTAGCTGCCCGACAAACCGCCGAAGAGACTTTCGCAGGCGGCGGGACCGGCGAAAGCCTGCCGACGCTTCAGCTCAGCGACGGTATGACGATTGCCCAGGCGCTCACCGCGATCGGCTTCACCGCCTCGAACGGTGAAGCCAAGAGGAAGGTGGCGGAAGGCGCCGTCCGGTTGAACGACCAGCCGGTGAGCGATCCAGGAATGACCGCAACAGCGGGCAAAATCAGCTTGGGCAAGAAGAAGCACGGGCTGCTGGTGAAATAATTTTCCCTGGGGGGCGCTGATGAGGGTTCATGGGCCGAAGCTGTTCGGCGACTGGCGCGATTTCGGCCGTGAATATGCGATCATTGTCCTCGGCGTATTGACCGCCCTGTTGGCACAGTCGGTCGCCGAAGACTTGAATTGGCGCCACAAGGTCAAGGTCGCCGATTCCGAAATGAGCAACGAGCTCAGCGCCGGCGACGGACCGCAAGCTTATGTGCGCGTGGCCATCCACGACTGCGTCACCGCGCGCCTGGATGACATTCGCAAAGCCGTGGAAAGCAGCGATCGTCTCCGCAGTCGCGAACTGATCGACAGCTTTTGGACTCCCAACCGGACTTGGGACTCGCTCGCTCGCGACGCCGCGACGGCGTCGGACGTTGCGTCGCACATGCCGCACAACAAGATGTTCCAGTTCCGCCTCGTCTACAACATGATCCCGTCGATGCAGCGACTGGGAGAGCGGGAGCTTGCCGACCGAGGCACGTTGCGAGCACTTCCCGCAAGCGGCGGCGCACTCGACACGTCCGAGAAACTGGCCGCACTCGATGCCGTGGAAAGTCTGCGGATCGACAATGACGCAATGGACCGCGAGTCCCAATTCGTTCTGAGGCACATTCGGTCGCTTGGAATCGGATTGGATAGCGCCATCGTTCGGGCGCAAATTGGAGAGGCGCGACCGCACTTTGGCGAATGCCTCAATGAGGCGACACGCGTGGTCAGCCGCTCCTGATCAGCCCCACAGCCTGGTCCCGTTCGAACAGGTACAGGCAAATCCGCGCCGCCTGACCGCGCTCGCCTTTGAGCCCGCCGTCGCGGTCGAGCAGCAGCAACGCATCGCTCTGCGCGATGGGCGCGAGCTCGGCGACGAGATCCGGTGTCGCAACGCGAAACGCTTCCTCGCCGGACTGGCGAGTGCCGAGGATTTCGCCCGGGCCGCGGAGGCGCAAGTCCTCCTCGGCAATGCGGAAACCGTCGTTCGTCTCCCGCATGAGGCCGAGGCGCGCGCGCCCGACCTCTGTCAGGTTCTGGCTCCTGATGAGGAGGCAGGTGCTTTTGCCGGTTCCTCTCCCCACCCGGCCGCGCAGCTGGTGGAGCTGGGCGAGGCCGAACCGCTCGGCGCCCTCGACGATCATCAATGTCGCATTGGGCACGTCGACGCCGACCTCGATGACCGTTGTCGCGACCAGCACCGCAAGCTCTCCGCCCGCGAACCGCGCCATCACCGAATCCTTGTCCGGTCCCTTCATCCGCCCGTGGACCAAGCCGACTTTGTCCTCGCC
>Ga0207648_10005194_pt1 | contig 13187 bp, 15 predicted proteins | sample KBSMisM32_FD_184310 | JGI IMG/M metagenome (GOLD analysis project Ga0207648, IMG submission 184310) | Miscanthus rhizosphere microbial communities from Kellogg Biological Station, Michigan, USA - KBS Miscanthus M3-2 (SPAdes) (version 2) | ecosystem: Host-associated > Plants > Roots >...
CCGGCAGTGGCCGTGTAGCCTTCATTGAAGATCAGATAGACGACCTGGAGCACTGAAGCGAGCCGTTCGGCGAGTTCGCCCGCGCTCGGCACTTCGAACGGCACGTGCGCTTCGGACAACGTCCGTTTGGCGCGCACGATGCGCTGGGCCACGGTCGGCTCCGGTACCAGGAACGCGCGCGCGATCTCGTCGGTCGTCAGACCGCCGAGCAGGCGCAGCGTGAGCGCCAATCTCGCCTCGGTCGAAAGCAACGGATGGCAGGCAATGAACATGAGCCTGAGCAGGTCGTCGCCAATCTGATCGTCGAGCGCGTCCACGGTCGCAAGTTTCGGTGCCGCCTGTTCGAGTTGCTCTTCTATCTCGCGCGTGAGCTGGTCTTCCTTGCGCTGGTGCAGCTTGCTTCGCCGCAGCAGATCGATCGCGCGATGCTTGGCCGTGCTCATCAGCCACGCGCCGGGATTGTCCGGCACGCCTTCGCGCGGCCAGCGTTCGAGCGCGGCGAGATGAGCGTCCTGCATCAATTCCTCGGCCAGCCCGACGTCGCGGACGATGCGCGTGAGCCCGGCCACCAGCCGCGCCGACTCGATGCGGAAGATGGCTTCGATTGCTCGATGGGGATCGGTCGCCGTCATGGCGACCGATCAGAGCATCAAGCGGGACAATCATCAAGAGCCAATGTCTTCCAGGCTGCGAAAGCTAGCCGACTCAGCAATCCTTGCCACCTTCCATGATCTGGTACGTGATGCATTCGCCGTCGCCGGCCACCTCGAGGAAGCGCCGTGCGCCATCGATCGCCGCATCGCGCGAGGGATATTCGAGCATGGCAAAGCCTCCAACCAGTTCCTTCGACTCGGCGTAGGGGCCGTCGATCACGCTGCTCTTGCCGTTGGTGCGGCGCACGACGGCGCCGTTCTGCGCGAGCGACGCGAACCCGCCACCGGAAAGAAATTCGCCGCGCTGGATGGCGTCCCCGACGAACGCGTCCATCGCTTCCCTTTCCTTGGCGGTCGGCTGGTGGGCCGTGTTCGTCTTCGCATCCGGTATGTAAATGCTGAAAAATTTCATGCCATTGCTCCTGGAGTCGTTGGCGCGTTCAGCGCGCCGAATGTTGGTTGATCTGCACAATTTTTGCGCGCTGGCGCTCTTCCTGCTCGCGCAATTCGGGCGTGAATTCCGCGCCGAAGTCCTCGGCCTCGAACACGCGCCGGATTTCGATTTCGGATTCGCCGTGCTCAAACGGATTCGGGCAGCGCTTGACCCACTCGATCGCCTCTTCCATCGACTTGCACTGCCAGAGCCAGAACCCGGCGACGAGTTCCTTGGTTTCCGCGAACGGCCCGTCGACGACCGTACGCTTGGCACCGTTGAATTTGACCCGCGCGCCCTTCGAACTCGGGTGCAGTCCCTCGCCCGCCAGCATGATGCCGGCCTTGACGAGTTCCTCGTTGAACCTACCCATGTCCGCGAGCAGCTTTTCGCTCGGCATGATGCCGCTCTCGCTTTCCTTCGTCGCCTTTACCATCACGATGAATCGCATGACATTCTCCTGTTGGTTGGATGAGCCCGATTGGATTGGCCGGAATTACCCGGATTCTTCGGCTCTCAGTGATTACGTCGAATGGGGGCTGGCGGAATCGACACGGGAACGAAAAAAAATCTGGCGGAAATCCTGAATGGAACCCGTCATTCCAGCGCAGGCTGGAATCCAGTTCTTTCAAAAGATTGCACAGGAACTGGATCCCAGCCGGCGCTGGGAAGACGAGCAAAGCCTTGTGCGGAATTCTGGGGTCGCGCAGACACTCCCGATTAGAAAGCGCAGGCTGGAATCCAGTCCTTACGACGATTGCACAAGAACTGGATCCCAGCCTGCGCTGGGATGACGAGCAACGGCGGCGTTCAGGCGCCTTGCACGTCGCGCAGACACTCCCCAAACAGCCGCATCGCAGCTTCGAGGTCGGCTGGCGGCAGGTCGGCGTAGCCGAGGATCAGGCCGGGGCGTGGGGACGGCTTCACGCAATAGGGGGCGATCGAGTAGACACCGAGGCCGCGTTCGCGTGCGCGCTCGATCAGCTCGCGGGCCTGCGCATGGCGCAGTCGCGGCAGCCAGGCGACCACGTGCATGCCGGCGCTCGAGTCGGCGATCTCGACGGCATCGCCGGCGTGCCGGCGCAGTGCCGAGAGCAGCGCCGCCCGGCGCGTCTTCAGCGTCTTCGCGGTTGCGCGCAAGTGGCGCTCGAACGCGCCGCTGGCGATCAGGCGCGCCAGCGCCGCCTGCTCGATCGCCGGGCAGCCGCGGTCCGACAGCCATTTGGCCGCGACGAACGCGTCGCGCAATCCGGGCGGCAGCACCATGTAGCCCAGGCGCAGCGAGGGGAACAGTACTTTGGAAAAAGTACCAATGTATATTACGCGCTCGGCCCGATCGAGCGATTTCAGCGCGGCGAGCGGACGCGCGTCATAGCGGAACTCGCCGTCGTAATCGTCTTCGATCAGGAAACAGCCGGTGCGCTCGGCCCAGGCGAGCAATTCCATGCGCCGGGCCAGGCTCAGCACCGCGCCGGTGGGAAACTGGTGCGACGGCGTGACGATGGCCAGTCGGGCCGAAGTCCGTTGCGGCAGGTCGTCCGTGACCAGGCCATCGTGATCGACGCGACAGCCGAGAACCTCGGCGCCGCTTGCCTGCAGCACCTGGCGCGCGCCCTGGTAATGCGGATCCTCGATCACGACCTGATCACCCTCGTCGAGCAGCACGTCCGCTGCCAGCGCGAACGCCTGCTGCGTGCCGCTGACGATCAGCACGTCTTCGGGCGTGGCGACAATGCCGCGTCGCCGTGCGAGGTAGTCGCAGACCTGCTCGCGCAAGCTCACCAGGCCGGCCGGATCGGGATAGTCGGTGAAAGCATGCGCGGCGGCATGGTTCAACTCGCGCCGCCATGCGCTGGCGAGTTGCGGATTGGTCATCGGCACGCCGTACTGCAGGTTGTAGCGCAGTCCGCGATGTTGCCGGCCCGGAATCGTCCGATCGTACAGATCGCGCATGCGCTGGCCGCGCCGCGACAAACGCGGCGCTCGCGGCTCGGCTTTGCGCGGGACTGCCGGGCGAGCCGGCGCCGGCTGCGGCACGGCCGCCGCGCCCTGGGCGAATTCCGCAACGTAGCAGCCGGAACCGATGCGTCCCTCGATGAAGCCTTCGGCCGCCAGCTGTTCGTATGCGGCCAGGACTGTGTTGCGCGACAGGTCGAGATCGCGCGCCAGCGAACGCGTCGCCGGGAGGCGCGTGGCGGGCGCGCAGCGTCCGCTCAGGATCGCGTTTTTCAGCGCGCGCGTGAGCTGGGCGTAGCGCGGCCCCTGGCTGTCGAGCTGGAGAAACATGGTGGCTCCCTAAAATTCTAAAATGGCGGCCCTTGTTGAGGCCAATTTGCAGCCTTAAGCTCGCCAGGTCAAGTGAGCCTTTTGCACATCCGGATCGATTTTTCTGCACACCCCATGTACAGCTCTGCCTTCATCTTCGAACCAGGCACCTACGACGCGCGGTTTCACGAACTGAACGCGCTGATCGATGCGGCCGCGCGCGCGACGCCGGGCTATCTGGGCGCCGAGTCGTGGCGGTCGCCGGACGGAAGCCGCGCAAATGCAACCTATTACTGGGACTCGCTCGAGGCGCTGCGCGAATTCTCGACTCACCCGCAACACGTCGAAGCGAAACGCGAATACCAACGCTGGTATCGTGGTTATCACATCGTGATTTCCGAGGTCGTCAAGTCGTACGGCGATGGCGCTTTCGCGCATTTCACGCCGAACGTGCGCGCCACGCGCCCCGCTGCCGCGACTGGATGTTCCTGAGCACCGCCATCCGACCGGACCACGATCATGCCGATCAGCATTCGCACCGCCTCGATTCACGAGCTCGACGTCGTCGTGCCGCTGTTCGATGCCTACCGCAGCTTCTACGGCCGGCCTTCCGACCCTGCACGCGCGCGCGCCTTCCTCGCCGAGCGTTTCCAGCATCATGAGTCGATCATTTTCCTCGCGCTCGACGAGAGTGGCGCCGTCGGCTTCACCCAGCTCTACCCGGTGTTTTCGTCGGTCAGTTGCACGCGCAAGTATCTGCTGAACGACCTGTTCGTAGTCCCCGCGGCACGACGCGGCGGCGCGGGGCGCGCGCTGCTGGTGGCCGCCGCAGATTTCGCGCGCGCACAGGGTGCCGCGTCGCTGTCGCTGTCGACAGGCGTGGCCAATGCCGCGGCGCAGCGCCTCTACGAATCGCTCGGTTGGACACGCGACGAATCGTTCTACGAATACAACCTCGTTCTGTAAGGAGTCCCGCGCATGCCGTGGCCCGCGCCGGTAACGTTGCAAGGCAAAATCGTGACGGTCGAACCGTTGCGCATCGATCATCACGACGGACTGGTCGAGGCCGTCAAGGATGGCGAACTGTGGAACCTGTGGTACACGAAGGTGCCGGCGCCGGATGCGATGCGCGCCGACATCGAGCGGCGCCTCGGCCTGCAGGAAAGAGGCAGCATGCTGCCGTTCGCCGTCATCGACAACGCAACGCAACGCGTCGTTGGGGCAACGACCTACATGAACATCGACGCGGAAAACCGGCGCGTCGAGATCGGTAGCACGTGGTACGCGCAAAGCGCGCAACGCACGGGCCTGAATACCGAGTGCAAGCGCCTGCTCCTGACGCACGCATTCGAGACGCTCGACTGCATCGCCGTCGAATTCCGCACCAGTCACTTCAACCGCGCCAGCCGGCGCGCGATCGAGCGCCTCGGCGCCAAGCTCGATGGCATCCTGCGCAGCCATCAACTCGCGCCGCACGGATCGCTCAGGGACACCTGCGTCTACAGCATCATCGCCACGGAATGGCCCGGCGTGCGCGCGAATCTCGACTGGATGCTGCGGATGCCGCGCTCCAGGTGAAAAGACTCTGGCAGGCGCCATGGCGCTTGCCGTAGGATGCGCGGCTTGTTCCTTCCGGCCGTATCGATGACACCTGTGCCACGCCGCTCGAAGATTGGACTCTGGCTCGGATTCGCGACCGCCATGATGAGCGCACTCGCCGGCGGCGCAGTCTGGTGCGTGCTGGTGCTTCGCACCGGCTACGAACTTACCTGGTTCGCGCTCGTTTGCGCGATCGTTGTCGCGTGGGCTTTGCGCGCGAACGGATTCGCCGGCTCACGAGTTGGCGCCGCTCTGGCCGCGCTCTGCACGGCGCTCGCCTGCATCTACGCGCAGTGCCTGCTCGCGGTCGGCGACGTTGCGCAGGCCATGGGTTTTTCGCTGCGCGAAACTCTGTACCGGATCGGCGTCGATTTCGTGGTCGCCGTTGCCACCGGGCGCATCAGCCCGTGGCAAAGCGCGATCTATGTTATTTCGATGGCGATCTCGGCGTGGCTCGTGCTTCGCCAGCCGCGGAGAGCCGCGTCTGTGTAGGGTGGATTACGTCGCTGCGCGGCTAACCCGCCCTGCCAGAGCTATTAGTGCCCGCCGCCGCTGTCGACCGCCTTCAAACCCGCGATCAGCTTGTTCGCCGCTTCCTGGCCGTCGGCGTACAACATCTTGCAGTTGTCCTGGTAGAACAGCGCATTCTCGATCCCGGCGAACCCGGTGCCCTTGCCGCGCTTGATGACGATGACCTGCTTGGCATTGGCCACGTCGAGGATCGGCATGCCGTAGATCGGCGATGATTTGTCGGTCTTGGCGACCGGATTCACGACGTCGTTCGCGCCGATCACGATCGCGACATCGCAATTCGGGAATTCCGGATTGATGTCGTCCATGTCGGCGATCAGGTCGTACGGCACGCCGGCTTCGGCGAGCAGCACGTTCATGTGCCCCGGCATGCGCCCGGCCACCGGGTGAATCGCGAACTTGACGTCCTTGTCGCGCTTGATCAACTGCTGGCTCAATTCCCAGATCTTGTGCTGCGCCTGCGCGACCGCCATGCCGTAACCCGGCACGATGATGACCTTTTCCGCCAGATAGAGCAGCGATGCCGCGTCGTCGGCTTCGATCGGCTTCATCGATCCCTTGATCTCGGAGGCCGCCTGGCCGCCGCCGCCGAAGTTCGAGAACAGCACGTTGCTGATCGAACGGTTCATCGCCTTCGCCATCAGCCGGGTCAGCAGCGTGCCGGCCGCGCCGACGACGGTACCGGCGATGATCAGCGCGACATTCTGCTGCACGAAGCCTTCGAAGCCGACCGCGAGGCCGGTGAACGCGTTGTACAGCGAGATCACGACCGGCATGTCGGCGCCGCCGATCGGCAGCGTCATCAGGATGCCGAACAGCAGCGCCGCGATGAAGAACAGCACGATCATGTGCGGGGCCATGTGATAGACGACCATCGCGCCGAGCACTGCCGCAGCGAGGAAACACAGGCCGTTGACCGCCTGCTGGCCGCTGAAGCGGAACGTCTTGTCCATCCACCCCTGCAACTTGGCGAACGCGATCAGCGAACCGGTGAACGACACCGCGCCGATCAGCGCGCCGACGACGGCGAGCACTTTCTGGGTCAGGGTCAGCGCGTGTTCCGGCGAGCCGGACAGCGCCGCGCCGAGCAGCGCGCTCGCGCCGATCGCAGCGGCCGAACCGCCACCCATGCCGTTGTACAGCGCGACCATCTGCGGCATGTCGGTCATCGCGACTTTCTTGCCGCTGTACCAGGCCATCGCGGTGCTCAGGGCGATAGCGACGAAGATCAGCGCCGCGTTCTCGATCAGGATTCGATCCGGACCCCCGTGATGGAAGAACGTCACGACCACGGCGACCAGCACGCCGACGCCGGCCCACTGGATGCCGCTGCGCGCCGTCACCGGCGACGACATGCGCTTGATGCCGAGAATCAGCAGCACCGCGGCGACGAAATAACTCGCCTGGATCAGCAGCGAAATGACCTGGGAGGCGTCCATCACTTACCTCCCCCAGCGGCCGGCTTCTTCGATGTCTTGAACATCTCGAGCATGCGTTCGGTCACGACGTAGCCGCCGGCCGCGTTGCCCGCGCCGAGGAACACGCCGACGAATCCGATGACCTGCTGCAGCGGCGTCGTCGCCTCGCCGAGCGCAACCATCGCGCCGACCAGCACGATGCCGTGCACGAAGTTCGAACCCGACATCAGCGGCGTATGCAGGATCACCGGCACGCGCGAGATGATCTCGTGGCCGGTGAACGCGGCGAGCATGAACAGGTAAAGAGCCAGGAATCCGTCGATCATTTTGTTCACCAATCAAGAGATTGAACCACGAAGAACACGAAGAACACGAAGAAAATCAAATCTTACAAAACAAGCCTCCGTAATCCTTCGCGCAATACGCGAACATTGAAATTGATCAAAATTCCAACTCGAACATTCGTGACTTTCATGTACGTCAACAATTGAGCCTGATGCACCGCAAGCAGCTTGTCGACTGCCTTCAATTCGATGATCAGTCGCTTCTCGACCAGGATGTCCAAGCGTAGCCCGCAGTCGAGCGAGACCTCCTTGTATTTGATAGCTACCGGACTCTCCGCCTCGAACGAGATCCCCGCACGCGCAAGTTCGTGTGCCAAACATGCCCGGTACGCCGATTCCAGCAGGCCAGGCCCCAAGTTCCGATGTACCTCCAAAGCACAACCAATCACACGGTTCGACAACTCATCGAATTCCATATCCTTTCTTGATCTTCCTTCGTGTTCTTCGTGTTCTTCGTGGTTCAATCTCTGCTTTCTCTCTAGCTGCCCTCCACGAGCGCCTTCGTTGCCTCGTGCTTGATTTCCCCCGCATGCGTCACGCAGGTCTTGGCGATCAGTTCGTCGGTCCAGTCGAGGGTCAAGGCGCCGTCCTTGACGCTCAATTCGAGGAAGTTATACAAATTCTTCGCGTACAGCTCGCTCGCATGGATCGGCGCGGTCGCGGCGAGATTGACCGGACCGATGATCGTCACGCCGTTCGCGCTGACGATCGTCTTGCCGGCTTCGGTCAGTTCGCAGTTGCCGCCAGTCTCGGCGGCGATGTCGACGATCACGGCGCCGGGTTTCATTCCGGCGACCATCGCCGCGGTGATGATGCGTGGCGCCTTGCGGCCCGGCACGGCAGCGGTCGTGACGATGACGTCGACGCCCTTGATGTGTTCGGCCAGCGCGGCCTGCTGCTGCGCCCGTTCCTCGGCCGTCAGCTCGCGCGCATAGCCGCCGGCGCCGGCGGCGCTGACGCCGAGTTCGACGTACTTTGCGCCGAGCGACTGGATCTGTTCCTTGGTTTCCGGTCGCACGTCGAATCCTTCGACCTGCGCGCCGAGCCGGCGCGCGGTCGCGATCGCCTGCAGCCCGGCGACGCCGGCGCCGACGATCAGCACCTTCGACGGCCGCACCGTGCCGGCGGCGGTCGTGAGCATCGGGAAGAATTTCGGGCTCGCCTCGGCGGCGATCAGCACGGCCTTGTAGCCGGCGATGTTCGCCTGCGAGGACAGCACGTCCATCGCCTGCGCGCGCGTCGTGCGCGGCAGCAGCTCCATCGCGAAGCTCGTGATCTTGCGGTCGCGCAATGCCTTGATGCGTTCCGGCGCAAGGTGCGGTTGCAGATAGCCGATCGTGACGGCGCCTTCCTTCAAGCCGGCGATTTCATCGAGCGACGGCGGTTGCACCGTGAGCAGCACGTCGGTCCGTGCCAGCGCGCTGCGCGCGTCGTCGGCGACTTCAGTGTCCTTGTAGGACGCGTCCGGAAAACTCGCCGCATTGCCCGCGCCGCGCTCGATCAGCAAGCTCGCGCCCTTGGCCTTGAGTTTCTTCGCCACATCCGGCGTCAGCGCAACCCGGCGCTCACCCGGCACCGTTTCGCGCACCACGCTGATCGTAATCGCCATGAAACCCTCCCGCTCATGCGACGTCTCGAACGCCGATGCTATCTTAAGCTTGGCGGTCGCGGCTAGCTGTTATGCTTGGCGGTCTGAAAAGACCCCGCATCGGACATGAATTATCTCGACTTTCTCGAAGGCCGGCGCTCGCAGCCGTCACGCCTGCTCGGCGAGCCCGGGCCGACCCCCGAACAACTCGACCGCCTGCTGACCGCGGCGATCCGCGTGCCCGACCATGGCAAGCTCACGCCATGGCGCCTGCTCCTGATCCGGGGCGCGCAGCGGGCGAGGCTCGGCGCGGCGCTGTCCGAAATCCACGCCCGGGTCGACCCGGGCGTGCCGCCCGCCGTCGTGCAGAAGGACCTCGAGCGTTTCAATTTCGCGCCGCTGATCGTTGCCGTGATCGCACGCGTCGAGACGGATCATCCCAAGGTGCCCGTACAGGAGCAGGTGCTCTCGGCGGGCTACGTCGCCTACAACCTGCTGCTCGGCGCCCAGGCGCTCGGCTTCGGCGCGCAGATCCTGACCGGCTGGGCCGCCTACGATCGCGACGTGGCGCACCTGCTCGGACTCGGCGAGAACGAACGCGTCGTTGCATTTGTACACATTGGAACAGCGCGGGAAACAGCGCCGGAACGCCTCCGCCCGCAACTTTCCGATGTCGTCAGTGAGTGGACACGGCCGAGTGCCGAGGGCTAAACACTCATGATGCAAACTCTTCACCTCATCGACGCCAGTCTCTACGTCTTCCGCGCCTGGCACTCGATGCCGCCGCATTTCAGCGATCGCGACGGCGCGCCGGTCAACGCGGTGCATGGTTTCACCCGCTTCCTCTGCGACTTCCTCGAACGCGCGAAGCCGACCCATGCCCTTGCGGCGTTCGACGAATCGCTCACCAGTTCGTTCCGCAACGACATCTACCCGGCCTACAAGGCGAACCGCGAACTGCCCCCGGCCGAACTGCTCGTGCAGTTCGCCTATTGCAAACGCATCGCCGCGGCGCTCGGACTGACCGTGTTGTCGGATTTGTACTACGAGGCCGACGATCTGATCGGCAGCGCGGTCGTGCGCGCGCGCGGCGAGGGTTTTCGCACCGTCATCGTTTCGGCCGACAAGGATTTCGGCCAGATGATCGGCGTCGACGACGAACAGTGGGACTTTTCCAAAAACGAACGCTGGGATGCCGCCGGCGTCAAGCGCCGCCTCGGCGTGCGTCCCGATCAGGTTGCCGATTTTCTCGCGCTGACCGGCGATGCAGTCGACAACATTCCAGGCGTACCGGGCATCGGTGCAAAGACGGCGGCAAGCCTGCTTGCGCACTTCGATTCGCTCGATGCCATGCTGGCGCGCATCGAGGAGATTCCGTTCCTGCGCCTGCGCGGCTCGGGTCAGGCTTACGTACGCCTGAAGGAGCATCGCGAACAGGCGCTGCTGTCGCGCGCGCTCAGCCTGATCGCGCTCGACGCGCCGGTGCCGCCGCAGGCGGAGCACTTGCGCTGGGGCAGACCGGATCTCACGGCACTCGACGTGTTGTGCGAGCAGCTGAAATTCGGACCGCTGACGCGGTCACGCTGCCGCGCGCTAACGCCGTAGCCGAAGGGCTAGGGGCACCAGGAGCTAGGGACTAGGGCTAGTACGAGATGCATTTGCCTTTCTCGCCCCTCGCCCCTCGTCCATCGCCCCTGCTCTCCACTCAATGGCTGCCCTTGTCCGCGTCCTCAGGCTTGTCCACGGGCTTGAGCGGGGACATTGGCACGCCTGAGCCTTTCTTCAACTCCCGCACGCCGGTGCTGATGCCGCTCTGATCCCAGGCGAAGCGCAGGTTCGAACGGAAGATACGCGTCGCTTGCAGCGCATCGGGATTCTTGAGCACGCCGAGCTTGTCGTACAGGCCCTTCTGGCTGTTGGCGATGAAGTAGAGGTCGTTGCCGGCGATGGCGCCCAAAGTCGGGGCCGTGAATGCCGGCTGCGCGACATCCAGCGGCATCGCGGCAACAACACCACGGCCGTCATCCGTCAGCTTCAGGCGCATCACGCGCTGCGGCACCATCCCGTTTTCGATGATGATCAGGCAACCGTCGTAGTAGTACAGGCCATCGATTCCGCCGAGCACGAGCTTCTCGGGATTGCGCGCCAGCGAAAACGGCGCCGTCTTGGTCAGGTCGATGCCGAAGATGCCGAGCGAATAGTCGGCCATGTACAGCGTCCGGCCGTCGTCGGAAACCGCGAGGCCACGGATGCTGGTCAGCTTCGGATTCTCGACCAGCATGCTCAATTGATCGTGATCGATGCGAAAGATCTGCCGGCGAGCCGCATCGGCGGCATAGACGCGGCCATCCTTGCCGACGGTGAGACTCGTCAGCGTGTGCACCTTTCCGGTTTCGGCCAGAATGTACTTGTGCAGGAACTTGCCGCTGCTCAGCTGGAACTCGAATATGCCGGTCTGGCCAAATTGGGCGCTATTGAAACCCTTGTAGTACGCCACGTCCGAACTGGCGACATAGACTTTGTCGTGCGCCGCATCGACGGCGAGGTCGAAAACGCCCCACATGCCGTTTTCCGCGTTCGGCGCAGCGAAATCGGTGAACTTGCCCTTCTCGTCGACCAGCAGGATCTTGCCTTCGCGCGCGCTGCCGACGAGGAACTGCTTGCGCGCCGGGTCATAGCCGATCGATTCGAACAGGTAATCGCCCTTCGGCAGTTCGAATGCAACCTTGCCCTCGCCGAACTGCTTGGCGTTCGCCTGCATGTTGGCGACAACGTAGTCCCACACCTTCGTGCCGTGGATCGGCTCGAATCGTGGTTCCTTGGAAATATCGTAGCCGTAGCCCTGGCCCTGCATGCGCACGAGCACGTCGTACGCGCGCGTCTTGTCGTTCTGGCTGGCGTAGATCATCGCCAGCTGCAACTTCAGCTGGCCCGAATCGGGCAACAGTTCGGTCAATCGCTGGACGGTGCGCGTGAAGCGCGGTATGTCGCCGATCGCGTTGTACACCTCGCTCAGGCGCGTCAGTCCGGCGATGTCCTTCGACTCGCCGATCTGCTCCACGGTCAGGGCTTCGGCTTTTTGCGTCAAGGCGTCGGCCTGTCGCGCCTGCGCCTGCGCCGCGGCAGCGGCGGGCTTGGTCTGCGCGTTCGCCGAGACGACCGTTGCAGCCAGAAGCCCGGCCAGCAGCACACGTGATTGAATGTTCATACCTGCAACCTTGATCATAAGGACTGGCGTTGGAAACCGTCGGCAGGTTTAAGTTCCCTGCTGCGGCCGGGTGTCACAGTCGGGAACCGCTGGCCATGGGAAACTGGCGTACTTCATGCCTGCTGGCGGCACTGGCCGGCCGTTGCCGGCGAAACCGGGCGCGAAGCGCCTGTAACGACTTCCGGACCGCTTTGCCACGAGGGCGCGCACAATGACCGAAACGCAAACGCTTTGCAATGGCCGCTGGCTGCGCCTGATGCGCCGCGGCCGCTGGGAATACGCCGAACGCACCAATCCCGGCGGCGGAGTCATCATCATCGCCGTCACCCCGGAGGACCGCATTCTGTTCGTCGAACAGTGGCGTGAAGCCGTCCGCAGCAAGACGATCGAGATGCCGGCCGGACTGGTCGGGGACCTGCACGGCAGCGCGGACGAAAGCGCCGTGACCGCGGCCGAGCGCGAGATCGTCGAGGAAACCGGCTACCGTGCCGGCCGCATCGAGTTCCTCATGAGCGGACCGTCCTCGGCCGGCATGACGAACGAGATCATGTCCTTCGTGCGGGCCCACGGGCTCGTCCGCGAACACGCAGGCGGCGGCGACCATACCGAAGACATCATCGTGCACGAAGTGCCGCGCGAACAGGCCGCGGCCTGGCTGCTGGACAAGATGCGTCAGGGCTATTCGATCGACCCGAAGCTGTTCGCAGGGCTGTATTTTCTCGATCACGCCGAGGCGCTGTTCGGCGCGGCGTAGTCATTCATGCGGTCGCGACAACGCGCGCACGCTGCTGAGAATAAAAAGGTCCGTCATCCCGGCGAAAGCCGGGATCCAGCTCTCTAGACTCCCAGCTCCGAACAAAGAGCTGGATTCCGGCTTGACCAGCTCCGCTGTTGAGAGCCGCCGGAATGACGAGCAAGAAGACCAAAAATTTGCGGGCTGCTCTGACGTACCTACCGCAACATAAACTGCCAGATCAGCAGCAGCGCCATCGCGGCCATCAGCAACCAGGTGACCGCGGTACCGACCAGGCGTTCAGGCGACACGCCACCGGTGCGCGACAATCCGAATCCATGCACGACGCGCGCGGCGATCAGTGTGATGCCGCACGCATGCAGCAGCATCGGCTGCGTCTGATTCAGTTCCAGCA
>Ga0207648_10005197_pt1 | contig 13181 bp, 12 predicted proteins | sample KBSMisM32_FD_184310 | JGI IMG/M metagenome (GOLD analysis project Ga0207648, IMG submission 184310) | Miscanthus rhizosphere microbial communities from Kellogg Biological Station, Michigan, USA - KBS Miscanthus M3-2 (SPAdes) (version 2) | ecosystem: Host-associated > Plants > Roots >...
GGACAAACACGGATAAACACGGATAAACACGGCTAAGACACCCGCTCGATCTTCACGCCGGTGATCACAGCGTCGAGGTCGCCGGCGCAGCTCCGCTACCTGATCATTCTGCGAACGGCCGGCCTTCTGCGAACGAGTTCTGCGGAATGAAGTCGGAGACCCCACGTTATACTGTCGTCGCGATGACGGCGGGACGGCTCGGCACCGTCATGGGTATCTGTCTGCTCGGTCTAGTCGGATGCGGTGGTCCGCACGACCAGAGAGCGAGCGCGCCGACCACTCCTACTACGCCGGCAGCGCCGACGAGCGCCGCCTGCAGCTTTGCTGTGGAATCTGCCGTGACCGCGTTCAATGCCGCGGGCGGCAGCGCGTCAGTGACGGTTTCCACCGGCAGCGGATGCCGCTGGACGGTCGACGCCGGTGCGGACACGTGGATTCAGCCGCCAGCCGGCGGACCGTTCACGGGGAGTGTCACCTTCGAGATCACGATCAGTCCGAACCGCTCGTTCAGCAATCGGACCGGCACGTTCGCCATCAAGGACCAGCAGGGCACGACCGTTGTCGAGCGCGCACTCACGCAGCGCAGCGCAGGTTGCCTGTACAGCGTCGATCCGACCGCGCGAGTGTTCGAGGCGATCGGCACGTATTTTCCCGGAGAGCCCCCGGCCCCCATCGACGTGCGCGTGCACGCGGAGCCATCGGACTGCCGATGGACGATTGCCTCGATGCCCTCGTGGACCGAGTTGGCCTGGTTCAGTCCGAGCGCCGGTACCGGCGACGGTCACATCGCGCTGATAATCCGGCCCAACACGACCGGCGTGCGACGAGTTGGCGAGGTTGTCATTGCCGGGCTGTCAGGCGTCAATCCCGACGCACGGTTGACGGTGACGGAGGCCGGCCGCTGATCGATCCCCGCGTCGTGTTTTGAGCCCGCACGCGCGCGTATCATTGCGGCGACAGCGTGAAGTTCACCGTCACGGTCATCAGGAGTGAGATGCGCCCGCCCTCGATCTCGGTTGGCGTGAACCGCCAGCGGCTGACGGCATCGAGCGCAGCGGCATCGAGGATGTAGGAGAGTTTCGTCCCCGGCGCATACTTGATGTCTGCCCGGACCCGGTCCCAGAAAAAGGTCCCGATGCGGTGCAGCGGTTCTGGATCGCCAGGCTGCAGCGCCGCGACCGCGCGCAGGGCCTCGATGGTTCGCTCGAAGTCGCCGCGCCGGTTGTAGACCCCCGCGGCCGCGCCTGCTCTCGTCGCCCTCATGGTCACTGCAACAGTTGGACACCGAAATGGGCTCGAAAGCGCTCAATCTGCCGTATCGAACCGCGCGGCGTCTCCGACCAGCTGGCCCGGCGCAGCTTTCGTGGAGAGCAGCAGCCGGTAAGGATGCTCGCTGTACTTGCGACTGAGATTCACGACCAGATCGAGCTTGCCGTCGCCGTCGAGATCTCCGGCCCAGGCGACGTCGAAGTGCGGATCGTCTGCGAATCCGTCGGCGGAATACAGGACCTGGGTGCGGCCTCCGTAGGTGAGCATCACTTTCGCGTCCGCCAGCGAGGGGTCCACGGAGTCGAGCCGCAGTTCGTATTGCTTGCCGCCAAGGGCGAGCCGCCCGGAACGATCGCGCAACAAGTCGATCGAATTCGCGCTGCTGGCGCGCTGAATCGGACCGGCGCGTAGTCCCTTGACGCACCGGACGGCGAACGTGACGCGAGGGGCGCTCTCGACCGTCACGAACGAGTCGTCGTGCCCTTCGTCCGGGCGCCGGTTCCGCACGATGAGGCGGACAACGCGCAATTGCTCGCCGTCGTCGGTCCAGCCAAGCCACTGGCCACCCCACGCGCCGGCTTCCGCCTTGGGCCAGAACGGCACGGGCGAAGTACCCGAATAACTGCCCGTCGTCAGCGGCGCGAATTGAGGCGCACACGCCGGCGCACCAAGCATGCTCAGAGCAAACAGGAACAGGAGCACCACGTCGGGCTAAAGCATTGCGAACAGCAGGAATTGGCTGGCATCCGAAGCTCGCCCGAAGGGCGAGCGAAGGATGGTGGGCGCTAGTGGATTCGAACCACTGACCCCCGCCGTGTGAAGGCGATGCTCTACCGCTGAGCCAAGCGCCCAATTCCGAGGAGAGACGACCAGTCTACCGGACTAGGTCGTCGACTTCAACTTCGCGAGCAGCAGCTGCAGCGCCTGGCCGTAGGCGTTTTCGCACTCGCCGAAGGCCTTCATGTAGTCCGCTTCGCTCTGCTTCGCCTTCTTCCAGTCGCCGTCGAAGGTCACCGAGGTGCCGCCGCGCTCGACACTGTCCGAGGCGGTGCCGCCGTTCGGCTTGGCCACCAGGCCGTCGGCGAACGTGTCCATCACGAACACCTTGGTCGGCGTGATCGACGCGGAGCTCAGTTCGACGTAGACCCCGCGGTAGTCCTTCTTCGCGAGCAGGTCGTCGAGCATCCGCGGCTGCGAGTACTTCGCCGAGACGACGAGGAGCTGGGTGCCGGGGAAATACAACACCGCGACATAGGTGCCGGCGTTCTGCGCGTCGGCGGCCGCGAAGGCGTCGATCTTCTTCGCGTCGAGGGCCTCGGCGAGCTGCTTCGCCAGCCCGGACGACTTCGTGTCCTGCGCGCGCGCGACGCCGGGCGCGGACACCAACGCAAGGAGTGTGAGAATGACGGCAAGACGGCAGACCATGGGATCCCTCCAGCCTGAGGCCGAACGCCGAGAGCCAATCTCCGGATGAGCCAAAGTCTAACCTATAAACAGGGCGTCTTCGTCCTCCATTCGTCCGTCGCGCCCGCGCAAATCCCGGAACCCGCGGAGGGCCCCCAGTCCGGCCTTCAGGGCCGCCACCAGCGCCATCCCCTCCCGGGCCGGCGTCAGGATCGCCTCCTGCACGACGGCGGAGGTCTCGTCCACCCGCCGGGTCAGATCCGTCACCATCCTGTCGATTTTCTGCGCCTGCGCGGTCGCCAGGGTCGCGGTCTTCTGCGCCTCGTCGGCGAGGGCGTTGGCGCGGCCGATGAGCGGCCGGATGTCCTGCTGCAGCGTGGCGACGATGTCGCGCACCTGCATGGCGACGCGGGCCAGCACCACCACCGCGCCGATCTGCATCAGCGCCATGAGGGCCGTGGACGCCGCGATGATCGCCAGGAACACCTGGCTCGATTCGTTCACATCCCCTCCGCCGGTGGGTTGCCGAGCGGCTGGCCGCCGCGCGCCTGCTCGTAAGCCTGCTTGCCGCGCTCGAACGCGCTCGAGAGGGTATCGCGCTGGCGGTTCCACAGCTCGCGCCCCTGCTGCGCCGCCTGGTTGGCGCGATCGGCCCCTTCGCGCGCCTTCTCGGCGATCCGCCGCCGCGTCTCTTCGCCGCTCGCCGGCGCCATCAGCAACGCGACCGCCGCGCCGGTGATCGCGCCGAGCACGAACGCCACTACGACCGTACCCGCTCCGTTGTCGTCTCGCGCCATGGGCTGCTCCGTCCGCCTTCGCGGCTTCGCCGCTTCGGCGGGATGAATCCGCTGCCGCGGCTTCGCCGCGTCGGCGGGATAAATCAGAAAATACTCACGCGAACGTTGAGGTACCGCTTCGGGTCCTTCCGGATGTCGCCGATCAGTCCCTTCAGCTCGTTCGCAGCAGAGTTCATATTGTCATACAACTGCTTGTCGTGCAGCAGCTGGCCGGCCGTCCCCTGCCCCTGATTGAGGTTGCGCGTCAGCTCGTCGAGGCGGTTGACGGTGCTGTTCAGCCGGTCGTACAGCTCCTTCTCGGTCAGCAGCTTTCCCGCCGTGTTGTCGTTGCGGTTCAGCCGCGCCGTCATCTGCTCGAAGTTGTTGGACGCCGTCGCCAGCGACTTGGCCATGCGATCGTCCTTGAGCAGCTGCCCCAGGGTGCCCTCGCCCGCATTGATCCGCGCGGTCATGGTGTGCAGCTCGTTGAGCGCGGCGTTCAGCTCGTTGTAGGCCTTCGGATCGTTGGCCAGCTTGCCGAGCGTGCCGCGGCTGCGGTTGATCGAATCGGTGACGGCGTTGGCCGACGCGACGAGCGCGTTCATTTCGCTGTAGAGCGCCTGGTCGGTGAAGAGCTTTCCGACCGTCCCCTTGCCGCCGCGGACGTCCTTCAGGAGCGCGGTCGCTTCGATGATCCCCTCGTTGGCCGAGCCCGCGACGTCGGACAGCTGCGTCGCCGGCTTCACGGACTTGATCGTGTCGCCGTCCTTCAGCGGCGTGCCGGTCGACGCCGGGGACACGTCGATCAGCGGCTCGCCGAGCAGGCTCATCGACCCGATCGAGGCGTGCGAGTCGGTGGTGACGCGGCTCTGGTTCTCCTTCTTCAGCGACAGGACGACGGCGACGCCGGTCCCCTCCAGCTCGACCTTCGTCACCTTGCCGACCTCGACGCCGGCGACGCGGACGATCGCGCCGCTCTTCAGGCCCTGCACGTCCTGGAACGACGTCTTCAGCTCGTAGCGCTCCCACGCGAAGCCGCTGGCGCCGCCGACCGAGACGATGAGCAGCGCGGTGAGCGCCATGGCGGCGACGGCCATCAGGCCTATCTTCAGCTCGGACCAGGCAAGCGATCGTGTGCGTGGCATGTCAGTGTTCCTCTGAGTGTTACGAGAGAAAGGACCGGATGTACTCGTCGCGCTTCGCCACCTCGCGAAGCTCCGACGCGTTGCCTTCGAAGGCAATCCGGCCGTCCTTCAGCATGATGAATTCCGCCTGGTCCGACTTCTCGCGGTCCGCCTTCTCGAACTGCAGCTCGGACCCGGCCCACTCGGCGGCGTGCTCGGCGACGAAAAAGGCGTCGCGCAGCTGGTGCGTCACGAGCACCGAGCTGACCCCTTCGAGATCGCGCAGCTTGATGATCTCCTCGTCGACGGTCAGGGAGGTGATCGGGTCGAGCCCGGTCGTCGGCTCGTCGTACAGAAGGATTCGCGGCTTGGCCGCCATCGCGCGGGCGATCGCGACGCGGCGCCGCTGCCCGCCGGACAGATCCGACGGCATCCGGTCGACGAACTCGCCGAGCCCGACGAAGCCGACCACTTCCTTGACGCGCGCGGCGACCTCGTCCGGCGGCCAGTGCAGCTCCTCGCTCAGCTTGTAGCCGACGTTCTCGCGCACGGTCAGCGAATCGAAGAGCGCCCCTTCCTGGAACACCATGCCGAGATCCGCGCGCACCCGCATCAGATCGTCTTCCTTCATGCGGTCGATCTGCTCGCCGTTGACGAAGATCCGCCCGGCATCGGGACGCAGCAGCCCGAGCGCCAGCCGCAGGATCGTGGACTTCCCCGCGCCGCTGGCCCCCAGGAAGATCTTGGTGTGCCCGGTCTGCAGCGTGAAGCTCACCTGGCGCAGGATCACCTTCTCGTCGAACGCGAGATCGACCTGGTCGAAGACAACGATCGGCCCGCCGAAGGCCAGGGCTTCGTCGAGCAGCGCCGGGCGGGCATACTCCTTCTTGGCCACGTCAGTACATCAGGACGATCAGGATCTTGGTGACCATGAAGTCCACGGCGATCACCGCGACCGAGCTCGCCACCACCGCCAGCTTGGTCGCGTTGCCCACGCCCTGGGTGCCGCCGGTCGTCCGCATCCCGACATGGCACCCGATCGTGACGATGGTGAAGCCGAGCGCGAACGGCTTGATGATCCCCATCCACACGTCCTGCATGTAAAGCCCCTGCACGACGCTGGACCAGTAGATCGTGCTCGCGACGTGGAACTGGAGCACGGTAACGACCCAGCCGCCGACCATGCCGATCCCCGTCGCCAGGATGCTGAGCAGCGGCATCATCAACAGGCCCGCCAGCACCCGCGGCACGACCAGCTTGCGGATCGGGTCGGTGCCCAGGGCGCGCAGCGCCGCGATCTGATCGGTGACGAGCATCGAGCCCAGCTCCGCCGCGATCCCGGACCCGACCCGCCCCGACACCATCAGGCCGGTCAGCACCGGCCCGAGCTCCTTCACCATCGACGCGCTGATCAGCCGCCCCACCATCGATCGCGCGCCGAACTGGTCGAGCGTGATCCCCGAGTTGAGCGCCAGCACCATCCCGGTGAAGAGGCCGGCGAGCAGGACGACGGTCAGCGAGCCGATGCCGATCGAGTCGAACTGCTGGATGATGTCCCGGTAGTAGATCGGCGGCGTCACCGCCGCGCGCGCGACGCGGCAGATCAGCAGGACGTACTCCTGGACCTCGAGGACCGCGTCCTTGGACCACTGCTGCAGCTTCGGCGCCACGCTACCGTCGGCTCCCGGCCAGCCCCAGCTCGCGGCTCTTCAGCTGCTTGACCTTGTCGCGCAGCGCCGCCGCCTTCTCGAACTCCAGGTTTGCCGCCGCCGCCTTCATCTGCGCCTGCAGGCCGGCGACGTAGGCGTCGAGCTCCCCCTGCGTCCTGAACTGCCCAGCCTCATCCGGCGAGGTCGGCACCGTGACGTAGTCGCGCTCGTAGACGCTGGTCATCACCTCGTCGATGCTCTTCACGATCGAGGCCGGCGTGATGCCGTGCTCCTGGTTGTAGGCCTCCTGGATCGTGCGCCGCCGGTCGGTCTCGCTGATCGCCAGCCGCATCGAGTCGGTCATCTTGTCGGCAAACATGATGGCGCGGCCGTTCACATTCCGCGCCGCCCGCCCGACGGTCTGGATGAGCGACCCCGACGAACGCAGGAAGCCTTCCTTGTCGGCGTCGAGAATCGCGACCAGCGACACTTCCGGCAGGTCGAGCCCTTCCCGCAGCAGGTTGATGCCGACCAGCACGTCGAAGGCGCCGCGCCGCAGGTCGCGCAGGATCTCGATGCGCTCCAGCGTGTCGATGTCGGAATGCAGGTAGCGGACCTTGACGCCCAGCTCCTGGTAGTACTGCGTCAGATCCTCGGCCATCCGCTTGGTCAGGGTCGTCACCAGCACGCGCTCGTGCCGCGCCACCCGCTCGCGGATTTCCGCCAGGAGGTCGTCCACCTGCCCCTTGACCGGGCGGACCTCGATCACCGGATCGACCAGCCCCGTCGGCCGGATGATCTGCTCGACGACGGCGCCGCCCGCCTGCTTGAGCTCGTACGCGGCCGGCGTCGCCGACACGAACAGCACCTGGTGGACGCGGCTTTCCCACTCCTCGAAGTTGAGCGGCCGGTTGTCCAGCGCCGAGGGCAGACGGAAGCCATAGGCGACCAGCACTTCCTTGCGCGAGCGATCGCCGTGATACATCCCGCGGATCTGCGGCACGCTCTGGTGGCTCTCGTCCACGATCGTCAGCGCGTCGGGAGGAAGGTAGTCGAGCAGCGTCGGCGGCGGCTCGCCCGGCGCGCGCCCGGTCAGGTGCCGCGCGTAGTTCTCGATGCCGTGGCAGTAGCCGATCTCCTTGATCATCTCCAGGTCGAACATCGTCCGCTGATGCAGGCGATGGGCCTCGAGGACCTTCCCCTCCGATTCGAGCTTGGTGCGGTACCACTCGAGCTCGGTCTTGATCGACTCGACCGCCGCCTTGGTCTTCTCGCGCGGCGCGACGAAGTGCGTCTTGGGGTAGATCGCCACCTTGTCGTGCTTGCGCAGCACCTTGCCGGTGAGCGGATCGAACGTGCTCAGCTCGTCGACCTCGTCGCCGAAGAGCTCGATGCGCAGCGCGCTCTCTTCGTACGAGAGGTAGACCTCGACGATGTCGCCGCGGACGCGGAAGGCGCCGCGTCCGAAGTCGTGGTCGTTGCGGTCGTACTGGATCTCGACGAGCTTGCGCAGGATCTGGTCACGGTCGATGCGCTGGCCGCGCTCGAGCGGCAGCATCATGCCGTAGTAGGCCTCCGGCGAGCCGAGGCCGTAGATGCACGACACGCTGGCCACGATGATGACGTCGCGCCGCTCGAAGAGCGAGCGCGTGGCCGACAGCCGCATGCGATCGATCTCGTCGTTGATCGTCGCTTCCTTCTCGATGTACGAGTCGGTCGTCGGGACGTAGGCCTCGGGCTGATAGTAGTCGTAGTAGCTGACGAAGTACTCGACGGCGTTGTCGGGGAAGAAGCGGCGGAACTCCTGGTAGAGCTGCGCGGCCAGCGTCTTGTTGTGCGCCATGACCAGCGTCGGCCGGTTCACGCGCGAGATGGTCTGCGCCATCGAGAAGGTCTTGCCCGAGCCGGTGACGCCGAGCAGCACCTGCGACTTGTCGCCGCGGTTCAAGCCGTCCACCAGCTCGTCGATCGCGCGCGCTTGATCGCCGCGAAGCTCGAAATCGGTGACGAGTTCAAAGCGGTCGTATTTCGAGGACATGCAACAGAAAATCGTACCACAGCGCGGAGGGACATCTCTCGGGCTGAGGAAGGAGGGCCTGGGGATAGGGCCGGGAACAGGGCTTAGGAAACCGGGCCTAGGGATAGGGCTACGGTCGGTCCGCTTCCACGGCCCTTACCTAGGCCCAATCCCTAGGCCCCCTTTCCCGCTGCCCGACAGCGAGCGCTAGCGAGGCGCCACAGCCCGACAGCGAAGCGTTCGCCGGCAGCGAGCGTCAGCGAGACTCTTTATAGGGAGCGAAGTAACCCGACCGGGTGCGCAGCTTGACGCCTTTCAGGTCGCTGCGAAGCAGCTTGATCTCGACACCGCGCCAGGCGCCGTCGGCGCGGGTGTCGGTGGAGAGGTAGCCGAGGGAATAGCGGGCGGCCAGCTCTTCGCGGATCTTGTCGAAGACGCCGTCCAGATCCTTGGAGGCGCCCGGGAAATAGGCCTGCCCGCCGGTCAGCGTGGCGACGCGCTCGAGCTCGCTTCGCTGCTGCAGGCGGCCGCTGCTCGACTGGTGCTCCATGTAGCCGACGGTATAAACCGTCGCGTCGGACGCCTTGCAGAGGTCCAGCATCTCGCGGAACGTCAGCGAGCTGGTGGTGTCGCCGCCGTCGGTGTAGAGGACGAGGACCTTCTGGCCGTCCTGGTTCTGCGCACCGTCGAGGTAGACCCCGACGGCATCGTAGAGCGCCGTCCAGCCGTCGGGCTTGCGGCCGCGGATCCGTTCGACGAGGCGCGGGTAGTCGTTGGGGCCGAAGCGGGCGACGCGGACTTCCGTGTCGAAGTCGACCAGCGTCACGTCGGCGGCGGCGTCGAGCGCGTTGACGAATTTGACCGCCGCGGAGCGGGCGTCCTTCAGATCGTCCGCCATGCTGCCGCTCGTGTCGAGCAGCAGCCCGATGTGCAGCGGCGGCGCCTCGTCGGGGTTGCCGGCGACGAAGAACCGCAGCGACTGCGGCTTGCCGTTCTCGCGGACCTCGAAGTCCTCCGCCTTCAACCCGGTGACGGGCTTGCCCTGCTTGTCGAGCACGCTGACGCCGAAGTGGACGAGATCCACTCCCGCCTTGAACGTCGGCTGCTGCGCGACCGTCGGGGCCGACAGCGTGGCGAAGACAATCAGCAGACCTGCCAGGCCAGCACGAACCATGGGCATCCCCCCATCCCCCCGGGATCCTCTGGGAATGATACGCCCATCGCGCCGCCTTCTGAACACGTTCTGAAGACGTTCAGAACACCTTGTAGGCGGCGATCCTCACAACGTTCGTCCCACGGCCGCCGGTGGTGTCGACGCCCTGCAGCCCGTAGCCCCACTCGATCGACAGCAGCGTACGGAACGGCGCCGGCGCCTCGAGCGCGGCGCCGAACCCCGTGTAATTGCGCAGCCCCCGGCCGAAGCCGGGGTCGCGCACGACGGCGGTGTCGGCGAAGCCGTCGAGACGCACCGCGCGCCCCGCGGTCCAGGCGATCGCCGTGCGCAGCACGGCGCCGCGATCGTAGCGGACGAGCGCCGCCGGATAGCCGTGCAGGCGGTTGTCGAAGGTGCCGAACGCGTAGCGGCTGAATCGATCGAGATCGTGCCCGCCCATCACGGCCCCTTCGATGCGCGCGGCGACCCGCGTCGAGATCGCCTGCGATCGCAGCACGCTCGCGCCGTACCGCGTGAACGCCGCCTGCGCGCTCCCCGCGCACGTCGTGCACGACCCGCCCGCGTCGGCGGCTGCCGGCGCACCCCAGGCGCGCCAGCCGACCCGCCGCGCGTAGCTGCCCCAGATCGATCCCTGCCAGCCGTTGCGCTGCAGATCGAGGCCGAGGCGCAGCGCGTGCGCGTTCTGGTCGCGGGGGATGACGAAGCCGGCGGCGGTCTGCTCTCCCGCGCCGAAGGCGTTGAAGTCCCAGTCGTACTCGATGCGCACGGCGGCCCGCGCGCCGATCGGGCGCAGCGCCCAGACCGCCGCCTGCGCCGGGCGCTGGCGGATGTCGAGCTCGTATTGCTCACGTCCCTGCTCGAACGCGCGATCGTTGTACGACGTGGCGATCGCGAAGGCGCGTCCCGCCAGCTGCCAGCGCGACCCGGCAACCGACGGCGCCGAGAACGCGACCTGCGCGTAGCTGCCGCCGAAGAAGCCGTTGAACTGGGTGCCGGTGCCGAACAGGTTGAAGTCGACGTAACTCAGGCCCGCAAACGGCAGCGGCTGCGAGATGTTGGGATCGACGATGACGCCGAAGGCGACGGTGCGGATGCGATCGGCGCGGCCGGCGAGGACGCGGTCGCCGGTTTCCAGTGGCCGGTTGCCGGTTGCCGGTTCCCCGTGACCGGCTTCCGGTTTCCCTTTGTCAGAGCGTTTGAGATAACGAAAGCCATCGGGGGTATCACGCAGCATGACGTCGGGCGAGGCGTAGGCTTCAGTGCGGAGGGCCTCGAAGTCCGGCGGATTGATCTGATGGCGATCGAGCAGCACCCGGCGATGGATCGGCGTGCGGATGCTGGCGCCTTCGTAGGTCTGGTGCACGTCGGATCGCGCCAGCAGCCAGCGCCCCTGGCCATCGAGCGCGTACTCGTCGGTCTGCTCCGACGCGGTGATCGGCCCGCGCAGGCCTGTCTGCACCGCCGAGACGCGGACCATGCCGAAGGTCTCGGCGTCGATCCATGCGCGTCCGCTGAAGAGCGCCGCGTCGCCGTCGCGCGGCGTAAAGGCGACGACATAGGTCGGCCGCCCGTCGACGCTCTCGCGTCCGTCCAGCCGGTATCTGTAGACATCGGACAGCGTGATCGCCAGCGGCGGCGCCGCCGCGCGCTCCGGCTCGATGATCGGCAGGCGCGGGACGCCTCCGTCGGTGTCGAAGCGTACGCCGTTGACGCGGATGTCGCGCTGCCGCAGATCCGTGCGATCGTCGCGCCTGTAGATCGTGGTCCGCGACGTCACGGTGACGGGCGCGACGAATCCCGGCGCCTCGAACGTCAGCGTCATCGACCCGTCCGCGATCTCGCTCTCGATGGCCGCGGTCTGGCTGGCCGAGGCGGCCTGGTGCCGCGCCACGACCTCCTCGACCGTGAGCTGCCGCGCCGCCGCGACATCCACGCCGGTCGCAAACGCCCCTTCCGCGTTGGCGCGGGCGCGAAACGCCGAGACGCCGCCCACGTCGACACGCTCGGCCCGCCCCATGTCCGACGTCACCAGCGCCGGCGCGGGGCACGCGCCGCTCACCGCCACCAGGTCGAGCGTCTGCGGATTGAGGAACGTGGGCAGCGGGCGATCCTCCCCGCACTGCAGCGACCGCTCGCGCAGGCGCACGAGCCCGGACGGGAGCCACGACTGCAGCGGCACGATCGCGGCGATCGCCGCCGATCCGCGCCCGTCGGGCGGCAGCGTCCAGACACGAAGCGGGACCTCGGTCGGCGCCAGCAGGTCGTCGGCCGTGCGCAGCGGGGCCGGCGGCGGCAGCGTCCCGTCGACGTAGGCGCCGATCCCGCGTGTCATCAGCGCCGCAAGGGTGTCCGAGGATCCGGTGAGCAGCAGCCGTCCCGTTGGATGCTGACCGCGCGCCCGTGTCAGCGCGCGTTTCAGATCAAAGGCTTGCTGATCGGGCCCGTCGTGCTCGGCCGGGGGTATCTCGATCAGGATCAGGTCCGCGTCCGCCGCCAGTGCCGGATCCTGCTCCTCGGGCAGCCCGACGAGGTGGACGCCCGTGCGGCCGCCGCGGCGGACGACTTCAGCGAGGGCGGCACGAATGGCGTCGAGCGGGGCACCGGCCGATACCCGGACCAGCACTCGCGTGCCTTGCAATTGTGCGGGCAGAGGCCCAAGCTGCTCGGGCAAGGCGCTGAACGCCTGGCAGTCGAGGCACGGAGCGGCGGGCGTCTGGGCCGACGCGACAAGTCCCGCCGCGCAGACGAGCAGGGCGATACGCCCGAGGAACGACAAGCCGGCGTATACTAGCGGTTTGGCGTGCCTCTGCTTCTGGGTGACGGCGTAGTGCAGGGCCCGGGCCCTGACGGGATGTAACGTGCGCGTTCTGGCCATCTGTCAGGATGAACTGGTCATCCGATCGCTCGACGAGGTCCTGCTGCCGAGCTTCGAGGTTGACTTCCTTGTCGAAAGCCGGCCCCTCGCCCGCCGCCTCCATGACGGCGGGATCGAGGTGACAGCCGGCGATACCCGACGCGTCGACACCTACCTGAAAGCCGACATCACCCCCAGCACCTGCTTCATCGTCGAAGACACCGGCAAGCGCAGCATCAAAAAGACCCTCGACGCCATCCGCGATGCCGGCGGGACGCTCATCTACGTCCTTCACACTGGCAAACGCGGAGCCAGCGCCAAGGCCGAGGCGGAAGGGTCGGAAGTGACGCATCTGGGCCTGGCTGAACTGCTGAGGCCGACGCTCGTCACCGAGCTCAGCCGCTCGATGACCCGCGCCCGCGTCCAGCAGTACCAGCGCTACTTCGCCGACGCCGATCGCGTCCTCATCCTGCTGCACAACGATCCCGATCCCGACGCGCTCGCCAGCGGCCTGGCGCTGCGCAACCTGCTGCGCCGCACCAAGACCACCGCGATCATCGGGGCGCTGCAAGGGGTGACGCGGCCGGAGAACCTGCGCATGGCGAACATGCTCGACATCCAGGTCGAGCAGATGACGCCGGCGTCCTTCACCGGCTTCGACCGCATCGCGACCGTGGACGTGCAGCCACACTATTTCGGAGGGCTGCTCCAGCGCGCCGACCTGGTCATCGATCATCACCCGGAGCATCCCGGCTACAGCGCGGTGTTCAAGGACATCCGCGCCGACTACGGGTCGACCTCGACGATCCTGACCGAGCACCTGCGCGCCGTGGACGTGAACATCTCCGAGCGCACCGCGACGGCGATGCTTTACGCGATCAAGTCCGACACGCTCTTCTTCGCGCGCCACACCA
>Ga0207648_10005201_pt1 | contig 13177 bp, 10 predicted proteins | sample KBSMisM32_FD_184310 | JGI IMG/M metagenome (GOLD analysis project Ga0207648, IMG submission 184310) | Miscanthus rhizosphere microbial communities from Kellogg Biological Station, Michigan, USA - KBS Miscanthus M3-2 (SPAdes) (version 2) | ecosystem: Host-associated > Plants > Roots >...
GCTCGCGCACGACGCGATGCGCCGCTTCGACGCCGCCGCGATCGTGGAACACCTCGACCGTCTGCGCGAGATTCGCGATGCGCGCGAGGAGCGGGATGCGCTCCTCGGCGAGCCCCTCGGCGTAACCGCGGCCACACCAGTGCTCGTCGAGCGACCGGATGGCGCGCGCCGTCTCCTCGGGAAAGCCGAGCTGGAACGCGATCGACGCGCCGCGGTCGCAGCGGATCCTGATCAGGTCGCGCGTCACGTCCTCCGTGCGCGCGACGGTGACGAACTGCCGCACCCGCTCGCGAAGAGGCCGGCCAGGCGCGACGGCGCGTGCCGTCTCCATGACGAGCTTGAGGCGCGCGTGCCAGTCCACGCTCTTCATCCGCGGCTTGATCGCGTGGTCGTCGGCCGCGAACAGCGAGGCGATGCGCCCCGCATTGCTCGAGCAGCCGGCGTCCTTGAGGAGCAGCGCGTAGTAGAGCGCCGAGCGCTGGTCGGGGTCGAGCCCGATCGTCTCGGCGATGCGCATCCCGATCAGGCAGGTGCGCATGGAGTGTCCGGCCGGCGCGCCCTCGGTAAGGTCGAGTGCGCACGAGAGCGCCGAGAGTACTTCGGATAGGCTGATTCGGCCCTGGGCGGCGAGCTGCTGCGAGATGCGGCTCGGGCGACGGTGGGCGACGACTTCCGTCACGGGAAACAGTTCAGTTCGGCTTAGCATTGTCACTCGGGAAACGACCGAGGACGGCCGACGTTTCGACGATTCGGGAGATGTTCTCCGTTCGGACTTCTACCGGCGCTCTAGCGCTTATCAAACGACGGAACGCGGATCTGAAACGGCGATTTCGCGGAAGCGGCAGGATGTGCTCCTCTCCGGGTCGAGTTCCACGCACAGGCTCACCGTCATGTCCATCCACAACCCCAAATCATTGAATGGTCCGGTGGAAGATCTCTCCACCAAATCGGAGCGATCCTGCCCTTTCCGCGTGATCGCCGTTCAAAATCCGCGTTCCGTAGTTGGCCCCGCCAATAGCTCATTGAAATAGGGGGAGGGGGTATATTAGACTTCGTTCGCGGGGTATGAACCGGCCCGCCGAACGGAGGTCTCGATGTCTGCTACTGATTGGATGGTCGTCGTCGCCGGGCTCGGCGTGATCGCGTGGGTGAACTGGTACTTCTTCGTCGCGCCGCGGCACGCTGTGGCGGGCGTGGCGGTGCCGGGCGCGGGGGCCGGGCCCGCCGAGGTGCGCATCGTCGTGCGCGGCGGGTACGAGCCGGCCACCGTGCGCGTGCCCGCCGGCAAACCGGTGCGCCTCGTCTTCGATCGCCAGGAGACGTCGCCCTGCTCGGAGGAGGTGGTCTTCCCTTCCTTCGGGATCCGGAAGTTCCTCCCGCCCGATCGACCGACGGCAGTAGACATCACGCCCCCCACACCCGGCCGGTACGAGTTCACCTGCGGCATGTCGATGCTCCACGGCGCCGTCGTCGCGGAGTGACGAGGAGATTGCGATGACGCGCACGCTGAAGGTGATGCAGGAACCGGAGCCGACACAGGAGAACGCCGCCGCGGCGCCTCCCGTCGCCGGCGAGCGGACAGTCCGCCTCACGGTATCGGGGATGACGTGCGCCGCCTGCCAGGCGCGCATCCAGCGCACGCTCCAGAAGCAGGCGGGCGTCGTGGACGCGGGCGTCAATCTGATGATGCACGACGCCACCGTTCGCTACCTGCCGAACGCGACGTCGCCGGAGCAGCTCATCGAAGCGGTCCGCGCGACTGGTTACGGCGCCGAGCTGCCGCCTGCCGAGCAGAGTGCGTTCGACGAGCAGCAGGCGCGCGACGAGGCGCAGCAGCACGAGTTCGTCGAGCTACGCCGCAAGGCGATCGTGAGCGGCGTCGCCGGCGCGCTGGCCATGTTCGCGCCGATGGCGCTGATGTCCGTCGTGCCGATGCGCGTCATGAACGTCGCGCTCCTCGTGCTCACCATCGCGGTGATGGGATGGGCGGGACGCCACTTCTATACGCGCGCCTGGATTGCCTTCCGCCATCACTCGGCGGACATGAACACGCTGATCGCCGTGGGAACGGGTGCCGCGTTCGTCTATTCGCTCATCGCGACGATCGCGCCTGGCTTCTTCGTGAGTCGCGGCGTCGCGCCCGACGTGTACTACGAGGCGGTGATCATCATCATCGCGCTCATCCTCACCGGCAATGCCTTCGAGGCGCGCGCGAAGCGGGCGACGTCGGCCGCACTGCGCGCGCTGGCCAGCCTGCAACCGCCGACGGCGCGCGTCGTGCGAGGTGAGGGAGCCGCCGCGCAGGAGATCGACGTGCCCGTCGCCGACGTGCGGCAGAACGACGTGGTCGTCGTCCGGCCGGGCGAGCGTCTGCCGACGGACGGAGAAGTCCTCTCCGGCGAGAGCGCGGTGGACGAGTCGATGCTCACCGGAGAGTCGGCGCCTGTCGCGAAGAAGGCCGGCGATCGGGTGATCGGCGGCACGATCAATCGCACCGGGGCACTGCGCTACCGCGCGACGACACTCGGCGCCGACAGCGTCCTCGCACAGATCGTCCGTCTCATGCGCGACGCGCAGGGCTCGCGCGCTCCGATCCAGAACCTCGCCGACCGGATCAGCGGCGTGTTCGTTCCGGTCGTCGTGTCGATCGCCGTGACGACGTTCGTGGTGTGGTTCGTCGCGGCGGATCTTTCCGGGGGTTCGGCTCCCGTGGTGCGAGCCTTCGCCGCCGCCGTCGCCGTGCTGATCATCGCCTGCCCCTGCGCGATGGGGCTCGCCGTGCCGACCGCCGTGATGGTGGCCACGGGGCGCGGTGCTTCGGCGGGAGTGTTGATCAAGGGAGGCGAAGCGCTGCAGCGCGCCGGTGCGATCGACACGGTGGTGCTCGACAAGACGGGCACGGTGACCGAAGGACGCCCCACGGTGACGGACGTCGTGCGCGCGCCGAATGCATCGCGCACGGACGACGAGCTGCTCACCCTCGTCGCGTCGCTCGAATCCTCGAGTGAGCATCCGCTCGCCGACGCGATCGTGCGCCACGCGCGCGACCGCGGACTCGCGCTCACTCCGGCCGAGCATTTCCAATCGGTGACGGGGCGCGGCGCCGTCGCGACCGTAGCCGGTCACGAGGTGCTCGTCGGCAACGAGTCGCTGCTCGCCGAGCGCACGATCGACGTCTCGCTGCTGCGCGACGATGCAATGCGACTCGCCGAACAGGCGAGGACGCCGATCTATGTCGCAATCGACGGTGTGTTGGCCGGCCTGCTTGCCGTCGCCGATCCGATCAAGGCGACGTCGCGCGACGCGATCGCGACGCTGCGCGGGCGCGGCATCGATGTCGTGATGCTCACCGGCGACACGCAGCGCACCGCCGACGCCGTGGCGCGCGAAGCCGGGATCGGGCACGTCATCGCCGGCGTGCTGCCCGAGGGCAAGGTCGACGCCATTCGGCAGCTGCAGGAGGAAGGCCGCGTCGTCGCCATGGTCGGCGACGGTGTCAACGACAGCGCGGCCATCGCGCAGAGCGACGTCGGCATCGCGATCGGCACCGGCACCGACATCGCCGCCGAGGCGGCGGACGTGGTGTTGATGCGCGGCGACCTGCGCAGCGTGACGCAGGCGATCGCACTGTCGCGCCGCACGATGCGCACGATGAAGCAGAACCTGTTCTGGGCCTTCGTCTACAACGTCGTCGGCATTCCGGTCGCGGCGGGCGTCCTCTATCCCGCCTTCGGTCTTCTGCTCAGCCCCGTCATCGCCAGCGCGGCCATGGCGTTCAGCTCCGTGAGCGTCGTGGCGAACAGTCTCCGACTCCGTCGCGCGCGGCTCGCATGAGCCGCCGTCACCACACTCAGGATACGGATCCCATGCCGCACTCGAGCAAGGCACATGACGCCGCGTCGTCGCGCCACGACGCCCCGCCCGATGCGTCTTCCTCCCCGCTCACGGTGCTGCAATGTGGCTGCGCCATGCCGGGCGACGCGTCGGGCGAGCGCAGGGCGGTCGCCGTCGATCCGGACGCGAAGGCGCGCAACGTGAAGCGGCTGCGCCGCATCGAGGGACAGGTGCGCGGGCTGCAGAAGATGGTCGACGAGGACCGCTACTGCGCCGAGATCCTGACCCAGATCTCCTCCGTGCACGAGGCGCTGCGGTCGGTGGGACGAGAGTTGATGCGGAACCACCTGCGCCACTGTGCATCAGCGGCGATCCGATCGGGGCCGGACGACGCGGAGCCGATGTACGACGAGATCATCGACCTGATGTACAAGCACAGTCGGTAGCGCGCGGGGCGGGGCTGAAGGGCAGCGGGGCTGCGGGGCTGCGGGCTCTGTCATCCCGAGCGAGCGGAGCGAGTCGAGGGATCTGCACCTTCGCGCTGGCGCGTTCGCGGACGATGCGTAACCTTCGTCGGCGTGAGACGCGACTGGTGGGGCCGCGCGCTTTCGGCGCTGATCGGGATCTGGGTCGCAGGCATGATCGCGACGCCCGCGGGATCGCGCGCGAGCGCGCCCCTCGATCGGTCCCACGCGCTGCGCGCCGTCCCGGACCGCACGCGCGTGGTCAGCGCGCGCGAAGCGCCGGACTCCGACTCCACTCCGCCCGCCCGCGCGGTGGCGCGCGAGTGCTCCAATGTCTGTGGGGGTGGCGGCCGCCGCATGGCCGACGTGCTCGTGACGGAGGGCGTCGTCGAGATCGCGTCCGTCACGGTCGGCAGCCGCGTCGAAGTGCCGACGGCAACGCGTCGCCACGACGCTCCCGTCGCGCACGCCCTCCCTCCCGCACTCGGGCCGCCCTCCCCGCTGGTCTGACGAGTCAGCGGCGACAGCGCGCGCATGCGAGCGTCGCTCCCGGACCGGCGCCGAAGCCGTCCGGCACTCCCAGCTACCAGCCATGGTGCGGCAGGAATCCGTCTCGACGGCGCCGAGCGCTTCGCGTTCGTCCGGTCCGACATCTCTCATCTGCCCCGGCTGCGGGGCCACGGTCGCGGGCAAGGACATCGAGGTGATGTTCGTCGCGGATCTCGCCCGCAAGCCGCTGCAGATCGGCAAGTGCGTCCTGGTCGGGATCGTGCTCGGCGTCGCCGCCGGCGTGGTCCTCCCCCAGCAGGCACTCCGGGGTGCGTCGGCCGGCGCGCTGATCATCGGCGCCGTCGCATGGGTGCTCGCGCGCCGGTACAACCGACGCGTGCAGCGCGAACCGGTCGACCTCTGGCCGAACAGCGTGTCGTGCCCGCAGTGCGGGCGTGTGTTCGGCCGATATCAGGACGGCTGGGGTCCCGACGTTCCCGTCTGGCCCTGACGCCCCGCGTTACTCTCTCCGAGCGCGACAGTCTCCCTTGATCGCCGCTTGGATCCCGGGGAAACGCACGTGACAAGACGTCGCCTCATAGAGCCATCTCATGGCGCGTCGAACGCCCGCCGCGCTCGGGCCGTGCTGCTCGGTGCAGCGCTCTCGCTGTTCGTGGTCGTGCCCGCGCGTGCGCAGGAGCTTCGCTTCCGCCAGCTCACCCCCGACGCCGGCCTCTCGAGCTCCTACGTCCAGAGCATCTTCCAGGACCGGACCGGGTTCCTCTGGTTCGGCACCGACAAGGGGCTCGACCGGTACGACGGCTACGTCATTCACAGCTATCGGCATCGGCGCAGCGATCCGCACAGCATCGCCGACGGGACGATCCACGTCCTGCACGCCGACCCCGGCGACACGATGTGGGTGGGCACCAACGCGGGCCTCAGCCGGTACGACGCGAGTCAGGACGCGTTCATCAACTACGCGATCGGGAGTGGTGAGCGCGCCGTCCACGGCATTGCCGACGAAGGCCGCGGCGGGCTCTGGATCGCGGCGGACGACGGTCTGTATCGCTTCGACCGCGCGACCGGTGCGGCGACGCTGCTGGACGGCGCCGCCGGCGGCTCCCTTCGCGGCGTGCCGATCCTCGCGCTGCACACCGACCGCCGCGGACAACTCTGGATCGGGACGCAGACGCGCGGCCTCGTCGTCCTCGATCCGTCGAATGGCACGACACGCCGCTACGTCCACAACGCTCAGGATCCCCGCTCGCTGCCCGACGACGACGTCAGAAGCATCGTCGAGGATGCGTCGGGCTCACTGTGGATCGGCACGTGGAACGGCGGCCTGGCGCAGCTGAACCCCGAGACCGGCGAGATCACGCGGTACCAGCACGACGATGCGAACGCGCGCAGCCTCGGCGCGAACCGCGTCGTCAGCATCGCGCCGGCGGGAAAGCGCGGCCTCTGGATCGGAACGGAGAACTTCGGGCTCGACTACCTCGACTTCGTCGGAAACAGCTTCCGGCACTACCGCTCCGACCCGATGAACCCCGCGTCGCTCAACAGCCCGTCGGTGTGGGCGGTGCACGAGGATGCCGCGGGCACGCTGTGGGTCGGCACCTTCACGGGCGGTGTGAACGTCTCGACGCCGAACAGCGGCGCCATCCGCCACTACCACGCCGTGGCGGGCGATCCGGCGAGCCTCGGCTTCAACACGGTGCGTGCATTCGCGGAGAGTCGCGCCGGTGCCTACTGGGTGGCGACGGACGGCGGCGGGTTGAACGAGTTCGACGCGTCGACCGGCAGGTTCGCGCACTACACCACACACACCTCGAACCTGAACTCCGACGCGGTGCTCGACGTGGTGCAGGACCACGACGGCGTCACGTGGATCGGCTCGTGGGCGGGAGGCGTGAGCCGCTTCGACCGGGCGTCGAAATCGTTTACCGCGTTCACGTCGAAGAACGCCGGACTTGGTGACGACAACGTGTTCGCGCTGCACGTGGACGAGAGCGGTACGCTGTGGGCCGGCACGCAGAAGCACGGCGTGTATCGCTTCGATCGGGCGCGCCAGCGCTTCGAGTCGGTCCTCTCGCCGGAGCAGCTCGTGGGACGCGTGCCGCGCACCGAGACGTCCGTCGCCGTTCGTGTGATCGGAGGCTCGCCCGACGGGCGGCATCTGCTCATCGGCACGGAGGGCTCCGGCCTCGCCGACTATGACATCACGTCGGGGAACGTCACGCTGCACCAGAGTCTCGCCGCCGACTCGTCCAGCCTGAGTGGAAACACCGTGCGCGCCGCGATCGAAGGCAACAACGGCGTCGTCTGGATCGGCACCGCGACGGGACTCGATCGCTACGACCGCGCGTCGAAGGTGCTCACGCACTTCGGCGAGGCGGATGGACTTCCGAGCGGTTACATCGCCGGCCTCGCGCTCGACGCCTCCGGCATGCTGTGGATCAGCACCGACCGTGGCATCGTGCGCTTCGACGTGGCCGGCAAGCGCGTGAAGCGCTACACCACCGCGGACGGACTGCAGGGGAACGAGTACAACGGCCACGCGTACTTCGCGTCGCGCGACGGCACGCTGTTCTTCGGCGGGAACAACGGCTTCAACATCGTGCGACCGGCCGAGATCCGGCGCAACGATCGCAAGCCGCCGGTGGTACTCACCGGATTCCAGCTGTTCAACCGCGAGGTGCCGATCGGCACGGAGGGGTCGCCGCTCGCGACGCACATCGCGCACAGCGAGCGTGTCGTGCTCTCGTACAGGCAGTCGGTGATGACGTTCGAGTTCGCCGCGCTGGACTACACGGCGGCGGAACAGAACCAGTACGCGTACAAGCTCGACGGATTCGACTCGCAGTGGCAACAGGTGGGTGGTCAGCGCACCGCGTCGTACACGAATCTGGCGCCGGGCAGCTACACCTTCCGCGTGAAGGCGTCGAACAACGACGGCGTCTGGAACGAGGATGGCGCCTCGATCGAGCTGCAGATCACGCCCCCCTTCTGGAAGACGTGGTGGTTCCGTCTGCTGCTGATCGCGGCGGCTCTAGCCGCCGTGCGGCAATGGCTACGCCGCCAGGAGGCGCGGCGTGAGGCGCTGCGCGCCGAGAAGGAGTATCTCGAGCAGAGCGTGAGCGAAGTCCTGCGCAGCATGGACAAGCTGTCTACGGGCGATCTCACGGTGGAGCTGCCCGTGCGGAACGACGACGAGATCGGCCAGCTCTGTCGCGGCTTCAACACGGTGGTGGCCGACATCCGTGCGATGGTCGCGCAGGTGAACGACGCCCTGCACGCGACCGTCGCGGCGAGCCAGGAGATCCATGCGAGCACCGAGGCGCTCGCGGTCGGCGCCGAGGAGCAGACGGTTCAAGCTCTCGAGGTGGCTTCGGCTGCGGAGCAGTTGAGTGCAACGGCGGCGGAGACGGCGCGCCACCTCGCGGTCGCGGCCGAGATTGCCACGCAGTCAGGTGAGGCGGCGCAGCGCGGTGGTCGCGTCGCGGAGGATACGGCGGCCGGCATGCAGCGCATCGTCGACGTCGTGCGCAACTCCTCCACGGCGGTCGAGCAACTCGGCGCGAGCAGTGCCGCGATCAGCGAGATCACGAACACGATCGACGCCATCGCGAGCCAGTCCGAGCTCCTCGCCTTGAACGCGGCGATCGAGGCGGCGCGCGCCGGAGAGCACGGTCTCGGCTTCGGCGTCGTGGCGGAAGAGGTGCGCAAGCTGGCCGAGTCCACCGCCAAGGCGACGCGCGACATCGCCGCCATGGTGACGCGGATCCAGAAGGAGACGCGCCACGTGGTGAACACGATGGAGGACGTGACCGGCCAGGTGCGCAGTGGCAGCGAGTTGGTCTCACACGCGCACGCGGCGCTCGCGTCGATCATCGCCAGCTCCGACCAGGTGCTCGATCGCATCCGTCAGGTTGCGGCTGCTGGGGAAGAACACGCCGCAACGAGCGCGCAGATCAGCGAGACGATCGAGCGGATCTCGAACGTGACGCGAGGGACGGCGTCGGGAACGAGCTCGATCGTCCAGGCGGCGGAGCACCTCAATCACCTCGTCGAGGTGACCCAGACTCACGTCGCGCGATTCCGCGTCGGCGAGGAGACGGCATCACTGTCGCTAATTGCGACACCGCGTCGCTCGGCGGAACAGATGGATATCCCCGTCGAGACTTTGGTAGGGTAGCGGACGCAAGTCTCTGTTGGAGTTGCGTCCTGCCAAGGAGTGGGGACGTGTGTTCTGTCCACATCACAATCCGTGGCGACCACACCACGCTGCCATCCCTCCAAGGCGACGTACCAAGGGAGAACGACACCGCGTCCCGCGTTGACGAGCGAGAGACGGCAGGTGGTGGATCACGGACGCGCGGTAGGCATCAGCCCCGCGCGTCCGTGTGCTTCAAGGACGTGCGAGAATTAGGAGCGGTGATACTGGTTCGTCGCGTCGCCGGCCAGGTTTGGGCCGCCGCCGAGCGTGATCTCGCGGACCGTTCCGAAGCGCTGAACAGCGGGTTTCTCGTACTTCATGCGAATCGCCTCCCCGAAATGATGGTATGCTGGCTCATCACCAGCGGCCGGCCAACCAAGCCGGGCCGACGGGAAGGTGACGCCATTTGTGTGCCGTAATTCACATGATTGGCACGCATGAGTGACGCGGTCGTTCCGCAGGGATCCACAGCCGTGAGCCGCGATTGGCGCGCTCGGCGCGAACCTCGCGATGCGCCGCCGACGCAGAATGTGTCGTCCCGTGTCTACATTTCGAGGGTATGCCGATCCGCATTGTTTCTTCTCGCTCGCGCCGGCGCTGGCGCTCGTCGGTCGCACTCGTAGTTGCCGCGTCCTTCGTGCTGGTGGGGTCGGCGCAGGCGCAGGACCACGACATGGCCCGCATGGATCACCAGATGGAGGCGGACACGTCGGCGAAGCGACCGATGGAGATTTCCAGCCCCCTCGGGATCCCGATGGAGCGTACGGGATCGGGAACCTCATGGCTGCCGGATGCCGCACCGATGCGCGCCATCCACGCGCGCACCGGCGACTGGATCTTCATGACGCACGGCGTCGTGTTCGGGATGTACGACAAGCAGAATGGCCCGCGCGGGCTCGATCATCTGGCGAGCCTCAACTGGGCGATGCTCATGGCGACGCGACAGACGGCGAGCAGCAAGCTGCAGTTCCGCGCGATGGGGAGCGCCGAGCCGTGGACGCTCGGGAGCAAAGGGTATCCGTTGCTCCTGCAGACGGGAGAGACCTACAAGGGCCAGCCCCTGTACGACCGCCAGCACCCGCACGACATGGTCATGGAGCTCGCCATGGTGGCCGAGCGCGCGGTCACCGATCGTGTGGGCGTCTCGCTCTACGCAGCCCCAGTCGGCGAGCCGGCGATCGGTCCTGTCGCCTTCCCGCACCGACCCTCGGCGATGAGCGATCCGCTCGCGCCGATCGTGCACCACTGGCAGGATGCCTCGCACGTCACCTTCGGCGTCCTCACGGCAGGAGTGTTCACCCGATCGCTGCGCCTGGAAGGTTCGATCTTCAACGGGCGCGAGCCGGACGAGAAGCGCACCAACTTCGATTACGAGGGCCGCTCGCTCGACTCGTACGCGGCGCGCCTCAGCTGGAACCCGTCGGCCAACTGGAGCCTCTCGGGGTCGTGGGCATACTTCAAGAGCCCCGACGCCGCTGCCCCCAACGAGTCGATGCGCCGCGCGGCGATGTCGGTTCTGAGTGCCCACACATTCCCTTCCGGCGCGCAGCTCACCACGGCGCTCGTGTTCGGGGCGAACCAGCACGAGTTCTCGGAGCACGTGGAGCCGAGCTACCTCGCCGAGTCGAGCCTCCAGCTCCAGGGCATTCACAACCTGTTCGCCCGCGCCGAGTACGTGCGAAAGGACCACGAGGATCTGGCGCTCGGGCCGAACGGCCCGGAGGGGGAGTTCGACGTGATGGCTATTACCGCCGGATATCTGGTCGAGCTGGGGGGCTCGAGCCCCGTTCGCGCCGGCATCGGCGCCCGTGGCTCGGTCAACCTCCTGCCGGCGTCTCTCGCTCCGACCTACGGCTCGTCGACCCCGACCGGCTTTGCGGTGTATGTCCGGTTGGCGCCACAGGCCATGTCGTCCCGCCCCAACATGGGCGGGCATTCGGGTCACTGACCCAGTGCGGGCGCGGGGCCGCTGTAAGCCCCGAGTAAGTGCCTCCGGGCATTTTGAAGCGGCTCGTACGGACTCGGCTGCATGGCCCCAACTCCTTGACTGGAGCGGACATGCGGTTGCGACAGTCGAGGGAATAAACTGTGGGGGTGTCCCGTCCGATTATGCGGGCAACACCTGACTTTCTTCTGGCCCCAAATCCGCGTAGCATCCAAATCCGTGCGTCGCCCCTCCCCCCTGCTGCTCCGCCTCCGCGGTGTGCTCGTCCTCCTGGCTCTTCTGAGTCAGGTGGGCTTCGGCAACGCCGAGAGTCTCCGGTGCGACATGCACGGCATGGGGGCGATGATGGCGGGCGGCGGTGCGAATGCTGGCGGGATGATGCACCACCAGCCGGCGACCCATCAGGGCGACAGCAACCAAGACGCCCACGGCTGCGACTGCACCTGCATCGGTGACTGCTCCGCTGCCGTCGCGCTGCCGACGGCGCCCAGCGTTACGACACTCCGCGTCGCGATCGTCGTAGCGACGCCCAGCCGCCCGCTCGACATCGAGCCCGCGCGGCCGACGAGCCCCGAGCCGGATCGGCTCCTCCCCTTCGCGAACGGCCCTCCCGCCACGGCGCTGCTCTAGCAGACCGTCATCGGATCGTCCCGTCGCACTCGTGTCCCGATCGGACATGACGTCGCGCTGACGCGATCCACTCGCGATTCCGACAACACATCCGGCCGAGCCGCTCGAATCGGCCACCGTTCGAAGCTCCGCCCGTCGTCGCTCCCGTCAGCGGCGAGGCGAGAGGCGTTCGGTCCCTCATAGATCTCACGTACCATGTCCGCCAGATACGTCGCAGCCGTCGCGGTACTCTTGCTCCTCGCCGGTCGCGCGAACGCTCAGCAGGCACGCCCTGCCCGCGACTCCGCGCAGACGCTCACGACCATCAACGTCACCGCCGAGCGTGAGGACCGGAGCAGCGTCAAGCCGATCCAGCTCATCACCCTTCCCGTCACCGTCAGCATCACGCAGCGCCGCGCCGAGGAGACGGTCAACCTCGTCGACGCCGAGGATGCGGTGAAGTACCTGCCGAGCGTCTTCCTCCGGAAGCGCAACAACGGCGACACGCAGGCCACGCTCGCCACGCGCGTGTGGGGCACGAGCTCCAGCGCGCGCAGCCTGATCTTCGCCGACGGCGTGCCGCTCACGGCGCTCATCGCGAACAACAACACCGTGGGCGGTCCGCGGTGGGGGCTCGTTGCGCCCCCCGAGGTCGAGCGCATCGACATGATGATGGGCCCGTACTCGGCCGCCTATTCCGGCAGCTCGATGGGCGCCGTCATGGAGATCACGACGCGCCTGCCGAAGAAATTCGAGGGACAGATCCAGCAGACGCAGGCCGTCCAGGGCTTCGACCTGTACGGCACGAAGCGCAACTTCGGGACGTCGCAGACCGGCGCGAGCGTCGGTGACCGCTTCGGCAACTTCGCCTTCTGGGCGAGCGGGAACTACCAGAAGAGCAACAGCCAGCCACTCAGCTATGTCACGAGCGGCTCGACGCCGGCGGGCACCACGGGTGCCTACCCCGACTCGAACAAGCTCAACGCCGCGGCGAACGTGCTCGGCGCGAGCGGGCTGCTGAACACGCACATGACGAACGGCAAGATCAAGGCGGCGTACGACATCACGCCGACCCTCCGCGCGTCGTACACCTTCGGGCTCTGGCGCAACGACGGGAACAGCGGCGTGCAGCCGTACATCAATGCGACGGCCTCCGGCTCTCCCACCTACGCCGGCCAGGCGGGGTTCGCCAGCGGCTTCTACGACATCGATCAGCGCCACACCGCGCAGGCGTTCACGCTTCGCACCGACCGACGCAAGTCGTGGGACGTGGAGCTCGTCGGCTCGACGTACCGCTTCGGCTTCGATCAGCAGCGTTTCCCGCGCACCGCGGCGAGCGACACCTTCAGCACGGCCGGACGCGTGGCCGTGCTCGACGGCACGGGCTGGGAAACGCTCGACCTGAAGGGTACCTGGAAGCCGGGCGGTCAGATCTCGCGCCACACGATCAGCTCCGGCGCGCACTGGGAGCACTACTCGCTCAAGAACACGACGTACAACACCTCCAACTGGCGCGACGGCGGCAGCCGCACCGAGGTCTTCACCGAGGGCGACGGCAAGACCGAGTCGAAGGCGCTCTGGGCGCAGGACCAGTGGTACATCACGCCGGATCTCAAG
>Ga0207648_10005204_pt1 | contig 13176 bp, 15 predicted proteins | sample KBSMisM32_FD_184310 | JGI IMG/M metagenome (GOLD analysis project Ga0207648, IMG submission 184310) | Miscanthus rhizosphere microbial communities from Kellogg Biological Station, Michigan, USA - KBS Miscanthus M3-2 (SPAdes) (version 2) | ecosystem: Host-associated > Plants > Roots >...
CGGACTCGCCCGCGATGCGCGTCACCAGATCGGAGGGCACCCAGGCGACCATCAGACTTTCGAGCGTGAAGGCGAGCAGCAGCCACTTGCCGAGGAACAGCGCGTTTTGTGCCGCGGACGTCGCAAAGGCTTCGCGGCGGTCCGCCTCATGCCATGCGCGCCAGACGACGGCCTTGGGATTGCGAATCTTCGATCCGGCACAGCCGCCATTGCCCGCGGTGTCGCGCAACGGACTTGCCGCCAGCGCGCCCATCCCCTGCAGTGCGAGCACACCGAACCCGCCAAGCAGTCCGACGCCGATCGCGGCGAGCGTCTTCGCCATCGCGAACTGGATGCCGAGAACGCCCGCCGTGATGACGAACATCGACGGGTCCATCAGCGGAGAGGCGAGCCAGAACGCCATGACGGGCGCGAGCGGCACGCCGCTCGCCAGCAACGCGGCGATCACCGGAATGACACCACAGGAACAGAACGGTGACAGCGCGCCCATCAGGCTTGCGACGACGATCATGATGGCGGGGCGTCCGGTGAAAGCGCGCGCGATCAGGTTTTCTGCGCCGCTCGCTTTGGCATAGGCTGCGAGTGCGATCGACAGCGCGAAAAACGGCGCGACGTTGAGCGCGGCTTGCGCGGTGAACCACGTCGAGATTTTTGCCTGATGGGGAACGATGAGGGCGAGCGCGGCAAAGACCAGCGCGATTGTCGTCCACGCGGGATCGAGCCGCAGCGGTGCCTTCCGGCGGATTCCGGCGAGGGTTTCTTGCACCGACATTGAACCACTCCTCCAGGTTTATAGTTGTTTGAAAGCAAAAATTTTCAGGCCGCTTCCTCGTCGGCATTCAGCCCGGCGCAGCATTCCGCCTTCACGTAGGCGAGGACGTCGTTGAGCGCCTTGAAATTGGACGTGCAGATCACCTCACGGCCGCGGCGTTCCTGTTGCATGAGTCCGGCCTGCGCCAATGTCGCGAGATGATGCGCCAGCGTGGTCGCTGGTATGCCGAGATGTTTCTGCAGCGTCCCGATGTTGGTCCCTTCCCGCCCGGCGCGGACCAGCAGCTTGAAGATGCGCAGGCGCGTGCGGTTGCCCAGCGCCGCCAGCGCATCGGCGGCCTTCTGTTCGGTGACCTGCTTCCGGCTCGTCATAAAAGAACTATAAACCTAGTTATTTAGGAGTCAAGATGCTGTGCCGCCGGTTGCGTCCTGATTTGAATAATCGGGGTCGCCCTCTTGATAGTTGATGATGACTTCAGGGACGGCCTCATCACCCCAGGGTGTTTTCTCACTCAGCACGCCGCCGGTTGCCGCGGCAGTCCACAAATGAACGTGGGATGCTCTCTCCCCCACCAGCTTGGCTAAGGCTCCCAATAGAGTCGCCATTCCTTTGGCGTCACAAGCGACGTTTATTTTCCGTCCCGAGTCATCGATCTGAAAGCTCAGCATGAAACCACCTGATTTGAAGTCCGATCCACCAGTTCCTCCAGCGACCATAGCCGATCCGCCACGTCAGCCGCCATTGCTGGCGGGGGCGCGTGGTCTTGTGCATGCGCACCAGATTGTAGTGTGCGAAGGAGGGTGACCTCCGCCTGGTATGCGCGGGTCGGTTCTAGTGCCGCGTCATGAATGCGCGCGCATCCGCCACCTCAGCCCTGCCCTCACCGGCACCATCGGCGAGCGCGATGACCTTGGCGAAGTATTGCCGCGCCCTGGCGGCGTCGCCGGTTTTTTCGGCGGCCTTCGCCGCTCCGATGGTCGCGCCGAGACGGTTCGGCTCCTTGTTCAGCGTCGCCTCGAACGCGGCAAGCGCCTCTTTCGCCATGCCGCGCTCGAGCAGCATCGCGCCATAAAGCTCGCGCGCCGGCGCCAGCGGTCCCGGAGTGACGATGGATTTCTCGGTCCTGTCCTCTGCGTCCGCCGCCGCGCTCATCGCCCTGAGGGCGTCCGCCTGCTTGTTCTCGCCATTGAGCAGCCACGCGGTCGCGACCTGCCACTGGATATCCACTTGTTCCGACCAGTACGCGTCGCTGGCGTGCTTCAGCTTTTCACGCAATTCGGCAAGCTTCGCGATGTCACTCCGGGCGCCGTCGAAATTGCCGGAGCGAGCCGCTCCCAATGCGCGCGCGAAATGGGTGACCGCGTCGGCGTAGGCAAACTGGCTCGGCTGGATCTGCAAGGCGGCGGCGCCGTTCCAGTCGCTGCGTTCGATCATGTAGCGGGCCTGGCTGGCCGCGACCGCATACGGTCCGGTGCGAACATTCGGATTGTAGCCCTTGACCGCGACCATCTCCGCCACGACCTCGCGGGCCTGCCTGTCCTGCGCCAACTGAAGATGGGCGTAGACCAGATAATCCATGGCGTGCAGCTGGTCGTGGAATTCCTTCCCGGCTTTTGCCGCGCGCGCCGACTCGGCGTTCGATGCGATCGACTCCTTCCAGTAACCGACGCGCGTGAAAATGTGCGACGGCATGTGCTGGGCGTGCGGCGCCGCCGGCGCGATCGCGGCGTATCGCTTGGCCGCGTCGAGGCCTCTCTCGGAGATCGCCGGGTAGTCGTAGAGGTGGATCAGATAGTGCGCGACTCCCGGATGGCGCGGCTGGCGCTGGAAGATCGGTTCCAGAATGGCCGCGCCCTTGAGCTGGTTGGCATAGGTCTTGTCATTCGGTGACGCCGCGACGTTCAGCGTGATCGCGTAGTCGATCTGGGCTTCGTCGTCGTCGGGATAGCGGCCCGCGAGCGCTTCCATCGCCTTGAGATAGGCTTGCACGCGCTTGCCATGCGGAACGGTGTCGTGATCGGCGTAGAAGACGAGGAGAGCGTCAATATAGTCGCGCTCGCGCTGGGTCCTGGCACCGATCGATTTCGCCTTCGCCAAGTTGGCGAACCCGAGCGCGAGATTGTCCTTGGGCGGGGGGATATGCGGGTTCAGCCGCAGGCTGAGCGCGATGCCCCAATAGGCCATTGCGCATTCGGGGTCCGCCTTCAGCGTCTCTTCGAAAATCTCTCGCGACTCGCGATGCCAGAACGAGTGCTGATAGCGCATGGCACGGTCGAAGCGCCGCTGCGCCTGGTCATTGCATGAGGTGGTGAAATGAACCTTGCCGAATTGCTCGTCGGGCGCATTGGCCGCATCCTGGGCGAGAGCCGCCGACACCGATAGCGAAGCCGCGGCCAAGGCGGCGAGGATCAGAAACGACGATCTGGTCATGGTTTCCCTCCAGTGCAGGCCCGATCAGTCCGTCGCGCGACAGAGTCAGCCTTCAGGAACACCCTGTCCAATATTATATTTCTTTGTCTTTCCATGCCGAATGGGCATAGGCTTTCGGCATGGATTTGAGGCACGTGCGAACGTTTGTCACCGTCGCCGAAGAGGGCACCGTCTCGAAGGCGGCGCTTCGCCTGCGAATAGCCCAGCCTGCATTGTCCCGTCAGATCAAGGATCTCGAGGGAGAACTCGGGATCACGCTGTTCGACCGTCTGCGCGGACGGCTGGTTTTGACCGCCGCCGGCGAGCGACTGCTGGCCGAATGCCGCAACATCATCATGTCGGTGACCTCACTCACGGAGCAAGCCGAGATACTCCGGCGCCCCGATGCCGGTGTGCTGAAGATCGGTGCTACCCCGCAGATGATCGACGGGATTTTCTCCACCTTTCTGCATCGCTACGCTGCGCGTTTTCCCAAGGTGCAGATCAAGGTGAGCGAGGCGGTCGGCCCCGATCTGTTTGCAAAGCTGGAGCGCGGCGAACTGCACCTCGGGATCGGCTCGGTGCATGCCGCTCAGCCCGGCCACGGGTTCGCGAGCTTTCCGCTTCCACCGGTGGAGTTTCTGGCCGCGAGTCATGCATCGCAGCAATTGGGATCGGGAGGAAAAATCGAGATCGGTGGCCTTGCCGGCTATCCACTTCTGCTGCTGGAAACCAGCTTCGCAGTGCGCAACACGTTCGACGCAGCCTGTCGGCTCGCGGGGATCAGCCCTGAGATTTTCATTGAAAGCCGCACCCCGCATACTCTCCTGGCATTCGCCGAGGCCGGACATGGCGTGGCGATCGTGCCTTCCGTCCTGCCCACCCGCCGCTACCGGCTTTGCATCGCTCGCGTCATGCACCGGCGCCGGCCGCTGCGGCTTCCACTGAGCATCCTGTGGGACAGCCGCCGAATGCTTCCGCAGTACGCCAGGGACTTTTGCGGATTCATCGCAGCCTACATGCGAGAGGTCTACCCAATCTCGCAGCCGCCGCGGACGGCCCTACGCGCGGGTGCGCGCAACCGGACACGACGCAAGCGGAGCGCCACCGCCCCCGCGATTTCAAAGACCTGAGACCTGGAGCTTCGAAAGCGCGCCGGCGAGGCTTTCCGCTCGCCGGCGCGATGCCTGTTGGCTCAGAGCGGCGGGATCGCGCCGCCGTTGGGAGCAAGGCCCGGGGGTCCGATCACCGTGTTGTTGCCGGCGGTCGACACCGTGCCGCCGCCCGCGAACGTCACCGCGGTGCCGTTGTCCTGGAACGCGTTGCGCGTGATGCGGATACTCCCGGCAGCGACGCTCGAGTTCACACCCGTGGTGTTCTTGGCGATGATGTTGTTGTCGGCGTTGATGAACCCGCCGCCCGTGGTGATGAGCGCGGTGCCGCTGTTCATGATCACCGAGTCGCTGATGCTCGCGACCGTGCTGCCGCTCGCCACCTCGAGCCCGTTGGTGCTGACGGCGTCGATGCGGGTGTTGTCGATCTGCGCGTTGATCGCGCCCGCGCCGGTGAACACCCGGATCGCCTTCGGCACGTTGGTGATGTAGGTGTCGCGGACATAAAGGTTGCCGCTGGCCGACTTGTTCACGTCGATGCCGATGGTCGTGAAGCCCGAGATCCTGACGTTTTCGACCGTCAGGTGCAGGCCGGCGAGGAAGCGGATGGCGTTCGCACCGGTGCCCGCGCCCTGGATGCTCATGTTGCGCAGCACGATCCGGTCGTTGACGCTGGCATTGATGATGATGCCGTTCGAGCCGAGCGTCGCCAGAGGTCCGCCGGTCACGCCGCCGCAGTCGATCGTGATCGCCTTGGTGATGGTGACGGCACCGAAGCCACCCGGATCGAGACAGTCGATCTCGCCGCCGGCCGCGGTCTTGCTGATGGCGCCGGCGAAAGTCTGGCACGGCGCGGTGCGGCTGCACGGATTGGCGTCGCTGCCGACGCCGGACACCCAGGTGCGCGTCGCTTGCGCGCTCGCCGGCAGGACAGAGAGTCCGAAGCCCGCGGCCGCAATCAGGATAGCAATGCCCTTGTTCATCAGGTCGCCTCCATCGGGTTCAACGAAGCCCGCTCCGATCACCTTGATCGCAGCGGCATCGATTAAACCTTACGGAGCATTCCGATTCAGATACTATCCGAAAATCGCCGCGCCGCGGTACAATGTATCGCGCGGCGGCCTCATTGTATCGCGCACGCAAGCACCGCGACGCAAGGCTGCCGACAATGTCGGGCGAATGTACTGCGACCGACGCGTCCGGCACGAACGATATGCCGAGGCCGGTGGCGACCGCTTGTTTTGCCGCTTCGATGATGCCGGCGTGCATCGGCGCGTGTGCCAGCGGCGCCTCGCCGTGCGAGCCATTGCAGCACCAGCCCAGGGACGCTCATCGTCCGCAGGGACACGGCGCGATGTTGTCGACCCAGTATCCCACCACGGCCTCGTCGGCGGAAAGATCGACGCCGACCGCGACCGCAGGCGCCTGCCAGACGAACCGCTCGCGGAATTCGGTGTCGGGCGCGGTTTCCTTCAGCTGCGAAAACACGATGTCGAAGTGCCCGCTGGAATTCGCCGCGCAGCGCGATGCATCGACCGACACGACCGCGGTCCATGTCCGCGCCATCGTCGGCGGCTGCATCGGTGAAAACCGCACCTGCTTGAATCCCAGGGCCGGCCGGCAGACCGGCTGACCGGCGGCGTGCGTGACGCTGACGAGGCCGATCGCGCCCGCCAGAAACCCGGATATGCATGATCGCAGCATCGCCGCTCTCCAGGCAGCGCTTGAATCGGCGGCTGCGAACCCCGGTGCCTCGTCGCCGAGGCTCGCCCGATGTCGCGCGTTCCGATCCGCTCCCGCAAAGCATCGTTTCTCGCGCCTGCATGAGGAAAACTCATAAGCGGGATTGCGAGGCGTGCGCATGCCGGTGCTGTTGCGGCCGGATCGGTTCGACAAGCGGCTGGACGGCTCGGCCGGCAAGGAAATGCCGGTGCCGGCCGCTGAAGACATGCTGAACAAGGTGCCGATGTCGCAGCGTGACAACTCGTCGCGCGCGCCCGGCGACGATCCGACGCTGATCGTGTCGATCAGCTTGGCTGCATAAAGGCGACCCGACTAGGGCTGCCTTGGCTTCTCCGATCTCATGGGGTCCATGCTGTCGGCCAGCTGGTCATACTCGGTGGCGAGCCGCAGCAGACGCGACACCTCGGCCCCCTTGCCCTTGCCAGCCTCGGCGCGCAACCGGTCGGCTTCGGAACGATAGAACTCAGGTGTCGGCATCACACGGAACCCAGAAACGTCAGCAGGCAAATGGCAATTCGCCGCCGTGCGATCCGTTCCCGTCCATCTCATCGAAGCGCTCACCGATCATTACGTCATCAAACCAGAGAGGCCGCCAACCGGAGCGTTTTGGTCTGTCCGGGAGCATGCATCGGGCCATCACCGGCGGAGACCCTCGCAGAGGCGTCGGTGACTTGCGGCCGGCAGATGCGCGGCGTGAAGCGACCGTGCGGCTCACGATTCGAATTACGCCGCCGCTTGCTTCGACAGGAAGAGCAGCAGTGCCCTAGTTGGCAGCCACGAATTTGCGTGCGGCCGCGATCTCGATCCGCTCAGAATCCGCGTTCGACGTGAGTGCGATCAGACGCTGATAGTTCTCCTTGGCCTTGGTCTTGTCCCCAAGCTTCTCCGCCGCTTGCGCAGCGCCAGCGTAGCCGTGGAAGCGATTTGGCTCCTTGGCCTTCGTGGTTTCGAAGGCGACCAATGCCTCTTTGGCCATGCCGCGCTCAAGCAGCATGACGCCATAGAGCTCGCGCGCAGGAGCGAGCGGCCCGGGGGTCACGGGATGCTTCTCGGTCCTGTCCTCAGCGTCGGCAGCCGCGCTCATTGCTCTTAGCGCTTCGTCGTGCTTGCCCTCGGCGGCGAGCACCCACGCCGCCGCGACTTGGCGCTGAATGTCGACGATCTCCGACCAATAGGCGTCCTTCGCTTCGCGCAGCTTGTCGCCAAGCTCCGCGAGCTTGGCAATGTCGGCCTTTGCGGCAACCGGATTGCCGGCACGCGCTGCGCCGAGGGCTCGCGCAAAATGCGTGATAGCCACGGTGTGATTGAACTGACCAGGCCTGACCGGCAGTTCGGCCGCGCCTTTCCAGTCACCGCGCTCCACCATGTATCGCGCTTGCGAAGCCGCGAGCGCATACTGACTGGGGAATGCACCCGGGCCAACGTTCTGAGTGGCCATCATGTCGTCCATGACAGCGCGCGCGCGCTTGTCCTGGCCGAGCTGCAAATGGGCATAGACCATATAGTCTTGTCCGTGCAGCTGATTTCCGGCCTCCTTGTCGGCCCTCGCCGCCTTCGCCGAGACGTCATTGGAGGCGATCGATTCATTCCAGTATCCGACGCGCGTATAGATGTGCGAGGGCATGTGCTGTGCATGCGGCGCCGCCGGTGCGATCTTTGCATAACGGTTGGCGGCATCGAGGCCCTTCTGCGCGGTCTCCGGGTAGTCGTACAGGTGAATCAGGTAGTGCGTCACGCCCGGATGCTGTGGCAGCCGCTTCGAGATCGGCTCGAGTATGGCCGCTCCCTTCGTCTGTTGTGCGTAGGTCTTGTCGGTGGATGACGCCGATGTGTTCAAGGTAATGGCATAGGCGATCTGCGCCTCGTCATCCTTGGGGTATTTTGCTGCCAGCGCTTCCGTAGCTTTCAGGAACGCGCTGATGCGCTGGCGATGCGTGAGCTTGTCGTGATCCACGTACATGACCGCCAGCGCATCGATATAGTCGCGCTCACGCTCGGTCTGGGCGTTCATCGCCTTGGCCTTTTGAATGGCGGCGAGCCCCGGTGCCAGGTTGGCAGCCGGAATAGCGATGTGCGGATTGTTGAGAAAGGTAAGCGCGACGCCCCAGTGGGCCATGGCGCAGTTTGGATCCGCCTTGGCGGCTTCCTCGAAGATCTCCTTGGCCTGATCGTACCAGAAAGAATGCTGATACCTCATGGCGCGGTTGAATCGACGCTGCGCCACCTCGTTGCACGAGGTCTCGAAGTTCACGACGCCGAACTGTTGATCGACATCGCCTTGGGCGATCAAAGGCTGCGGGGATGAAACGATAAGCGCTGTGATGCCGACAGCAGTTGCGAGCAAGGCCTTCTTCATGACCGCCCTCCATCCTTGGGACTTCGTTCTACCAAGCATTGCGATTATACTGTTTGCATCATTGCTTGAACAGTCCAACGCGCGCCCGTCTTCCGGCGGGCAAGGCCGGCCGGCAAGGAAGTGCCGGTGCCGGCGGCTGAAGACATGCTGAACAAGGTGGCGGTATCGCAGGCTGGTGAACGCCGATCGATCCGGCGGGCCTCGCCGCATGAAGACCGCCGTGCACGGGGAAGAGAGATCGCGCGCAGGTCGCCGAGTGTGATCCCGGTCACATCGCTGGAGCACCTTTCGTGGGAAGTTTGGCAGGAAGAGACGATAGGAGACTGCCATGCCGCCCGCCCAGGTCATTCGGATTGAACGCCACATGACCAATCGCCGCCGCGTGCCCAACATCCAACCACGATCAGAGTGCGAGATCGTGCAGTTGTTCAGAGCGCCGGCTCACGCCGTCGAAGCGCAGCTTGCGAAAGCCGATGATGACCTGCTCTCAGGACGAGGTCGCGACGCCGGGTAGGGCATGCCGCGATCGGGCTTTTGGCATTTTTTCGCGCCGGCAGTCTTCGCGGCGCTGCCTGCGGTCGTCATTCAGAACATGACGCGCTCCGCTGTCGCCGGGTGGCGAGCTAGTGTTGCGGGTGACGGGCCGCCCTCGTTGGCGGCCTGCCGATCGATCGCTGGCGATAATGTGACACTCGCCAGGAAACGCGCCGAATGCGCGCCCGACACGAGTGTCACTAAGCGCCTGTCTAGCTTTTCGCGCTCGCCGTCTTGTCGATGGCAGCGCGAAGTCCCTTGGCGAGCTTCACCGCGTCGTCGTTGGCCCAGAAGTGCATGAAGATCAGGCGCGGCTGCTCGGTCAGCATGTGGCTGTGCACGGCGGTGACCTCGATGCCGTTATCGCGCAGCGCCTTGATCACCGGGTTCACCTCGTCGGCGATGAGGACGAAGTCGCCGGTGATCGCGGCCTTGCCGCCGCCGGTCGGCTGAAAGCCGATCGCGGTCGCGGCGCCGATCGGACCCGCCGGCGCCAGCGTCATGCCGCCTTCGGTGACCGGATCGCGCCGCGGCACGGCGAATTGATAGACGCCGCCGTTCGGCTGGCCCTTGACGCCGATGATCTGGTCGAGCTGCGCCGTGTCGAGATCGATCGCCGGTTGGCTTGCGGGCGTGGCTGGCGGTGTGAGGGGCGTCTTGCTGCTCTGCAGCGCCTGGAGAATGGCCGTGGCCATCTTCTCCGGATCGCCATGCCCGCCGACGTGCATGTAGTAGGTCGCGGGATTGCCGCGCAGCACGTGGTTGTGAATCGCGGTGATCTCCAGCCCGTTATGGATCAGCGCGGTCATCACCGGCGTGATCTCGCTGTCGAGCAGGACCAGATCGCCCATCACCATCGCGCCACCATGCGCGGGCTTGAAGGCGATCCATCCGCCGAGCGCCAGCGACGGCTTGATGGTCACGCCGTCCAGCGTGACGGTGAGGTCGGTGCGCGGGAAGCCATAGCGGTGCACATCGCCGGATACGGCCGCCTTGCGGCCGAGCGCGGCATCGACCTTGTCCCAGTCGATGGTCTGGGCCGACGCGGCCGTTATCCCAAGCGCAAGCGCGCCTGTGACGACGAAGGGTATGACGAGACGCATAGCATATCCTTTCTGATCAGTGCCCCCGCTCCAAGTTCACCCGCTTCCCGGCTTCAAGCATGCCGAGCGGACGGCTGGCGTTGCCCCAACGGATCATTTGGGCAAAATGTTTCGGCGTACCGCCTCCGTCGCATTGACTTCGGCGTGATCTGGAACGAGCCAGGCGGATTCCAATGCGGGCGTTATGCTCAGTCCGAGACTTTCAGTTTGTCCGCTTCTGTCGCTCTGACGGTCAGGTGATCCGATCGAGCCCCTTGAATTTCGCCCACTCTTTGCGCCCCGCCGTTCCGAAGAGGATGACGGCATACTCCTGCGGCTGAGCGCCTTTGACTTCCATGCCGGGAGCACCGACGGGCATTCCCGGCACTGCCAGGCCTGTCAGTCCCTCGGGTTTTTCGCGCAGCAGATACGCGATCGCGGCGGCGGGAACATGGCCTTCGAGCAGATAGCTGCCGAGTTGCCCGGTATGACACGTGCGCAAGTCAGCCGGAATGCCGAGCTTCTCCTTGACGCTGTCCAGCTCATCCGACTCGGTGACCGATACGGAGTAGCCGTTCGCGCGGAGGTGCTTCGCCCAGCCGTCGCAGCATTCGCAGCCGGGACCCTTGGTCACGGCGATATGGAGAGGATCCGCGCCTGCATGCGCGCCACAGGCGAACGATGCCAGCGCGGCGCCGCCGACAAGGGCGGCGCGTCGTGTCAGCTGCATGGGAGCCTCGCTGCTTCGGTTGTGCCCGGCATTTCGTGATGCTGCTGCATCATCCCGCCGCCACGCATCATGGTAAATCGCATCGCAGCGCGTCGATATCAACCGCCGTCACTGGCAAGCTCCAGAATTCCGCCGTGCGACGGGGAAAGGACGTAGAGCCGATCCGGCACCACCAGCGCGGTGGTTTTTGCGCCGCGCGCCGTCGCGATCCTGCTCGCGGCGCCGGTGCGCGGATCGATCGACTGGACCAAACCCGGCTCGGCGATCGCCACGTGCACCAGCCCGCTGGCCGGGTTGAAGAACGTCGCGTCCGGACCGCCTGCCAGCGGCCATTCGCGCTGAACCGTCCCTGTCCGCGCATCCACTTCGACCAGCGCGCCATCGTCGCAGGCCACGTACAGGAGGCCGGCGGCGTGATCGATGTCCATGCCGTGAGCGCCTCCCGAAGGAAGAGGCCAGTGCTCAACGTCATCCAGGTCAGGCAAGCGCGCCACGAGCACCATGCTGGGTTCGCGGATTGCGAGAAAAACGCGTGCGTCATTCGCGTCGACCACGCACCAGCGCGGCCGGCCGGGCAGTTTGAGCGTCCATCGGCCACCGCCACCCAGCGCGAATACCTGCAGCTCGGGTTCGTGGGTGTCGTCTCCGATGCACGCGGCGATCGCAAAATTCGCCGCGGACGTGATCGCGACCCCGTTCGGTTTCGGCGCTGTCGGCCATACCGAACGCGTCTTCAAGGTGACGGCGTCCAGCCAGGCGAGACTCGCGGCGCCCCGGTTGGTGACAAGAACATGGCCGTCGTGCGCAACGACGCCGGCGGCCTCGGGAAAGTCAGCCAAGGTCGCGACATGCCGGCTTGCGTCGTGATCGATCACCTCGACGCAATCGCGCCCGGTGTGCGCCACGAACACGCGGCGGGTCTTCGGATCGAAGGCCGCATGGTCGAACGACGTGTCGCGCGAGCCGGGTATCTCGATGATGCCCCTGATCGACAAAGCCATGGTGCCTCCGCGTGTGAGGTTCGAATTCGCGACGCCAGAGCAGCAGAAAAAAGCGGCGCTACTGGTAGGCACCGTCGGGCTTGCCGCGCCGGATCATCTCTCCGCAATAGGCATAGAGCGCGTCATAGACGATCCATTCGGCGGCGTTCAGCGCGTGGTCATCCGGATAGCCGAGGTGGCGAAATCCTTCCGCGATCGCGTTGAGGCCCGGCCCTTCGGCCTGGTGATACAGCGTGTTGTCGGTGTCGGCGCCGTTCACGATCCTGCCGAGCAGCACGAGCGCAGCGTTGCTCTCGAGTTTGTACTTCTTGACGATCGCCTCGAACGAACATTCCTTGCCGTGATGACCCAATTCGACGTCCGGCACGTCGTAGGGAATCGCATCGAGACGCTTGGCCTCGTCCATGACCTTGTCGCGCGGTGCGAAAATGAACTCGGCGTCCTTGTCGACGAACTTCCTGATCAGCCATGGGCAGGCGACACGGTCGACCTTCACATGTTCGCGGGTGATCCACTTCATGACGTTCTCTCCCTTGTTGTCACTGCCGCCAGAACGGCTTTGCGGCTTCGCGGAGCGCTTGCGCGCGCGTGAGACCGATGTCGTCGAGCAGGTGCGTTTCTTCGGCCAATTCGCCGAGTGTCGTGCGCTGGCTGCGGCGCGCCGCCCACAGCCGGATCAGCCGTGACGGCGCCAGGACGCGCCATGAATTCCATTGATGATGTGCGAGGCCCGTTCTCGCCGACGGGCTTAACGGGAAGGTCGCCGTCTCACCGAATAGTGTTGACATTGATGTGCTCCAGATCGCATTGATTGGCGTCTCTGCAGCGTTCAATAGGGTCGAGCGGCACCGGACCGCAAAGCATCGTTTCTCCGTCCGGCATTAGTTTTTCTCATGACGCTCGACCGATGCGGCAGGCGCCCTACCTCACTTGCCCGGTGACGAGGTAATACAGAATTCCGAGTGCCGAGCAGGCCAGCAGCACCGGGATCATGCCGATCTTGAAGCGGAACACCGCCAGGATTGCCCCGAGCGTCAGGATCAGCGAGGGGATATTTGCCGAACCTGGTACCGGCACTTCAATTTTCATTCCGAGCCATCGCACCTCGTTCACCTCTGCAAACAGAACGTGCAGGGCGAACCATACGGCGAGATTCAGCACGACGCCGACGACGGCCGCTGTGATGGTGGCCAGCGCAGCGCTCAACGCTTTGTTGCCGCGAATAGTCTCGATGTAGGGCGCGCCCAGAAAAATCCACAGAAAGCACGGCGTGAAGGTGACCCAGGTGGCGAGAATGCCGCCGAGCGTGCCCGCGACCATCGGATGCAGCGTGCCCGGATCGCGAAAGGCTCCCATGAACCCGACGAACTGCAACACCATGATCAGCGGGCCAGGCGTGGTCTCGGCCATGCCGAGGCCATCGAGCATTTCGCCGGG
>Ga0207648_10005205_pt1 | contig 13174 bp, 12 predicted proteins | sample KBSMisM32_FD_184310 | JGI IMG/M metagenome (GOLD analysis project Ga0207648, IMG submission 184310) | Miscanthus rhizosphere microbial communities from Kellogg Biological Station, Michigan, USA - KBS Miscanthus M3-2 (SPAdes) (version 2) | ecosystem: Host-associated > Plants > Roots >...
AAAGAGGTATCAAAGATTTTAACAGGCAGAGCAGCTTTTTGTTATCCAATATTGGTATTAAAAAAGATGATAAAGTCATTTTTTATGATAATGTTTCTGGTATATCTTCGGCCAGGGGAGTTTGGTTGCTTCTGTATTTTTCTCACGAAAATGTATGTTTGCTCGACGGAGGTTTTGAAAAATGGAAAAAAATTAACTTGCCCGTTGAAGTAAAGAGTAATCCATTAAGAACTGTCCAATTCACAGGAAAAACTAACGTCGACGTTATTGCAGACGCGGATGAAGTTAAAAAATCCACAAATAAGAAAAATGTAAAAATCATTGATGCTCGCTCTAGAGAAGAGTTTGTCGGTTCAGATGTAAGGGCTTCAAGGCGAGGTCATATCCCCTCGGCTATAAATATTGAATGGCAGGAAAACATTGAAAACGAAGTTTTTAAAAGTAAAGAAAAGTTGTCGAAAATATATTCAAAAATTCCAAAAAATTCACAAGTAATAACGTATTGTCAAGGTGGATATAGGGCTGCTAACACTTTTTTGGCATTAAAGATTTTGGGTTATACAAAAGTAAAGATGTACCTTGGTTCCTGGGGGGAATGGGGTAACAGAGTTGACTTGCCCGTAGAACAGTGACATAAATTGTAATCCGCTTTGTTTATAATGGCTTTTAACAATCCAACTAATCGTTTTAATAATTGAAATAGACAATAATCTCATGTTGAATCTCCACGTATTACAAGCCGAGTATGGTGATTGTCTGCTGTTAGAATCTCAAAATTGTAAAAATTCAACTACTGTTCTCATAGATGGCGGACCTTACCAAACCTTTAATAAACATCTTAAAGCAACTCTTAAAAAGTTACTAATAAACAGTAAGTTAGATCTAATAGTTCTTAGTCACATAGATAATGACCATATTATTGGCTTATTAGACCTATTGGCGGAGATTAAAGAGCAAAGAGAAAAAGGAAAAGAAGAATTAGTGAAGATCTCGAAATTATGGCACAATTCTTTTAATGATCTGTTGGAAATAGATGAAGATCCAAATACATTTCTGCAGAATTCTTTCCCAACCATGAATTTCAGGACCAAAGAAGAGCGGATAAAAACCGAAACTTTCATCTCATCAACTATCATTAAGGGGTTTCAGCAAGCTACGGACCTCACCTCATTGGCTAGATCACTCAAAATTCCTATCAATCCAGAATTTGACAAACTAGTCTCGGTCAAGAAGTTGCCAAAAATTATTAAATTCAAGGATATCACATTTACTATTTTAGGTCCTACTCAGAAGAACCTTGATAAATTGAGGAAAGAGTGGCAAGATTGGTTAAATAAGATGAATTTAACTCAAAATCTAGAATTTGAATTACTCCAAATCTTAGATAAAAGTGTTCCCAATTTAAGTAGTATTATGTTACTCGTAGAAAGTAAAAGCAAAAAAATTCTATTCACAGGTGATGGATCAGGTGATGATATTATCGAAGTTCTGTCAAGAACTGGTATGTTGGATAAACTGGGCAAGTTCCACATTGACATTTTAAAAGTACCACATCATGGGAGTGATAGGAACATATCCCACCAATTTTTCAATACAATCAATGCGGATTATTACGTCATATCTGCGAACGGCAGAGACGATAATCCCTCAGTCGATACTTTAAAGCGGATTATTGAAAGTGGCAACAAAAGTAAAAATACTAAGAAAATTGTTTTCACTAACAATACTCCTAATATTGCAAAATTAACAAAGGAATACGATCAGAAAAAATATGGTTACAAGTGCATTTTTTTAGAAGGGAAAAACGATTTTTTGACACTAAGTTTGTGATAGCTTGATTCAGCGAATATTTCTTCAGATTTCTTAAATAAATCGTAATTTGGGTAAAATCTTATGTATTAAAAAACTACGATAGAAATGAGTAATACATAAATCGCAACACTGAGGAAAATAAACGTGCATTTTGAAAATAATTGTACAGGCGTCTACAAAAGGAGTCAATCACTGAATCATGGCAATCAAATTTGTTTCATAATTCCAGAATACATGAACAAGAAGATTGTAGAAAGAGGGAGCAAAAAGCAGAAGGAACAAGCATGGAAGAATCTTATTTTAACTGAACAATTGAGGGGGAGGAGGTTGGTTACTGGGTTAATGTCTTCAATGTTCTCAGTTTCAAACAAACTTAATCGTACTATTTTTGATGCTGAACACAAAGAAAGTTTGCCTGGCACACTGGTGAGACATGAAGGTGGAAGACCTACAGGCGGGACGGACGTAAGAGAATCATATGATTACTCGGGCGCAACATACAAATTTTTTAAAGAAATCTTTGATCGTAATTCAATCGATACTAGAGGTATGAGACTAGAATCTACTGTACATTATGGGGAGGATTATAATAATGCATTTTGGAATGGAACTCAGATGGTTTACGGCGATGGTGATGGAAAGATCTTCCAGAGATTCACAAAATGTATTGATGTAGTGGGTCATGAATTAACTCATGGTGTGACGCAGTATGAGGCAGCGCTAGTATACGAAGGCCAAGCTGGCGCACTAAATGAAAGTTTTTCTGATGTGTTCGGTTCCCTTGTAAAGCAATACGCATTAAATCAAACCGTCGACAAGGCTGATTGGTTAATTGGCGCCGGTCTCTTGTCAAGGAATGTTAAGGGAGTCGCACTGCGTTCGATGAAGCATCCTGGAACTGCATATGACGATCCTACTATAGGTAAAGATCCACAACCAGGTCACATGAAAGATTATGTCAACACGTCAAATGATAATGGAGGAGTGCATATCAATTCTGGAATTCCAAATCGAGCTTTTTACCTAACTGCAACTGAGCTTGGAGGTTATTCTTGGGAGAAGGCGGGCAAGATATGGTATATTACGTTAAGAGATAGATTAAGTGAGCGTTCTGATTTTCAAAGGGCAGCAAATTTGACATTTGAAGTGGCTGGTAGTCTGTATGGCAAGGGTGGCCAAGAACAGAATACTGTTCAAAAGGCATGGGATCAAGTTGGTATAAAAATAAAAACAAAGAAATAATTATACTATTTGGTATCTCAAATGAACATCTGTGATAATTAGGGTGGAACGCAGTGGGGGATTTGCTGGATTGCCTACCTTAATTGAAATTGATACTAAACATTTGCCCTCAAAATTAGTGAACGTCGCAAAGGAAATCATGCTGGCCGAGAAGTCATCTACATTACCAATAACTAAAACACCCAAAGGCTCTGGTGATTACTATTCATATAAAATTTCGATTCAAGATGCACGCAATCGAAGGATCATAGAATGTAATGAGTTTAATATTCAAGATGATTTAAAGTTACTAATTAAGTATATTGAAAGAACTTCCAAGAAGGTAGGATGAAGTGATACATACTCTCATCTAGCAATCTTTTAGAAATTAGTTCGGTGCATAGGATTTTCAATATACTGAATCATTGAATCTAGTTTTTAGTATCCATTTTATTTTAAGATTAGTTAATGTGAATTCATTAAGAAAAGCCATTGGCAATTTTAAACATGGATCAAAATGAATTTCACTTGATTTACTATATGATGCATGAGAGATTTACAAAACAGAAACTCTGAGACTTAAGTGTTTTTACCTAGATTTTTACGGAGGTTTCTTAATTCGCTATTATTAAAAAAAATTTGCGCACCAGGAAATGGCTCGCCTTGAACTTTAGGAGGCACAAAGAAAATTCCAGCTGCAAAAATTGACATAAGTCGATCGAGATTAGGAACAGATGAAGATTCAAGACCGTTCTTAGCTATTATGCGTTGATATGTTAAAGCTCTATACAATCTTTCTGGAGTATTTTGGAAACTAACAAAATTTAATCCTGCAAGGATGCCGGCATTATCGGCTGATGGCACCAGGAATTCAAAACCCTGTCTATAAACACGTAGTGACTTTTTATCCCAAACTGGAATTCGATCGATTGGCGCGGTGCGTCCAATGTGACTGTAATGCAAAATCTTGTGTTGGGGTCCCAATCCATATGGAGGATGTTCACGAAAATGTTCATTACCCGGATCGATTATTTCGGATGTTCCAACCACCGGACACCTTTGATCCTTTATAGGTTTGCCATTCTTGTCAACTCTAATTAAAGGACAACCGGAAATTTTCTCTCTACCTATTAATATTTCCTGTTCCGGAATGTCTGTGTCTTCCCATTTTTCAAGGTTTAAACCTATTCGCATAAATCCAAGATAAGTTCCATTCAGGGTCCATTTGTCATCAGTACTCAGATATGTAGATTTTATCGAGATAACATGCGGTCGTTCACGACTTCTGATGTTGGACACTCCATCGTGAAACCCAAACCAGTTTCTATGGTCAGCGCGCTGGAAACCTGTATACAGACCAGTAATGTGTAACGGTGCCGTACCTCTATGCTTTTCTAATCTATGAATGATCTTCCAAACCTCAGCGGCTGCTCTACTAGTATAAAATTCACTGTCAGCTATAAACTGTAAAATAATGTGATCATTAAGTAAATGATTCTCAAAAATGCTACTTGAATAAGATAACTCTGATCCCTCGAGAATATGACCACCACCGGTAGACTTGGGGGGGTTAAAATTCCAAGTCTCACTGAAAGTTGCTGGTTTCCTTTTTTGTGAGCCAACTATTTCAAAAAGATCCGACCCATATGCAATAAGAACTGACAGGTTTCCCATTTTTCGGTGTTTCGCGTCAATTTCCAAATCGACAGTTATTCCCTTCTTTAGATGTTCTAGATGTTTCCATATGAGAATAACTGAACTTCCAATTTCACTAATTTGTGAGATATTTTCAGATCTCAGCGACATAATACAGAAGGAATTGCCTATTGGAGGCTTTGCACGATAGTAGATTCCTTCCTGTAGACCAACAGACATTAGATAGTATGATGTAATATCAGTCTCTTATAAGCAAGTTGGGATTTTTGTAACAGTTACGGCGTCTTACTTATAAGCAAGTATCAAATTATCATATAATGATGAACGTATGGATATTATAAAATTTGGTTTCCTGAGCAGGGGAGAGAAATAGATGTCATACGAGGTTCTCGATCCGGGTAAAGTACACTTTGGGAAGACCTATAGTTCCTTAATTGAAGAGTGGTTTAATTGGTTCCTGACAACAGACGCGGATAAGCACATTTCTGGCCAAGTTGTATTTCTAAGGTCAGTTGGAATACCATTAGAAGACAACTATTCAGGATCAGGAAAAGATCAAACTGTGTCAAGTACCTACGCAGAAGATCCGTACTTCGCAAGGCAATACAAGAATGATCCCAATGTTAGAGTTGGTCGTGATAAGTTACAAATTTGCATTAACCAATGTGTGTTAGTCCCAATAATAATGGCCTATGCAGAAGCATCAAAACCATACATTGATTATGGATATATGCAAGAGTATAACGGACTAACGATAGATTCTGGTTCAAATCCTCCTGAAGTTAGTCAGCTCACTATAGAGGGAAAACCCATCGTGTTACCTCGAGGTCGAGAAATGCGAGACTTCAGAATAGCAACTCCAGTATTTACAGCCGTGGTTCCTGAAGCAGATTATGGAAGGTCAGTTAAAGATTATCTTCAAATGGATTTTCCAACTGGGCACTATCCTACGATGGCCGAAGGATATTTCGTTCTAATAAAATTTACCGCTCCAGGTACGTATTGTTTATATTCTTATGCCAGCTCCGGCCGTGAAGTACAAGGAGGAACTTATTTTTCAGAATTTCTATACGAGATACAAGTAAATGAATGTGAGGAAAAGGTGTCAATTGGCCATCCTGGGTTTAAGTCTGCTAGAAGTTCCAGCATAATTTTAGCAACAATAAAGGAGAAGGTAAAAACAGGAGAACTCCTTCCCAAAGACGCGATGTCTCTTCTCACAAGGGCAAAGTTACTGAGCGACGCGGACGCGCAACAGCTACTTAAACAATGACATGCGGTAGTCCTCTGATTATCGTATCGTAATCCCAATATACGCTTAATAGATACCGCCGGAACGTTATTTAAAAATATTTCATATTATTCAACATTATACCCAATTCATCTGAATCTTCTATTTATTAGGCATTACCACTCAATTAACTTTCGAGTGATGATTACTTGGATTATTTCGGTCGTTGAAGCAAATCCCAATTAATATCATCAAATATTCAATTAAGAATTATTTGGTCAATATAAAGTATAAAAAATATGCAAATGCTATTTGATAGTCAATCTGAAAGTACATCCTATTTGGATCTTTCCGGCCAAGCATGACCCAAATGATCTTATTATGTGATTTCCAGTAGGAAGGGGTTCAATAAATAGCCAGTATCCATCAGAAGCGATTTTAGTTTCACCGCCGGTTGCTCCAAGGCAATTATTAGGGGGGATACTAATGTTAAAACACTTTGACTTAACACGATAATCCCGTACTTCGATTTTCTTACCATCTACGGAAGCATAAATATCACCAATCTGGTCCATTTCTTGTCTACATCGTGCTTCTAGCTCTTCTTCCGATCTAATTGATGGAGCATCTGCAAAGGAGCACTCATAGTTTATTATTGGAAACAAAATGGCCTTTCCCTTTGGTATTATGCATTTTCTGACCGTAGGACCTCCAAATGTTCCCGCGAGGAACCATACTTGTTGACTATGCTGAGAGGTAGCACATAATTGTCCAGTATGATCAAATGCTGGATTTTTATCCTTTTCAATAGAAATTAGCCATTTCCACCAAAGCCTGATCCACTCTTCATAACTTCTACCATAAGGATGACAATTAATATCATGGATCGTTACAGGTTGTTCGGAAGAGTTCAAATCACTTTATTTCGTGATAAAATATCATATTTTAATATTCCTGACAGCCGAGGATGTTATTACCCTAATTCTCTCTTCATATCCTCTTGAAGGACCGCATTGACATCGAATTTGAAAATTTACTACTCTAGATTGCTTCCAATGTAAGTACATTAGCTTCGATATCATACTAAGTATTCAGGTTACTCAACCATGATTTCATCAAAAAGTTGTAAATTTGTTGGATAGCCTTGACTTTATATTTTGCTGGAGGTTAACATGTCTTCGAATAATAAAGGACAAGTGCTTACTCTTTAATCGTTTCAATCAAAAACTTCAAGACTTTATGCATCAGAAGTGATTGAAATGTAATACTTTACTTCATTAAAGAAATCAATATTCCTACCGCTAAAATAAATGGTATGATCTCCGATTTTAGGAGGCTTCAGGAATATCCAGTAGCCATCAGAGACCGACCTTGTCCTTACACCATCTATGATATCATCAAAAGGATCACTTATAACCCTAAATCGACTCAACTCGCTAATATTTATTTCATCTATTGTTAGGCTGAGATGTTCAACGGTGTCTATGTCTTTTCGCACGGCTTTTCTTAATTGCTCTTCTGTTTTTAAATGTGGATCCAAAACAAATGAAAAAATACAAGTTATTATTGGAAACAAAATGGCCTTTCCATGTGGTATAGTGCATCTCCTTATGACAGAATCCCCTAATGTCCCAGCAAGGAACCATACATGTGAATAATTCTGAGATTCACTACAAAATTGTCCCGTAGAATCCGAAGCAGGATTCATGTTAGTCGGAAGGGAATGTAACCAATTCCACCAGATAGAAGTCCATTCAGGAATAGGAATATTGAATGGCTTTGAATGGCAATCAAATAATAGATCACTTGAGTGTTTATCTTCCAATTTATGACAGTTTCATTAGGAGAAAGTATTTATCATTTGCGACTGGCAATCCGGACTGCCTAAATTCCAGATCTAAAGAGCTAGAAATAAGGTTGGTCTTAGAAGAGTATTGTTTTCTTAGAGATCTGACGAATGAAACTTAACTTTAATTAAATGTAGACAACTTAAAATAGGATTCATGTTGTATTACAGAAGGACCAAGGGATGAGAGACAAACCTGGATCCATTTGATACCTTCCTTGGAAGTCAGTTACGATAAATTTCCTACTTGGTTATGTAGTTGAAGTAATTGCGCTATTATTTTACGTGGAATGTATATGTAGTTTCTGATGCAACATTATCCGCACCCAAGCCGCCTACATTGAGAGTGTAGGACACCTTATGGTCTCCGGGCGGTAGCGGCTTCAAAAAGGCAAACCAGCCATGCCCTCCGGAAGGCCATGTTCCAGGGACCTGGTCAGGTAGAAAAGTATTCTCTGGTATTGTAATATTGAATGGTTTTGCAAAAATTTCAGTAAAGTTGTCCATGGTGTTTACCTTGGTATTTACAATATTATTGGAGGACATAGAGGTTATCTCATCAAGTTTCGCTACACTTTTACCATCAACCATGACGTTTGAAGTTACTGCACCCAAGTTTACTTGTTCCTTTGTACGGTTTGAAAGTTGTTCAGCGGGAAAATTAGCTGGCAAATCAACTTTATTATTATGTTCGTAAAATCCATTCCATGAGGGAATCATAATACCATCCTTTGAAGAAATATCACACTCCAATTGATGATTCCCTCCAACTGAAGGGTTATAAGCCATAATCATTGAGCCCGTTTTATTAATTAGACAGCTGCCATTTGCTGGTTCAGATTGTTCTGGTGTCAATGTAATAAACCATTTCCAATACTTTCCTACCCATTCATTGTACGGTATTCCAAAGGGTTTTTCATTTTTTGAAAATACTTCAGCGGCATATGTATTAGTAAATCCAATATGAATTAATAAAATCGACCCTAGAAACAACAATCCCAAAATTATGCTAGAAAGACTTTGCTCCCCAATACTCGGGCGAACCTGAAGCATTTTCATATGAATTATACTATGGGGGTTTAACTTAACATTTTCGCAAACTTATATTAGTTGAATAATATTTTCCAACATATATTTGCCACCTTTCAGTAATTATCACGAGTTAACAAAAAAAATGTTTGATATCTTTACCTTTGACCTAAATAAAAAAATTTCATTCATTTTCATATTGGTCATCGTAAGTATTATTATCACTGATTCTACTATTGTTGAATTTTATTCTTTCAGTGGCATCAGAACATCTTTCCTGGCCAATGTTGTAATTTTTGTTGCTTTTTCCGTAGTTTTTGCCTTTAGTAGCATATTGTTGGTAACTTGTGTTAAGTCAATCACTTCTAAGACGACGTATAAACTCCCCAAAAATTTGAGAAATTTTCACTACATTATTTTTGGAACTCAAATCCTAACTATCGGTCTTATCTCTATAACCATATTTCAAATTATTGCCAACAATAAGTACCATATTTTACTATTACATGCTGTTACCTATATTAGTCATGTTTCAGCATTAGTATTTGCAATTGCTTTAATCTTCATTCTAGCCAAATGGTTGAAATCCAGAAGAAATTACATAATCCTGTTGTACATTTTATCATTTTCACTAGTATCTGCAAACATTTTAGTTTCTCTCATCTATTATGAAAAAATTTTTTCACGTACATACTTTACTGAAATAAGACCATACTCTATTCCTTTGTACGTATCTGCCTTCTTTTCAACGCCAATTGAAGAATCATTATCCACAGTTTATAATATTATTTTCATCTTGTCATTTTTAGTTATGTGGATAGCTACTATTTATTTGCTAAACCAATACAAATACAGACTTGGCAAAATTAAGTATTATGCTCTTACCATAATACCATTGATATATTTCATTTTCCCTTTTCATGTTTATTTCGCGAATTTGTTGTCCCCGTTTGTACTCGATTCCCCCATCACTGTAAGTGTGATATATGCGATTCTTTTTAGTGCTTCAAAACAAGTTGGCGCCATTCTATTCAGCTTATCTTTCTTGACAGCTTCTGTTGTAGTTCCAAAGGATAGTGTTAGAAAATCTCTATTAATTTCCTGCATTGGGATGACTATACTTTTCAGCTCTATTGAGATAACACCACTGCAGTATAAGGTCTTTCCTCCATATGGTCTTATAACAGAAGCGTTTATCCCGCTAGGGGCATTCTTGTTACTTGTCGGAATCTTCACTTCAGCTATAAATGTATCTCAAGACGTGGAGTTGCGTAGAGATTTCCGCAAAAGTGTAATGGGGCAGTTGAACCTGTTAAGAACAATGGGAATCACACAGATGGAAAAAGAACTTTTAAAAAACTTCAAAATCGCAGAAAAACGCGCTGCTACTCGAGAAATAGCAGAAGAATATTACCCGGATGAAGATGTGAAGGAAATCGTACACGAAGTTCTAGAAGAACTCAAGAGAATGAATCTTGAGAAGACAAAGAAATCCTGAAAAATCGGCATCATTTTTGAGTATAGATACATAAGTGCCCCAAATATCTGTCTCTCCAACTTTCATAATAATTAAGAATCAAGTTGTGAAGTAGTTCTAATTCTAGTATCACAGTTAAATTTAATAACATCAGTCTTGTCACACTGTTAATTTGAGTTACACTATTAATAATAAGGGAATGGGATGGCTGCCTGACTATCCAAGTTTTAAAGATTACACACCGCAGAGTAAGAACATTGCTCCTTTGTTTAAGAAGGTTGACCTTGGTGATACTACAAAAGGAAAGGTATTAAAAACATCTTTACCTTCAAAACAAGATCTTAGAAAATGGTGTTCTCCAGTTGAAGACCAAGGGCAATTAGGCTCATGCACTGCAAACGCTGGTGTCGGGCTGGTGGAATATTTTGAAAGACGAGCCTATGGGAAACATATAGATGCTTCACGATTATTCCTTTATAAAGTAACAAGAAAAATGCTGAATTTCAAAGGAGATACTGGTGCATTTTTAAGGAGTGCCATGGGTGCGTTAACGTTATTTGGGGTGCCACCTGAAGAATATTGGCCCTATGATGTAGAAAAATATGATAGAGAACCTCCCGCATTTTGTTATTCTTTTGCAAAGAACTATCAGGCAATAAAATACGTTCGACTTGATCCTACCGGAATCGCAAAGGATGTTCTGTTACAATCGATAAAGGATAATATCTCAAAGGGCTTTCCGTGCATGTTCGGTTTCACTGTCTACAATTCAATACAGCAAAGTTCTACAACTGGCAAAATTCCTTATCCATGTGAGGGCGAAAAGGTTGAAGGAGGGCACGCAATAATGACCGTAGGATATGATGACAAAATGTCCATAAAAAATGAAATGTGTGATAAAGAGACCAAGGGTGCGCTACTAATTCGAAATTCTTGGGGTGTGGGTTGGGGCGAAAAAGGTTATGGATATTTGCCTTATGACTTTGTGCTAGAAGGGCTGGCAGAAGACTGGTGGACACTTATTCAACAAGGTTGGGTAGATACCGGTCAATTTGGGGAATAATTCTTAATTTGATCTTTGTAGTCCAATTCGAAATATCTTCTATTTAAATTTGTCAAAACTGATTTATTAAACTTTGATGCAGCATTTTACTGATTAAAGGTATTGGGAACAACAAAACCTGATAATATAACTCGACTGTATGATAGACTGGACAAGAGGATATCACTGTTATCCGGTTTTCAGCTCACTATTATAGTATTAATTGTTCTCCCGTCAGCATTGATAATTTCTCATTATATTTTGGACGCAGTTGTATTACAGTATTTCAAAAGTATTTCTACTATTGAGAACATTGGACAAAATTTAGAATATGCTAGGTTGTCTGTAAATCTCTTTTCTGCCTTCCAAATAATTGTCTTTGTAGTAATGGTTATAATTTATCCACCATATCCGGCACCGTTTTCAATTGAAAAATATTTCATAAAGAGGGGTTTTGAATCTGCAGTTTCAGAATTTGAACTAGTAAGAAAAATTCTGTACGTTGCAATCCCTTTGCTGATATTTTTTACAGTAATAGATCTTTTAAAACCATTATTTGAACTATTTGTTCCTGAAGAAATAGTATCAATGTTAACGGAAAATATTTTATTTTACTCTGCAAGAGCATTTCTTTTTCTGACGGTTCTGGCAGGATTGCTAAAAGCGGTCTTTGCGCTTTCAAGAAAAAGGTTTAGATTATATTTTGCCAAGGGATGCCTTTCAATTGCAAAGAATAGTAATGATGAAGTAGAAAAGATGGAGTATCTGATAAAGGGATTGGATTCATACAATTCTTTTCTAAAGCGCCACATAAAACTTGAAATAAATGAAATTAAAAAAATCTACTCAAAAATTACGACACTTCCAGCAAAGGAAAAAATGGATACTGTTAGTAGAATAATTCAATCATTCGAATCAGGGGACACCCTTGAACCGGTGCGATATTTATCGACACTTCATGATAACAAAACAGAATTATTTCTTGCGGAAGAGCCATTAGAGAAAAAAATAAAGTTACAGGTCACATATGCCGCAGGAATCATTCCTGTTATTTTGACAGTCATCCAAATTGTAATTAATTATAGAGGTCATTGATTCTCAAATTTATTATAAAAGTTGTAGATTCAAGTATCCCTGTAAACACCTACTGTAAGCAGAGTATGAAAACTATATTATCATCCCTTTCAATTTGATCTAGTATGTGGAACATCAAGTTATCTATTATCTTGACACTCTCCATATACATCGCCCTTCAACTTTTGATTCCGCATCATTCAATCTTGGCACAGATTAATGATACCACTGGATTAGTTACACCAAGTAATGATACGAGTACAGGAGCCTTGTCTAACGACAGTGGGATAATGCATAATACTACGGGCGTAATAGATGATGCATTTGACGCTCTAAAGGATTCTTTTGGATCATTTTTTGGAAAATAGTTAAGTATTTCGAATAATGATTGTAGTGGTTATCATCGAAGTATTTGGTGCAAGTATAATTTCTCCGTCATCAGTTCTCAATCTGCTGTATAGTAATCCAATATCGTAAATTATGCCAGTATATCCAAATACAGTAACTTTCTCTCCTATTCTAAAAGGTCGTGTAATGGCCAAATAGAGTCCCGCGATTAGGTTTCCGAGCACACTTTGGCTTGCAAAGCCTATTACAATTGCGGTAATTGTCCCTATTGATGTGGCAATTAAAGGATCCTGGCTCAAATATGAAATTATGATGGAAATAACAATAATTGCACCAATTATCTTGATGAGAACTCGGATTGTCTCTGCACTGCTCTTCAACGCATCATATGAAAGCTTGTAAAATACATTTGCAAGTGAATTTATTACAAAATATCCA
>Ga0207648_10005206_pt1 | contig 13172 bp, 9 predicted proteins | sample KBSMisM32_FD_184310 | JGI IMG/M metagenome (GOLD analysis project Ga0207648, IMG submission 184310) | Miscanthus rhizosphere microbial communities from Kellogg Biological Station, Michigan, USA - KBS Miscanthus M3-2 (SPAdes) (version 2) | ecosystem: Host-associated > Plants > Roots > Rhizosphere...
AGGTAGCCATAATTGATGACCATATATTACTCAGAACAGCGCTTGCCAGGCTCGTAAATGGATTTGAAGGCTATACGGTTCTTTTTGAAGCCGACAATGGTAAAGACCTCCGCGCACAGATCATGCAGCATCATATCCCGGATATTGTATTACTGGATGTAAACATGCCGGAAATGGATGGCTTTGAGACCACCCAATGGCTACATAAGAATTACCCCCATATAAAAGTACTGGTGCTTTCCATGCTCAGTGATGAAAAGACCATTATTAAAATGTTCAGGTTGGGCGCTAAAGGTTACCTGCTAAAAAATACCGATCATGAAGAATTGAAGAAGGCCCTGGATTCGGTAATGAATAAGAATGTATACCTCTCTGAATATGTCTCAGACAAACTGGTGAGCGGTCTGCACAAGGATGCAGATAAAGAAGAAAGCAAACCGGTACTGCTGAATGAAAAGGAAAAAGAATTCCTCCGTTGGACCTGCACCGAATTATCTTATAAAGAGATCGCGGAAAAAATGTTTCTCAGCCCGCGTACTATCGATGACTACCGCCAAACACTTTTTGGAAAATTAAAAGTTCATAGTCGCGTTGGCCTGGTGATGTATACAATCAAAAACGGCATCGTTGACATTTGAAATTGATTCCTTTTTTCGGAAATTCTGGCAGAAAATGAACCTGATTTATAAGGCTACAACCGTTAGTAGTCTAAATTGGATGTTCGGTTGTTCATCGGTTGTTCATCAGTTGGTCTTCAGTTGAACTTCAGATCAGCTGCGTTTGCCATAATGGCACAAAAAACCTCCGACTGGGCGGAGGTCTCTAATTATTTACTCAGGTACATACTTCGGTCTTTATACAATTGCCTGAAGTAAGGATCACGAAGGTTCTTGATAAACCGGATCGCTTCCCCGGTACTTTTCATTTCGGGTCCCAGTTCCTTATTTACATTCGGGAATTTATTGAAGCTGAAAACAGGTTCCTTGATCGCAAAGCCATCCAGGTATTTCTCTTCTGGAATATCAGCTACTGATATCTCACCCATCATCACCTTCGTTGCATAATTCAAATAAGGCTTGTTATATGCTTTGGCAATGAATGGAGTGGTTCTTGATGCACGTGGATTTGCTTCAATCACATAAACCTTTCCATCCTTAATAGCGAACTGAATATTGATCAGTCCCTTCACTTTCAATTTCAGTGCAATCTTCTTGGCAAAATCTACCATATCCTGAACTTCAAGCGGCGTAAGGTTAAAGTATGGCAACACTGCATTGCTATCTCCACTATGAATTCCTGCAGGTTCAATATGCTCCATAATCCCCATTACATGGAATTTTTCTCCATCACATATCGCATCGATCTCCGCTTCCTGGCAACGGTCAAGGAAATGATCGACCAGGATCTTATTACCCGGAATATGTTTCAACAGGCTTACCACTGCCTTTTCCACTTCTTCATCATTGAGCACGATACGCATTCTTTGTCCGCCCAGTACATAAGAAGGACGAACCAACACTGGGTAACCTACTTTATTCGCTACTTCAATGGCTTCATCCACATCATAGGCTGTTCCATAATCAGGATACGGTATTGCCATTTCTTTCAGCATATCACTGAACCTTCCACGATCTTCAGCAATATCCATGCTGTCATAAGAAGTACCAATGATCTTTATTCCTTTCTGGTGAAGTTTCTCAGCCATCTTAAGCGCGGTCTGTCCACCCAGCTGCACTATCACTCCATCCGGTTTCTCATGTTCAATGATCTCCCACACATGTTCCCAGTATACCGGCTCGAAGTAAAGTTTATCGGCCATATCAAAATCAGTGGAAACAGTTTCGGGGTTACAATTGATCATGATCGCCTCATATCCGCATTCTTTAATTGCAAGCAAACCATGCACACAGCAATAGTCAAATTCAATTCCCTGACCGATCCGGTTGGGACCTGAACCAAGAACGATTATTTTTTTCTTGCCAGATGATTTTGATTCATTGGAAGTAGCCAGGCCACCACTGCTTGGTGTTTCAAACGTAGAATAGAAATAAGGAGTCTTTGCTTCAAATTCTGCACTGCAGGTATCAACCATCTTGAACACGCGGGTGATGCCGTGCTCCTTCCTCTTCTTATACACATCCTCTTCATCACCATGCTGGGTAATGCGACTGATCTGCTCATCACTGAAACCATTTACCTTGGCTTCTCTCAATAATTCAATCGGCAATGTATCGAGATCATATTTCGACATTTCCTTTTCCAAATTCACAATCTTCTGGATCTCGTAGAGGAACCAGCGATCAATTCCATTGGTTGCTTTAGAAATGGTACTTACGGAAATTCCAGCCATCAATGCATCCTTGATCCGGAATATGCGATCCCATTTCGGGGTCTTAATGTATTGCAGCAATTCATCCGCATGCATCAGGCTCTTTCCATAATAACCAAGGCCCACTGCATTATTCTCCAGGCTCTGACAGGCTTTTTGAACAGCTTCTGTAAAGCTTCTGCCAATTGCCATTACTTCTCCAACACTTTTCATCTGGAGGCCAAGTGTATCATTTGCTCCTTTGAACTTATCAAAATTCCAGCGGGGGATCTTTACGATCACATAATCAAGTGCTGGTTCAAAATAGGCAGAAGTAGTTTTAGTGATCTGGTTTTCCAGTTCATCCAGGCGGTAACCGATTGCCAGTTTGGCCGCGATCTTTGCAATTGGATATCCAGTTGCTTTAGACGCCAGTGCTGAAGACCGGCTAACCCGTGGATTGATCTCAATTGCGATGATCTCTTCCGTATCCGGGTTGAGCGCAAATTGCACATTACATCCACCGGCAAAATTGCCCAGGTCTCTCATCATGCGGATGGCAGTATTGCGCATCAGCTGCATGGCAGTATCGCTCAGCGTCATGGATGGAGCCACAGTGATGGAATCACCAGTATGCACACCCATCGGGTCAAAATTCTCAACTGTACAAATAATACATACATTATCCGCAGCGTCTCGTAAAAGCTCCAGCTCAAACTCCTTCCAACCCAATACTGCTTTTTCAACCAGTACTTCATGAATGGGAGACGCATTCAATCCGCGATTCAGCGCTTCATCCAGGTCGTCTTTATCATGAACGAAACCGCCACCCGTACCACCTAATGTAAAGGAAGGACGAATAACAAGTGGAAAGCCGATCTCCTGCGCAAATTCCTTTCCTTCCAGGAATGAGTTGGCAGTTCTTGCCTGAGCAACTGAAACTCCCAGTTCAATCATCCACTGGCGGAATTTTTCCCTGTCTTCCGCTTTGTCGATCGCTTTTATATCTACGCCCACCAGGCGTATATTATATTGTTTCCACAACCCGATATCCTCGGCTTCCTTTGCCAGGTTCAGAGCGGTTTGTCCGCCCATGGTAGGAAGCACCGCATCAATAGGTGTTCCTGCATCCTGGTTTTCCTGCAAAATTTTTTCTATACTCTCTACGGTCAGGGGAAGGAGGTAAACTTTATCGGCCATCATGGGGTCAGTCATGATGGTAGCGGGATTGCTGTTGATAAGAGAAACTCTTACTCCTTCCTCACGAAGACTGCGGGCAGCCTGGGTGCCGGAGTAATCAAATTCACATGCTTGTCCGATAATAATAGGGCCTGAACCGATGATCAGAACTGAACGAATGGAAGTGTCTTTTGGCATTTTTTTTTTGATCTGTGCCCCTCACACAAAACGGCGGGAGGACTGAAAAAACAAATTGCGCAAAAGTAAGGGTTTGAGCCGTCTTAAGACCGCTTTGATCTTAAATTTTTGCAACTATTTTTGCCACTTCAATTTCTATTTCAAGTACTTAATTTTGTGGCCTTGAAAAGCAGACTTACTACCCTTGTACTGATATCATTGCTGTTGCCTTTTACAATCCTACAGGCGCAAACACCCAAATACCCTAAGGGCTATTTTCGTTGGCCGCTGAATCTGGCTCCCTCCATCGTTGCCAATATGGGCGAATTGCGGGATAATCACTGGCATATGGGCCTGGATATTCGCACAGACCAGAAAGTGAACCAGCTGGTATACGCAGCTGCTGAAGGATATATAGCTTTTGTGGGCATAAGACCCTCCAGCTTCGGAAGATTTATTATTATAAATCATCCTAATGGGCTTTCAACCCTGTATGGACATTTAAATGATTTCAATCCTGCACTGGAAGCTTATGTAACAGCACAGCAATATGCTCAACAATCCTGGGCTGTTGAACTGGAGATACCGAAAGATAAATTCCCGGTTTCCAAAGGAAGCTTTATTGCTTATAGTGGTAGCACAGGCGCCTCACAGGGTCCACACGTGCATTTTGAGATCAGGGATACAAAAACCGGTGAATGTTTAAATCCATTACTCTTTGCATTTCCATTTCAGGATAATGTACCACCTTCCATGGTAAAGCTGGCAATGTATGATCGCAGTGTTAGCATTTTTGAATCCTCCAAGAAATTCTTTCCGCTAAAGAAAGTGGGAGCAGGTTATGTAATTCCAAAAGTACCAGTGATCACTACCGGATTAAATAAGGTTAGCTTCGGTATCCAGGCATTTGACCGGATAAATGGTTCCACTAACCAGGATGGGATCTATTCCGCCAAACTTTACCTGGATGATCAACTGCAGGTTGAATTTTCGATAGATAGTATCAGCTATGATGAAACGCGATACATGAATTCACAAATAGATTATACCTATCATGAAGATGGCGGTGTATTCATGCAGCATCTTTCTCAATTACCTGGAGACAGGGGCGGGGTTTATCATAAAACGAATGGCGACGGAGTAATTGAATTGAATGATACTGAAACCCATGCCATCCGCGTAGAAATAAGTGATTCGTATAAGAATGTTTCAACTCTTGAATTCCAGGTAAGGCATGATGATGCAATGGCAACTACCAAATCTGAAAAACCTTCCCAGTTCCCATTATTCATACCTGGTCAGCCAAATGAATTAAAGCGCCCCGATTTTGAAGCCAGCTTACCTGCAGCAGCTCTCTATGATTCAGTTAGACCATTTTATTATAGAAATCAATCGTCTGAATCTTATTCAGTATCTGCCATTCATCAATTGAACGAGGCATCTATACCTGTGCAGGGAAGTTTCACGGTTCGCATTAGACCGGACAAAGAAATTCCCGGCAACTGGAGAGATAAACTCGTTATCAAAAGATCTTATCGCGGAAGTGCTAATGTCCGTTTGGCAAGACAGGAAACTGGTGGATGGCTTGCAGCAGAGTTTGGTGATTTTGGATATTTTCAGGCGTATGCAGATATCGTTCCTCCATCCATTAACAGCCTTGGTAGCGCGGATACAGTGAACCTTAGTCCTGTAAGCAGGATCATATTCACTCCTTCAGATAATTTTGGGATCAGGAGTTTTAAAGCAGAACTGGATGGTCAGTGGCTGCGATTCACCAATGATAAAGGGCGTTCCTGGATATATATATTTGATGAAAGATGTCCTTACGGTGTACATGAGTTGAAAGTTACTGTTGAGGATATTGCTGGAAATACTACTACACGTACCTGGTGGTTTAAAAAATATCCTTACACTCCGCCGAAGAGGAAGCCTGCCCGGAAAACGGGTAGCAAAAAGAAAACAGTAAAGAAGGCCACGGTCCGGAAAAAGAAATAATTCAGATGCCAACAGAATTGACAGAAGGTGTTCCTGCCCCGGGCTTTAAGGGGATTGATCAGGATGGCAAAGAGCTTTCCCTGGAGGATTTCAGGGGAAAGAAGCTCGTGCTCTATTTCTATCCTGAAGATGATACTCCCACCTGCACCATTCAGGCATGTAACCTGAGAGACAACTATGGGCTGTTGAAGAAAAAAGGATTTGAAGTGGTTGGGATAAGTCCGGATGAAGCGAAAAAACATAAAAAGTTTGAGAAGAAATTCAAATTGCCTTTCACGCTGATTGCAGATACCAGCCATGAGATACTGGAACAATACGGAGTTTGGGGTGAAAAGCAGTTATTTGGGCATCATTATATGGGTGTTCATCGTACCACTTTTCTGATTGATGAAAATGGCATCATACGCAAAATATTCCTTCGTCCCAAAAACAAGGCCCATGCTGAAGAGATCGTGGAAGCATGGAAGAAATTGACTTCTTAACCAGGGTCTTATTCCTAAAAAGCAGGCAACTCACTTTCCCCTTTCGCCGATTAATATTGCTAAATCTCTCTTTGCATGAAAAGAATATTAGCGCTGGTAGGATGTTGCCTGGCGCTGGAAGGACTGTGCCAGGATACCACAAGCATTTTACCTCCCAGACCGGCAGAAAGCTCGGAAATGTCAACAAATGAAAAATCTCCGGCCCATTTGTTTTATGCCCCCCGACTGATCAATGCCAATACGGTTTACATGATCCCCAAAGGGGTGCTTCAGTTTAAGGTGAGCCATAATTTCAATGATATCGCTGGTGACTTTGGCGGGATCAAGAATTTTTTTGGATTGGATGATGCACTGGATATCAGGATTGGATTTCAGTACGGATTGAGTAAGCGCTTAAACCTGTCCTTCGCGAGGTACAAGGGAGAACAGCAGGTGCAAAAAATGTATGAACTGGGATTGAAATGGCTTATCCTGCAACAGATGGAAAATGATCCCAGCGATCCTATATCTCTTGCAGCTTATATAAATGGAGTGGTGGCTACAATGCATTCGGGAACCAATCCGGCCAGTGAGAATTTTGTAAAAGGATTCAGGGACAGGTTCAGTAGTCTGTACCAGTTAATGCTGGCAAAGAAATTAGGAGGAGTTTCTCTTGAACTTCTGCCTACCATGGTTAATCGCCAGCATTCCCTGGATGATGATCAGAAGACCTATTTCGCATTGGGCGCTGCATCCAGGATCCATTTGGGTGGACGATATAGTTTATTGGTGGATTATTTCCATCCATTCAGGAAACAGGAAACAACTGATGCGTTCAAGTCCCGTGGAATTAAATTCTATGATGATATCGGAGTTGGATTTGAGATACTGACTGAAGGCCATACGTTCCAACTCAATTTCACCAATGCTACCGATATCCTTGAAAACAGGTTTATTCCCCACACCACACGCACCTGGAGTAAAGGACAGTTCAGATGGGGATTCACGATAGCTCGTGACTTTAATTTTCATAAGAAGAAAAAAACCAGAAAATAGCTTTAAGCAGCACAGTTGGTAATAAGGGTTCCTTTTTTTTTAAAAGGGAGCCCTTTCTTTTTGAAGAAAGGGCTCCTGGTGAACATCTTGTAAATGAATTTCGAAAAGGCTATCAGGGATTTTTCTTCGTGAAACGATATATCGCCTCATAAGGAACTTCAGTTGTGCTATTTGCATTTGCTGGAGCCTGTGCAGGAGCTTTTCCTCCTTTGGTTGCTATGCGCTGAATATAATCAACGTCAGCAAATATCCCTGTTGGTGTTTTACCATCCTTAGGCATTAATAAAAGCCAGTCAATACTTCCCGTCTCTGATGCCGGTGCTGTTCTTGCAGGAGTAAATGCCTGTGCAAAAATGCTATCAGCAGGTGAGATTGTCCAGAAGGGTCCTGCACCGTGATTTCCTACTTTCTTGTTTGAATAATCATAGAGGTCTGCTTTCGGTGCAACAAAGGACCATTCAAAGATGGCGGGGTCACTTCCTTCAACCTTTTTAGCTTTATAAAGTTGCAAACCTTTTGCGTAAAAAGTTATCACGCGTGTATTTCCATTTGGTGAATTAACGGGCACAGCAACTGCACCAGGAATAATCAAATTTTCACTTGCGGCAATATGTCCTGCTGGTGAAGAAGGAAAATCATGATCGTGATTGCAGCCAACAAAAATGGTTAATGCAAATAATAGTGGGATCAGGCCAATAGCCTGTTTCAATTTTGTGCTCATAAAATAAAGTTCAATTTTTTTTAGAGCGCAAATCTAGGAGGCAGCAATGGTTGTCAGGCTAACGTCTTTACGGTAATTTACTTCTTCCCAAAAGGTTTCCAGGCTGCAGTAAACAGCACGCCTGTACTGTTCAGCATAACCTTGCCTTCTCCAACTCCGCCAATTGGCAGTTTAACGTAGGGTTCTGCTGACAAGGAAAACTTGTTGCTGAATTTATGCTGGTAGCCTGCTGAAAGACTTACTACAGAGAAGGGATGCTTGTTCTCATTCCTGTATTCATACAGATGAGAATACTTCTGACCATTTGGAGCGATAAATGTATATAGATAGTCTTCCTTTTTCATAATATAACTGGACAAACCAGCCGAAGCAAACCAGTTATGATCTTTTGCGGTCTTGAAATTATAGGCAAGAGATACCGGTACTTCAAACACATAGCAATCTGCAGCTATTCCCTGAAGTTTGGACAAATAAGTTCCGTTGTTAGTATGAGTTTTATAACTATTGGAATCAGCGGAATAAACCTTGCTTCCTGCATAGAATCCTGTCCTTAAACTGAATTTTTCATTGATAGCGTAACTGAGACCAAAGCCATAATTCAATCTTACCTGGCCTGAATATTTAAATTTAACTGAGCTATAATCCGGGCCGGCAGATGCAGTAAGACTAAGTTTGCTAATAAATGATTTTGGAGAACGTTCTTTTTTTGCAGGTTTATTATTAACAACAGCGGGATCAGATTTAGGTTCTTTACTTTCTCCAGCAGAAACAGCAGGTTGCTGTTTTATCACCTTATCATTTTGTACAGTAGCTGGATCAGTTGATGGTAAAGTTTGTTGTTTATCTGTTATGGGTGATACATGCTGAATGTCATTATTCTTCTGATCGTTGGTAGCAGATGGTATGTTTTTATCCGCCGCAGCAATATCATTAGTTGAATGTTGATTCTTTTGAAGTTTTAAAGGACGTCCGTCCTTATTGATCTCGGCACTGCTAACAGTTGCAGGCTGTTTCAATAAATCCTTTTTACGCCCGGTTAAATTAGAATTGATAGCTGTCGGAGCTGTATTGTTCCTTTTACTAATGACTATATTTTTGATCGATCCGCCAGGAGTCTTTTCTGTAGAAGTTTTGGAAGCAACCAGGTCTTTTTTTGAAATAGGATTATCAATGGAACCTGTAATAGTCCTGGTATCATTATTTGTCTGCTCCTGGTTAACAGGTTGGGTTTTTTCTTCGGTTTTTTTAGTAGCAGAATTTGTGTTATTGCCAGATTCGGGATTAGTAATTTCTTCTTCCTTGGCTATGGTATTGCGGGAAGTTGATACGGAATCATAAAGCAAATAACCGGTAGCAGTCAATGCGGCCAACAGGAAGAACACAATGATCCCTCTTCGCCTTTTCTTCTGAGGCAAATGTTTATCCAGAAGGACCTCCATGCCATTCCAGTCTTTCTCCTGGTAGTTTTGGGTGTCATTCTCAGCAGCTTCCCTTATTTTCTTGTCCATCTCGTCAGACCACATTTTTATTCACTGTTTGATTTTGCTGGAATAATAGTTTTTGCAACTGTTTTCTAGCCTTAGCCAGGTTGGACTTGGATGTTCCTACAGAAATGCCTAATTCCTTAGCGATTTCCTCATGACTAAATCCTTCAATGATGAATAAATTAAGCACTGTTCTGTAACCCGGCGTCAGGAATTTGATTGCAGAAAGGATCTCCTCATAAGAGATCTTGTCTACCGCATCTTCATGCGTAGCCGGAACATGCATGTAGGATTCATTCAATTCTCCTACCACCTGATGTTTATGGTTTTTTCGAAAATGGTCAATAGCCGTGTAGATCATGATCTTTCTAAGCCAGCCCTTAAAGGAGCTTACAGTATCTGCATACGCTGGCTTGAAACGATATATTTCGACAAAGACCTTTAAGAACCCATCATTGAGGATCTCGGTGGCATCTTCTTCACGATTGGTATAGCGGTGGCAAATCGACATGGCATATCCGTAAAAAGAGCTGTAAATCTTTTTTTGGCTCTCTCTGTTGTTTTGGGAACAGCCCCGGATGTGAATCTGTAATTCTTCTGCCGACAGCAACACAACTTGATTTAAAGGTTAATCGAAAAAAAATGTGATTTGGTTGGCCGATCAAGGTACATAATTTCAAAGCCCATTCTTCTCACCGAATCCGGTGATATTTACGATCCTGTAGAATATACCTATATCTTATTGAACAGCATCCATTCCACCTCTCCCGTTCTAAACTCCTCTTCCATAGCGTGTTGTACAACCAAAAACCCGTCTGCAGATACTTTTTTGATGGTGGCTTCAAATACCCGGCTTCCTTTTTTGAACTTCACAGAACTGTCTTTTTTATATAAACGGTCCAGGTAGCCGGCGTAGATATTTTCAAACCCGTCTTTAACCAATAATTTCCAATTCCTGTCAATTTGATCATACAGCTCTTTTGCCAGCCTTACCGGGTCGAAATCCTTCCCGGTTATCTGTTTCAGGGAAACCGGGTTGGCAAGCCCTTCCGGAAATTTTCCCTGGTTGATATTAATGCCAATGCCTGCTATGGCCCATTGCCATCCGGTTCCTGGTTTACCCTTAGCCGTTATACCCCCTATTATATTCTCTATCAATATCCCACCTGCCTTTCTGTCCTGCCAATAAAGATCATTGGGCCATTTGATCTTTGTGTCCTCTCCTGCAAGGTTTTCCAGCAACTGACACGTAGATAAAGCTATACATGCATTTAACTGAAACTGGTTGCTAAGTGAGAGTGGGTGGGGGTCAAATACAATACTGGTCAGGATGCTGCTATCTTTTTCCGATTTCCAAACCCTTCCCCGCTGACCCTTTCCGGCAGATTGCTCATGGGCGAAAAAAGCAGCGCCATGAGGTGCCAAACCCGCATGTACCTGTGTAAGGGCATAATTGTTGGTGCTATCTACTGATTGAAGCTCAATAAATGGCGTTCCGATGATGCCTTTAAAGGGGGTGTCTGCCAATTTATCGCTATTTTTGAGCAAAGTAAATATGTTTCCGCCAAGCCTGCGGTAAACAATTTAAGCCGGGTGAGAAACACAACATTATAAACTAAAATAATTTCATTATTGGAACAACTTGCAGTGCTGTCTGACCGTAAAAGAAAAAGTGTAGTGCGGTTGACGAAGAGTTCAAAGATCATCAAATCTATTATTGCCGCTATCCAGGATAAAAAAGGAGAAAACATCATTTCTCTTGATCTTCGCAAAATCAATGAAGCTGTAGCAGATTTTTTTATTATATGCGAGGCTGGTAATCAGCCGCAGATCAGAGCCATTGCGGAACATATTGAAGTAGTTGTAAAAGAACAATGTGGTGAGGATCCTTACCATCACGAAGGATATAAGGCACTACAATGGGTACTGATTGATTACGTTAATGTTGTGGTTCACGTAATGCTTCCTGAGAACCGGAAATTCTATAAACTCGAAGAAATGTGGAGTGACGCAGTCTCAGAACGCCACGAAGACTAATAATTGAAGTTAAAATACCCGATACGATCAAACTTTTTTGTTGAATTATCATTAAATAGCAGGAATATAGAAATATCTTATGTCTCAGGAACCCCCTTATAATAAAAACGATAAGAATATCCCGCCTCGCTTTGGCAACCGCCAGAATGGGGAGGATCCCAATGCGCCCAAGAAAGGTCCTAAATTCAGCATCTATTGGATCTACGCCATCATATTTGCCGTATTGATAGGTTTTCAGCTTTTCAGCCCTTTTTCTCCCAGTACTGCAACTATCGACCAGGACCAATTCCTGACGATACTCAAAGCAGGAGACGTTGAAAACTACACCGTTGTATCTAACAGAAACCTCGTTAAGGTCACACTTAAAAAGGCTTCCCTCTCTAAGTATTCGGAATTGCTCAAGAACAAGGGCCTTAGCGGAAAGCCTAGTGAGACCGGTCCTCAAATGAATTTCAAAGTAGTTTCCGGTGATTCCTTCAAGGATGATATGCGTGAGTTTTATACTGCTAACCCCGGAGTGAAAGATGTTGGAAAAGTGGATACCGAAAGTGACTGGTTCAGCAAATCCATCTCCTTCCTCCTGCCTATTCTGCTCTTTGTAGGTCTTTGGATACTACTGATGCGCAAGATGGGCGGAAGTGGCGGCGGTGGTGGCGGCCCGGGTGGTATCTTCAATATCGGAAAATCAAAAGCTACTCTTTTTGATAAAGGCACACGTGTAAATATCACTTTCGCTGATGTAGCCGGCCTTGATGAAGCAAAGGTTGAAGTAATGGAGATCGTTGACTTCCTCAAGAGTCCCAAAAAATATACTGCGCTGGGAGGAAAAATTCCCAAGGGTGCTCTTCTGATAGGGCCTCCCGGTACGGGTAAAACGCTTTTAGCTAAAGCCATGGCAGGTGAGGCGCAGGTTCCATTTTTCAGCCTTAGCGGTTCTGATTTCGTGGAAATGTTTGTGGGTGTTGGTGCCAGCCGTGTACGTGACCTTTTCAAACAGGCAAGGGAAAAAGCTCCCTGTATCATATTCATTGACGAAATTGATGCCATCGGTCGTGCCCGTGGTAAGAACGTAATGATGAGCAATGACGAAAGAGAAAGCACTCTTAACCAGTTGCTCGTTGAAATGGATGGATTTGGTACCGATACCGGTATCATCGTACTGGCAGCAACTAACCGTCCTGATGTACTGGATACAGCTTTGCTTCGTCCGGGACGTTTCGACAGGCAGATATCTATCGATAAACCCGATCTCAAAGGAAGAGAAGCAATTTTCAAAGTTCACCTCAAACCGATCAAGGTTTCTCAAACACTGGATGTTCATAAACTGGCTGAACAGACTCCTGGCTTTGCCGGGGCCGATATCGCCAATGTTTGTAATGAAGCCGCATTGATCGCTGCACGTAAAGGAAAAGAAGCTGTTGATATGAGTGATTTCCAGGATGCAGTAGACAGGGTAATTGGTGGACTGGAGAAGAAGAACAAGATCATTTCTCCCGATGAGAAAAAAGTGATCGCTTATCACGAAGCAGGACACGCAATCTGTGGCTGGTTCCTTGAACATGCATACCCGCTGTTGAAAGTAACCATCGTTCCAAGAGGAACTGCTGCTCTGGGATATGCTCAATACACACCGAAAGAACAATACCTCTATAATACTGATCAGCTGAGTGATCAAATCTGTATGACACTTGGTGGCCGTGCAAGTGAGGATATCTTCTTTGGTAAGATATCAACGGGTGCACAGAATGACCTGC